>Ga0265338_10001178_pt1 | contig 43156 bp, 42 predicted proteins | sample 42126metaG_FD_193579 | JGI IMG/M metagenome (GOLD analysis project Ga0265338, IMG submission 193579) | Rhizosphere microbial communities from Carex aquatilis grown in University of Washington, Seatle, WA, United States - 4-21-26 metaG | ecosystem: Host-associated > Plants > Roots > Rhizosphere... | reverse complement strand
TGTACCTGTCGCGCACGCTATTGATGGCGCAGTTGCGCCCGTAATGGGCGAAAGGCGGGCAAAACGCCCGCGTGCAATGCCCGCAAGGGCCAAAAGCAAAGGAGTGACGGTCGGCTTCACGACCTGAACGCCTCCACATCGCCAACACGCCGCCAATTCAGCTGCTTGTTCAGCGTAGCCCTAAGGCTACTTCGTTGGATGCTTGGTGGACGCGCTTGCTGTCGCCTCAATGGCAGCGAGGCGGGAGTCCATTACTTTCGCGTGCAGCTTAATGGCCCTGATCAGAAATTGAACGTCCTCGCTTTCGCTCTTGGATGCGAGATCGTCGAACTCCGCCCACAGTTTCTTCAAAGCTTCGGTGCTCATGGCTACTCCTTACGGGGGTGATTGACGGTGCAGCAAGGTGATTGTGCTCCTCTTCGGGAGGGGTTCGACGAGAAATCGACGAGCGTGGGCTCGCGCTTCAGGCGTGGAGGGATCAGGCCGGCCAGCGAAAGCCGGTGGCCAAGTTCCTGCGGGACGCCTTCGCTGTCAGATAGTCGGTCGCAGTTCGACCATGAAAGGACCTTCGCCCGAAGGGCCGCTCGGACATTCAAGTGATCGCGTTTCGCAAACGGCCATTTGTCCGTCGGAACGCTCTCCACTTCGCACTCGCCCAAGTTCAATCCACTTCAATTTTCATTCGCCAACCAGGCACCATGAAATCCGGCTGGAATGCGCGTCGGCAGATGCACGGTTGCGACCGGCCCGGCAGCAACATCACGCGCATTCAGCACGACTACATCGCTGGTATGTGTCACACGTCGATATACGCAACACAGCAACCACCCGTCGTCTTCCTCCGTGGCTGCCCGTCGCGGTACGGAAACCGGCTCGCTGTTCTGATCACCGAAGGGCACCTCATATCGTTCGAGCTTATCGCTGTGCCAGTCGTACCGCATGACCCCACGCATCTCGTCAGGCGCAGGCTGTTCGGCAGCGTAAAGATACCGATACGGTCGGCCGGTGCACTGCTTGTTTGCGTATTTCGGCGAACGTGATCACGCATTCCGACGGATCGTGATCATGGATTCCGAATGATCGTGATCACCCGTTTCGGTTGATCGTGATCGCTGATCACAGGTTTCCGGAACGCGTGATCACGATGCCGGAATGAGCGATCACGGGACCGAAACGGGTGATCACGTAACCGGAACGTAATCCGGGTTTGAGTCTGGCGGTGGCGTTGCGCATGTATTCACCGGCGGCGTTAGCCTGCTCCCTTTTTTGCGGGAGAAGCGCTGATGCCGACACCTCGGATGAGCATGCGCAAATTGAAGGAAGTCCTGCGACTGAAGTGGGCGTGTGGCCTGACGCATCGGCAGATCAGCCGGGCCATTGGCATCAGCGTCGGAGCCGTGTCGAAGTTCGCGGCGCAAGCCAGCCAGGCGGGACTCGACTGGGCCGCAGCCGAAGCGCTGTCCGACGATGAACTGGAAGCACGCCTGAAGCCTGTGGCAACCGATGCCACGGCAACGACATCCCGGCGTATCGAGCCCGACTACGCGGCATTGCATCGCGAACTGCGCCGCAAGGGCGTGACGCTGCAACTGCTGTGGGAAGAATACGCTGAAGCGAACCCCGGCCAGCGGACTTACCGCTACACGCAGTTCTGCCAGAAGTACAAGGACTGGGCGAAGTCGATCAAACGTTCGATGCGCCAGCAGCACCGCGCCGGCGAGAAGCTGTTTGCCGACTTCGCGGGTCCCACCGTGCCGATCCTCGCACGCGATGGCGGCGTCGAGTTCGAGGCGCATGTGTTCGTCGCCGTCCTCGGTGCATCGAACTACACGTTCGCGTGCGCGACGCGCACCGAGACGATGGCGGACTGGATCGGCAGCCTGTGCGACGCGCTGGAGTTCATCGGCGGCGTGCCCGAACTGCTCGTACCCGACAACCCGAGGGCGCTGATCGCGCGGCCCGACCGTTACGAACCTGGACTCGGCACGACCACGCAGGACTTCGTGAATCACTATGGCACGGCGATGCTGCCGGCGCGTCCGCGCAAACCGCAGGACAAGGCCAAGGTCGAAGTCGGCGTGCAGATCGTCGAGCGCTGGGTGCTGGCCCGGCTGCGCCACTATCGCTTCTACAGTCTGGCCGAACTCAACAAGGCCATTGCAGGACTGGTCGTCGACCTGAACCAGCGCCCGTTCAAGCGGCTCGAAGGCAACCGGCGTGAATGGTTCGAACGGCTGGACCAGCCCGTACTGCGCGCGTTGCCCGTGCGGCGCTACGAGATCGCCACCTTCCAGAAGTGCCGTGTGAACATCGATTACCACGTCGATGTCGGCGGCCACTATTACAGCGTCCCGCACAGCCTCGCACGGCAGGAGGTCTGGGCGCGTATCACACGCCACGGCGTCGAGATCCTGCATGGCGGCAAGCGTGTCGCTGCGCACGCACGATCGCGCCTCAAAGGCAAACACACGACCATCGCCGAACACATGCCGGCCGCGCATCGCGCGCACATGGAATGGACTCCGGGCCGCCTGCTTAACTGGGGCGCATCCGTCGGCCCCGGCGCCGAAGCTGTCGTGCGGCATCTGCTGACCAACAAACTCCACCCCGAGATGGGTTATCGCGCCTGTCTCGGTCTGCTCTCGCTCGCGCGCAAGTACGGCAAACACCGGCTTGAGGCCGCGTGCCAGCGCGCATTGAAGATCGGCTCGCCCACACGCCGCTCCGTGCTGTCGATCCTGGAAGCGGGCCTTGACCTGCAGCCATCGCTCCCGACCGCGCCCACGGAATGGCGCTCGCCCGAGCACGAGAATGTGCGCGGTCCCGACTACTACCACTGACCCGAAGGAGGTCGCGATGTTGATGCAGCACACCCTTACCCAGCTGAAAGCACTCAAACTGGACGGCATGGCCCGCGCGTTCGAGGAGCAGTCAACGCTCACGGCCAGCACCAGCCTGTCGTTCGAGGAGCGCGTGGGCATGCTCGTCGATCGCGAGCTGGCCTGGCGCGATACGCGGCGACTCGAACGTTTGCTGCGCGCGGCAAAGCTCAAGAACCCACAGGCCTGCGTCGAGGACATTGAATACCGGCAAAGCCGCGGGCTGGACCAGCGCATCGTCGCCACGCTCGCCGGATGCGACTGGGTGCGCAATGCGCAGAACCTGATCCTGACCGGCCCCACGGGCGCGGGCAAGACGTGGCTCGCATGCGCGTTCGGCCAGCAGGCGTGCCGTCAGGGCTTCTCCGTGTTCTATGTGCGCGTCGCGCGGCTGTTCGAAGAACTGAAAATCGCGCACGGCGACGGCAGCTTCACACGCCGGCTCGCGCAACTCGCGAAGATCGATGTGCTGATCCTCGACGACTGGGGCCTGCAGGATCTCGACCAGGCCGCGCGCAACGATCTGCTCGAGGTACTTGATGATCGTGTCGGTACGCGCTCGACTGTGATCACCAGCCAGTTGCCGCTCGAACACTGGCACGCGTGGCTGCAGGATCCCACGCTCGCCGATGCGATTCTCGACCGGCTGGTGCATCAGGCCCACAAGCTTCTGGTCAAAGGCGATTCGATGAGAAAGAAAACGAAAACCGAAACCGCTGATGCCTGATCGTGATCACCGCCGCTATAATCCATTGACCGCGCAACACCACCTTCCAGACCGATCACGTTCGCCGAAACGACTGATCACCATCGCCGAAATCCGCAGCTTGTTGATTTGCACGGAATCCTGACCCACCCTGCGTAGTAATTTGCATCGAATATTGACCCACGTAGAACACTTGTGAATGGCGGTCGGAATCCGACATTGGATGGCGGCGTCGGACAGCCGTGCGACGCGATTGCTGTTCAGCCCGGCGACTCTGGGACGTTTCATGAGGCTCAGATTCGGGTGCGTCGGAGGGAGCCCGTAGGGCGAGCGCAGACGCACCGGGGATGTGCGGTTCGGCAGGGGGATGACGCGGGAATCGGGATGCGGTAGAAGAAGGACTACAACTGACCGCCGAAGAAACAGGCCCGACACCGGTCCTAACCGCCAAGTTCATTCCAGTGTCGAGCCCCACACGCGCACAACGGGGTACGGGTGCCGGGCCAGTATGGCACGGCTGATCCGCCTCGTCGATACCGCTTCGGCATTGACGGGGGACCGCCGATGCCGGCCACTGGCCGCCTCTTTCTGTGCGCCCGCTGCCGGGCGCAGGTCGTCGTGTGCCGCCGTTGCGATCGCGGCCAGATCTACTGCGGTGGCGACTGCTCACAGGCCTCGCGCCGCGCCCGCCTGCGCGAGGCTGGCCAACGCTATAAACTCAGTCGTCGTGGCCGCTTTGCACATGCCGAACGGATGCGTCGCTATCGTCAGCGCCTCAATAAAGTGACGCATCAGCGTTCCCCGACACCCGTCGCCAATGCTCTACTGCCACTGACTTCGACGACGACGGCCACCGCATCGACATCCACTGTCGCCGCGCCCGGATCGACGCCTTGCTGCTTCTGTCGCCGCATCTGTTCGGGCCTTGTACGCATCGGGCCACTGCGCCGTCGGGTCTTCCGTGATGTTCGTAATGTCTCCAACGGGTCGACCAAAGCCAACCGCGTGGGGCAGCGGTCGGCCAACAAGCGTCATTCGTTAGTCGCGTCGCGCGGACATTCTGACGGCGACTTGTCCTCAGTGAACGGTCAACCGAGCATCTCGTCGACGGTGCATCGAGGGATCGGGCCGCGATCAATGCGCACTTCGTTCGGCACGTATCGAGCGCAATACGGGCGGGATCGTTCGTGGGCATTGCAACGCACGACGCACAATTGATCGATGCGTTGATCAGTTGGCTGCAACGCGAGCGAGTTGACCGCTCACGATTCGAGTTTCAGATGTTGCTAGGCGTCTGCGAACCGCAGCGTGACGCTTTGCTTGCGCAAGGATTTCACGTCCGCGTTTATGTGCCATACGGTCATGACTGGTATGGCTACAGCACCCGGCGAATCAAGGAGAATCCGCGAATCGCCGGATATATCCTGGCTGCGATGATACGTAGCACTCGGGCTCGCTAGCAGTTACAGCAGGACCTGTGGATTGGGGCCGACCAGATCGTTGGTCCCGGTTCGAACGGCTGCTTTCGAGAAATCCGGCCGCAGGTCAGACTGAGTGTGCGCCTGCTTCATCGCACCACGCGCAGCGTTACGCCGACCGAGGCCGGCCAGCGCCTATTGGCGCGGCTCGACCCAGCCTTGCGCGAGGTGGTCGATGCACTGGTGGACGTGACCGCCTTGCAGGCCGAACCGGCCGGCACGCTGCGCCTGAACGTGCCGCGCCCGGCGGCCCGGCTGCTGCTGGCGCCGATGCTGGCCGGCTTCGTGGCGGCGCATCCGCGCGTCCATGTCGAAGTCATGACCGACGACAGTCTGGCCGACATCGTGGGCGATGGTTTTGACGCCGGCGTCCGCTTCGGCGAGAGCCTGGCCGGCGACATGGCGGCGGTGCCGATCGGGCCGCCGCAGCGTTTCGTGTGCGTGGCCGCGCCGTCCTACCTGGTGGCGCATGGCGTGCCGCCGCACCACGCGAACTGCTCGGCCATGCCTGCATCGGCCGGCGCTTTCCGAGCGGCAATCGCTATGCCTGGGAGTTTCAGCCCGACGGCGGGCCGCTGGACATCGAAGTCTCGGGACCGTTGGTGTTCGACGACGATGCGTTGATGGTCCGGGCCGCGCTCGACGATGCGGGCATTGCCTACGTCTACGAGGCGATGGTACGCGAAGACCTGGCCGCAGGCCGGTTGGTCGCTGTGCTGGATGACTGGAGCGCATCGCCGGGCCGGTTCTTCCTCTACTACTCTGGCCGGAGGCAATTGCCGATGGCATTTCGGGCATTTGTCGATTTTATTCGTGCCTGACGGCGCAGAACGCGCCGTCAGGCTCTCGGGGCTGCGCCCCGTGCCGGCGATGCCGTCACGGCCCTTCGGCTTCGATCCTTCACGCCTGCGCACTGCGTTTGCCGGGTATCGTAGCGTCCCGTCGCATGGATGGGGGGCGTGGCGAATTACGCCCTGGCTTGCTGCGGCAGGTTGTGCCAAAGCGTGCCGTCCTCGACGCTGATGGTTCGTTGTCCGCACGTCACGAAGGACGGTTCACCTAGATCGACGGAACGGCCGCCCAGCCTCGCACTATGGATTCCACGCCACGCCTCAAGCTAATTAGGGCATGATTGCATGTTCGTGGCATGCTGCGACTTGAAACTGTTGCAGTCATTGATTAAAATGCAGTCAATGATTGGAGGTGTTATGGCGAGCATGACAATCCGGAACATCGACGAGCAACTGAAGGCTCGTTTGCGCGTTCAGGCGGCATTGCATGGACACTCGATGGAGGATGAGGCGCGCGATATTTTGCGTGCCGCGCTTTCCACGGATTTGGCGATTGCGAATCGGAGCCTGGTAGCTTCGATTCGTAGTCGCATTGAGCCGCTCGGCGGGGTTGAGCTCGAACTGCCGCCCCGCGATGTGATTGTGGAGAGGGTGGATCTCGGTTCATGATTGTCCTGGATACAAACGTGCTGTCCGAGACGTTGCGACCTCGACCCGATGATCGAGTCATGGCTTGGCTCGCATCCCAGTCGCGCGCGGGACTCTTTACGACGGCGATCACGCGAGCCGAGATTTTCTATGGCGTCGGTCTCCTGCCGGACGGTTCCCGCAGGCGCGAACTGCGAACAGCGGTTGAAGCGATCTTTGATGAGGATTTTGCCGGCAGGGTATTGGGATTTGACAGCGATGCCGCAGATGTTTACGCGACAATTGCCGTGGCGCGAAGGAACGCTGGCAGGCCGATGAGCCAGTTCGACGCGATGATAGCCGCCTGTGCGCGATCAAGAGGGGCGGCGCTGGCGACGCGCAACGTCAAGGACTTCACCGACTGCGAGATAGCCATCATCGATCCCTGGGCTGTTTGAGCGGGATTCGAACCGTCTCTCGGCCGGGTGAAACTGGGAATCGGACCGTCCCAGGCAGTGAAAAAGCCGGTCCTTTTTCGTATGGGTAGAAGTATGGGTAGGGAAGGGACGTTTTCTCGAAGCCTTGCCAGTAAAGGCTTTCAGGGCGATTCTGGATCCCTCCGTCTCCGCCAGAAATGGCGGTGGAACCCCGCAGAGTCAAGGCTCTGCGGGGTTTTGTTTTTCTGCGACCTACAAATTGACCATCAAATGGCGGGTGGCTTCCGGCGGATTGCGGAGGTATCCCTTGGCAGTTCCATGGGAGCCATGCGACACAGCCTGGTCCCGATGGTGAAGGTCAGTCAATCTTATGTATGGCTGACCTCGTAACACACGAATGCACTCACCGAATTTATCGGAGTGAAATGATGGCACTGGGGGATCCCTTCGACAGCATTGCGGTTCCACGAGATTTAGTCACGGAGTTCTTTGCCGTGTTTGCCCGCTGCGAGTATGCGATGAAGGAGACCGGCTATAAGCGCGACGATCACGGAATCGCTGCGCCTGCGTGGCAACGATTGGCCAACGATGCGTCGACATGGCTCGGCGTACAGCCAGGAAGCGATGTAGCGCTGGCGATTGCGCTGCTCACCAACGATCCGCCGAAGCTACTATCTTTTTCTAATGGCTGGCAATCCTCACCATTGCGTGGCGCCAATGCCATTGCTCAGGCTATCGATGCAGCCACGCGGGTACGGCACAACCTCTTCCATGGCGGCAAGCACACCCCTGAAGCAGAAGTTGGTCGGGATGAGAGACTGGTGCGCGCGGCCTTGACTCTGCTCGTAGCGTTGGTCGACCGATGCCCAACAGATTTGCGCGGTGCCTACAACCACGGCTAATGCCGGTGACACTAGCCGGACAGGCATGCAGAGTGTCGTACTGCTCTGTTTTTTCCGCGAACGTTCCTTGCCGGATAAGGATTTGCCGTCGATACGGTAACCAGAAATAACCTCCAGCTACAGATCTAACTACGCATTGAGAGAGGGCTACTGCCATCGGCGGCGGAGGAGGCCAACTCTTTGCGAGCCGCGCGCGGCGCTCGCCCTAACTCGCGCAGACATGGATAACGGTTGTGTGAGATTTTCTCTAACGCTGTGAAACAGGCGATCGAACAGCGTCGGGGCAGTAGATTGCTGCGATGTGCGCGGCGGCACGGTGTCGTGGGAGATCTGGCAATGGCAGGCGCCTTCAATTGGATCGCGCTTCATTGCTGAGCTTCGATGTTGACCGGGGCGTGCACTTCGCTCGAACGAATGCTGTTTCTCGCGCTTTCAACGATCTGTGAATCAGCCGTCCGAGTGTTGCTCCGGTGTCCACACGTCGCGAAGAACGCTCTGGGCAGATGAGATGGATCTTCATGTATGCGTTCTCGGACGAAGACGGCATTCCATGACACATTGCAGTGTCGGCTAAAAACCTGCTCCATCGCCTTCAGGGACGGAAAGCCGGATGATGTCGCCACGTCTTTGGGGAATAGGCTTCGGTCAACGCTCTGGGTTTCCAATGCACGCAAAAGCCTCTGATGGCTGCGAAGCTCCGTCAGGGAGGTATTGCATGAGAACAGCGCACGCGCGACCACCGTCGAAGGCACGCCGAGGAAATCGCTCGCTTCCGGCATGTTCCATTGACATGTCGGTGTATTGAAGATCGCCGTAGCGAGATCGTCACGCGCGCGGCGATGCAAATGCTGGAGAGACCGTTCGGCAGCGGAGGGATGGAATGTCTCGCTATCGATTTCTATTTCGATATCGATTTCGAGCGACTCACTGGTTGGGAGTGCGCAGCTAAACGCTGCATGAGGTGGTATCCGCATCGCACCAGTCCTATGGAACATCATCTGCCGCGCTACACATTTCACCCAGCAAAAGTGACGGGACCGAAGCGTCACGGTGCCGGGCCACTGGAGTTGAGACAGTTCCAGTCTCGATGCGGATGTTTCGTTCAGTCGGATGGTGCGGGTGCATATCGGCATGTTTGAGACGATCTCGAAGCCTGCGTCGACAGATAGTTGGCGCACGAGTCTAAAGAGCATCCGGTTCGCGGCACAAATAAAGTCTTCGCATGTCCCTATCAGGAACGGTGATTGGCTGGCCGCGGCAAAAGGAACAACGACGGGCAATCAAGATTGTTGATGGGCGTATCACGAAGCTCTACTAGGCGTTGCGTTGGGCGATTCATAGAATTGGCTCCATAGCCCGAGAATCCGGCAAACCGGATCGAAATGGCAGGTCTGGATGGAGACAATCAATGCAATCTCTGAAAGCCGAAGTGCACGGTGCGAAACAGCACAGCATGCGCCGTGTCATCGTGTCCGCGGCGCTTGGCACCCTCTTCGAGTGGTACGACTTTTATCTCTACGGTACGCTCGCAACTGTTTTCTCCGCAAAATTCTTTTCCGGCGTTTCGGAAACGGCGGCATTCATTTATGCGCTGCTGGCGTTTGGGATTGGATTCGCGGCGCGGCCTGTCGGTGCCCTGGTATTCGGGCGGTTGGGGGACATGCTTGGACGCAAGCACACCTTCCTGATCACCATGACCTTGATGGGTGCCTCGACGCTGGCAGTCGGACTTCTTCCCACCTACGCCGCAGTGGGCAGTCTGGCGCCGATTCTCCTCGTCTCCCTGCGCGTCCTTCAGGGAATCGGCATCGGCGGCGAGTACGGCGGGGCCGCCATTTTCGTTGCCGAGCATTCGCCTCGCCGTCGCCGTGGATCAATGACAAGCTGGATCCAGCTCGTAGGGGGCGTCGGCATGCTGATGGCGCTTGCCGTCGTCTTCCTCTGCCGGCGGTTCTTCGGGGCATCGTTCGACGCCTGGGGCTGGCGGGTCCCTTTTCTTCTCTCCGGCATTCTGCTCGCCATCTCGATCTACGTTCGGCTCTCGGTGAGCGAGTCGCCGCTGTTCCTCAAGATGAAAGCCCAGGGGAAAACGTCGAAGGCGCCGATTCGCGAAACGCTTACGCAATGGCGGAATCTGAAAGCGGCGCTCCTCGCGGTTTTCGGACTGGTTGGCGGTGTGACCGTCGTGACCTACACGGCGCTCATCTATCTGCTCTTCTTCCTGACCCGCAGTCTTAGGCTCGACGAAACGTTGGCAACGCATTACGTCCTTGTGATCATGGCCTGTGCGATGCCCCTCTATTTTGGCGCGGGTGTGCTTTCGGACTGGGTCGGCCGCAAACCGCTCATTCTCGGCGCGTGTCTCATCTCCGCGCTAACGATCTTTCCCACCTTCCGTGCAATCACTCACGCTGCCAATCCTGCACTGGAGGCTGCACGTACTTTGCACCCCGTGACCGTGATCGCCGATCAGTCTACCTGTGCGGTCCAGTTCGATCTGCTCGGGCGGGAGAGAATCGCAAGCGACTGTGATCGGGCCAAGCAGCTACTCGCGAAGGGTGGCATTCCTTACACCAATGAGGCGGCGGCAAGCGGGGCGGCCACTACCGTGAAAGTCGGCGACGTGGCTTTTTCTGGCGCCGACCTGGCGGGGTTACGCAAAGGATTGAATGCCGGCGGCTACCGTGACAAGGCCGACCCTGCCCAGATCGATAAGCCTGTTCTGTGGGGCCTGATCTTTTTCCTGTTTGTTCTGGCTGCAACGACGTACGGTCCCCTCGCGGCCGCGTTGGTCGATCTTTTCCCGGCAAGAATTCGCTATACGGCTTTGTCGTTTCCTTATCAACTGGCAGCGGGTCTTATCGGTGGTTTTTTCCCGACCGTCTCGTTTGCAATCGTCGCGCGGACCGGCGACATTTACTCGGGTCTCTGGTATCCCGCGTTTTTCAGCATGCTGACCGCAATCGTCGGGTTCCTCTTTCTTCCCTCCGGACAGGTCGAAGACGAAGCACTCGATTCCGATTCCGCTAGCGCAATCGCGACCGACGAGGCATCGAGCGCAGCGCAAGTCACTCGTGGAGCGTAGGCACCGCCAGGCAGAACCATTCCCCATCAATGCATACAGAACCGGAGACCGTCATGCAAGCTGCCTCTCATGAAGGCAACGTCACGGCTAGCCTCGTACCGACAATGAACACGAAGCATCTCACGCCTTTCTTCGCGGCTCGTAGCGAATACGTCAATGCTGTTTTCATGTTCGTCGTTGGCGAAACTGAGTTCCTGGTGTCGCTGCAAAAGGGCCATGTGACAGACGTGCGCCAGGGACCGTTCGTGACGCCCTCATACGAGTTCCGCATCTCGGCTTCGGACAACACCTGGGCGGAACTCTGGAGTCAAGCACCGACAGCGGGACGTCACGATGTCATCAGCCTGCTTAAGTACAAACTGCTACGTGTCGACGGCAACCTGCACACGTTCATGGCCAATCTATTTTTCTTCAAGGCGCTTCTGACAAGCCCGCGATATACGACGGAGGCAAACCGTGGCTGATTTCGAACCGATCGCGGGACGGTATTTGAACCTTGAGATCGATGGTGTTGCGCAGCGCATCTATGTGGAGGAGGCGGGCCAGGGCATTCCGCTGATCTGCCTTCACACGGCTGGTTCCGACTCGCGACAGTTCCGCGGCGTGCTCAATGACACCCGGATCACGAACCGCTACCGGGTGATCGCCTTCGACCTTCCGTGGCATGGCAAGTCCTCCCCCCCCGCGGGGTGGCAGAACACCGAATACCGCCTTACGACGAACGCCTATATCCGGACCATTGTCGCCATTGCTGATAGCCTCGGGCTGGAAAAGCCGGTGGTGATGGGCTGCTCCATCGGCGGACGGATCGTGCTGCATCTCGCGCTTCATCATCCACATCGCTTCGGCGCGCTGATCGGGCTTGAATCGGCTGCGCACAATGAAGCCCATTACGACATTTCATGGGCTCATCGTCCCGATGTGCATGGCGGCGAAGTGTGCGCGGCGCTCGTTTCAGGCGCAATGGGCAATGACATTCCCGAAGCTGACCGTTGGGAAACGCTGTGGCATTACATGCAAGGCGGTCCAGGCATCTTCAAGGGCGACCTGTTCTTCTATCGGCTCGACGGCGATTTACGCGAAGACGTCGCGAAAATCGATACGGCACAGTGTCCGCTCTATCTGCTGACAGGCAACTACGACTATTCGGCTTCGCCGGCAGACACCATGGAAGTCGCGAAGTCGGTGAAGGGCGCGCACTTCACCGAAATGACCGGGCTCGGTCATTTCCCCATGAGCGAAGACCCGCCGAGATTCATCCAGCAGTTTCTGCTTCCCGTACTAAAAAAAATCGAAACCGATGTGCACGAACGCAGCACGTCCTGATTCCCGGATTCATTGCCACAGCAAAACGGAATCGCATTTCATATTCACCGATTCAAAGGATTGACCAGCTCATGAGTGACGAAAACCAGCCATTCGCGCTTCCTGCGGAAATCAAGGAATTCCAGGAGCTTGCCAGACGAATCGTGCGCGAGGAACTGCTTCCTCTGGAGCAGCAATATCTGGCTCATCCGGCCAAATCAATCAGCCTTCGAGCACGGGACGCTTTGCGCAGGATCTTCCCCGACGAGGTCACGGAGCGACTATATCGAATCTCCCAGGAAACGGGGCTCTGGGGCCTGCACATTCCGGAGGAGCATGGCGGCAGCAGCCTGCCCATGCTGGCGAAAGTCGCGATCATGGAGGAGTTCTATTACTCGGCGGTTCCGTTCCCGATTGCCGAGGTACCGAACATCCTGTACTACTGCAAAGGCGATCAGATCGAGCGCTTTCTCACGCCGTGTATCGACGGCACGAAGATCGCCGCATTTGCCCAGACCGAACCCAACGCGGGCAGCGACCCCGGTGGCATGATGAAAACCAGTGCGGTCCGCAAGGATGGTGGTTGGGTAATCAACGGATCGAAGATGTGGATATCGAACGCACATTCTGCCGATTTCGTCATGGTGCAGGCGGTGACCGACCCGGAGAAGCGCCAGCGCGGGGGTATCACGATGTTTCTGGTCGAGCGCTCGAATCCGGGCATGAAGGTCGAGGAAGGCGGCTTGCCGACCTGGCTCGATATCAATCCAGGACAATACCTGATCCACTTCGACGACTGTCGTGTCGAAGACGATGCCGTGCTAGGTGAAGTGGGGCAGGGCTTCATCATGGGCCAGCGATGGCTCACCATCATGGATCGCCTGCTCAAGGGGCCGTTCTGTCTGGGCAAAATGCAGCGCAGCCTCGACATGTCGATCGACTGGGCAAAGCAGCGCTATACCTTTGGCAAGCCGCTTGCCGAGCGTCAGGCGATCCAGTGGAAGCTCGTCGACATGTATGTTTCCATTCGCGCGGTACGCAATCTCATTTACGAAGTGGCCGCACGGGCGGACGCGGGCGAGGATGTTCGTCGTGAAGCGTCCCTCGTCAAGCTCACCGCGGCCAACTGGGGCGCCAAGGTGCTCGACGACGCAATCCAGATTCACGGTGCAATGGGCGAGGCGCTCGAACTGCCGTTGTCGCTGTTCTACCGCTACATTCGGCATACGAGGATCGGCGGCGGCACCGACGAAATGCAGCGCATGATCATCGCGCGAGGGTTGCTCGCCTGATGACCGGACACGCAATGCGAGTCATTGGAGTATCTCGATGAGGTCGCCCTGTTTGCTGCATGGCTTGCGGGTGCTGTGCGTTGCAACCGAAGGGGCTTCTTTTCGCGTGCTCGACACCTTTCGCCGATTGGGCGCCGAGACGATTGCCATTTCAACGAGGAGCATTCCGGTTGGCAGCGTAGGGAAGCCGACCATAGATGACCACGTGGCCCTGACCGTCGATCGGCTAACGCGCCTCGGCGGCGATCTGCTGGCCCGTATCGTGCGAACGGCGGACGTACTGTTTGAGCAGATCGCCGTTGATCGAGCCAGAGAGAGCGAGCTTGAACTGGATGCTTTCCAGCGGGTCAACCCCGGGCTCGTTATCGTGACGTTTGCCGAATCGCCGCCGGGGGGGAACGACGCCCGCTGCATACAGCGATCCAGCCACGATGCGGATACCGCGGTGCTTGCGGTCGAAACGGCACTCGCGGCGCTATGGCATCGCGATCGACGCAACGGAGAGGGTGTACGGTTAAAAGCCGATATCGTGTCCGGATTAGATCAGGGAGCAAGATCCGGAGACAGGACGGAGGTCGACGCCGAACGTCGTCGGGCCGACAGCCTGAGTATATTGCGCGCGGTCGATTATTCGGATAAAGAGATCGAAGCTCTCGTCGGCGCACGGGTTTTGGCGCTTGGCGAGGGAGATTGATGCGTGCTGTCAGCAGAGGCTACCGCGATGCAGGCTTACAGCCTTGAACAGAATGCCGTGCTTGACGCATTGGTGAGAAACAGGACTGCGGGCTGGAGCTTCACCGGCCATCTTCTCGGCATTTCGTACGACCGCATAGGCGATACCAACTGCATGCTCCGTTGCTCCTCGGCGAATCATGTGCTCGACGATGCTGGACGAGTCGATTTCGGTGCGGTGGCGGTGCTCGGCGATATGGCGCTTGGGGTCTGTTCCCGCGAGGCTACCGGTGTGTCAGTCCGGATGGCGACAATGTCGCTTGGCGTGACGATGCATGATGCGGTCGGGAGTGGAGATCTGACGGCGAGAAGTCAGCTTTGCAACCATGATCCACGCGCGCAGATTTCTACAGCGCTTGCTCGGATTTTCTGCGGGAATGCGTTGCTGTGCACCTTAAACGGTGTTTTCAAGGTGCTTCCCGCCCCCGAGAGACTTGCGACTCTCGATCCGCGGTTTCGGTCGGACGCTTCTGTCGGTGACAACCGACGCGTCGAGCCGACTGGTCTAAGCGACTGCGAAGCACGGATCTACGCGCGTGTAGCTGGTACGGCCGGCGCTTCCGGTGCATCTTTCCTGAGCCGATTCTGGGGCTTCGAGGTCAAGACGAGCCGGGCGGGAGCAAGCGGTCGCGTGGAGGTAGGCCCTCACATAGGCAACCGTGTCGGGCACGTTCAGGGCGGCGTTCTCTATGCGTTTGCGGCGGAAGTCGCTCGCGTCGCGGCAGGCGATGCGTTCCGCCTTGTTTCGATGCACGCGACGTATCACCGTCCGGGCGAAGGAGGCCTGTTGTGCGCCAACGCGCTACGCCTGCATCAGGGCCGCACGACCTCGGTGATCAATACGGCTGTGACCGATGGCGCCGGCAGCACGGTGCTGTTCGCCCAGAGCACGTACTGCCGGGTTTGATCGTTCAGTCAGTGGCGTCCGTCACTGCGGCCATTCATGTCTCCGCATATCGCCGGATATCGACGGCCTTCGCTTCCGCCTGAACGCACGGCGAGAAGGCAGCCTCACGTATCCAGCTTGCGCGTGGCCATTCGCCGGACACCACAGATTCGTGCATGCACTTGATCAGTTCCGCGGCGACACACGAGGCGGCCTTCGTAGCCTGACGGGTCGACGATTGCGCGAGCACGAGCTTGCGAATGAGGCGAGGCTGGATCAGCGGCGAGCAGGTCAGTCGACCGATCTCGAGATCTTCGATGATGGCGACGCGCGGAAGGATGGTGACGCCATGTCCCCCGAGGACAAGCGCGCGTTGCACATTCACCGCGTTCGTCTGGGCCACGATATTGAGCACGAGTCCTTCAAGACGTGCCGCGTGTTCGACGATCGAACGAAGCCCGTGAGGCGCGCGGGGAAGCACGAGAGACATATTAGTCAGCTGTTCGAGCTTCACCGGCCGATCCGGTGAGAAGCCGGCGCGTTGGGTACCGACAACCCAGTACTCTTCTTCAAGCAAGGGGCCGGTCTGCAGCGTCAGAACCGGAGCAGGATCGCACAGTACCGCCATGTCAAGTTCGCCAGTCTCTATCCAAGACTGCAGGCGCAAGCCATCCGCGGTCACAATGGTGACCTGCACGTCGGGATAACTGCGCGAGATGGCCGTCACGAGATCGCTACAGAGGAACCCAGAAATGCTTGGAGTGAGACCTACCGTCACGATACCGGCGATTGTGTTGTGCGCCGGACGAAGCTCCGCACGAGCCCGTTCAAGCTCACTCAATGCGCGGCGCGCGTATTCGACCAAGGTGCGGCCATCGGTGGTTAATTGAATGCCCTGCGAGCTGCGAACAAACAGCGACACGCCAAGGTCTTCTTCCAGAAGACGCAGGTAGCGCGAGACCGCGGGCTGCACCACGTTCAGTAGCGAAGAGGCTCTTGTCACCGTTCCCGTCTCGGCGACGGTAACGAGAGCACGAAGCTGCTTCAGATCCATCTGTCACCCATGCTGTGGCGAGAAAGCCGTGGGCTCACCGCTCGCGATTCTGCACCGGGCGGGCAAGATTATCGGCGCGACGCCGATGCTATGCACGAAAACTCCTTGTGTAGAGATCCCGCGATGAGGGACCAATGTCGAAAGCCTGCGCGGCGTCGAACAGGCGAAGCGCGTCGAGCGATCCGTCCACGGATTTCAGACAGGTGACAAACTTTGTCTTGAGCGCTGCGGCATCGAGCGGATCCTCAAACGCGCCCCTGGCATACTCGATGTCCCGGCTGCGAAATATCTTTGCACCCCGGGTCTCGACCGCGACGAAGTCGTACGGCGCATAACCCGAAGCTGGTAGTTCGGTGTCCACGCACTCCACCTGGACGAGTCTCATCAACTGCTGGACATCGTCGCGAAGAACCATGTCGTCATTGAGCTCGACAAGCGTTACGCGCTTGGCGAGAAGCGCACACGCCATTGCGAATTCCATGCTGAACCTGGCTTCAAGGCCTGTGCGCGGTGCATGGTTGCGGAGGACGATGGCGTTGCGCCGGCTGATGGTGGCTACGATGCGCGTTACGTTACCCGGTCGTACGTCCGGGTGCTTCTCGGACAGTTCGAGCATCGCATCGATACAACGATGTGCGCAGAAACACATCGGGTACTTCTTTACATTCAGCCCGTTACGCAGAATGTGCCAGTCAACGCCAGCACGGACGGGCGAAGCGAGATCGACGCGACCCCGAGGGGAAATGGCAGACAGAAAGCCCTGCGGATGTTCAAGCGCATCTTCAGACGCGGTGAAACCCGCCGCGGCGAGGCGGCTGGCGACCAGTCCGGAATGGGCAGCCTTTCCTGCGTGAAAAGGCTTGGTCATCGTGCCGAAGTTCGCGGTGATTCCGCTGCCTTGCGACGCGGCAATCGCCAGCGCGCGCGTTGTCTCCTTCGGAGTCAAGCGATTGAGGTTGGCGACGGCCGCCGCTGCGCCTATTGCTCCGAACACGCCGGTCGGATGCCATCCTTTCTTCACCGGCTGGTCCGGGTCGCGATGAGCCAGTTCCGCGAGGACCTCGTAACCTGCGGCGTAAGCGGTTGCCATCCGGCGTCCGTCTGCATTGATCGCCTGTGCTTCGGCCAGTACGGCAGCAACGATCACCGCGCTCGGATGACTTCGGTTCGCGCCATCGTCGAAGTCCAGCGCGTGTGCGGCAGTGCCGTTTATCCAGGCCGCTTCGGGTGCTGCTATGGCGCGTCCGTCTGTAAAGCATTCGCTGGCGCCGGGTTTCGGATCGAGCACTCGCGCAAGCAGCGAAACGGCGTCGTCCTTGCTTCCCGCGATCAGCACGCCGAGCGTATCCGTAAAGCCGGCCCTCAAGATTTCGAGTCCGCGTTCCGGAATGTTCCCGTACTGCAGGTTCGACGCGAATTCACCGAGTTCCGCGGTGATAGCCGTCACTGCTTTCGCCTCGCTCATCGACAGGCTCCCAACAGCGCTACAGGTGGCTGCCCAGAAAATCGAGCGTTCGTCCATGTGCGATAGCCGCGCTGCGCTGATCGTACATTGGCCGGCCCCAACAGCAGAATCCATGACCGACTGCCGGATAGGTTCTGACGCTTGCCTTCGGATTTGCCGCGACTGCCTGGCGGATTGCGTCGACCGATGTCGCTGGAATGTGTGTGTCCTCCTCCGCGAAGTGCAGGAGAGCGGGCATCGTCACATAGTTCGCGATATCGAGGTGCCTGTCGATACCACCGCCATAGAAGGCGATCAGCGCGTCGGCCTGGGCGAGCGGCGCCGCACGCCAGGCAAGCTGGCCGCCCAGGCAGAATCCGAGCATGGCTACCTTGCCGCCCGTATCCGTCCTCTGACGCAGGAACTGCGCGGCCTGCGCAACGTCGCGGGCGGCTTGAGCGGCATCGAGCGTCCCCATCTTCTCTCTCGCGATGTTCGTGTCGAATTCGTTGTACGTCAGATCGGTTCGAGGCCCGCTACGCCAGAAGACGTCGGGAGCGAGGACGGTGAAACCTGCCAGCGCATACATATCCGCAAGCGCCCGGATGTGTTCATTCACCCCCCAGATTTCCTGAACGAGTACCAGGCCAGGTCCTTTTCCGCTGCGCGGCAATGACAGGTAGCCACTAAAAACTTTCCCGTCGTCGTTCGCAATTTCGATCCAGTTCTTTTCGCTCATAAGTTAATCGCACGCTGTAGGTTACGCGGCGGCCGATGCCATGCAGCGACCGATGCACTGGCGAGTCGCGGCCAATCGATATGAAAAGAGGGGGGGTTGACGTTGTCTCCGTGCGATTGCGTTGCGGAAGATGTCTCGTAACGCTTCATCGCTGATTGTTTGCAGCTTGATGGTAAGCGATGCGAATCGGCGCCACAAATGACTAACAGTCGGGCATGGCCATACCAAATCTTGGGCATGGACATGAGACTCGCCGTCGGTGTGCCCCGAGTGTCGGGCGCCGCGCGATGACCAACATTTTCTACTTCTTGACGCACTGCTTTGTTGGTTGTTCGGGTGGGTGGCGATGGCTATATTTTTGTTAAACCTGAAGCAACAGGCTCGCCCCTGACAGCCAGCGGCTAAGGGAGGGCGGGTAAATAAGGATAACTCCCTGCAGTGGATGCCGGACGACTCGATTGCAGGACAACCCGGAGATAGATGTGAGCGTAAGCCGCAAGTCGACACAACTTTATTTCGAAGACGTTTCGGTGGGTGACGAGCCACCGCGCCTGGAGAAGGCCCCGCTGACCACGATGCATCTGATGCGCTGGTCCTCGGCAATAGAGAACTGGCACCGCATCCACTACGACGAGAAATTCTCCGTCGAACACGACAAGCTGCCCGGTCTCCTCGTCAACGGCTCGTTCAAGCAGAACTTCATCGTGCAGGCGATGAAAGACTGGGCAGGCCTCGATGGGTGGGTCTGGAAGGTGTCCTTCCAGTTCCGCAAGATGGACGTCGCCGGAACGTCGTTGTGGGTCTGGTCGCGCGTCACCGGCAAGCACGAGCTGAAGGATTTCGGTGTGGTGGAACTCGAACTCGGCATCGTCAACGAAGAGAGCCGCGAATCGACGCCGGGTACCGCATTGATCGCGCTGCCATACCGGGGCAAGCGCGTTCCCTATCCTTTCGTTCCCCCTGTTGATTTTGTCGGAGCGGCTCAATGAGCACGTTTCCCCGGCAGGTTCGCATCAATGAGGAAGGGCCGCGCGAAGGCTTCCAGATCGAAGGCGCGGGTATTCCCACTGCCCGCAAGATCGAACTGATCGACAAGCTTTCGACAACCGGTCTGAAGCAGATTCAGGTTGCGTCGTTCGTCAACCCGAAGCGGGTTCCCGGTATGGCGGACGCCGCGGAGGTCGTAGCGGGATTCAGGCGTGCGGACGGCGTTCGCTATACCGCGTTGTGGCTCAATGAACAGGGGTTCCGGCGCGCGCTTGCGACCGATCGGCTCGATGTTCGTGGACGACTGGTGCTCTGCGCGTCTCCCGCGTTTCTGATGAGCAACCAGAAGAGCACGCCAGAAGAAAACATGGCTTCGCACCGCGAGCAGATGCGATCCTGCATCGAGAACGATGTGCCGGTCGAGCATGGCGGCCTGCAGGCGGCCTTCGGCTGCAACTTCGAAGGCGACATCAGCACGCAACTGATGATGAAAGGCGCGGCGGATGTCTTTTCGATTGCCGACGAGTTCGGTCTGAAGCTAAAGACGTTCGTGCTTGCCGACACGATGGCTTGGGCTAACCCCGCGAGTGTCGACGACAAGGTCAAGGCGTTCCAGGACAAATATCCGGATACTGAAATCATCCTTCATCTGCACAATACGCGAGGCTTGGGAATGGCCAACGCGCTCGCGGGCCTGCAGGCAGGTGTCGCGCAGTTTGACGCGTCCATCGCGGGTCTGGGCGGTTGCCCGTTCGCCGCTCACCGGGGCGCTGCCGGCAATTTGTGCACTGAGGATTTTGCGTTCATGTGCAAGGAGCTCGGTATCGAGACCGGGCTCGATCTCGATGCACTGATCGAAGCGGCCCAACTTGCCGAGGAGATCGTCGGGCATCCGTTGCCGGGCTCGGTCATGCGTGGCGGCAACCTCGACGCTTTCCGTCGGGCGCTGTAACGACTGGTTGATCAACGCAGATTTTCTAAAGACCAAAATGAGTGAGACAACGAAACAGGCGAGCGGTCCCCTGAGCGGGTTGACTGTGGTAGACGTCGGCATGCTGTTCGCCGGACCTCTGGTCGGCACGCTGCTGGCTGACCTCGGTGCGAACGTTATCAAGGTCGAACATCCGAAGGGCGACGAAGTGCGTCGGGTCGGGCGCTTTCGCGATGGCGAGCCGCTCTGGTGGAGAGTGACCGCCCGTAACAAACAGCTGGCCGCAGTCGACATTCGCACTGAAGCGGGCCGCGAAGTGCTGCTTCGTCTGATCGATAAGGCGGATATTCTGGTCGAGAATTTCCGGCCGGGACGCATGGCGGAGTGGGGCTTTCACTACAAGGAACTGGCGAAGACGAATCCCGGGCTGGTCATGTTGCACATCAGCGGATACGGCCAGACGGGGCCGTATCGCGAGCGACCGGGCATGGGTACGCTGGCGGAAGCATTCAGCGGTTTCGCCCACACGATGGGGCCGACGGATGCTCCGCCTTCGCTTCCGATGTTCCCGATCGCCGATGGTGTCGCCGCGATCACGGGCGCTTACGCCGTGCTCGCGGCGTTGCATGCGCGTAGTCGGGACGGTCGCGGTGACGAAATCGATCTGAGCCTCTACGAGCCGATGTTGTCGCTGATGGGCGCAATGGTCATCGATTATGACCAGCTCAAGTACATCGCTTCGCGTCATGGCAATCGTTCGAACTGGAGCGTGCCGCGCAACAGCTATCTGACGAAAGATAACCGCTGGGTGGCCGTCTCCAGCGCGGCTAATTCCGTGGCGAAACGGTTGTTCCGCGCGATCGGTCGCGCCGATCTCGCTGACGATCCCGGCCTCGCGACCAATCCTCAGCGCGTCAAGCGCATCGAGGAATGCGATAGCGCGATCGCCGACTGGGTCGCACAACGCACGCAGGAAGAGGTTCTAGCCGTTTTCCGCGAAGCGGAAGTCGTCGCGGGTCCGATCTGCGATGTCGAACAGATTTTTGCCGATCCGCATGTTCACGAGCGCGGAACGCTCGCCAGGATGCAGGACCCGGTGCTGGGCGAAGTCCGAATTCAGGACGTGGTCCCGAAGTTTTCGCGCAACCGTGCAGAGATGCGCTGGCTCGGACGTACCAACGTTGGCGAGGACACCGCGACCATTCTCTCGCAGCTCGGTTATTCCGAAGAGGAAATCGAAGCGCTCGCGTCGAGCGGTGCCGTGCATGTGAATGCCGAGCCCGCCGTGTCGGGCGGTACAGTGTGATCGTACGTCGACCTATTCAAACTTCACTTGAACTGTCATAGCCATGAATCTTGGAATTGAAGGACGGACCGCGCTGGTGCTCGGTGCTGGCGGCGGGCTTGGCCGCGCGATCGCGACGCGTCTGGCGGAAAATGGTGTTCGTTGTGTGCTCGGCGACGTGCATGGGCCGAGCGTCGAGGAAACCGCCGGCAGCATTGCGGCCGTCGGCGGCAAGAGTCATTCGCTGATCTGGAATCTCGGTGAGTCGGATGCATTCGACGCGCTGTACGAGAAATTGCCGAGTGGCTTTCAGGACATCGATATCCTCGTGAACAATACCGGCGGCCCGCCACCCACTTTGGTGTCGGGTCAGTCAGCCGATATCTGGGAAAAGCACTTTCGCGAGATGGTCCTGTCGGTCGTGCAGCTGACGGACCGGCTTCTCCCCGGCATGCGCTCGCGCAAGTGGGGACGTGTAGTCACGAGCGCGTCGTCGGGCGTGATCGCCCCGATTCCGAATCTGGGACTTTCCAATTCGCTGCGATCGACACTCGTCGGCTGGTCCAAGACACTCGCGCGTGAAGTGGCGCCCGACGGCGTCACCTGCAACATCATCGTGCCGGGCCGTATCGCAACGCGCCGGATCGTCGAGCTCGATGAGGCGAAGGCGAAGCGGGAGGGCACCACGGCCGAAGCCGTCGCCGCCGCGAGTACCGCGACGATTCCGATGAAACGATACGGAAAGCCGGAAGAGTACGCTGACTGCGTTGCTTTCCTCGCGAGCGAACGGGCTTCGTACATTACAGGATCCGTCGTTCGTGTCGATGGGGGAATGCTCGCCAACGTGTGAGCGTTGCGAGACGATCCACTCGCTTTGCATTCTCATTCTGTTTGAGGCCGGTATTGAGTACCGGCCTTTTTACCTTTGAAATGGAAAATCCAGATGATCCTCGACACTCAATCCCGCGAGCAGCTGAAGCAGATTTCAACGGGGACAATTACGACCATTCTGTTCAAGCATGGCCTTCGCAACGTCTGGATTCGCGGCCCGCAACACCTGTTCGGCAAAGGCCTGCGCGCTGTGGGTCCGGCGTTCACGATGCGATTCATCGCCTATCGCGAAGACCTGTGCACGCCGAATGCGTGGAGTTCGCCCAGATCGACCCGTGCCTGTGTCGAGGCGATGCCTGACGGGTGCATCGCGGTTGTCGAGTCGGGCGGACGCCTCGATGCGGGCGCCGCCGGCGATATTCTGTGCGCCCGGATGCAAACCCGCGGCGTGCAGGCGCTGCTCACGGACGGTGCGGTGCGCGATGCAATCGGTATCCGTTCGCTGGATTTCGATATCTGGGCAAGCGGCATCGCCTCGCCGCCCGCGGTATCGTTCATGCATTTCGTCGGCTGGCAGGAACCCATCACTTGCGGGGGCGTCGCGATTCTTCCTGACGACATCATCGTCGCGGACGACGATGGTGCGGTCGTGATCCCGGCCGCACTCGTCGGAGAGGTCGTCAAGGCTGGCATGGAGCAGGAACGTCAGGAAGCGTGGATTCTGGCCGAGGTTCAGAAGGGGGGCGCGTTGGCGGGGCTCTACCCAATGAGCGAAGAGACGCGCAAGCGTTACGATCAGCAGAAATCGTGACCAGGGCGGGCGGCGGGACGGCAGGGTCGGCTATCGCGTCGTGCGCGGGCGACGGCCGGTTCGATCGCTGCATGGATGTTGCTTGTGGCCGTTGAGACTAGAATAAGCACAAGCGACGACCCTGCGGGCAGGTGTCGTTCCCTGAATATTCCAATGCACGGAGACGTTGTACGTATGCGTAGAGTGCTGCCGCCGCTCAATCCGCTCAGGTCGTTCGAAGCGGCTGCGCGTCATCTCAGCTTCACCCTGGCGGCCAAGGAACTGAGTGTCAGTCAGGTCGCCGTCAGCCGGCAGGTCGCTGTTCTTGAAGATTACCTTGAGGTCACCTTGTTCGAACGGGGAGCCCGTTCGTTGCAGCTGACATCCGAGGGCGCGCGTTTAATGTCGGGCCTGACGGTCGCATTCTCGGAGCTCGAGCGCGCCGTTTCGCTGGTCAACATGCGCGGCCGCCGAAACGTCGTGTCGGTGCAGTGCTACACGACATTCGCGCAGTGGTGGCTCATCCCGCGGCTCGCCGATTTCCGGAAAGATCATCCGGAAATCGAGGTGCGTCTCACCGCTTCTCTGGAGCCGGTCAACTTCGCTCGCCAGAACCTCGACGCCGTGATTTCGGCCGGTCCCGGAGACCCGGAGACCCAGCAGAGCGAATTCCTGACGGCTGTCCACCTCCTGCCGGTCTGCAGTCCGTCCCTGATCGCCGATCGGGAAGGTCCTCTCGATCCGGAGGACGTCGGGAAGTTCACCATGCTGCATTCCCTTTCGCGCCCGCGCGCGTGGGATGACTGGTTGGAAAGCGCTGGGTGCAAGTCCGTCGTGACGACGCGGGGTCTCAAGTTCGAAAATTCTGCGATGGCCTTCGATGCCGCGATTGGCGGCATGGGCGTTGCCATGGGCATCCTCGAACTCGTCCAGCATCATCTCGATACCGGCAAGCTGGTTGCGCCGTTTGGCCATGTGTATGAGAGTCCGGGGGGCTACTACATCGTCAGGCCATCCAATCGACCGGCATCTGCCGCGACGGACGCTTTCCTAAGCTGGCTGCGCAGTCAGGTGCAACCGCTTCGCTGACGAATAACTTTTGGTCGGGCATGGGGGCCCTTATTCTTTATTGTCGGTGCCGGGCGCAGTCGGTAAATTTCTTGCACATCGAGAGCAATCACTAAAACGAGGTAGCAAGATATGCCACGACTGACCGAAGAGATTCGCAGCATGATCGGCCTGGAGACAGAGGTTCAGCGTTGCTGCGATGTCGTCGAGCGCGGAGCGGTGCGTCGATACGCCCAAGCGGTCATGGACCGCGATCCGATCTACATGGATCCCGAATTCGCCGCCGCAACCCGATACCGGACGCCGGTCGCGCCGCCGCTATTCCCGTCGGCCATGCTGCGCCTTCCGTTTGGCGCCGAGGACCTGCTGCACGAGCGTTGCACGGATCCGGATTTCGACGGCGTGGTCGGCTCGTCGAGCTTTGGTCTTCCGCCGCTTCCGCTCGTCAATAGCCCGATTGTCAACGGCGGAACGGAGGTCGAGTTCGTCCGCTATGTGAACCACGGTGAAGAAATCTTCTTGATCGCACGGTACAAGGACATCACGGAGCGCGAAACGAAAGCCGGGTGGGCACTCTTCGTTCAATATGAATGCGATTTCGTGGACCGTGATCACCAGCTCGTCCTGCGCTATCGGCGCATCCAGATTCGGCGCTAACGGCCTGTCGGAAGAGGTCGAGGAAAAATAACGAGAACTTGGTTCACAACCGGAAGGTCGCCGGTTTTGGGCGAATCATGACCCAAAAGCTGCTTGAGCGCGGAGATCGCGTCGCCGCTGCGCTTCGCAAGCCCGAACAGCTCGGAGATTTGCGTGAACGTTTCGGTGACAAGCTGTTGGTCGCAAAGCTCGACGTGACCGACAGCAAGGAAGTCGATGCGGCCTTCGCGGAACTCAAGCACATCGACGTTGTGATGGACAACGCGGGTTATGCAGCCTTCGGCGCCGTCGACGACCTTTCGAAGGCGCAGATCCGTCGTCGACGGAATACGAACGTAGTCGGATCGATCCTCGTGACTCGGGCTGCCGTTCCGAATCCGCGTACGCAAGAGGTGGACGCATTCTGCGGATTTCGTCGATGGGCGGACCGATCGCGCTTCCTGGGCTGTGTCACGCATTCGAAATGCGCGATTGAAGGCTTTTCGAAGCGCTCATTCCCGATGTTGCGTCCTTCAGTATCCGGGCGACGCTTGTCGAACCCGCTGGCGCCCACACCAATTTCATCGGGAGCATCGACAACGCGGAACCGCTTGCCGTTTATGCTGACACCATCGTTGGCGAACGGCGCCGCGCGCTGGCGTCGCCGAAGGACTACGATCTGCCTCTGTCGCCGGACAAGGCGGTCGATGCAAAGATCGCGAGCGTCGACACGTCACTCGCGCCGAAGCGCCTCGCACTTCGAAGCGGCGCCTGCAACCTGATGCATAAGGGATTGAGCGAGCGTCTGGCGGCGCTCGAAGCGCAGAAGGACATCGCTTTCGGCGCCGACTTCGACGAGTGATAGATCCTGTGCGGGGAGGGTCTCCTGTCCGCACACACGGTGACGGCGATCCCATCACGATATGTGATTGCCGGGTCATCAAAGTTTATTGGTTTGCTTCGATGTGCGCTCCTAGAATCAAAACGTCCATCAGGGACGCTAAATGAGGAGCCTCATGAAACTAAAGGGAAAGACCGGCATCGTCACGGCTGCAGCGTCCGGCATGGGTCGTGCAGGTGCATTGCGATTTGCACGGGAGGGTGCGAAGGTGGTCGTCGTCGACCGTGATCGCGAAAAAGCCGAAGCGGTCGTCCGGCAGATCCAAGCCGACGGCGGCGAGGCAATTGCCGAATGCGGCGATCTCTGCGACGACGCGTTCGCGAAAAAAATCGTTCATGCATGCAATGCGGCTTTCGGCGGCCCGGATTTTCTTTGGGCTCATGCTGGCCATCCGGGGCCAGCGGCGATCGAAGGACTCGACATGGCCGACTTCGAGCTGGCGATCAATCTCAACATCCGTACGGCGCTGGTGAGCACGATCGAGGCGATTCCGTTGATGCGCGAGCGTGGCGGTGGAAGCATCCTGTTTACGGGGTCGACGGCGGGCCTGCACGGCTCGCCCTTCAGTCCCGTCTACTCGGCGGCCAAATTCGGCGTGATCGGACTGACGCGATCGCTGGCGAAGCGCTATGGGCGCGAAGGCATCCGCGTCAACGCGGTATGTCCCGGTGCCACCGACTCGCCGATGCTACGCGTGTTCGTTGCGCGGCCCGACAGCGAAGCGGCGAAAGGACAGGATCCCGAAGATCTGATCACGAAACGTGCCGGCGTCAACGCCCTGGGACGGGTCGCCCAGCCCGAGGAAGTGGCGAATGCGGCGCTGTTTCTCATTTCCGACGAAGCATCGTTCATCACTGGAGCATCGTTGCCGGTAGACGCGGGGACCACAGCATGAGCTCCGCCGACCAACACCAACAGGCGGTGTCCTATACGCAGTTTATCGCGGGCGAATTCCGCAGCGGCCGCGGGACGAAGTCGTTCGACATCCTGAATCCGGCGACCGGCGACAGCCTTGGGCAGCTCGTATACGCCAACGATGACGATCTTGACGAGGCTATCGATGCCGCTGTGGCCGCTTTCCCGCAGTGGCGACGGACCTCGCTAGTCGAACGTGCCGTGCTGCTGCGCGGCATCGGTACACGATTAAGGGAGCGTAGCGGAGAGATCGCTCGCCAGATCACGCTAGAGCTCGGCAAACCGATCGCGGAAGCAGTGCGGGAAGTTGAGCTCGCCGCCGAGCTGTTCGAGTGGTCCGCTGAGGAAGGTCGGCGTGCTTATGGTCGCGTGATCCCGGCGCGCTCGCCTGGAATCAGGCAGACGGCGATTCCGGAACCGGTAGGACCGGTGGCCGCGTTCGGTGGGTGGAACGCGCCGCTCGTCACGCCGTCTCGCAAGATTTCCAGCGCGCTTGCCGCAGGCTGCACGATCGTCGTGAAGCCGTCGGAGGAAACTCCGGGTGTCGCCCTTGCGATCGGGAGAGCCGCCTCCGATGCCGGGGTACCGGCGGGCGTCGTCAATCTGGTGTTTGGTGATCCGGCGCATGTCTCGGACCGTCTGCTCGAAGCACCGGGAATCCGCATGGTTTCGTTCACTGGCGCAACCGCCATCGGCAAGCAGATCGGGGCGAAGGCGGCCCTGACGATGAAGCGCACGACACTCGAACTCGGAGGACACGCTCCCGTGATCGTGATGGACGACGTCAACGTCGCGCAACTCGCGAAGTCGTCCGTACTGGCGAAGTTCCGCAATGCCGGGCAAGTCTGTACTTCTCCGACACGATTTTACGTGCATGAGCGCATCTACGAGCAGTTCGTCACGACGTTTGTCGACACTGCGCGAACCTTGAAGGTGGGCAATGGTCTGGATGCTGGGGTGCAGATGGGGCCACTGAAAAACCGGCGTCGCCGCGATGCGATCGAAGCGCTGATCGAAGACGCAAGGGCGCACGGTGTCAAGGTGGCCTGCGGCGGCTCGCGTATGGACGGCCCCGGCTTCTTTCACGAACCGACCGTGCTAACCGATTTCGTCGATAGCTGCCGCGCCGCGAACGAGGAACCGTTTGGCCCGTTGGCCATGTTTCGCCCGATTCGCGATGCGGACCACGCGATCACTGAAGCGAATCGTCTGCCGTTCGGTCTGGCATCGTATCTGTTCACCAGAGACATCGCCGTGGCGCAGAAGCTCACCGAAGAGATCGACAGTGGAGCGGTCTGCCTGAACGAATGGGTCGTGGCACTCGCGGAAACGCCGTTCGGTGGCGTGAAGGATAGCGGTTTGGGTCGTGAGGGGGGATGCGAGGGACTGGAAGAATACCTGCGCATCAAGAGCATTCGTCAGGGGCTTGTGCTGTAGCAGCAGGCGCGCATTAAATGGCGAATGAGCCGCCTTGTTACTGGCTCATTCGCTGTCGTTCAGGCGCGCGGGAATGGACGATAGGAAAACCCGCCATTGGGCGACGATTCGATACTACCCATGCTCGGCGTCGGGAAATGCGCGGGAAGCAGGAGATGGCCCGTGTCGGCGTGTTTCTCGATTAGCGCGGTTCGAGTCTTTCGCGCAAGCTCGGGGTCATCGTCCGCCCGGCTGGATAGCGCCGGAAAGCGAAGCTGCGCCTGATGATGGACGACGTCGCCGACGATGACTCCATGCGAGCCGCCATCCGAAACGTTGACCACGTAATTGCCCGGCGTATGTCCTGGGCACGCCTCGATCCAGATTCCTTTTTCGAGCTCGAAGTCCTGCTGCACGAGCATCGCCTGTCTGGCATGCCACACCGGCAGAACGCTATCGACGAAAGCCAGCGTGTGCATGTCGATTTTGCCGCTCCGGTAAACCCCATCCCAGTGCTCGTACTCCTGCTTCGACATCACGTAGCGAGCGTTCGGGAATGTCGGTTGCCATGTTCCGTCGACGAGCTGGGTGTTCCAACCGACGTGGTCCCAATGCAGGTGCGTACACATCACGAAATCCACTTCTTCGGGTCGTACGCCGGCGGCGGCCAGAACGGTCAGGAAATCCGTCCTGCGCCGGTCGAACAGGGGTATCGGGTGGCGGTCCTTGTCACTGCCGCAGCAGGTGTCGACGAGAATCGTATAGCGGTCCGACCGCAGCACGAAGCCCTGAAAGTTCATATGGAGCCGTCCGTCCGGCGAAATCTGCCCGTGCGGCAGCTCGCACATGCAGGCCGCGAGCATGTCCTCCGTCATGGCTGGAAAGAATGCTCGCGCGGGCGCGTAGGCCATTGTCTGCTCGACGACGCCGGTTACCTCGTACGCGCCAATCATCGATTTTTCCATGATGGAGTCTTCACTAGTCCGTCGCGTTATCGGGCTGTTCCAGCAGCTTCACGAAGATCGGGTAGTAGTCGTCCTTATACCCCGCCTCGATGGACCGATCGAGCAGCTCGCAGGTCGTCAGTGCCAGCGCCGCGTCGACCTGCGCGGCTTCGGCTAGACGGATTGCGTGTCCGATGTCCTTGCGCGCGTATTCCGTCGAGAATGCCTGCGCAGGATAACGGTCGGTCAGCAGATGATTCATACCCTGCGCATGGAGCGCCTTGCAATCCGCCGAGCCTTTGGCGAAGGCGTCGAACAGCAGGCGGCCGTCAACACCGAGCTTCCGTCCGATGGCCAGCGCTTCCGCAAGCGCGTGAACCTGTTGAAGAACGACCTTGTTATTGAGGATCTTCACGATCTGCCCGTTACCCACCTCGCCGCAAAAGATGATGTCGGTGCCCATAGTCGAGAGCAGCGGGGCGAGCGCGTCAAATACGTCGCGCTTCGCGCCCACCATGAAAGCAAGCGTGCCGTCCTGGGCGCCTTGTCGGCCACGGGCAATCGGTGCATCGACCCAGATGATCCCGCGCTCGCGTGTTCTGGCCGCGAGTTCACGGGTGGTTGCGACCGACGTTGTTCCACAGTCGACTATCAGCTTCACGCACGATCCGGGTTGTGCGATGCCGTCCGTGCCGAAGCAGATCTGTTCAATCTGCCTGTCGCTGGCAAGACAGAGAAACACGATTTGCGCGCGCGCGGCCAGGTCCGTTGCGGATTCGGCTCGCCGCACGCCAGACGTGGCGAGTCGCTCGAGCGGCTCGTGACGGATATCGAATCCGATCACTGGCAGCGTGGCCTTGCTGGCAAGATGTCGGCACATGTTTTCGCCCATCACGCCCAGTCCGATGAAGCCAAGTCGAGCGACGCTAATGTCATCAATTGTGATATTCATATTCGGGAAATTTCTTGTTGCCCGTCGTCGCGCCTCGTGCGATGCAAGACGGGCAGGTTGTCTCCAGGTGCCCCGGAAAATCTAACATCGCGCCCCGTGCGGATGCACCCAACTTTTCTTGCAGTCATGGGTGTACCGCCTGTTGGGCAAATTAAGTTTCGCGATGCCGGATTTGGGTTTGCCCAACTTCTGGTTCTGCGTCTGGCACCGATTTGTTAATTGCCGCGATTGACCGGCGCGGATAGATTTGACACAAGCGGGAGGTCACGATGGCGAGGTTCCTGGTCACGCCGACATCGCGCCGTCAACAACTAAACTAAAGTCAGGAGACGACAGACATGGATAGCAGGAAGAAGTGGTTACTCGCGGTGATGCTGTTCGTCGGTGGCGGGGTCAGCTACCTGGATCGGGCCGTACTCTCGGTTCTCGCGCCGCTGGTCGGAAAAGACCTGAACCTGGATCCAGCCAGTCTTGGGCTCGTTTTCAGCGTCTTTTTCGTGGGTTACTCCGTTTGCTGCATGGCGGGCGGCATGGCGGCCGACCGCTTCGGTCCGCGCAAGGTCATCATCTGGACGATGCTGCTATGGTCCTTGTTTTGCGGGCTTACGGGTGTCGCGGTATCTTTTGCGACACTGCTGGTCGTCCGCCTGCTGTTCGGCATGGCGGAAGGCCCATTCCTCAGCACCTCCAACAAACTCATCTGTAACTGGTTTCCGGTGACGCAGCGATCGACGGGTATTTCGATCGCGATGTCGGGAACAACGCTGGGTGCCTCGATCGCGGGTCCGATCGCAGGCTACCTGGCAATGATTCATGGCTGGCGTGTCGCCTTTGGCGTCATTGCGCTGTTCGGCGTCATCTGGACGATCGGGTTCATGCTGGTCGCGAAGGACCGGCCGGACCAGAGTCCCGTCAGCGAACTCGACGCGGTCGCCGTGAAGATCGGCGACAAGCGATCCATCTGGTCGTACATGTCGAATCCGGCCGTTCTGGCAACCGCGATCGGGTATTTCGGTTTCGCCTACCTGTTGTATTTTTTCCTGAGCTGGTTTCCGTCGTACCTGACGATGGAGCGTCACCTGAGTCTCAAGGAAATGAGTCTTGTATCGGTGATTCCCTGGGTCATGGGATTTTTCGGCTACATGAGCGGCGGCCTGATTACCGATGCGCTGTGCCGTAAGACGGGGCGCGCGCTGTATTCGCGCAAGATCGTTCTCGTCACGAGTCTGCTGGTCGCCGGGATCTGTGTGGGTCTGGCCGGCGGAGCGTCGACGGTTGTCATGGCGGCGGGGCTGATGGGCGTTTCGGTGTTCTTTCTCTACGTGTCGGCAAACTGCTATTTCGCGATCATTCTGGATATGGTGGAACAGTCCCGCGTCGGCGCGGTGGGCGGCTTCATCCACATGGTCGCGAATTTCGCTGGTGTGCTTGCACCGGCCATCACGGGTTTTATTGTTCAGGGGACCGGTGCATTTCTGAGTGCATTCCTGCTTGCTGGTGCTGTCGCGCTCGTGGGTTCGTTTAGCGTGGCGGTTCTGGTGCCGCGCGGTCCGAGGATGGGCGACGAGTATGCTGCGCGGCAGCCCGCTCGTACCTGATAGTTGGCTATGCGGGGCCCAGCCGGGATTTTCCGGTCGGGCTCCCTTCATTACTGGTAAACGACATGACGACGATGAATCTCGTAGTAGAAAAGGTTTTGAATAACCTCGAAGGAAAGACCATGAAGCTGCTGATCGGCAGCAAATGGGTCGAAGCACAAAGCGGCCGCAGCTTCGAGACGCGCAATCCTGCTACGGGAGCGCTGTTGTGTCGGGTGGCGGAAGGCGATGCTGCGGATGTCGATGCCGCCGTCGCTGCCGCGCGGCAGACCTTCGAAGGTCCGTGGCGCAACGTCAAGCCGAATCAGCGACAGAATCTGCTGCTGAAGCTCGCCGATCTCGTGGAAGCCCATTACGACGAGTTGTGCGTGCTGGACACGCTCGACATGGGCGTGCCGATGCGTCGCACGCTGGGCAATCGTCATCGCGTCGTCAGCACGATCCGCTACTACGCCGGTCAGGCAATGACGATTCACGGCGAGACCATCGAAAACTCCCTCGACGGCGAATTTTTCACCTGCGCCCTGAAGGAGCCGGTGGGGGTCGTGGGCGCGATCATTCCGTGGAATAGCCCGCTTTATCAGACGCTCAAGAAAATCGCCGTCTGTGTGGCCGCTGGTTGCACGATGGTCCTCAAACCTGCGGAGGAAGCGCCGTTGACGCCGCTCCGGCTGGCGGAGCTTTGTCTCGAGGCCGGTTTTCCGCCGGGCGTCCTGAACGTCATTCCGGGCTTCGGCTCGACTGCCGGGGCACGTCTCGCCGCACACCCCGACGTGGACAAGATCGCTTTCACGGGTTCACATTTCACCGGACAGAAGATCATCCAGGCGTCGGCGGGGAATGTGAAGCGTCTGTCCGTCGAACTCGGCGGCAAGTCGCCGAACATCATCTTCGCCGATGCCGATCTCGAGAAGGCGGTTCCGGGCGCGGCAATGGCGGTGTTCAACAACGCCGGGCAGATCTGCTGCGCGGGCACGCGCATGTATGTGGAGCGCTCGATCTACGAGGAGTTCGTCGCCCGCGTCGCGGAGTTCGGCAAGCGCATGCGGGTGGGCAACGGTCTCGATCCCGAAACCGAGATGGGGCCGCTCGTGTCGGCGAATCAGCTGGAGCGCGTCACCGGTTATCTGAAGCGTGGTCAGGAAGAGGGCGCGACCGCGGCATCGGGCGGGAGTCGTCTGACCGACGGCGAATACGCCAAAGGTTTTTTCGTGGCGCCGACCGTGTTCACGAACGTCACCGACAACATGACGATCGCTCGCGAGGAAATTTTCGGCCCGGTGATCTCGGCGATCGCCTTCGACGAGCTCGATGACGTGGTCAAGCGCGCGAACGACACGATCTTCGGCCTCGGAGGCGGCATCTGGACCACCGACGTGAGCAAGGCCCATAAGGTCGCGCGCCGCATCCGGGCTGGGACGGTTTGGGTGAACGCCTACAACGTTCTCGATCCCGCCGTGCCTTTCGGCGGATACAAGATGAGCGGCTACGGTCGTGAGGGCGGCCTCCATCATGTGGACGAATTCCTTCAGACCAAAGCGCTGATCCTGAATACGGACTAAGTCGCTCCCGTTGGTCTTTTGAGCCCACCGGCCCTGATTCGGCCGATGGGCTTTGTTTTGCCAGAGGCCGCAAATGTTCCGTAATTTGACCAACCTATAGTTAGTCTCGGGGGCTTGGATTGTCAGTTGTTGCCCTATATCCAAGCCGCTAAATTGACTCGAAACCGCATGCTTTATCGGCATGGGGGAGCGTCCATTTCATAAGACAGGCAGGAGACAAAATGCAGGGTCGTTACGGCTGGATCATGGTCGCCATGCTATTTATCGCAGGCGCTGTCAGCTTCCTTGATCGCGCTGCGCTGTCGGTCGTTGCACCGTTGATATTGCGGGACCTCGATCTGACGACATCGAGTCTGGGCGTAATCTTCAGCGCATTTTTCATTGGTTATTCGGCACTGTGTTTTCTCGGTGGCATCGCCGCGGACCGATATGGCCCGCGCCGCGTGCTCCTCTATGCAATGATTTTCTGGTCATTGTTTTGCGGGCTCACCGCGGCCACCACGACGTTCGCGTCGCTTCTCGTTGTCCGGGGGCTTTTCGGCATGGCGGAAGGTCCCTTTCTCTCGAACGCAAACAAACTGATCGGTAACTGGATTCCGGTGTCGCGCCAGGCGATGGCGATTTCCATCGCCCAGTCCGGCACCACGCTGGGCGGCGCCATCGCCGGCCCGATCGTCGGCGCACTGGCACTTGCCTATGGCTGGAGAACTTCGTTCGTTGTGATCGCGGCGGCGGGGTTCGTTTGGGTGATCGGCTGGCAACTGCTAGGCCGTAGCGCGCCCACCGGCATCGGCAAGGTAGCGGAGCCCGAAACCGACGATCGATTGCCAATCGGAGAACACGGGGCACCGCGCACGCTGGCGAGCTATCTGCGCGAGCCGGCCGTTCTCGCGATCGGATTCGCCTTCTTTGGATTCGGTTATCTCCTCTATTTCTTCCTGAGCTGGTTTCCTTCGTATCTCACGATGGAACGTCACTTGAGCATCAAGGACATGAGCGTGGTCTCGACGATCCCGTGGTTAATGGGATTTGCCGGGTACCTTCTCGGCGGCGCGGCTTCCGACTATGTGCTCAAGGCGACGGGGCGCGCGGTCTACGCGAGAAAGATCGTTCTGGTAGTTTGCCTTCTGGCCGCCGCCGTGTGCGTGGCGATTGCCGGCTATGCCGACTCGGTCTGGTCCGCCGCGGCCCTGATGGGAACGTCGATCCTGTTTCTCTACATGTCGGCGAACAGTTACTGGGCTCTGATCCTGAACATGATCCCAAAGGAGAAGGTCGGAGCAGTGGGCGGATACGTGCATATGATCGGCAATTTCGCCGGCATTGTCGCGCCGACGGTTACCGGATACATCGTGCAGAAAACGGGGGTCTTCAACAGCGCGTTCGCCCTGGCGGGAGGCATTGCGTTGCTGGGATCCATCTGCATCGCGGTATTCGTGCAGGGGCAGCCTCCGCGCGAGGGCGTGCCGATGCAGGAACGTGCCGCGTAACGGTATTGAGGATGAATCCAGACATAAGTCTGACTAACTGAACGGAGATGCAAGTGGAAGGAATCGTATTTCTCGGAGACAGGAAGCTCACGCTGATGAAATTCCCGGACCCGACGCCGGGTCCGGATGAAGTCGTCCTGGAGATGAAGGCGTCCGGTATGTGCGGCAGCGACCTCGTTGCGTACCGCAAGCCGCCGGGCGAGCCGTTCAGCAACGGCATGCCGACGCCGGACGGTCCGGTCATTGCCGGACATGAACCGTGCGGTGTCGTGGTTGCCGTCGGCGCGAGCGTGGATCCGCGCCAGGTGAAGCCCGGTGACCGGGTCATGGTTCACCACTACTCCGGATGTCGTGCCTGCGAGCACTGTTTCACCGGTTGGCCGCAGCTCTGCCAGCGCGTGCCGATCGCGGCGTATGGTTCGAGCGATCATGGCGGCCACGCCCCTTACATGAAGGTTCCTGCGCACACCTGTGTGATTCTTCCGGAGGCGTTGAGCTTTCGCGCCGGCGCGGCGATCTCCTGCGGGACTGGCACGGCGTACGCGGCGCTCGCGCGTCTGAAAGTCTCCGGTCGCGATACCGTCGTCATATTCGGGCAGGGACCGGTTGGTCTTTCGGCGACCCAACTGGCCACGGCGATGGGCGCGCGCGTGATCGCGCTTGACACTAACGAAGAGCGGCTCTTGCGTTCGAGGGACTTCGGCGCCCAGGAACTCATTAACCCCTTGAAAGAAGACCCAATCGACCGCGTCAAGGAACTGACTCACGGTCGCGGCGCCGACTTCTCGCTCGACACCTCCGCGTCGCCGCTGGCGCGCGCCAGTGCGGTTCGCTGCACGAAAGTGTGGGGCAGTGCCTGTTTCGTCGGTTCCGGCGGACAGGTGACCCTCAACGTCGGCCCGGACATGCTACGCAAGCAGATGACGGTCTTTGGCCACTGGACCTTCTCGACGGTGGGTCAAGCTGAGTGCGCGGAGTTCGTTGCCGATCACGGCGTGGACGTTGACGCGATTTTCACGAATGACTTTGCATTGAGCGAGGCGGAAAGCGCTTATGAAGTATTCGATGCCGGCAAGATCGGCAAGGGCGTATTCCTGATGTAAAGACATGCGCCCGGTGCCGTAACGGGCCGGGCCTCGGCAACATAGACGAGACTCATCATGACAACCCATCCGAAATTTAATGCAAATCCCGCTTTCCTTGATGGAAGCATGAAGAAGATGCTGATCGACGGCCGCTGGGTCGAAGCGAAAACGGGGCGCACGTTCGAAACATTCAACCCCGCCACCGGCGAACTGCTTGCGCGCGTGGCCGAGGGAGACGCGGAAGACGTCGATCTCGCGGTAGCTGCGGCACGTCGCGCTTTCGAAGGCCCGTGGCGCAACGTCAAGCCGAATCAGCGGCAAAACCTGATACTCAAACTCGCTGATCTCGTTTCAGAACACTACGAAGAACTCTGTGTTCTGGATACGCTCGACATGGGAATGCCGATTGGTCGCAGCATTCAGAATCGTGAGCGCGTGGTTGGTTCGATCCGTTACTACGCGGCCCAGGCGATGAACATCCACGGCGAGACGATTGAAAGCTCGCTTGACGGCGAGTTTTTTACCGCCGCACTCAAGGAGCCGATCGGTGTCGTCGGTGCAATCATTCCGTGGAACAGCCCGCTTTTCGCGACGGTAAAGAAAATCAGCGTGGCGCTGGCGGCAGGTTGCACGCTGGTGCTCAAACCCGCCGAAGAAGCGCCGCTTACGCCGCTGCGTGTGGGTGAGCTCTGCCTCGAAGCGGGCATTCCACCCGGCGTGGTCAACATCGTGTCCGGCTTCGGCGAGACCGCGGGTGCACGTTTGTCTGCGCATCCCGACGTGGACAAGATCGCCTTTACGGGTTCGCATTTCACCGGTCAGAAAATCATTCGTGCATCGGCCGTCAACGTCAAGAAGCTGTCGATGGAGCTGGGCGGCAAGTCGCCGAACATCATTTTCGCCGACGCGAACCTCGACAAGGCGGTGCCGGGCGCCGCGATGGCGACCTTCAACAACGCTGGTCAGATTTGTTGCGCGGGCACACGGATGTACGTCGAGCGCGCGATCTATGACGAATTCGTCGCGCGGGTCGCCGAATACGGATCAAAGATGCGCGTGGGCAACGGTCTCGATCCTGACACGCAGATGGGGCCGCTCGTTTCGACCGAACAGCTCGCGCGCGTGACCGACTATCTGAAGATCGGCCAGCAGGAAGGCGCCGAAGCAGTGACCGGTGGTCAACGATTGACCGAAGGCGCGTTTGGCAAAGGCAACTTCGTACCGCCGACCGTGTTCCGCAATGTGACCGACAACATGCGGATCGCACGTGAGGAAATCTTTGGTCCGGTGATCAGCGCGATTCCGTTCGACACGGTCGACGAAGTCGTGCAGCGCGCTAACGATACACCGTTTGGCCTCGGCGGCGGCGTGTGGACACGAGACGTGGGCAAGGCGCATAAGGTTGCCCGGCGGATTCGCTCCGGCACCGTGTGGGTCAATGCCTATAACGTGATGGACCCGTCGGTGCCGTTCGGGGGTTACAAGATGAGCGGATTTGGTCGGGAAGGCGGCGTTCATCATGTCGACGAATACCTGCAGACCAAGGCGCTGATCCTCAACACCGACTGATCGAGAGAAGCGGCGCTTCAGGCGTCGTCGAGACCGGAAGGCGTAGCTTGCCCGATCACGCCTTCCGGTAGTTCGGATTGAATCGAATAAAGGGAGCCGGGGACCGCTCCCGCCATCCGGAGACAACTGTTGAAATCTGACTACGTTATCGTTGGCGGAGGCACCGCCGGCTGCGTGCTCGCGGGCAGGTTAAGTGAGAATCCCGCTAATAGGGTGCTCTTGATCGAAGCTGGGCCGAAGAATAGCAATATCTGGTTCAAGATTCCCGCGGGTTACGGCCGCCTTTTTCAGATGGGTGGGTACCACTGGCGCTTCAACACCGAAGCTGAAGAGGAACTCAACGGGAGATCGCTGTTGTGGCCACGGGGTCGAGTGCTCGGTGGATCGGGAGAAGTCAATGGCATGGTGTTCCTGCGTGGCTCATCGCATGACTATAGACGCTGGGCCTTGGCAGGCGGCAGCCAATGGTCGTGGGATGCCGTGCTGCCGGCGTTCAGGCGACTGGAATCATGGGAACGCGGAGCAAGCGATACACGCGGCGGCGATGGTCCAATCCACGTAAGGGATCCCGCGAGCATCTCAAGAGGTGCTCAGGCATTCATCGCTAGCTGCGAGTCTATCGGCATCGACCGTAATCCTGACATGAACGGTGGCGATGTGCTGGGTGTGGGGCCGGCCCAGATTAATGTTGGACGGGCCTTCCGGTCGAGCACAGCACGAGCCTATCTCGCTCCCGCAATGGCGCGAAGCAACCTTGAGGTGATTACAGACGCGACGGTCACGAAGATCGTCTTCAGTGGGCGACGCGCGACGGGTGTCGAGTGTCGACGCACGGATGGCAGCGCGCAAACATTCGAAGCCTCGCGTCGGGTAGTACTTTGCGCTGGCGCAATTGGATCAGCCCATCTGCTTCTTGCCTCCGGAATCGGACCTGCGGATCATCTTCGCAGCCTTGGCATTGATGTTGTATCGGACTCACCTGAAGTGGGCGCCAATCTTCAGGATCACTTCATCACGCGTTTTACCTTCCTCACGAAACCGGCAGGTACGCTGAACGAGATCATGGCTAATCCCGTGCGTAAGGCCGGCATGGCACTCAATTATGTGTTCAGGCAGGACGGGCCACTGATTCGCAGCGTGACAGAAGCCACGCTATTTGCACGGACCTTTCCAGCGAGTGTGGAAGCCGACGCACAGTATCACTTCACTAATTTTTATATAGACGGTAAAAGCTACAACCTGGCGGATCGGCCAGGGTTCATGTTCAGCTTCAATCAGTGTCGACCGGAGAGCCGAGGAACCATCCGGCTTGCTACGCCGAACCTGCTGCATGCGCCGAAGATACAGCCGAATTACCTCAGCGCGCAGCGGGATCGCGACACGGCGCTTGCCGCAGCTCGACTCGGGCAAAAAATCCGTTGGGCCAAACCGCTCTCGTCGTTTGTCGAAAGGGCCAACTTCCCTGACGACACGAGATGTCCGGATGACGAGATTCTCGACTTCATCCGGGAAAATGGCACGACCGTTTATCATCCCGCCGGGTCTTGCAGGTTAGGTACAGATCCTTCGTCAGTCGTCGATCCAATGTTGTCAGTGAGAGACGTGGAGGCGCTTTCGATAGTCGACGCTTCAGTGATGCCATGCCTACCGTCTGCAAATCCGCAGGCAGCAACGATGATGATCGCCGAACGTTGGCTTGAGTTGAACAGGGGTGTTGATCTCAAATAGATCGTGTCCTGGCTGCGAGTTGCGCGGCCGGCGTCTCTAGTATTGGCATAACTGGAAACCTCATGCACTTCATGGGGAGTCTAATATGCGTCGCTCGATCTATTCCACCGCAGCGATCAATCAGACTCGGTACTGCCTGTATACAAGCTTTCAACGCTTCGTCCGATGAAGGTCCTTTTAGCACGCGAGCGAATGATTGTATGCCGCTAAGCAGAACGATTCGGTAAGCTAACGATTACAGATCAATGGCCACCGTGTGCCATGCGCCGACCTCGAGATTGATGCTTCGGGTCGGCTAGTCGACCCTAACTCCGAATCGCGAATTCGAAAAACCGCGACGCGCATCGCCTCGCCGACTGGAAGATGAACTAAGGTGAGCCTACAAAAAATAGTTCGTTATCCACAAGAATTGAAAGGACGGCCTTATAAATCTAATACATGACTGCAGTTCACGAGGCGTTGTTACGACTGGCCAATAGTAAGAATGGTAGTTGATCTCTGATAGTCTTTTGCGTTCTTTGATGGAAAGGATTCCTATTCTATCGTGTAGTTGCTACATGCGATATCGATGAACCACGTATACCCCAATCACGGCATTTGATAGAGGGGTCATGAATTTCTATTGGTACAGTCTTCGACGTAAACATAGAATTGTCTCGTTCCTGACGAGAACGACATCAAAAAAAATCTGAACGGAGACTATTGTGACCGCGTTGATATTTTCGGCTTTGCCCTTTGTCATGGGTGTCGAGTGGACAAGTTTGAGACTTCCACTCGATTCCGACATTCTCGGCGGCGATGCCCGCGCTGATTCCTCGAAGCATATCCATTGTGCCCCGTACTCGTGCCATCTACGCGGTGGTGATGCGTATACGGCAATTGTCGCGCCGTACGACTTACCGGTCTGATCCAAGGATTCATTCGATAGCAAAGAACGGGTGGCGCTCGCGGCCCGGGACCTTGCCTTTGGCTCACGGTGCTTTTTAAACGGCCGCTCTTCTCGATGTTTGAATCAGTTCGACAGCCCGTTACGGGCGTCCCTCATACATGCAACCTCACGATGGCCACGTCATGAAAAAAATTATTATTCTCGCGGCAAGTTCATTCGTCACCACATCAGTCTTCGCACAAAGTTCAGTAACGCTCTACGGGACGGTGGATGATAGTTTTGCATTCGCCAATAACCAATCCGGAGGGCGTAGCTACCAACTGATGCAGGGCGCTCTTGGCAGCAGCAAGTGGGGCTTCCTGATTAGGGAGGATCTCGGCGGTGGATACAGTACTGTGGCGAGACTAGAGAATGGCTTCGACATCAATAGCGGCAAGCTGGGAAACAATGGCCGCTTGTTTGGACGTCAGGCGTACGTCGGGCTTAGTACACCGTACGGTAGTGTGCTATTAGGACGTCAGTATGATCTGGTCGCGGATGCGATGCTCTTTGCCGCTTCATCGCTCAAGTTCGCGGGCATTTGGGGCGCACACGTCAACGACGTCGACAACATCTGGTGCACGTACTCGATGAACAACGCCATCAAGTACATTTCGCCGACCTTCGGAGGTTTCAAGGGAGCCGCGTTGTTCAGTTTTGGGGGCGTGGCGGGAGATTTTTCGAACGGGAAAAAAGAGTCCGGCATGCTGTCATACAACTATAAGAATTTCGACACAGCAGTCGTTTTCTCCCGGATCAACAATCCTGCGACGTCGATTTACGACGCAGCTGCCAATCCTGTCGCCGGCGCGGCGTTTGCTAACACCGTGACGCCTCCGGCCTATTCGGGCTACGCGACTGCGGGCAGCATTCAGGTCATGGGCGCCGCAGTCAACTACAAGATTTTGGGTGCGTCCATCGGGGCGGAGTATACGAATGCGCGGTACCAGAATGCAGTCAGAACCTCGAGCACGCCGTTTTCGGGAACGGCCACGTTCAACACCTTCGATCTCAACGTGACCTACCTTGTCACGCCAACCGTGCTGGTTGGCGCGGGCTACACTTACAGCAAAGCCGAGGGGGCCAAGTATGGACAACTGAATCTCGGTGCCCAGTACTTCCTCTCGAAGCGAACATCACTCTATACGGTTGCCGCTTGGCAACGAGCAATCGGAACGGATTCGACCGGGAAGGCCGCTGTGGCGCAGATCTACGGTCTCAGCCCTTCGTCCACTGGCAATCAGGTTGCAATTCGAGTCGGTATTCGTCACAGCTTTTGAGATCTGTTTGAGGCGGCGGCGTTGCTGAACGTTACTCGTGGTGCTGTATCTCTTCGGCTTAGGGCACTAGAGGAGGAGCTTGGTACTCCGCTCATGGTACGGGACGGAAATGAGCCAACACCAGCGGTGACCCTGAACCGGAATTAGTCCCGGTCGGAAGTGGAGATTTCCGGCCGGTGCCTGATCCCGAAACCCGACCGCATGATCTGCTGGTACGAGTTCATGCCGCAGGTGTCAATCGCGCTGATGTCAGCCGGCACCGCGGGCCGTATGGGCGTCCGGATTTTGGTGATTCCAGTCTGATGGGGCTGGAGATCGCGGGTGAGGTGATCGGGATTGGCGCGGAGGTGAGCGGATATCGTGTCGGGGATCGGGTGATGGGTACGTCGGCGGAATCGTAATAAGCGTCAAGACATGCTATATCAGGCGAAGGCGAGATTTTATGCCGACATTCTGCCCCCAAATGTACCCCCGGAACTTTCGGCTGTGAGCGGCAATTACATCCGCGTCCGAAGGGTATTCGGAACGCACGTTTTATGGCTTCTTGGGCAGACGACGCGCTTTTCCTGCTGTGCCCGCTGCCCTTGCCGTTGGCTGCGTCTGTTCAATGCAGCATCTTTTCCTCGGGGCGCAACGTCAAGACCCGTACACCGCTTCGGGTCACAGCGACAGTGTGCTCGAATTGCGCGGACAGTTGGCCATCGCGCGTAACGACTGTCCAGCCATCGTCTTCGGTCTGAACCTCAGGCCGTCCGTGATTAATCATCGGTTCGATGGTGAACACCATGCCTTCGCGCAGCATCAGGCCCGTGTGCGGTTTTCCCCAATGCAGTACCTGGGGATCTTCGTGCATTTCGCGTCCAATGCCATGTCCGCAGTATTCCCTGACGACCGAATAGCCGTTTTTGCGTGCGTGCCGCTCAATGGCATGGCCCACATCGCCGAGTCTGCCGCCCGGACGAACGGCATTGATGCCTTTCCACATTGCTTCGTAGCTTACTTGCACGAGCCGTTTGGCCAACAGCGCCACCTCACCAACCAGATAGGTCTTGCTCGAATCTGCGATGTAGCCATTTTTCTCTAACGTGATGTCGAAATTGACGATGTCGCCACTTTGCAGAATATCCATCGTGGACGGAACACCGTGGCAAACCACGTTGTTGCGCGAAGCATTGAGCGCATAGGCATATCCGTACTGCCCCTTGCTTGCCGGACGTGCGTTGAGTTCGTTGACGATGAGGCTATCGACTAGATCGTTGACCTGCATGGTTGACATGCCAATCAAGTTCAACCGATTCAGATGGCCGAACACATCCGCCAGCAACTTGCCTGACTCCGCCAGCAAGGCGATTTCTTCTGGCCGCTTTGTCATTGCGTTGCCACCTTGATGGCTTGCGTTACAACGCCCGCAGCACGCAGTTCGCCGGCAACGATCTCATTGAAACTCTGCGTCGGGTTCATTTCGCACAACATGCCAATCTTGATCCAAAAGGCCGCTTGCGCGTTGATCGACCGGCACGATACTGCGCTTGCCTTGCGCATTTGATCGTGTAGATCGTCGTCGATATTCACGATGCCCATGCCATACCCTATATATGAAACGTATACGAATCATATATAAAATCCGGTCGCAACGCAAATAATCTCTCAGTCCTGCGAGTGAGTGCTGGTATCGGTTGGGTTTGGATTTGGGCGTTACCGACCGGAAGCGGTCAGTCGCGCTGTTGTGCTCCGGCCCGGATTCCCTCAATCCCGGCCTGCGCGCTTCGCTTGTCCGACCACGCTCAAGGCCGACCTTGACCGCTAGGGAAGGTCTGCACAACCAGCGCTGCGGCATGAGACCGGCCATTTTGGCCGATCAACGCACGCTCAAACGCGAATCGTGATGATTCCAGCGTGTTGA
>Ga0265338_10001177_pt1 | contig 43159 bp, 46 predicted proteins | sample 42126metaG_FD_193579 | JGI IMG/M metagenome (GOLD analysis project Ga0265338, IMG submission 193579) | Rhizosphere microbial communities from Carex aquatilis grown in University of Washington, Seatle, WA, United States - 4-21-26 metaG | ecosystem: Host-associated > Plants > Roots > Rhizosphere... | reverse complement strand
CCGCACCCGGCCCCGCCTCCGTCACGGCGCGCGCACAGACACCGCCGCAGCTGTCGGCGACCTACTCCGACCCCGGCGCCTCGGACGCCGGCACGCTGCTGTTCCAGATCTGCTCGAACAGCGGCTGCACGGCGGTCGTGCAGAGCCACACGGCGAGCAGCGTCGCGAACAACACGACGGTCAACTGGACGCCGGGCAGTCTCGCGGACGGGCTCTACTACTACACGGTCACCGCAACCGACGCGGCCGGCAACCCGTCGACCTCGTCCGGCAGCTTCACGGTCGACACGGTCGCTCCCGCGAAGCCGGCGCTCGTCTCGCCGGGCAACGCCGCGCGCGTCAACACCGCGCAGCTGAACGCGACGTTCACCAACTCCGATCCGAGCGACAGCGGTACCGTCACCTTCCAGCGCTGCAGCGACGTGACCTGCTCCACCGTGCTCGGCACGTTCACGTCCGGGACGGTGGTCAGCGGCGGGGCGGTCAGCTGGACGCCCGCGTTGGCGGACGGCACCTACTACTGGCGCGCGAGCTCGCTCGACGCGGCCGGCAACCAAGGCCTCTGGAGCTCCGTACGAACCTTCGTGCTCGACACGAACCCGCCGAACGTCGTCAGTCTCGCCGGCCCGGCCGACGGGGCGCACGTCGGGGCCGCGCCCACGCTGAAGGGAACCTTCTCGAGTGCCGACGCGGGTGACAGCGGAAGCATCCTCTTCCAGGTCTGCTCCGACGCGACCTGCACCACCGTCGTCACGAGCGGCTCGTCCGCAGCCGGGCTCGCAGACACGGCGGTCGGCAGCTGGAAGCCGACCGGGCTCGCCGACGGCGTCTACTGGTGGCGCGCGCAGGCCACCGACGCCGCCGGCAACACACAGACGACGTGGTCGAGCATCTGGAGCTTCACCCTGGACACGTCGCCCCCGGCCGCCCCGACCGTCACCGGCGCCCCGGTCGACGCCGTGCGGCTGAACCAGCCGCCGACGCTCAGCGCCGTCTACAACGACTCGGGCGGCGGAACCGGCAGCCTCGAGTTCGAGCTCTGCGCGACGATCAGCTGCACCACGCCGATCCTCACCAACACGGGAGCGACCGGGAGCTTGGCCGCCGGCGCCACCGGCAGCTGGAAGCCGACATTCCTCTTCGACGGCCTCTACTTCTGGCGCGTCCGCTCCGTCGACTCCGCCGGGAACCCGTCCGGCTGGTCCTCCGTTCTCAGCTTCAGCGTCGACGCGACTCCGCCCGAGGCGCCGGTCCTCTCGGGCGCGAACGGTATGCGCGTGCCGAGCGCGCCGGTGCTCGCCGCCCGCGTCGACGATCCGACCGATCCTGGAGACGAGGCGCGGATCTTCGTGGAGATCTGCACCGACGCGACCTGCACCACGATCCTGGCCAACGGCTACTCGGGCGCGGTCACCGTCGGCACGCTCGCAAGCTGGCAGGCGCCGGATCTCGGCGCCGGAACCTACTACTGGCGCGCGCTGGCCGAGGACGTCGTCGGCAACCGGTCGGAATGGTCTGCGGCGCGCGCCTTTGTGGTCGACACCGTCGCGCCGGCCGTCCCCCTGCAGGGCGGGGTGAGTGCGGCGGCCCTCGTCAGCAAGCCCCGGCTCTCGGGAACCTTCTCCGACGCGGACCCGGGCGACTCCGGCACGCTCGAGTTCCAGGTGTGCGCCGACGCCGACTGCGCGACCGTCGTCACCGACGGTTCCTCGGCGAGCGTCGCCGCGGGCCAGACCGCGAGCTGGACGGCCGTCGACACCCTCGACGACGGCGTCTACTTCTGGCGCGTCCGCGCCGTGGACGCGGCCGGTAACGCCTCCGCCTGGTCGTCGACGCGCAGCTTCACGCTCGACCAGACGCCCCCCGGGCGCCCGCAGGACTTCAGCGCGCAGGTCACCGGTCAGGTGCTCACGCTCACGTGGCGTCCGCCGGCGGGCTCCGCGAAGGTGCGCGGCTACGCGCTCATCGTCAACGGCAGGAAGACGCGGACGCTCAACCCGAAGACGCGGAAGGTGCGCATCCACCTGCGGAAGCACGACAGGCGCTCGTTCGCGGTTGCCGCCATCGATCAGGCCGGGAACATGAGCGAGGCGACACGGACGATCGCCACCTTCAAGGCGCCGCTGTCGGTGAAGCAGGCCCGCTCGGCCGCCCTGCGCCGGCACGGGTAGAGAGTCGCGCAGACCCGGGTCGCGTCAGTACCCTGGTGGCATGTTCCTCTTCGGCAAGCCGGCGACGATGGTCACCGCGGACGATGCTCTCCCGGGCCGCGACGAGCCGATCGTCGTCCCCGACCGGCACGAGGTGCTCGACACGCCGCTGCAGCCGCCGTTCCCCGCAGGCTTCGAGCAGCTGATCGTCGGCATGGGCTGCTTCTGGGGCGCCGAGCGGGTGTTCTGGCAGGCCCCCGGGATCTACACGACGGCCGTCGGCTACGCAGGCGGCTTCACGCCGAACCCGACCTACCGGGAGGTCTGCAGCGGCGAGACCGGCCACGCAGAGGTCGTCCTCGCGGTCTTCGACCCCGAGCAGACGAGCTACGAGGCCATGCTGCGCCTCTTCTGGGAGAACCACGACCCGACGCAGGGCATGCGCCAGGGAAACGACGCCGGCACGCAGTACCGCTCGGCGATCTTCTGGACGAGCGACGCGCAGCGGGACGCGGCCGAGGAGTCGCGCGCGATGTACCAGCAGGAGCTGACGCGCGCGGGCTACGGCGAGATCACCACCGAGATCGCCGAGGCGGGGCCGTTCTACTACGCCGAGGACTACCACCAGCAGTATCTCGCCAAGAACCCGAACGGCTACTGCGGGCTCGGCGGGACCGGCGTCGCCTGCCCGGTCGGCCTCGCCGTCGCGGGCGACTAGCAGGACACCGGGCGCAGCGGGCGAAACGGGCGGCGCTGTGGAGACCGTCACGGTCAGAGCGGCCCGTGGGCGCCAGCTTGTCGGCGTCGCCTTCGGAGCCGCGATGCTGCTCGTCGGGATCGGCCTCGTTCCCAGCCTCGCCGGCTGGGTGGCGCTGCTGCTCGGCGTCGTCGGTCTCGTCGCCGGCCTCGCCGGGATCGTGCCGGGCGCCGCGTACGTTCGGTTCTCGCCCGACGGGCTGACGGTCAAGTACGCGTTCCTGCCGGGGAGCACCGTGCCGTGGCAGGACATTGCCGCCGCGACCAGCGAGCGCGTGCCGCTGATCCGCCACAAGCTCCCGTCGCTCGTGCTCACGTACGTGCCCGGATACACCGGAGTGCAGCTCGGCCAGCACCTCGACGGGGAGCGCAGCTACGTCGCCAACTTCACCGTCGAGCCGGGCGACGAGCTCGCGGCGAAGGCGAACGAGTACCGCGAGCGGTACGGCGCCGCCGAGGCCGTCGGCTAGCGGCTGGCGAGGCCGCCGGCGGTCTCGCCACCGTCGATGGAGATGGTCGCGCCCGTGAGATACGCGCCGTCGTCGCTCGCGAGGAACGCGAACAGCGAGGCGATCTCGTCCGGGCGCGCGTGGCGGCCGAGCGGGATCTTCGCGTTCGTCGCGACGAGCATCTCCGGTGAGTACTCGGCCTCCTGCATCGGCGTCAGCACGTAGCCGGGGCAGACGGCGTTCACGCGGATCGTCGGCGCGAGCTCGAGCGCCATCGTGCGCGCGAGCGCGATCACGCCCGCCTTCGATGCGTTGTAGTCCGCGTAGAACGGATGGCCGACGACGCCGTTCGTCGACGCGGTCATCAGGATCACGCCGCCGTCGCCGGCGTGCATCCGCCGCGCCGCCTGCTGCGCGCAGTGGAAGACGCCGGTGAGATTGACGTCGAGGACGCGCCGCCAGTCCTCCTCGCGGATCTCGAGGAACGGGCGCCGCACCGAGATGCCGGCGTTGGCGACGAGCACGTCGATCCCGCCGAGCAGCTCGTCCACGCGGGCGAACGCGCGCTCGACCTGCAGCTCGTCGGCGACGTCGCAGAGCAGCGCCGCCTCCAGTCCGTCGATGCGCTCGTGCGCGGTCTCGATCTCCATTTCGCCGACGGCGAGCGCCGCCACGCGGCTGCCCTCGGCGATGAAGCGGCGGCTCGTCGCCTCGCCGATGCCGCTCGTGCCGCCGGTGACGACGACGCGCTTCCCCTGGAGTCCGTTCACGGGGCGAGTCTATGGTCTTGCTGTGGCGGAAAGGCCGTTCCTCGAGCTGGAGCTCGCCGAGTGGCTCGACGCGCTCGCAGGGCCTCGCGCGGCCCCGGGCGGGGGCGGGGCGGCGGCGTTCGCGGCGGCGACGGCCGCGGCCGTGCTGGCGATGGCGGCGCGCGTCTCGAAGGACGAGCCGGCGGCGGCGCGCGCGGCCGAGCTGCGGGCGCGGACGGCGCCGCTCGCGCAGCTCGACGCCGAGGCGTACGGAGCGGCGCGCGCGAGCGGAGACTTCGCCGCCGCCGCCGCGCCGCCGCTGGAGATCGTGCGCGCCGCCGCCGATGCGGCCGACCTCGCCGCAGTGCTCGCAGAAGGCGGCGCATCTGTCGTCCGGCCGGACTGCCTCGCCGCTGCGGCGCTCGCCGCCGGAGCCGCGCGCGCGGCCGCCGCCATCGTCGCCGCGAACGAGCCCGGCGACGAGATCGTGGCCGAGGCAGAGTCGCTCGCGGCGGCGGCGGAGGCTTCGGCCGCCCGCGCCTTCGCCGCATGAGCGTCTTTAGTCCCGCCGCGCGCGCCACCGACCCGGACGGGCGCGACTGGGAGATCTACGCGTACCGGATCCAGCTCCGGAAACGGGAGCCGCCGACCTCCGCGCTTCGCCGAATCTCCTGGCTCGTCCGACGGGCGCTCGTCGACCTCCCGAACGCCGCGCTCGCCGCGCGCCACTCGGACGAGTGGACGATCGAGGCCGTGACCGAGGTGCCGCACAAGACGACGTACACGTGGAAGACGACGGGGGAGTACCGCGGCCACGTCCTCGCGCAGGTCGAGGCCGGGCTCGCGTACGGCGACATCCCGCGACCGCGCCACGCGACGTTCATCGGGGTTGACGGTTGAGCTGCTACTGCAGCCGCTCGGCGAGGTAGCGCAGCGCGAGCGGGTAGCGGTACTCGATCCCGCTGTGCGTCGCGTCGAACAGCTCGTAGAAGACGTCGGTGACGCCGATCGCAGCCAGTGCCTCCCGGAACGCCGTCGCGCCGGCGTCGAGGAAGAACTGGTCCTTCGAACCGGCGTCGATGTAGATCGCGCGCAGTCCCCGCAGCGCGTCGGCGTGCCGCTCCGCCATCCGCACCGGGTCCCAGGCGAGCCAGCGGTCCCAGATCTCGGGCCGCAGCCATCCCGAGGCGAGGTCGAACGGCAGCTCGACCGAGCCGTCCTCGTTCGCCGAGTAGCAGGCGGCCATCGCCCACGTGTTGAGCAGCGGAAAGTCGGTCTTCTTCGTGAACGCCGGCCGCGACCGGAAGTCCTTCCAGAACCGGTCGAACGACCCGTCGTAGTCCCGGAGCGCCCGGATCGCCTCGCGGAAGTCCGGGATGTAGCAGTGCTCGAACAGCGCGTCGCCCGCGTGCGTGGCGAGCCCGCCGAACAGGTCGGGCCGCAGCATCGGGGTGATCATGGCGCCGTAGCCGCCGCTCGACTTGCCGCTGATCCCGCGGTGCCCCGGCTCGGCGAGCGTCCGGTAGCGCGCGTCGACGAACGGGACGACCTCGTCGCAGAGATACGTGTGGTAGCGGCCGACGGCGGGGGAGTCGACGAACTGCGAGCCGCCGTACGACGTCCACGCGTCGACGAAGACGACGAGCGCGGGCGGGCAGCCCTGCTCGGCGAAGAGACGGTCGACGAGCTCCGTCACCGTCGGCCGGAACGCCGCGCGGTTGCGCCACATGTCCAGCTGGCCGGTCAGCCCCTGGATCAGGTAGATCGACGGAAAGCGACGCTCGGGCTCCGCGTCGTACGCCGGCGGCGCGTACACCCACAGGGGCCGCACGTGCGGGTCGCCGAGCTTGTTTCCGCGCAGCGCCTCGCTGGCGAGCTCGAGCTCGTCGAAACGGCCCGCAGGATCTCTCGACCACGGCTCCACGACGCCGATTCTTCCACTCGGCGGTCGTCCGGCGCCGCTACAGTCGCCACGTGCGGCCCTTGTCTTTCGTCCTCGTCGTCAGCGTGGCCCTGGTCGCGGCCGGCTGCGGCGCACGCAGCAGCAAGCCCTACACCGCCGCCGGCACGGTCGCGTGCCTGAAGAGCAAGGGCTTCACCGGCGTCACGACCAACCCGGTGAAGGTCGGCTTCATCGCCGGCTTCGCCGACAACGGCGGCATCCTCGCCGAGGCTCCCGGAGGCAACGTCGTCACGATCGCGTTCGCCGGGGACACGGCCGGCGCGGCCGCTACCGAGTCGGCGTTCAAGGCGCACGCGACGCCGTTCTACCGGCGCCACATGGGCGACATCATGGAATCGCAGCGGAACGCCGTCCTCGTCTGGCAGACCTCGCCGACGCAGGCGCAGATCGACGCGGCTCTCGGCTGCCTCGGCTCGTAGCGCTCCCCGGTACACTCAGCACATGGCCGAATACGGGACGATGCGCGTGAAGAGCGGCCTCGCCGAGATGCTCAAGGGCGGGGTGATCATGGACGTCGTCAACGCCGACCAGGCGAAGATCGCCGAGGCGTCCGGAGCCGTCGCGGTGATGGCGCTGGAGCGCGTCCCCGCCGACATCCGGGTCGAGGGCGGCGTCGCGCGCATGTCCGACCCGGAGATGATCCGGGACATCCAGGACTCGGTGTCGATTCCGGTGATGGCGAAGTGCCGGATCGGCCACTTCGCCGAGGCCCAGATCCTCCAGGCGCTCGAGGTCGACTACATCGACGAGTCGGAGGTGCTGACGCCCGCCGACATGGAGCATCACGTGGACAAGTGGCGCTTCACCGTGCCGTTCGTCTGCGGCGCGACCAATCTCGGCGAGGCGCTCCGGCGCATCTCCGAGGGGGCGGCGATGATCCGCACGAAGGGCGAGGCGGGCACGGGCGACATCGTCAACGCGGTGACGCACATGCGCTCCGTCTTCGGGCACATCCGCAAGCTCAAGACGCTGGCCGAGGAGGAGCTGTACACCGAGGCCAAGAATCTCCAGGCGCCGCAGGAGCTCGTGCGCTGGGTCGCCGAGAACGGCCGCCTGCCCGTCGTCACGTTCACCGCAGGCGGCATCGCCACCCCGGCGGACGCGGCGCTCTGCATGCAGCTCGGCGCTGACGGCGTCTTCGTCGGCTCGGGCATCTTCAAGTCCGGCGATCCGGAGCGGCGGGCGAAGGCGATCGTCGAGGCGACGACGCACTTCAACGACCCGGAGATCCTGGCCCGCGTCTCCGCCGGCCTCGGCGAGCCGATGGTCGGAATCTCCACGGCGACGCTCGACCCGTCGCAGCTGCTCGAGACGCGCGGCTGGTAGCGGCTCCGTCCGGCCCGGGGTGCAGGATCCGGGCAATGGCGGCAGGCAAGCCGGTCTGGACGACGTCGTCCTTCCTGGTCTACTCGGGTGGGTTGACCGTCCTGTTCGCGGCGATCGGCGCGCTCTCGTACCTCTCGGGGCAGTTCGGCGCCGCAGCGTACTCGGCGTGGGCGCTGCTGATCTTCGTGCTGCTCTTGGCCAAGGCGGAGGCTTTCCGGCGGACGGACCGCTGGCTCGCGGGCGGCATCTTCGCGTTCGCGTCGGTGATCGCGTGGGGCGCGTTCATCGCCGCGCTCTGGACGTGGTTCGGCTGGCTCTCGAAGTCGTTCGACTCGTTTTCCTTCGGACGGCTCACGTTCGAGCTGCTCGTGCTCGTCGTCGCGATGAACGCGACGCGCCGCTTCGAGTTCCCGTTCATCGCGGCGATCGCGGTGTTCGTCGGCTGGTTCTTCGTCATCGACCTCTTGTCCAGCGGCGGCAACTGGACGGCGTGGGTGACGCTCTTCGTCGGACTCGTCTACTTCGCCTTCGGGGCGGCCATGGACTCGCCGTCGTCGTTCTGGCTCCAGCTTGCCGCCGGGTTGCTGATCGGCGGGAGCCTGCTGTACTGGTGGCACTCGAGCACGTTCGACTGGATCCTGATCGCGCTCGTGTCGCTGATCTACATCGGGATCGCCCACGGCTCGAAGCGGTCGAGCTGGGCGGTGTTCGGGACGCTCGGGCTCTTCGCGGTGACGTCGCACTTCTCGGACAAGTGGTCGCACAACCACGTCGTGCTCGTGCCGTCACAGGAGGCGATAAGCGTCTTCAACGGTTGGGTGCCGCCGCTCGTGTTCGCGATCCTCGGCGGCGTCCTCGTCGCGCTCGGTCTCGGCAAGCGCCGGCGCCGGGCTGCGTCCCCCGGCCACTAGCCGCCACTACACTTCGCGCCGTGGAGAAGCCGCTGCGCATCGGCGTCCTGGCGCTCCAGGGGAACTTCCGCGAGCACGCGGCGATGCTGCGGCGCCTCGGCGCCGAGCCGGTTGAGGTGCGGCTGCCGGAGCAGCTCGACGGGCTCGACGGCCTGATCATCCCGGGCGGCGAGTCGACCGCGATCGGCCGGCTGATGCGGCTGTACGGGATCGACGAGGCGCTGCACCGGTTCGAGGCGCCGATCTTCGGCACCTGCGCCGGGATGATCGTCCTCGACCGCGACCATCTCGCGCTCGGCGACTTCCACGCGCGGCGGAACGCATTCGGGCGGCAAGTGCGCAGCTTCGAGGCCGACCTCGACCTGGTCGCCGGCGAGGAGCCGGTGCGCGCCGTGTTCATCCGCGCCCCGTGGATCGAGGACGCGGGCCCGGGCGTCGAGATCCTCGCGGAGGTCGACGGCCACGCGGTGCTCGCCCGTGAGGGACGGCTGCTCGTCGCCGCCTTCCATCCGGAGCTGACGGACGACACGCGCATCCACGAGCTCTTCTTGAACCAGGTGAGGGAGGCCGCGCGCGTAGACTCGGCGGAGCGCGCCAAGAGAGCGAAGGCGTCGGCTTCGCCGGCGCCGGGAGCGGAGACCGTTGTCCGGACATAGCAAGTGGTCCTCGATCAAGCACAAGAAGGGCGCCGCTGACGCGAAGCGCGGCAAGCTCTTCTCCAAGCTCACGCGCGCGATCATCGTCGCGGCGAGGGAGGGCGGCGCCGATCCGGCCGGGAACCTGGCGCTCCAGAACGCGATCGAGAAGGCACGCTCGTATTCCATGCCGAAGGACAACATCGACCGCGCCATCGCGAAGGGCTCCGGCGCCGACGCGGACCAGAGCCAGTTCGAGACGGTCGTGTACGAGGGCTTCGGGCCGAGCGGCGTCGCGGTGATCGTCGAGGCTCTGACCGACAACCGCAACCGCACCGCGGCCGAGGTGCGGCATACGTTCGCGAAGAACGACGGCAACCTCGGCGGCTCCGGCGCGGTGCTGTGGCTGTTCGAACGGCGCGGCGTCGTGCTCGTCGACGCCGCCGGCGCGGACGAGGACGACCTGACGCTGGCGGCGGCCGAGGGTGGGGCGGAGGACGTCGCGCTCGACGGCTCGACGTTCCAGGTCACCTCGTCGCCCGAGGATCTCTCCACGGTGCGGGAGGCGGTCGAGACCGCCGGATTCACGATCGAATCCTCCGAGCTGACGATGGTGGCGAAGACGACCGTCGAGGTCGGCGACGAGAGCGACGCGAAGAAGATCCTCCGATTGATCGACGAGCTCGAGGACAACGACGACGTGCAGGAGGTCTTCGCCAACTTCGACATCCCGGAACGGGTGCTCGAAGCCGTCGCCGGCTGAGCCGGTCCTACGGGTGGAACTGCTGCTGGAGCGAGCAGGCGGTGTCTACGTGGACGCGCATCCAGAACCCGGAGTCGAGGGGCTCGAACAGCTTCACCGGGGTCTTCCCCGCGACGAGCTGCGCCAGCTGGGCGACCGTGATCGGCGTGCCGTTGACGTACGACTTCGGCGTGAGCACGCGGACGGGCGTCGACGACGGGACGAAATAGAGGTACGCCCGGTGGCTCTCGTCGGAGACGTAGTTGTCGTCCGGCATCGCTGTGCCGTGCGGGATCACGCCGTCCTCGGCCGCGGCGGTGTTCGCGGTGACGCCGGCCGTGTACACGGCGGGATCGAACCGCATCTCGTAGCGGCCGCCTTTCCGGGCGAGCGACCGGATGTGGCCGAACAACCGCTGCTCGCCGCACGGAGCCGTCCTGACGACGACCGTCTTCGTCGTCGGCGTCTTCGTCAGGTAGAGGCCGGCGAAGACGCCCGCCACGGCGATTGCCACCGCGAGCGCTGCGATCGCCACCTTCACGGCTTCATTGTCGCCGATCCGGAGCCGTCCGACCCGATGCCTACCGTGTCCACGTGAAGGTCGTCGGCATCGACCCGGGAACGGCTGCTTGCGGGTACGGGATCGTCCAAGAAAGCGGCGGGCGCCTCAAGGCGGTGGGGCACGGCTGCTGGTCCACGGCGGCCGGCGAGCGCCCGGAGCTGCGGCTGAGGACGATCTTCGAGGGCGTGGCCGGACTCATCGAGGAGCACGAGCCGGATGCGGTCGCACTCGAGGAGTCCTACGTCGGCGCCGACGCCCGCATCGCGCTCTCCGTCGGGCAGGCGCGCGGCGCCGTGCTCGTCGCGGCCGCCCTGGCCGGAGTGCCGTGCGCCGAGTACGCGCCGGCCCGCGTGAAGCAGGCGGTGTGCGGCTACGGCCGCGCCGAGAAGGCACAGGTGCAGCGGATGGTGAAGACGATCCTCGGCATGAAGACGATTCCGACTCCGAACCACGCGGCCGACGCGCTCGCCGTGGCCATCTGCCACGCGCTGGCGCCGCCGCTCCTGCGAATGGCTCAGGCGGGTTGAGATGATCGCCCGTCTCCGCGGCAAGCCGGTCGCGTCGACGCCCGAGGGCCTCGTCCTCGACGTCGGCGGCGTCGGCTACCTCGTCGCCGCGACGCCGTCGGCGGTGCGGCGCGCGGACGGAGCGGACGAGGTCACCGTCGAGACGTATCTCCACGTGCGCGAGGACGCGATGCAGCTCTACGGCTTCGCCGATCGCGCCGAGCGGGAGCTGTTCATCCAGCTCCTCACCGTCAACGGCATCGGCCCGAAGGTCGCGCTCGCGATCGTCTCCGGCTCGCCGCCGGAGGACCTGCGCCGCGCGATCGTCCGCGAGGACACCGCCCGCTTCCAGATCATCCCCGGCATCGGCAAGAAGACCGCCGAGCGGATCGTGCTCGAACTGAAGGAGAAGATGGGCGACGGCGGACCAGAGCTCGCGACGGTCGGCTCGAGCGATGCACATGTTGTCGCGCGCGACGCGCTCGTCGAGCTCGGCTACACGCCGGCCGACGCTGAGCGCGCTCTGCAGGACACCGATCCGGAGCTGCCGCCGGAGGAGCGCGTCCGGCTCGCGTTGAAGAAGGCCGCATGAGCACACAGTTCCTGGCGCCGCTCGTCAAGGAGGAGGACGAGGAGCTCGAGCAGACGCTCCGGCCGCGCCGCCTCGCCGACTTCGTCGGCCAGGAGCGCGTGAAGGAGCAGCTCGGCATCGCGCTCGCCGCCGCGAAGGCGCGCGGCGAGGCGCTCGACCACGTCCTGCTCGTCGGTCCGCCGGGGCTCGGCAAGACGAGCCTCGCGTACATCGTCCGCGAGGAGCTCGGCGTCGGCATCCGCTCCGTCGCGGGGCCGGCGCTCGAGCGGAAGGACGTGGCCGCGATCCTCACGTCGATCGAGGACCGCGACGTCGTCTTCGTCGACGAGATCCACCGCATGAGCCGCGCCGCCGAGGAGATCCTCTATCCGGCGCTCGAGGACTTCCGGCTCGACATCGTCATGGGGCAGGGCGCGGCTGCGCGCACGCTGACGCTCGACCTGCCGCCGTTCACGCTCGTCGGCGCGACGACGCGCACCGGCTTGCTGACGTCGCCGCTGCGCGACCGGTTCGGCATGACCTTCCGGCTCGACTACTACGAGGCGGAGCAGCTCGCGCAGATCGTCCGGCGCTCGGCGAAGATCCTCGACGTCGAGATTGCCACCGACGCAGCCGACGAGATCTCGAGACGGGCGCGCGGCACACCGCGGATCGCCAACCGGATCCTCCGCCGCGTCCGCGACGTCGCGCAGGTGCGCCACCAGGGCTCGATCACGATGCCGGTCGCCAAGGAGGCGCTGGAGCTGCTCGAGGTCGACAACGCGGGCCTCGAGCGGATCGACCGGGAATTGCTGCGCACCATCGTCGTCAAGTTCGACGGCGGCCCCGTCGGGCTGTCGACGCTGGCCGTCTCGCTCGGCGAGGAGCCCGACACGATCGAGGACGTCTACGAGCCGTTCCTGCTCCAGCTCGGCTTCATCCAGCGCACCCCGCGCGGCCGCACGATCACGAAGCTCGGCCGGGCCCACGTCGGTGCCGCTCCCGACCCGGAAGAACCAAAGCTCTTCTAGTGCCCGAGCTCTGGACGCCGGTACCGGAAGGGCCGCACGAGGCGTTCGTCGAGCGGCTGCACCGGACGATCGCGGGCTATGCGGAGACCGTCGGCGTCCAGACCCCGGTGGTCGAGGTCGAGCTCGTCGACACCTCACGCTTCGTGCTCGACCGGATCGATCCCGAGCCCGGCTTCGGGATGATCACGGTCTACGTTCACGGCGTCCGCGACGACGCGCCGGACGCGCTGATCATCCCGATCGGCTCGATCCGCCGCATCGAGCTGCGCAGGGCGCCGGAGGACCGCGTCGCGCGGTTCGGCTTCAACGTCCCTGCCGCGTAGACGAGCCACGGCGCGACCAGCAACGCCATCACGTCGAAGAAGACGTAGCCGCTCGCCACACCGCTCGGCGGATTTCCCTGCGCGATGCTGAGGCCTGGGACGGACACGGCCCACCGCCACGTCCCGATCGACGTGCCGTACAACTCGAGCGCACCGACGACGAGAAAGACGCCGGCATACGCGGCGCGCGCCCGCGAGCGCCAGAGGAAGAGACACAGCAGCGGCACGCCGAGCGCGCCCGCGACGTCGAGCCGCGGCAGCACCGTCACTCCGGCGAGCCCCCACGCGGCCGCCCCAACGGCGGCGACGCCGACGAGCAGACGCGGCCGTACGACTCCGACGAGCGCGAGCCCGCTCAGATAGACGATCCCGTGCGCCGGCGGGATGAACAGCGGCAGGTTGTGCAGCCGGTAGCGGTAGACGCCCCAGACGAGCGAGCCCGTCACCTCGCCGATCGTCGCGAACAGAACGACGCCGAGCGCCTGCGCGCGCGCGAGCGGTGTGAGCGGCACCAGCGCCGCGACGAGCACGACGCAGGTCACCAGGCCGAGCGCGACCTGTCCGTGCCGTCCCACCTGCGTGTCGACGGCGAGCAGCGCGGCGAGATACGCGGGGCCGAGCAGCGCGTACGAGCGGGGGACCCTCACCGGCGGTATTGAACCTCTTTCCAGCTCGGCGTCGGCAGCAGCTCGAGCAGCGCGCGGCCGCCGTCCGGATCGCGGTACGCAAACTCCGCCGCGCGGTCGTCCCAGCCGACCTCCAACAATCCCTCCTTGACTCTATGGTCGAGCCAGGCGCCGCGGAAGACGAGCTTCTTCAGCCAGTACACGAGCGACTCGCCGTCGACGAGGGAGACCTCGTTCCAGTGTCGAACCAGATAGCGGCCGAGCGCGCTGCGGGGCTCCTCGATGGCGTCCCGCTCGACGAGCTCGACCAGGTCGGCCGTCTCGTCGTCGTCGAGCTCGTTCCCTGCAAGCAGGCCGAGCTTGACGGCGGCTGCCGTCACGCGCTGCTCGAAGTCGAAGGCGTTGAAGCTGAACCGGTAGCCGAGGAACTCGACGACGTAGTCGTCGCCCGAGTTGTAGTTCGCTGCGGCGTCCACAGCCGGAAGGGTATCCGGCCGCTACATTGCCGAGGTGCGCGCGCTCCGGATTCCCGTCGCGCTGGGCGTCATCCTCGTCCTGGTCGCGGTGACCGCCTGGATCATGGCCTGGCCGTTCGAGAAGGCGGTCTACCTCGCCCCGGTGATCGTGATCGGCGGCGCCGCCGCGCTCGGGCTCTGCATTCTCTGGGGCAAGGTCGCGGTCCAGTCGCTGCGGGAGAGCAAGCGGCCTCGGCTCGTGCTCGCGCTCTGGCTCGCCGGCCTGGCTCTGCTCGTTCTCCTGAGCGTGCTGGGCGTCGAATTGCCCCGCGAGGGCTGACCCCTCGTTCGAGGGGAGGGACCCTCCGACCGGCCGCCGATAATGGGTTCGCTGCGGCTTGACCCTTGTTCGGAGGTGGATGATGGTGAAGTCCCAGCGAATCGGCCTCGCGCTTGGCGTTGCTGCTCTGGCAGCCGCGGCCGCGACGGCCTTCGCCGTTCCTGCCAAAGCGCACGTTCAGTCGGCCGGCGTCGTGAAGCCGGGCGCGTGGTGCGGCGGCAATCTCTGGAAGCTCATGACGCTGAGTGACACCGGGCGCAAGGCGGTCAACTGGACGCCGAAGCCGACGAGCATTCCCGAGATGGCGAAGGTGGTGCCGCCGGTGCGCGTTCTCGCATCGCGGAACTCGGCGTTCGAGAAGCAGATGTGGTCGGAGACGGTCGTGATCGAGCGCTACCGGCAGCAGTCGAACGGCGAGCTCGCATTCGAGCTGTTCGACATTCCCTCCGGGATGTACATGAACGCGTACATGCCGAACCCGCAGTGCCTGTCGTCGACGACCCGCGGACGCGCGTCGATCCTTTCGGCCCGCACGGCGTTCACGTCGGCCTGCCCGGCGCCGACGACCGACTGGCAGCCGCTCGGTGCGAGCGTCACGCTGACCGGCGTCGGTTTCTGGAATCCGCTGAAGACGACTCTCGGCGCGCTCGGCAACGGCGCCGAGCTCCGTCCGGTCACTGGGTTCTCGCTGATCAACGGCTGCGGGAAGTTCTGAGCAGCCTCGGGAGGACGTCGAGCAACCGCTCGACGTCCTCCCGGCCCGTGTACGCAGCGGCCGAGACACGTATGAGCGCCTGCCGCCGCGTCACCGGGACCTCGATCCGGTGCTCGTCGAACAGCCGCCGCTGGAGCTCGGCTCCGTCGCACGGCGGCAGCGCCACGCTCGCCATCTGAAGAAGCATCTCCGGCGGGGCGATCGGCTCGGTGCCGAGCAGCGCACAGAGTTCGTCGCGCGCCTCCCGCGCGAGCGCGCAGCAGCGGGTCCGCACCTCGTCCCAGCCGCGTTCCGCCTGATAGTCGATCGCGTCCGGCACGGCGAGATAGGCCGACGGCTCGTTCGTCCCCTGGCGCTCCACGCGCGAGCGGAACGTCGCGTCGTCGCCGTCGTAGCCCCAGGAGACGACGGCGCCGTCGATCCGGTCCTGGTGCTCGGGGCGGACGTGGAGGAAGCCCGCGCCCTTCGGCGCGCACAGCCACTTGTGGCAGTTCCCGGCGTAGAAGTCCGCGCCGAGGCGCTCCAGGTCGAGCGGCGCCTGCGCCGGCGCGTGCGCGCCGTCGACGACGACCGGCAGCCCCTCCGCGTGCGCGCGGGCGACGATCGCGTCGACGGGCAGGAGAAGGCCGGTGTCCGAGGTGACGTGGCTGACGAAGACGACGCGTGTGCGTTCGGAGAGCGCCGCGAACAGCGCGTCGACCACGTCCTCCGGCCGCGCGATCGGCAGCGCGACCTCGGCACGGACGTAGCGCGCTCCCGTTCGGTCGCAGAGCCACTCCCAGGCGAGGTCGCAGGCGCCGTACTCGAGCGACGTCGCCAGCACCTCGTCGCCGGGTCCGAGCTCGAGGGAGCGCGCCGCGAGGTTCACGCCGGTCGTCGCGTTCGGGACGAACGCGAGATCCCCGGCGACCGCACCGACGTACTCCGCGAGCCGCGACCGCGCGCCGTCCAGCAGCTCCGGAAGGCGGCGCGCGAGGAACCGCACCGGCTCGCGCTCGAGCTCTCGCTGCCGCGCCTGGTAGCGCTCGAGCACCGGACGCGGGCAGGCGCCGAACGAGCCGTGGTTGAGGAACGTCACCTCCGGGTCGAGCAGGAACTCCTCGCGCAGCTCGGCGGCCGACGGCACGCGTGCAGTCTGCCGACTGCCGGGGCGATGCGTAGGATCGATGCGCGTGGACGACGGGGTCACGGCGGCGGAAGGATCGGACAGCGGGGCCGAGAGCGGGCCGCGCTCGCGCGGTCCCTGGCGCCGCGCCGCGAGGCGCTACGTTCGCCGGCCGGTCGGCGTCGCCGCGCTCGCCGTGCTGTTCCTCGTCGTCCTCTCCGGGATCCTCGGCGGCCGGCTTGCGAAGTACCCGGTCAACCATCTCGATCTCACCCACGTGAACCAGGCGTCGGGGCCGACGTTCGCGGGCCGCCACTGGTTCGGAACGGACTATCTCGGACGAGACCTCCTCAGCCAGGTGTTGTACGGGCTGCACACGTCGATCCTCGTCGCCCTGATGGTGGCGGCGGTGGCGACCCTGTTCGGCATCCTCGTCGGCGCGGTCACCGGCTACGCGGGCGGCTGGCTCGACTCCATGCTGATGGGCGGCGTCGAGCTGATCGTCACGGTGCCGGTGCTCGCCGCGCTGATGGCCTCGGTCGTCTACTTCTCGCCGCTCACGCCCACGCGGATCGGGATCGTGCTCATGCTGCTCATGTGGACGACCGTCGCCCGCGTCGTACGCTCCAACTTCGCGATGCTGCGGCAGCGCGAGTTCGTCGAGGCCGCACACGCGGCCGGTGCGTCGCCGACGCGAATCGTGCTCCGGCACCTCCTGCCGAACAGCATCGGCACGATCATCGTTGCCGCGACGTCGGTCTTCGGACTGGCGCTCGTGCTCGAGGCGACCGCCGACTTCTTCAACCTCGGCACGAATCAGGTGTCCGGCCCGACTCTCGGGAACCTGATCGCGGATTCGACGAAGTACGGGAACATCGGGCAGTCGCCGTGGTGGACGTGGACGATGCCGGCGCTCGTGCTCGTCGTCCTGCTCGTGTGCGTGAACTTCGTCGGCGACAGCCTCGACGACGCGTTTCGCGGGACCGGTTAGCTGTAGCGCAGGCGAGGGTCGAGGGCCGCGCAGGCGATGTCGCCGACGATCGAGGCCACGACGACGATGACGGCGGCGAGCAGGATCGGCGCCTCGATCAGGTACGGGTCGCCCTGCAGGAGCCCGTTGTAGAGGAACAGCGAGGCGAGTCCGCGCAGCCCGAACACGTAATCGGCAGCGAGCGTGGCTGCGAAGATCGTCCCGAACTCGATCGTGATCACCGCGACGAACGGGACGAGAGCGTTCCGCAGGGCGTGGCGTCTCATCACTCGTCCCTCGGTCAGCCCCTTTGCGCGGGCGACGGTCGTGTACGGCTGGTCGAGCGTGACGAGCAGAGAGGTGCGGAGGTAGCGGCTGTAGACGCCGATGAAGCCGAGCGCGATCGCGATCGCCGGCAGCGTCATGTGCTGGAACCAGTCCTTCACGCCGTCGGCGGTGAAGCCCAGCCCCGGGGTCGGCGCGCCGCCGATCGCGAACGGCTGGAAGTGCCACGAGTTCGACATCGCCACGAACGCGTGCTGCAACAGCAGGGCGAGGAGAAACGCCGGCACGGCCCACGAGATGTACGAGAAGCCGCGCAGCCCGACGTCGGCCGCGGAGCCGCGTCGGCGGGCCGCGACGACGCCGACGAGCAGGCTGCCCGCGACGACGATCACCGTCGCGACGATGATCAGCTGGATCGTGATGAAGAACGCATGCTCGACCTGGGGCCAGACCGCCTCGTTCGAGACGACCGTCCGGCCGAGGCCCTGGCCCGTGAAGATCCCCTTCAGCCAGAGCCAGTAGCGCCAGACGACGGGATCGTTCAGGTGCGCCCGCGCGCGCATCGCCTCGACCTCGGGCGCGTGCGGTGTCTGGAAGAAGCTCCAGAGCGGGTTGAGCGCGGTGGCGAAGACGAGCCACGTGGCGAACGACACGGCGACGAGCACGATCGCGCCGAGACCGAGCCGCCTGAGAGCGTACGAGAGCACCCCGCGCGGAGCATACGCGGGCCTCCGGCGGCGCCGCGAGGCTCCGTCCGACGCTGCCCGTAGCGTGGTTTCACGATGCACGAGGGCACCTGGACGATCCGTCCGTGTCCGCACCGGGTGCAGGCCGACCTTGCCGCGTCCCTCGGGATCAGCGAGCTCACGGCAGCTGTCCTCGTCCGGCGCGGCTACTCAGACCCGGCGGTCGCGCGTGCCTTCCTCGAGGGCGAGCAGCCGCCGCACGACCCGTTCCTGCTCGGCGACATGCGCGCCGCCGCGCAACGGATCCGCGCCGCCGTCGCGGAGGGCCGCCGCATCTGCGTCCACGGCGACTACGACGTCGACGGCATCGCCGCCACCGCGCTCGCCGTCCTGCTGTTCCGGGAGCTCGGCGCCGAGGTCGACTGGCATCTGCCCAGCCGCTTCGACGAGGGCTACGGCGTGCGCACGGAGACGCTCGCGCGGCTCGCCGACGAAGGCTGCGGGCTCGTCGTCACCGTCGACTGCGGCATCACCGCCGTCGAGGAGGTGGCGGAGGCGCGGGCGCGCGGGCTCGAGGTGATCGTCACCGATCACCACCGGCCCGGCGAGAAACTGCCGGAGTGCACCGTCGTCGCCACGCGGCCGTCCGACTATCCGTTTCCGGAGCTCTGCGGCACCGGCGTCGTCTACAAGCTCGGACAGGCGCTCTTCGGCATCGACTCGGAGATCCCGAAGCGCCATCTCGACCTCGTCGCGCTCGCGACCATCGCCGACGTCGTGCCGCTGCTCGACGAGAACCGCTCGCTCGCCATCGCCGGCCTGCGCGCCCTCGCGCGCACGCAGAAGGTCGGTCTGCGGGCGCTGATGCGCGCCGCCGGGGTCGACCCGGCCGCCGTCGACGCCGGGGCCGTCGGCTTCCGGCTCGGCCCGCGGATCAACGCGGCGGGCAGGCTCGGACGGCCGGACGCCGCGCTCGAGCTGCTGCTGACCGACGACGCCGACGACGCGCGGAGGCTCGCCGACTCGCTCGAGGAGCTGAACCGCGAGCGGCAGGCCGTCGAGGGGCGGATCCTCCGCGAGGCGATCGCCCAGGTGGAGGAATGGCCCGAGGAGAAGCGCGGCCGCCGCGCCTACGTCGTCGCCGGGGAGGATTGGCACGAGGGCGTGATCGGCATCGTCGCGTCACGCCTCGTCGAGCGGTACCACCGGCCCGTCGTGCTGATCGCCGGGGGTGAGGGTGACTGGAAGGGCTCGGGGCGCTCGGTCCCGGCGTTCGACCTGCACGGCGGGCTCGCGGTGTGCTCCGCGCTGCTCGGGCGCTGGGGCGGCCATCGCGCCGCGGCCGGGCTCTCGATCGCGCCGGAGAACGTCGAGCTGTTCGCAGCGGCGTTCGCCGAGCACGCCGCCGTCGTCCTCGACGAGGAGCAGCTGGCGCCGGTCCTCGAGATCGATGCGATCGTCCCGCGCGGCGAGCGGCTGACGCTCGACCTCTGCGCGGAGCTCGCCCGGCTGGCGCCGTTCGGGCTCGGGAACCCCGGCGTGACGCTGCTCGCTCCCGGATGCGAGTTCGGCGACCTCGGCACCGTGGGGGAGGGCAAGCATCTGCGCTTCCGCGTGCGCCGTGACGGCTCCGACGCCGGCAGCGCCATCGCCTTCGGCTTCGGCTCGCGGCTCGACTCGTACCGGGGCGAGGCGCTCTACGACGTCGCGTTCCGTCTCGAGGAGAACAGATGGAACGGCACGGTGGCGCCGCAGCTGATCGTGCGGCGCATCTTCGCCGCGTCCGCGCGGTTCGACGAGCTGCGCGACTGGCTCGTCGCCGAGTTCCGCAAGCCCGCTGCGGCGCGCGACGCCGAAGCGGTTGCCGTGTTCGCAGAGCTCGAGCTCGAGGAGGCGGGTCTGGGCCGGCGGCACCTGCTCGAGTCCGCGCGCTTCCGTGCGCTGCTCGTCCGCGAGCCCGCGCTCGCGCGCGCCGCGTAGATCTAGAAGACCAGAGGGGCCGGCTCCCCTGTCGTCTGCTCGACGAGCCGCTGAACCACGGCGTGCGGATCGTCGGTCTCGTCGTAGACCCGAAGCTGCTCGTCCGCGCCGTTGCCGCAGACGAGGATCTGCTCGACGAGCTCGAGCTCTTCGGCGCAGCCGAGGGCGTCGGCCGCAGGCGCGCAGCGCTCCACGAGGGCGCGGATCGCGTCGGACGCGGGCCGTTCCGTGTCGTCCTCGAGATCGATCAGCCGGGCCTCGAGCCCGTCGCGCGCCGCGCGGCGGCGGTTCTCCTCGAGCAGGATCGCCGGACCCGCCGGCGCGACGTCGCCGCATTCGAAGGCGCTGCCGACGGTCGCCGCGAGCGACTGGACGAGCGCCGCGATCGCGGCGACGCTCGACACGTGCGTCTGCGCGTCGCAGATCCGCATCTCGACGGTGCCGAGCCGCGGATGCGGTCGCACGTCCCACCAGATGTGCGTGTAGTCGGGGAAGCACCCGGCGCGGACCCCGTGCTCGACGTATCTCTCGAAGGTCTCGAAGGACTCCAGCGCAGGCGGAAGACCGGCGCGCGGAAGATCCTCGAGGATCGTCGCGCGGGTCGACGCGTGTCCCGTCGGCCGGCCGTGCCGCAGCGGGGAGTTCGCGGAAAGCGCCAGCAGCTCCGGGACGTGGTTGCGAAGTCCGTCGGCGCACGCGACCGCCTTCGCGGCGGAGCCGGCGCCGATGTGCACGTGCAGACCGAAGACCGGCTGGCGCGAGACGAGCCAGCCGAGGCGGTCCGCCAGCTCCGTGTAGCGGGGCCGGTCGGTGACGCCTTGCGCCTCGCAACGCGAGAACGGATGCGTGCCCGAGGCCGCGAGAGCGACGCCGTGGTCGGCGGCGATCCGGCCGAGGCGCGAGCGGAGATCGACGACCTCGTCGACCGCCTCCTCGACGGTGACGGCGATCCGCGTCGAGATCTCGAGCATCGACTGCAGCAACTCCGGCGCGACGCGCTCCCGGATGGTCTGTCCGCCGACGCTGTCGAGGATCGGCTCGATCCTCGAGACGAGCTCGAGCGAGTCGGGATCGACGAGCTGGAACTCCTCCTCGATGCCGACGCTGTACGGCGTGCTCGTGCCGAAGTTCGTCTCCATCCGGTCCTTCTACCGCGGAAGGCGGTCGCCGAAAAGCGGCCGCGCGGCGGAAACCGCGCAAACAGACGGAATCCGGCCGCGCCGTTTTACAGAGGCTTTACGGCGGGCTTCCGGGCGACGAAGATCGCCCATCCGAACAGCGCGCGCTCGTGGCGGAGGTACGCGTCGCGTGACGCCTCGTGCCGCGCACGGATCTTCGGTGCATCCGGATCGCCGGGATGGTCGGCGAGCCACTCCTCGAGGGCGCGCCAATGGAGCGACTCGTACGTGTCCCAGTCGTCCTGCGAGGAGGCGATCAGCGACACGAGCGCGAGTCCGGCGGACTCGAACCGTGCGACCGTCTCGCGCAGCGGCACGTAGCCGAGATCGTCGATCCCCTCCGGCAGCGGCCAGGTTCGCCAGAACGGCTCACCGACGACGACGTTCCCACCGGGCCGCACGGCCGGGATCAGCGCCTCGAGCGTGCCGTCGAGCCCGTGCCAGACGAAGCTCGCCCCGAGGCAGAGCGCCGCGTCCCACGCCTCGTGCTCGAGCTCGAAGGCCGCCGCGTCGCCCTCGACGATCTCCACTCGCTCGGCGAGGCCGGCGGCTTCGATCCGCTCGCGTGCGGCCGCGACGAACTCCGGCGCTCGCTCGACGCCGACGATCCTGCAGCCGAACGACTCCGCGAGAATGAGCGCCGGGCCGGCCTTGCCGCAGGCGAGGTCGACGACGCGGCTGCCCGGCCGCAGCCGCAGCCGCTCGCCCAGCTGCCGGATCTTGGCCGCGCTTGTCGGGTTCTGAAGCTCGTGGTCGTGCTCGGCGACGGCGTAGTACCAGGGCATGGCACGGAGCCTACGTACTCGTCCGCAGTCTCTGTAGGCCACCGCGCGGATGCCGCGGGCGCGGCGGATTGCGACGCTTTAGGCATGAATGCGCCCCCGTACAAGATCAAGGTCGTCGAGCCGATCGCGCTGCTCGACGCCGACCGCCGCAGCGACGCGCTCGTCGAGGCGGGCTACAACACCTTCCTGCTCCGCTCCGAGGACGTCTTCATCGACCTCCTCACGGACAGCGGCACCTCGGCGCTCTCGCAGGAGCAGCGTGCCGCGATGGAGCTCGGCGACGAGGCCTACGCCGGCTCGCGCAGCTTCTTCCGCCTCGAGAAGGCCGTGTCCGAGATCTACGGCTACAAGCACACGATTCCGACCCACCAGGGCCGCGGCGCAGAGCACCTGCTGTCCAAGGTGCTCATCACGAAGGGACAGCTCGTCCCGTCGAACCTCTACTTCACGACGTCGCGCGAGCACGCCGAGATGGCGGGCGGCATCTGGACCGACGTGTCGATCCCGGAGGCGAGCGATCCCGCGTCGCCGTTTCCGTGGAAGGGCAACATCGACGTGAAGAAGCTCGAGGCGCTGATCCGCGGCGCGGGGCCGGAGAACATCGCGTTCGTCCGGCAGGAGTGCTGCCTGAACATGGCCGGCGGCCAGCCGTTCTCGATCGAGAACCTGGTCGAGGTGCGCGCGGTGACGCTCGACTACAACGTGCCGCTGATCCTCGACGCGACGCGCAGCTCCGAGAATGCTCTGTTCGTCAAGCGGCGCGAGGAGGGGCACGGGCGCCACAAGCTGTCGGAGATCATCAGGCTGATCGCCGACCTTAGTGACGGCGCGATCTTCTCGTCGAAGAAGGATCACTTCGTCCCGATCGGCGGGCTCGTCGCCGTCAACGACGATCTCCTCGCCGAGCGGTTGCGCGAGCTCGTCGTCGTGTACGAGGGCTTCACGCAGTACGGCGGCATGTCCGGCTCGGCGATGGAGGCGCTCGCGCGCGGGATCTACGAGGCCGCGGACGAGCGGATCGTCGGCCATTACGTCGACCAGGTCGCGTATCTCGCGTCGCTGCTCCAGGAGGCCGGCGTGCCGATCGTGCTGCCGCCGGGCGCGCACGCGGTGTTCCTCGACGCGAAGCGGTTCCTGCCGCACGTCCCGCAGCAGGAGTTCCCGGCGCAGGCGCTCGCCGCCGCGATCTACCTCGCCGGCGGTGTGCGGACGATGGAGCGCGGAATCGTCTCCGCCCAGCACGGCAACGAGCCGTACGACGGGCTCGAGCTCGTGCGGCTGACGCTGCCGCGCCGCGTCTACACGCAGGAGCATCTGACGTACGTGGCGGAGGTCGTCGCCGACCTGTACTCACACGCGCGGGCGATCCCGGGCCTGCGGATGACGTACGCGCCGGAGCACCTGCGCTTCTTCCAGGCGAGGTTCGAGCCGCGGGCGGCGTTCTCGGTGGACGGAGCGGCGGTCCAGCGGGGCTAGCGGCCGCCGACGGACACGCGGACCGTCCGGCGGGGCGCGGGCCGTGCGATTCTCGCCTGCTCGTCGAGCGCGGCGAGCAGGCGCGCCAGCTGGGCCACCTTGCGGGATTCTGCGCGGCGAAAGCGGAGCACGGAGCCGAGGATTCGACCCGCGCGGGGCTCCTCCTCCCGGGGAATGCGCCGCCGGAGGCCCGGAGTACAATTTGAAGGTGGCGACGCTGGAAACAGGCGAGAAGCACAAGGGCCTTCTCGACGAGCTGCTCGCCGAGGTGGAGGCCTACAGCACCGCGGTGGACCGCGACCTGATCGCGCGGGCCTTCCATTTCGCCGCCGCCGCCCACGAAGGGCAGACGCGCCGCTCCGGCTCTCCGTTCATCGAGCACCCCGTCGGCGTCGCGCGCATCTGCGCGGAGCTGCGGCTCGACGAGCAGACGCTCGCGGCCGCGCTCCTCCACGACGTCGTCGAGGACACGGCGACCGACATCGAGGACGTCCGCGCCGAGTTCGGCGACGAGGTCGCCCGTCTCGTCGAGGGCGTCACCAAGCTGACGCGGATCAGCTTCCAGAGCCGCGAGCAGGCCGAGGCGGAGAACTACCGCAAGATGATCGTCGCGATGTCCGAGGACGTCCGCGTGATCCTGATCAAGCTCGCGGACCGGCTGCACAACATGCGGACGATCGAGTACCTCGGCAAGCAGAAGCAGATCCAGAAGGCGAAGGAGACGCTCGAGGTCTACGCGCCGCTCGCACATCGCCTCGGCATCCACGCGATCAAGTGGGAGCTCGAGGACCTCGCGTTCCAGACATTGCATCCGCGCAAGTACGAAGAGATCAAGACGATGGTCGCGGAGCGGCGCGCCGACCGCGAAGGCCACGTCGCCGAGGCGGCCGACGTTCTCCACCGCGAGCTCGAGAAGGTCGACATCCCCGCGGAGATCTCCGGCCGCGCGAAGCACTTCTACTCGATCTACGACAAGATGTCGAAGAAGGGTCGCGAGTTCAACGAGATCTACGACCTCACCGCCATGCGCGTGATCGTCGAGCGCGACGGCGAGGAGGGGACACGCGACTGCTACGGCGCGCTCGGTCTCATCCACTCGCTCTGGAAGCCGATGCCCGGCCGCTTCAAGGACTACGTGGCGATGCCGAAGTTCAACGGCTACCGCTCGCTGCACACGACGGTGATCGGTCCCGAGGGCCGGCCGCTCGAGATCCAGGTGCGCACGCGCGAGATGCACGAGACCGCCGAGCTCGGCGTCGCCGCCCACTGGGCGTACAAGGGCGACGGGAAGCGTCCGCGCCGCGGAGACGAGGAGTGGGCGGCGTGGGTGCAGCAGCTCATGGATTTCCACGCCGACGAGTCGGACGCGGGCGAGTTCGTCAAGTCGTTCCGCACCGACCTCTTCGACGAGGAGGTGTTCGTCTTCACGCCGAAGGGCGAGGTGAAGACGCTTCCCGCCGGCGCGACGCCGATCGACTTCGCGTACGCCGTGCACACCGACGTCGGCCACCGTACCGTCGGCGCGAAGGTGAACGGCCGCATCGTCCCGCTGCACTACAAGCTGCGCAACGGCGACCGCATCGAGGTGCTGACGTCGAAGGTCGGCCGCGGCCCGTCGCGCGACTGGCTCTCGCTCGTGGCGTCGTCGCGCGCGCGCAACAAGATCCGGCAATTCTTCTCGCGCGAGCAGAAGGAGGACCTCGAGGCGAAGGGGCGCGAGTCGCTCGAGCACGCGCTGAAGGGACAGAACCTCCCGTACAAGAAGCTCGCCGGCTCCGCGGTGCTCGCCGGCGTGATCCGCGAGTCCGGCTACAAGAAGGCCGAGGACTTCTACATCGCGCTCGGCTCCGGGAAGCTGACGGCCGGAAGCATCGTCAACAAGGTGCTGCAGAAGCTGAAGGTCGAGCAGGTCGTCGAAGAGGACGCGGTCCTCCCGCGCAAGAGGCCGAAGGCGCGCGACGCGCTGGCCAGCAACACCTACGGGATCAGCGTCGTCGGTGTCGAGGACGTTCTCGTCCGGCTCGCCAAGTGCTGCACGCCGGTGCCGGGCGACGAGATCGTCGGCTACATCTCGCTGGGCAAGGGCATCACCATCCACCGGGACGACTGCCCGAACGTACGGGCCCTCATGCGCAACCCGGAACGGTTCACGCCGGTCGAGTGGGACGGCGGCACCTCGCAGAGCTTCCGCGTCCAGATCGCCGTCGACTCGTGGGACCGCCCGAGGCTGCTCGAGGACGTCGCCCGGACGTTCTCCGAGCACGGCGCGAACATCGTCGGCTACGGCGGCACGGTGGAGGATCAGATGGCGCGAAACTGGTACGTCGTCGAGGTCGGCGACACGAAGTCGCTGCGCACGCTCCTGACCTCCCTCCGCAACATCGAGTCGGTGTTCGACGCGTACCGGGTTACCCCGTCGTAGGTCCCCGGAGTTCCTACTGATGCAGCCCCCGTCGCGCTCCGCGACGCTGGCGGTAGGACAACGAGGAGGTTCCGATCATGGACGGTGTGGTGCTCGTCGCGTACGCGTCGAAGCATGGGTCGACGCGCGAGATCGCGGAGCGGATCTGCGAGATGATCCAGTCGACAGGGCTGCGCGCCCACCTGCGGCCGGCGATGGGCGCCGACGACCTCGAGGGCTACGGCGCCGTCGTGCTCGGCGGCTCGATCTACCGCGGCCGGTGGCACCGTCAGGCACACCGCTTCCTGCGCCGCCACGAGGACGCGCTCGCCGACCGGCCGCTCGCGGTTTTCGGCTCCGGCCCGGTGGAGGGCGGTCCCGTCGCCCTGTTCGAGGCCCGCGCCCAGCTCGACTCGGCGCTCGCGCGGCACGACGTCGATCCGGTCGCGGTCGAGATCTTCGGCGGGCGAATCGACCCGTCGCACCTCCTGTTCCCGCTCTCCCGTATGGCGGCCTCGGACTCCCGCGACTGGGATGCGATCGAGGCGTGGGGACGGTCGCTGCCGGAGCTCGTGGGCATCCAGTCGCCGCTGCTCGTCTGAGCCGTCGGCGGCCCCTCGATCGAGGGATGGGATCGACGAGGGGTGGGGGTACCCCGAACGGGGGATAGGAGCCGCGAGCCCGCTGACGGTGCGGAGCCGTTCCCTCGAACGAGGGATGCTCACGCGCTCACATGGGGTGGCTCCTTCGAGGGATCCCTGGGACGAGGGATCGACAGGAGCGTGCGCCGGCGACTACAACGAGACAGGGGAGGGGGGTCGGAAAGCTGCGGCGTCCGGTCGTCGAGGACACGGCCGGACGCGCAGCCTTCCGCGTGCTCCGGCCCTGTGCGCGGCTACGACTCCCAGGGCTCGCCGCCGGTGTCCCAGCCGACGAGGCAGTGGCCCGAGACGAGCTGCGCGACGCGCTCGAGGAACGGCTCGTCGACGTCCTCCGCGCTCTCGACCGCGAGCTCGGCGACCCGTTCTCCCTGCCACGAGACGGAGACGGTTGTACGTGGCGCGGCGCCGGCCTCGCCGGATTCGGGGCCGAGCACGAGCCCGCCGTCCTCGACGAAGTGGATCCCCGCCCAGGGATAGCCCGCCTGCTCGTGGAGAGCCGCGACAACGGCACGGAGGACGTCGTCGGCGTCTCCGCCGCGCTCGACGATCGCCTCGATCGCCTCGATCGCAGCCGCCTGCGTCATGTCCCGACGTCCGGTCCCTCGAACGCGGCGATCACCTCGCGGTAGTCGTCCGGTATCGGGCACGCCGTGCGCTCGGCCCGGTCGACGTAGACGAGCGTCTGTTGCGCGCTGACCATCAATGCGTCGTCCTCGAGCCGGTACGCGGCGCACTCGAAGGTGCAGCTCGTCCGACCGATGCGGATCTGACGGCAGAACACCTCGATCGTGTCGTCGAACCGCGCCGGGGCGAAGTACTCGATCGTCATCGCCCGCATGACGAACTCGCCGTCGCGTCCGCGGTTGAGCAGGTCGAGATGGCGCAGGTACTCGGTCCGGGACAGATCGAAGTAGGGGAGGTACCGGCCGTAGTAGACGACACCCTGCGCGTCGGTGTCGGAGAAGCCGACCCGCGTCAGCGCCGAGTACTTGAACGGCGGCCGGCGGTCGGTGATGCGTCCGAGCTCGAGCCTCATGGCGCTGATCCTACGCAGAGGCTCGGCAGGAAGCCGTAACGGTTCCGTCACCATCGTGCCTGGCACGATCTGCTGCTTCGCCGCAAGCGAGTACCCACCCGCGCGGAAGCGGTGACGGTTCCGTCACCATCGTGCCTGGCACGATCTGCCGTCTGCCGACCGTCAGGAGCGGATCAGCGCGAGCACCTCGTCGCGCTTGCGCTCCATCAGCTCCTGCGAGCGCGCCTCGAGGTTGAGGCGGAGCAGCGGCTCGGTGTTCGACGGGCGAACGTTGAAGTGCCAGTCTTCGGCGTCGACCGAGATCCCGTCGAGGTGCGACACCCGGCCCTCCGCGGCGTAGTGCTCCTTCAGCTCCTGCAGCTTCAGCGCAACGTCCCCGACGGGGGTGTTCAGCTCGCCGGTGATGAAGTAGCGCTCGCGCAGCGGGCGCAGCGCCTCCGACAGCTTCATTCCCTTCTGCGACACGATCTCGAGCATGAGCAGGAACGGAACGACGCCGGAGTCCGCCTGCGAGAAGTCGCGGAAGTAGTAGTGGCCGGACACCTCGCCGCCGAACGCCGCGTCCTCCTTCCGCATGCGGTGCTTGATGTACGCGTGCCCGACGCGGTTCACAAGCGGGACGCCGCCGGCGCGCTCGATCGTCTCGGGCACCGCCCAGCTGGCGCGGACGTCGTAGATGATCTTCGCGCCCGGATCCTTCGCCAGCACCGCCTCGGCGAGCAACGCGGTGGCGAAATCGCCGGGGATGAACTCGCCGCTGTCGTCGACGAAGAAGCAGCGGTCCGCGTCTCCGTCGAAGGCGACGCCGAGGTCGGCGCCCTCCTCCAGCGTCTTGCCCACGATGAACTCGCGGTTCTCCGGCAGCAGCGGATTCGGTTCGTGGTTCGGGAACGATCCGTCCGGCTCGAAGAAGCAGCGGACCGTCTCGATCGGCAGCCGCTCGAGCACGGGCGGCAGCATCGCGCCGGCCATCCCGTTCGCCGCGTCGATCACGACGCGCAGCGGCTGTAGCGAGGACACGTCGATGAAGGACATCACCCGGTCGACGTACGCCGGCCAGATGTCGACGGCGGAGATCCGCGTGTCGCCGTCGCCGCTGCGATCCGTGACGGCGAGCGCCTTGTCGCGGACGTCGAGCAGCCCCGACTCGCCGCCGACCGGCAGCGCGCCGCGCCGCACGATCTTCATGCCGGTGTACTGCTTCGGGTTGTGCGAGGCCGTGACGGCGATGCCGCCGTCGAGCCCGAGCTCGCCGACGGCGAAATAGAGCATCTCCGTTCCGATCAGCCCGAGATCCAGCACCTCCGCACCGGCGTCGGCCGCTCCGCGCATGACGGCGGCCTGCATCTGCGGCCCCGAGATCCGCATGTCCCGGCCGACCGCCATCCGCTTCGGCTCGAACTGCTCGACGTACCCGCGCCCGATCGCGTAGGCGCCGTCCTCGTCGAGCTCGGTCGGATAGACGCCGCGGACGTCGTACGCCTTGAAGGCCTTCGGATCGAGCATCGGCCTGACTCTATGGAAAAACCGGCCCCGGGTAGCGGGTGCCCCGACGACTACGATTGAGAGATGGAGCGCAAGCTCGCAACAGTCCTGTTCGTCGACCTCGTCTCGTCCACCGAGCTCGTCGCCGACGTGGACCCGGAGATCGTGCGGCGCCGGGTGTCGCGCTTCTTCGACCAGGTCTCGCACTGCATCGTCACGCACGGCGGAACCGTCGAGAAGTTCGCCGGCGACGCCGTCATGGCCGCCTTCGGCGTGCCGCTCGCGCACGAGGACGACGCGGAGCGCGCGGTCCGCGCGGCGCTCGCGACGCTCGACCGCGTGAAGGAGCTCGGCCTCGCAGCCCGCGTCGGGATCGAGTCCGGCGAGGTCGTCGCCGATGAGGTCGAGTCGACCTTCGCCACCGGCGAGCCGGTGAACATGGCGGCGCGGCTCCAGCAGGAAGCCGCTCCGAACGAGATCCTCGTCGGCCCGGCGGCCGCGCGTCTCGTCCGCGACCGCGTCGAGCTGGAGCCGGTCGGCCCGCTCGAGCTGCGCGGCTGGCGCGAGCCGGTCGCCGCGCACCGCGTGCTCTGCGCCGTCGAGCTCGGCGCGCCGGTGCGCAGCCTCTCGGCGCCGCTCGTCGGCCGCGAGTCCGAGCTGGAGCTGCTCGAGAACACGTTCGCCCGCATCGTGCGCGACCGTCGCACCGCGCTCTTCACGATCTACGGCGACCCCGGCGTGGGCAAGAGCCGGCTCGCACGCGAGTTCGTCGCCGGGCTCGAGGGCGCCACCGTCCTCTCCGGCCGCTGCCTCCCGTACGGCGAGGGCGTCACCTACTGGCCGCTCGCCGAGATGGTGAAGTCGTCCGCCGGGATCTCGGACGACGACCCGCTCGACGAGGCGCGCGCCAAGCTACGCGCGTATTGCGAGGACGAGGCGGTCGCCGACCTGCTCGGTCTCGCCGTCGGCGTGCTCGAGGCGGTCGAGGGCGAACGCGCCCAGCAGGAGATCGCGTGGGCGTCGCGTGCCTGGGCGGAGCAGCTCGCCGAGGCGCAGCCGCTCGTGCTCCTGTTCGAGGACGTGCACTGGGGCGAGGAGCCGCTGCTGGAGCTCGTCGAGCACCTCGCCGCGTGGGTGCGCGAGGTTCCGCTGCTGCTGCTCTGCATCGCGCGCACCGAGCTCCTCGACGTGCGGCCGACCTGGGGCGGCGGCCGCGTCCGCTCGACCACGATCGAGCTCGAGCCGCTCGCGCCCGAGGAGAGCGCAGAGCTCGTCGCCGCGCTCACGTCGGAGCTCGACCTCGCGCTCGGCGTCGACACCGAGACCGTGCTTGCGAAGACCGAGGGCAACCCGCTCTACGTCGAGGAGACCGTGCGCATGCTCGCGGAGCGCTCCCGCGGCGGCGCCGAGCGGATCCCGGACACGCTGCAGTCGCTCATCTCCGCACGCATCGACCGGCTGCCCGGCACGCAGCGGCTGTTGCTCCAGCGCGCCGCCGTGATGGGCCGGATCTTCATGCTCGGGGCGCTGGAGCGACTGTCACCGGAGGTGGACGACGTCCACACCGCAATCGACGAGCTCCTGCTCCGCGATCTCGTCGTGCGTGAGCCGCGCGCAACCATCCACGGCGAGCAGGCGTTCAAGATCAAGCACGTGCTCATCCGCGAGGTGGCGTACTCCGGTCTCGCGAAGAGCTCGCGCGCCGACCTGCACCGTGCGTTCGCCGACTGGCTCGGCGAGCGCGCCGGCGTCGAGCTGCTCGAGATCCGCGCATTCCATCTCGACCAGGCCGCGTACCTGCTCGCGGAGCTCGACGGTGCGGCGCCCGACGACCTGCGCGAGGACGCGGCTGCGACGCTGACCCACGCCGGGAAGCGCGCGCTCTCCCGCGAGGCGTTCCGGAGTGCGCGCAAGCTCCTGCTCCGTGCCGTGGAGCTGGCGCCGACGCTCGAGCGCCGGTACTACGCCGGCCGCGCCGCCTGGCGCCTCGCCGACATGCCCGCCGTCCTCGTCGAGATGGAGGAGGTGGCGTCGGCCGCAGAGCAGGCCGGTGATGCGCTGATCCAGGGCCGTGCCCTGACGGCACTCGCCGAGGCGGTCCTCCAGCACCGCGCCGACGCCGTCACCGCCCGCGGGCTCGTGGCGCAGGCGATCGAGGTGCTCCGGGACGAATCGCCGGAGATTCGCTTCGAGCCGCTCTGGATCGCGTCGCAGGTGGCCGCATGGTTCGGCGACAGCAGCGAGTTCGAGCGCTGGGCGAAGGCGGCGCTCGCGGCGGCGCGCGAGGCAGAGCGCAAGGATCTCGAGGTGCTCGTCGTGCACAGCCTCGCGCAGGCGTACGTGATCCGGCTCGAGCTGGACGAGGCGACGCCGCTCGTCGAGCGGGCGCTCGAGCTCGCCGATGCGAGCGGCAGCGTCTTCAGCCGCGCGTCGGCGCTGAGCGTCCGCGGCTGGCTCGAGCTCGTCAGCATGCATCCCGCGGAGGCGGAGGCCGACTATTCGGCCGCGCGCGACCTGTATGCGGAGGTCGGCAACGCGATCCGCGAGGCGGGCATGACGATGATGATCGGACGGGCAGCGTTCGCGCAGGGCGACCGCGACCGCGCCGAGAAGCTCCTGCGCGACTCGGTGCGGACGTTGAAGGGGCTCGGCGACCGCGGCTCTCTGTGCGAGGCGCAGCGCGCCCTGTCGATGGTTCTCACCGAACAGGGCCGGATCGAGGAGGCGGAAAGGTCGGCGCTCGAGGCCCGCGAGACGGTGGGTCCCGACGACCGTGTCTCCGGATCGACGACGAAGCTCGCCCTCGGCATCGTCCGCGCCGCCCAGGCGCGCGACGCCGAGGCGGAGAAGCTCCTGATGGAAGCGGTCGAGGAGCTCGGGTTCTTCGACCTGCGTGCGCTCGAGCACTGGGCGCTGCGCTACCTCGTCCAGTTCCTGCGCTCGCGCGGGCGAGACGATGAGGCGGACGCCTACGAGGAGCGCCGCACCGCGCTCTCGCCGATCAGCACCGCGCCGATCGTCTGAGTCGACGCGTCGTCGGGCGACTCAGAGATCACCGTCGCCGGCCGCTCGAAGCGCCTCAATGCTTCCCTGAGGGGCTCTGCTCGAAGAGTGCCCTCGCCGTAGGGCAGGTGCTTCGTCTCGTTGCGGTTCGCGTACGCGATGTCGGAGAAGTGGATGTGGAACGGCGCGCCCGGCTCGAGCACGCGATCGGCCGCGTCGAGCGCCCACGCGAACGCGTCGACACTCGTGAACGCGCCGTCGCTCGTCGCGTGCATGTGCGCGAAATCGAGGACGGGGCGGACGAAGTCGACGCGCGACGCGATGGCGACGATGTCGTCGATCGAGCCGAGGTCGCGCACGCGTCCCATCACCTCGACGCCGAACGGCACGAGCCGGTCCTTCTTCTCGAGCCGCGCGCGCAGGTCGCCGAGCTGGTCGACGACGTCGTCGATCGCCTGCTCACGCTCGCGGCCGAGCAGGAAGCCGGGATGGATGACGATCACCTCGGCGCCGGCGGCCTTCGCGAGCCCGGCCGTGTGGTCGAGCATCCCGAGCGCCATGTTGAACTTCTTGCCGCGGTCGGTGTGCCCCATGAACGCCGCCAGCGGCGCGTGAACGGAGAGCGCGATGTCGGCCGCGCGCAGCGCCTCCGCGAGCTGCGGCGCGGCGTCGTAGTCGAGCCAGAAGCCGCCGGCGAAGCCGATCTCGACCGCGCTGTACCCGGACGCCGCGAGCGACGACGCGGCCTCCTCGAAGGTGTCCGCGTCCGGCAGCCCCGACGGCCCGAATCTGATCGCTCCCACCGCAGGAGCGTAGCCCTCGCGGATCCGCGATAGTGCCTCCTGTGATTCGAGGCGCTCTTGCAGCCGCGCTCACGCCGACGCGAGACGGCGGCGCAGCCGTCGACGAGGAGGCGGTGCGCGGCTACGTCGACTTCCTCGCGGCCGGAGGCGTCGACGGCATGCTCGTGCTCGGCACGACGGGCGAGTGCATGCTCTTCTCGGTTCCGGAGCGGAAACGGATCGCGGCGGCGTTCGCCGCCGCGGCGGGCGGGCGCGTCGACGTCGCCGTCCACTGCGGCGCGCAGACGACGGCGGACACCGTCGAGCTCTGCGCGGACGCGGCGGCGCTCGGGGTCGCGGCGGTCGCCGTGATCGCGCCGCCGTACTTCCCGCTGGACGAGTCGGAGCAGCTCGCGCACCTCGTCGCCGCGGCCGCCGCTTGCGCGCCGACGCCGTTCTACGTGTACGAGTTCGCGGCGCGCAGCGGGTACGCGATCCCGCCGCGCGTGATCGAGCGGCTGCGGGAGGTCGCGACGAACCTCGCCGGGATGAAGGTCTCGGACTCGCCGTTCGACCGCGTCGCGCCGTACCTGCTGGAGGGGCTCGACGTGTTCATCGGTGCGGAGGCGCTGATCGCCGACGGGATCGCCGCCGGCGCGGCCGGCGCGGTGTCCGGGCTCGCCGCAGCGTTCCCCGACATCGTGTCCGCGGTCGTCCGGGAGCCGACGGCTGAGGGTGCGGCCGGGCTCGGCCGGATCCGGGACGCGGTGCAGGCGTATCCGTTCCAGCCCGCGCTGAAGGTCGTCGCCGCGGAGCGCGGCGCGCCGATCCGGGAGGACGTGCGGGCGCCGCTGCGGACACTCACGCCGGACGAGCGTGCCGCTCTGACCGCGGCGGTCGCGGCGCTCGGCTTCTCCTAGAAGCCGAGCGCGATCGCGACCCAGAGCAGCGCCACGGCGACGATCGGCCCGGCAGCGGCGGCGAACGCGACGCGTTGGCGTCGCAGCAGGCGGTACGGCCGCGGCAGGGCGCGATGCGCGAGCAGCACGAGGAACACGAGCACGAGCGGCAGCAGCAGCGCGTTGAGGATCTCCACGTCGACGGCGAGGCGCACGAGTGAGCTGCTGACGAGCACGAGCGCGGCGCCTCCGGCGACGATCGTCGCGTACAGCGCGTAGAACGGCCTCGCGTGGCGCACCGATCGGTTCAGGTCGCGCGGCTTGCCCAGCGCCTCGGCGACCGCCCACGTCGCCGCGAGCGACACGACGATGCTCGCAACGAGCGCGGCGCCGCCGATGCCGAGCGCCAGGATGACGCGTCCCACGGTGCCGCCGAGTGCGGGGGAGAGTGCGGTCGCGAGCTGCCCGATCGTGCTCAGCGAGCCCTTGCCGTGGAGGCGTGCGGCCGCTGCGACGAGCACTGCTGCCATGACTACCTGCGTGACGACCGCGCCGGCGGCGATGTCGAGCCGCACGACCCGCAGGTTCTTGACGGTCAGCCGCTTCTGCACGATCGCGCTCTGCTGGTAGAAGATCATCCACGGCATCACGACGGCACCGACGTTGGCCGCGACGAGCGCGAGGTAGCCGTGGCTGTGCAGCGGCTGCGACGCGACGAACCCTCCTCCGACCGCGGACAGGCTCGGGTGCGCCATCGCCGCCGCGATCACGAAGGCGAGCTCGAGCGAGCCGAGGACGAGCCCGACGATCTCGACGCGCCGGTAGCCGCCGGAGACGACGAGCGCGACGAGCGCCGCGGCCGCGACCGGCACCGTCACACCCCGCGGCACGCCGAACAGCTCCCCGACGCCGGCGAGCCCGGCGAACTCGGTGACGAGGGCGCCCATGACGGTGACGACGAGCGTGACCACCGCGACCGTCGCCCACCTGCCGCCGAAATGCTCCCGGATCAGCTCCGTGAAGCCCTTCCCGGTCGTGATCGCCAGCCGCGCCGACAGCTCCAGCACGACGATCAGCACGGGCACGAGGACGAGCTGGACGAGCAGGAGCCGGTAGCCCCAGGTGGCGCCCGACTGGGCGGCCGTGACGACGCTGCCGGCGTCGGTGTCCGCGAGCATCACCATCAGGCCCGGCCCGAGCACGGCAAGGGCGACGATCAGGCGGGTCCTGCGCATGGTCCCAGCGTGTCCGGGCGGCCTCCGGGCCGCATCCGTGGCCGCGCGGGAGGCAGCTGCGGGGTGGCCGCAGGTTCCGTCCGACGCCCTCGGTACCTTCGACGCCATGGCAAATCACCCGTCGCGCATCGACCTGCTGGAGCTCGATATCGACCTCCGCCTGTCCGACCTCTGGCGGGAGGCGGGCGAGATCACCGACTGGAACCTCGACGTCGTCGCGGCCTTCATGCGGGCCGCGTACGGCAAGGGCTACTGCGACGCGCTGACGGAGGACTCGCCGGGATCGCTCTGCCACGACCACGGCTACCGGATCCCCGGCCGCCAGGTCGGCGCGCCGGAGCACTGAGTCTGCTGCGAAGCCGCCGGTGGCGGCCGGGCAGGCTAGAATCCGCCGGGTGAGAGGGAGTCCCGCCCGGCTCGTGATCGCCCTGTCGGTCGCGGCGGCGCTCGCCGTGTTCATCCTCTACACGGCGGTCGTCGGCGGCGCGACGACGCAGCTGTCCCCGAGCCAGCTCGCCGGACACACCGATCACGTCTCGCTCGTCGGCGCCGTTGTCGGACCCGTGACGGGCGACGCGCACGGCGCCGGGCTCCGCTTTCGCGTCAAGGACGTCTCGGGCCCGTCCAAGGTGCTCGTCCCGGTCGTCTACCACGGTTCCGTTCCCGACCTGTTCAAAGTCGGCCGGCACATCGTCCTCACCGGGAAGCTGCACGGCGCCACCTTCGTCGGCGACAGCGGCTCGCTCGTGACGAAGTGCCCCTCGAAGTACGCGCCCGCGAAGAGCTCGACGTCGGGCTGACGTGGCCGACCTCGGCCGCGCGGCCTTGCTCGTCACCTTCGGGCTCGTCGTCTACGCACTCGTCGCCGGATCGTTCGCCGCGTGGAAGCGGCGGCGGAGGCTGGCGCTCTCGGCGCAGAACGCGCTGTTTGCCGCGTTCGCGACGACGGCCGTCGCAGCGATCGTGCTCGTCGTCGCGCTCGTGCGCCGCGACTTCACCTTCCAGTACGTCGCCGCGCACACGAGCAAGTCGCTGCCGCTCGGCTACGCCCTCTCCGCGTTCTGGGGTGGGCAGGAAGGGTCGCTGCTGCTGTGGCTGCTCATCCTCTCCGGCTATTCGGCGCTGGCCGTCTGGCTGAACCGTCGCTCGCGCGACCTCGTCGTGTGGGTCGTTCCGGTGCTCGGCCTCGTCGCGTCGTTCTTCGCCTTCATGCTCTGCTTCGTCTCGAGCCCGTTCGTGGTCGCTCCCGCGCCGGCCGACGGCGCCGGAATGGTGGCGAGCCTGCAGAACCCGTACATGCTCGCGCACCCGCCGATGCTCTATCTCGGCTACGTCGGTCTGACGATTCCGTTCGCGTTCGGGATGGGTGCGCTTCTCTCCCGACAGACCGACGAGCGCTGGATCATCCTCACTCGCCGCTGGACGCTCGCCGCGTGGACGTTCCTCGGCGTCGGCCAGCTGCTCGGCGCGCACTGGGCGTACACGGAGATCGGCTGGGGCGGCTACTACGCGTGGGACCCGGTCGAGAACGCGGCGCTGATGCCGTGGCTCGCGGCCACCGCGTTCCTGCACTCCGTGATGATCCAGGAGAAGCGCGGGATGCTGAAGGTCTGGAACATGGTGCTCGTCGCGCTCGCGTTCCTGCTCTCGATCTTCGGGACGTTCCTCACGCGGTCCGGCGTCGTCAACTCGATCCACTCGTTCTCGCAGAGCCCGCTCGGCGGCTGGTTCCTCGGCTTCATCGCGGTGATGACGGTGTTCTCCGTCGGGCTGATCTACATCCGGCTGCCGCTGCTGCGCGCGCGGACGAAGCTCGAGTCGCTCGTCTCGCGCGAGGCGACGTTCCTCTACAACAACCTGCTGCTCGTCGCGCTCTGCCTGACCATCCTCTGGGGCGTGATGTATCCGCTGCTGACGCAGGCGGTGCGCGGCGAGACGCGCTCGGTGTCGAAGCCGTACTACGACTTCTTCCTGCACACGTTCGGGCTGCCGCTGCTGCTGCTGATGGGGATCGGGCCGCTCGTCGCGTGGCGGCGCGCGTCGCTGCGGGCGCTCGGGAAGACGTTCCTCGTGCCGCTGGTCGCCGCGATCGTGACCGGCGTCGCGCTGATCGGGGTCGGCCTCGGCAGCTCGTGGCCGGGGCTGCTCACGTACACGTTCTCCGCGTTCGTCGCCGCCTCGATCGTGCTCGAGTTCTGGCGAGGCACGACCGCGCGCCGCGCGATCGCAGGCGAGTCGCTGCCGCGCGCGTTCGGGTCGCTCGTCGCGCGCAACCGGCGCCGCTACGGCGGCTACGTCGTCCACGCGTCGATCGTGCTGCTCGCCATCGGCATCGCCGGATCGAGCGCGTACCAGACGGTGCGTGAGCCTGCGCACGGCCTGCGGAAGGGCCAGTCGATGGAGATCGCGGGCTACACGCTCACGTACGTCGCGCTGTCGACGCGCCAGGAGGCGGACGCGCAGGCGACGCGCGCGACCGTGCTCGTCTCCCGCGGCGGCCACCATGTGACGACGCTGCATCCCGGGAAGAACTGGTACCCGGTCGAGCAGCAGACGTCGAACGAGGTGTCGATCTACCACGACCCGCGCAACGTCGGCGACCTGTTCGCGATCGCGGACCAGATCGACCCGAAGTCGCAGATCCTGTTCCTGAAGGTGCTGGTGAAGCCCCTCGTGAACCTGATCTGGCTCGCCGGCTTCGTCTTCGTGCTCGGCTCGGCGATCGCGATGTGGCCGGACGCGGTCGAGCAGCGGCGGCTCGCGGAGCGCTACGCGCCCGGCGCCGTGTCGGCGGGACTGTGATGCTCGCGCTCGTCCTCGGCGCCGTGCTCGCTCTCCTCGCCGTGCTGCTCGTCGCGCGGCCGTTCCTCCGGGAGCCGGCGCCGGTCGAGGACCGGATCGCCGAACCGGGGGAGCTCGACCGCCGCCGCGTCGAGCTCGTCGAGGAGCGCGACCGGGCGCTCGGGGCCCTGAAGGAGCTCGAGTTCGACCACCGCACCGGCAAGATCGCCGACGACGACTACCGCGCCCTCGTCGGCCCGCTCCGCCGCCGCGCCGCGGAGGCGCTGCGGGCGCTGGAGCCGCGGGCGGAGTCCAACGTCTCAGAGCAGGTGACGAGGATCGGACGGTAGGGCGGCGAAACCATCCCTCGATGGCTCGGCGCCTCGTGCTCCTGCTCGTCCTCGCAGCCGGCCTCGTCGCGCTCCTGCCGGCGGGCGGAGCGCTCGCGGGCGACATCTCGGGCCAGAAGGCGGGCGTCGACGCGAAGCTCGCCGCCGTCCAGGCGAAGCTCGCCGCCGACCAGCACCGCGCGTCCGCGCTCGACACGCAGATCGGCCATCTCACCTCGAACATCCATGCGCTCGAGTCGCAGGTCGGCGACGTCTCGTCCCAGCTGTCCGTGCTCCAGCGCGATGTCGCGCTCCACCAGCGCCGCCTCGACAAGCTCGACGAGCTCTTCCACCTCCAGACCGTGCGCTACACGTACCTTCGCCACGACTACCACCTCGCGCTGCAACGGCTCGACCAGCGGCTCGTCGCCATCTACAAGCAGAACGACCCGACGACGATCGACGTCCTGCTCGCTGCGAAGAGCTTCCAGGACGTTCTCGACCAGCTCGACTATCTCGGCGCCATCGCCGTGCAGGACAAGCACGTCGCCGCCGCCGTCGCCGCGGCGAAGCACCAGGTCGCCGCTGCGCGCGCACACACCCGCACGGTGCAGCAGCACGTCAAGCTGGAGCAGCAGGTGATCCAGGGCCGCGCGCAGCAGGAGGAGATCCTGCGGGCGCAGCTCGTGTCGAGCCAGGGCCACCTCTCCGGCGCGCGCTCCGCGAAGTCGCACGCGCTGGCTGCGACGAAGGAGCAGATCCAGCAGGAGGTCGGAGAGTCGGAGGCGCTCGCGTCGGCGAGCGCTGCGCTGGCGGCGCGGCTCAAGTCGACGTCGTCGTCGGGCACGTCGACCGACACGACCTCGACGTCGACCGCTCCGGCCGGTGCGCCGAGCTTCATCTGGCCGGTCGCCGGCCCGATCACGAGCCCGTTCGGCATGCGCTGGGGCACGCTCCATCCGGGGATCGACATCGGCGTTCCGAGCGGCACTCCGGTGCACGCCGCCGCCGCCGGCAAGGTCGTCTGGTGCGGCTGGGAGTCCGGCTACGGGAATCTCGTGATGATCGACCACGGCGGCGGCTACGCGACCGCGTACGGCCACAACACGCGCGTCGCGGTCTCGTGCGGCCAGGATGTCCAGCAGGGCCAGGTGATCGCCTACTCCGGCTGCACCGGCTTCTGCACCGGACCGCACGTGCACTTCGAGGTGCGCGTGAACGGCACGCCGGTCGATCCGCTCGGCTACCTCGGCGGCTAGCCCAAGGTGCCGAACGTCTGCAGCAGCAGATAGACGTTCAGGCTGATGATCACGACCGCGACACAGATCGCGGCCGCGGTGGTCGCGCGCGCGTTGACGAGGACGCCCATGATCGTCCGGCGTCTCGTGAAGAACAGCAGCGGGATCAGCGCGAACGGAATCCCGAAGGAGAGGACGACCTGGCTGAGCACGAGCGTCCGTGACGGGCTCGCGCCGATGGCGATGATGATGAACGCCGGCAGCATGGTCACGAGGCGGCGCACGACGAGCGGGATCTGGCGGCGCAGGAAGCCTTGCATCACCACCTGGCCGGAGAGCGTGCCGACCGCGGAGCTGGACAGTCCCGAGGCGAGCAGCGCGAGGGCGAAGAGCGCGCTCGCCGCGCTGCCGAGCAGCGGCACCAGCGTCTTGTGGGCGACCTCGAGCGACTCGACGTGGTGGAGGCCGCTCTTGTAGAACGTGGCCGCGGCCATCACGAGCATGGCGACGTTGATCAGCCCCGCGATCGTCATCGCGATCAGCACGTCGATCCACGTGTAGTGCATCAGCCGCCGCGCCTGCCTGTCGTTCTCGGGGCGGACGCGGTCCTGCATCAGCGCCGAGTGGAGCCAGATCACGTGCGGCATCACCGTCGCGCCGATGATCCCGACCGAGAGCAGCACCGCCTCGCTGCTCCCGGCGAACCCAGGGACGACGGCGTGCTTCGCGGTCTGGCCGAGCGACGGCTGCGCGAAGAAAAGCTCGATCACGTAGCAGACGCCGATCACGAGCACGATCACGCCGATCGTCGCCTCGAGCGGCCGGAAGCCGAACCGCTGCAGGCCGAGGATGCCGAACGAGGCGATTGCGGTGATGAACGCCGCCGGCAGCAGCGCCATCCCGAACAGGAGATGCAGTCCGATCGCGGCGCCGAGGAACTCTGCGAGGTCGGTCGCCATGGCGATCACCTCGGCCTGGAGCCAGAGCCCGATGGTCACACGATGCGGCAGCTCGTCGCGGCAGACCTCGGCGAGGTTGCGCCCGGTGGCGACGCCGAGCTTCGCCGAGAGGCCCTGCACGAGCATCGCCATGATGCTCGCGGCGACGACGACCCAGACGAGCGTGTAGCCGAACTGCGAGCCGCCGGCGATGTTCGTGGCGAAGTTGCCCGGGTCGATGTACGCGACCGACGCGATGAAGGCCGGGCCGAGGAAGGGGAGGAGCCGGAAGCGGGTTCCCCGGAGGGCGTGCTCCCCGCGCGTGCGCGCGCGCTCGGCACGTTCCGTCCGGGTGACTCCCACGAAAATTTAGCCTAGCCTAAATCTCCTTGTCCTGCGCCGCCGTTCCCGGCCCGGAGCAGCCGGAGATCCGGCAGCTGGCGCCAGCGCTCCTCGAGGTCGAAGCCGTAGCCGACGAACAGCTCGTCCGGGACGACGAAGCCGACGTAGCGCACCGGCAGGTCGTCGACGAGCCGGCGGTAGGGCCGGTCGAGGAGCGTCGCCACGGCGATCGACCGCGGCTTCCGCAGCTCGAGGGTGCGGACGAGATAGTGGAGCGTGAGCCCGGTGTCGATCACGTCCTCGACGAGGATCACGTCGCGGTCGAGGACGTCGGCGTCGAGGTCTTTCAGCACGCGGATCTGCTCGTGTCCGCCCATCTGCGCGCTGCCGTAGCCGGCGAGCTCGACGAAGTCGAGGTTGTGGAGGATCGGCAGCGCGCGCGAGAGGTCGGCGAGGAAGACGAGGCTCGCCTTCAGGGAGCCGATGAGGATCGGCTCGCGCCCGTCGTAGTCGCGCCCGATCTCCGTTCCGAGCTCGCGGACGCGCGCCGCGATCTCGGAAGCCGAGAGGTAGATCTCGCCGATCCGGTCGTCCGCGGCTGCCGTCCTAGGACGCGATGTCGAGGTGGAAGTGCGCGGCCAGGCGCTCGAGGTCGCGGCGGTAGAACAGCTTGACCTTGACCTCGGGGTAGCGCTCGCGCAGCTTCCGCAGCTTGCGGTTCTTGCGTGTGACGAGCGACTGCTTCATCACCGTGATCTCGATGTAGAGCTCCTGCTCCGGGAGGTAGAAGTCCGGCGTGAACGCCTCCGTGACCCGGCCGTCCGCTGCCTGCTCGAGGACGAAGGTGGTCGGCTCGTACATCCACGGCACGCCGTAGTAGTCGAGGACCTTCGCGCACTCGAGCTCCGCCCGACTGGCGAAGCGCGGCGGCTCGGTTCCCCGGAAGGCCTGGAACGCGGGGGTGTCGAGCCCCATCTCCGACCACGGTACCGGCCGCGTCGGACGCCCCGGCGGGCCGCGCCCCGACGTGGTAGACAACGAGCGAATGGCCAGGATCAGCCTCGTACCCCAGAAAGGCGAGTTCTTCGACCTCTTCAACCGGGCGGCGGCGAACACCGTCGCTATCGCCGAGCTGCTGATCACGCTGCTCGACCGGTATCCGGAGGGTGTGGACGGCCTGCTGCGTGACGTGAAGGAGCTCGAGCACGAGGGCGACCGGCTCACGCACGAGGTGGTCGACCTGCTCAACCGCACCTTCGTCACGCCGTTCGACCGCGACGACATGTACCGCCTCGCGGGCGCTCTCGACGACATCTGCGACCACATCGACGAGGCCGCAGTCAAGGTCGGAAGCTACGGCGTGCGCGACATCCGCGCGCAGGCGAAGCTGCAGGCCAAGGTGATCCTCCGCTCGGCGACGAAGCTCGCCGAGGCGGTGACCCGGCTGGAGGGGTTCAAGGACTCGCAGCGTCAGCTGATCGAGCTGCGGGAGCTGGAGGACGAGGGCGATCGCATCGCGCACGAGGCGATCTCCGAGCTGTTCTCGTCGGGGGCGGACCCGCTCGCGGTGATCCGGTGGAAGGACATCCACGAACAGCTCGAGGAGGCCGTCGACGCGTGTGAGAACGCCGCCGACGTCCTCGAAGCAATTCTCGTGAAGAACCGCTAGCGCAGGCGGAGCGGCGATGGGCACGACCCTCGTTGTGTTCGTCGTGCTCGTCGGACTCGTCTTCGACTTCACGAACGGCTTCCACGACACGGCGAACTACATCGCCACCTGGGTCGGGACGCGCGCGATGTCGCCGCGCAAGGCGGTGCTCGTCTCCGCCGCGGCGAATCTCGCCGGCGCGTTCGTCACCACCGCGGTCGCGAAGACCGTCGCCCAGGGGATCATCGACACCAATCTCGCCACCGAGCAGACGGTGCTCGCGGCGCTCGCGGGCGCGATCACGTGGAACCTCCTGACCTGGCGGCTCGGGCTCCCGTCCAGCTCGACGCACGCGCTGATCGGCGGGCTCGTCGGCGCCGCGCTCGTCCAGTCCGGCGTGAAGGGTGTCCAGTGGTCGGGGGTCTGGCACAAGGTGATCGTCCCGGGCGCGCTCTCGCCGGTGATCGGCTTCGCCGGCGCGTTCGTGCTGCTCGTCCTGATCTACCGGCTCTTCTTCCGTATCACTCCCGGCGTCGGCAACCGGAGCTTCCGGTACGGCCAGCTCGTCTCGGGCACGTTCGTCGCGTTCACGCACGGCGCGAACGACGCGCAGAAGACGATGGGCGTGATCGCGCTCGCGCTCTACACGAACGGCAACATCTCGACCTTCTACATCCCGGACTGGGTGAAGGTCTCCGCAGGCCTGACCATCGCGGCCGGCACGTACGCGGGCGGCTGGCGCATCATCCGGACGCTCGGGCAACGCGTCTACAAGATGCAGCCCGAGCACGGCTTCGCCGCGCAGCTCGCGGCCGGCTCGACGCTGTGGGCCGGAACTCGCCTCGGCTTCCCGATCTCGACGACGCACGTGGTCACCGGCTCGGTCATGGGCGCCGGCGCGACCCGGCGCTTCTCGGCGGTGAAGTGGGGGGTCGCGGGCAACATCGTCAGCGCCTGGCTGATGACGATCCCGGCGGCGGCCGTGGTGGCGGCGGCGCTCTACTACCCGGTCTCCTGGATCTTCTAGGCGGTCCGCCTAGACTTCGAAAGATGTCTTCCCAGAACGGGCGCCCGTTCACGATCGCGCAGCTGTCCGACCTCCATT
>Ga0265338_10001176_pt1 | contig 43170 bp, 57 predicted proteins | sample 42126metaG_FD_193579 | JGI IMG/M metagenome (GOLD analysis project Ga0265338, IMG submission 193579) | Rhizosphere microbial communities from Carex aquatilis grown in University of Washington, Seatle, WA, United States - 4-21-26 metaG | ecosystem: Host-associated > Plants > Roots > Rhizosphere... | reverse complement strand
CCTCCCCCTCCGCCACCTGCACTAGAAGGATTACAACCGATACCTCCAATAGTATTTACAAGATTCTCAACAATAAAAAGAGCCGATGCTTTAGTAACTTGCGTTGCGACGCCACCAGTACTTGACCCGCCAGGATTATCTGACCCATCTCCGCCGCCACGACCTCCTGCCCCTCCGGCAGCACCATTATTAGCAAGGATACAATTAGTTTCTGCGGTTCCAGTTGCGTTATTACCGACACCACCACTTCCTATTGCACCTATTCCACCGTTACCTGGTTGCTTCAAAGTGCCTGAAGAAATACCTGTTCCTGCTGTCCCTGCGATGCCTCCTGAACCAGCACTCCCTGCGCCGCCATTGCCGCCGTTTCCTCCTGCAACACTTATCGTCCCATTCACGGTCACCGTTCCTGAACAGAAGATTTTGAACCCATTAGGAAAAAGCGTTTGGCCTGAATTGACCGTAAGAGAGGAATAGAACATATCTCGCGTGAGAGTAGTATTGCCAGAAATCGTTACTGCACCGTCAGAACCATCCCCGAAGTCCACTCCACCGCTACCCCAGATGGGGTTCTGCCCTGCGCCTTGCGATTCTAAAAACTGCCCATTAGTCCCTGGAGGTAATGAAGCCCACGAGGTGCCATTGAAATATAAAATACTGCCTTGAGTAGCAGAAGAAGGAAACCCCGTTGCGTTCTGAATAGCTACAGGTAAGCTATCGGTTCCATTATGAACGTGTGCAGGGATGGCGGAAACCTCATACTGATTCTGTTGAGCCGAAGCATCTATTTGATCCTGCGTCGGGTCCATTATTGTACGGCCGAATAGCCGGTTATCTTTACCGAGGAACCAATGACCCGAAGTTGAACTACCCGATTAAAGGACGTTTGAGAAGGAGAACCGTTCCCTGTCCCCGTCAAAATTGCTTTAACTAAAAGCCACTGTAGTCCCTGTATCGGCATACCGAAGTTACCCGACAATTCCACACCTGTACCAGTTGTAGTCCCTGCATTTGTGAAAGTATTATTAGCGTAGTCAGCGAATGAGGAACCAACAAGAAGCTGTACCGATTCTCCTGCCAAAAGAGGCCGAGCGAGTTTGAACTCCACCTGGGTCGGAGTGTTTTCGTGCAATAACGTCCCCACGGGAATCATGTCGGAAACTATCACTGACTGTCCTCCCGTGTAGGGAGTGGATACCGTCCCGTCTATCCCATAGGTTGATGCCCCGCTGTTCCACCCCGCGAGCAATCCATACCCTGAAGGATTAGAGGCTGTTGAAGTCGGCAAAGGCACAATAGCGAATAAAGCGGGTGAGTATCCTGCATATGTTCCGTAAGAGAGTTGATTCACTAAACGAATAGCTTGCGTGTCCATATCTATTGCCCACAATCCACCATAGGTAGAAAGTGCCGCGCTACCGTTCGTTGTCGCAAGCGCACTGAAGTACATCTGATTCTTTGTTGATACAACGCCGCCCCATTGGAAGTAAGGTTCTACCGTGCCAGAAACATGGTCAGGCAGCTTCTTCCAAAGCGAAGCCTGTGAACCGTTAGTGACATAAATCCTTCCACGATTGCCAACGAAAATATAGGTATTGGTATTTATCGTTATCATCTTCTGCACAACGCTTTCTGAAAGGAAGATAGGATAGGAATATGAGTTCAAAATTGATAACCCCGATACGGTTCCCGTCCTGTTCCACGGGTAGATGAGGTTTCTCGCACCGCCTACTAAAAGATTGATACCTAATTCAGCCAAGCACAAACATTGGTCAATAATAGGTATCTCAAGAGCTTGTTTAGCTTGAGTGAATGTCGCCGCGCTTGTAGGACTAAAGGTTGATCCCTGAACCTCAAAAAAAGAACCAATATAATTTGAATCGCAGTAATAGACCACGTTATCCTGCCCTACGAGGGCTTCATGGGAAGCACCAGAGGCTCCTCCAGCGTTCAAGTATGGCCCTGCATTGTTATTTGATGCAGTGCTTGGTTGCCATCCATATTGCCAAGCAATAACGCCTCCGTTCTCCTGAAAATAATCTATTGAACTGTCACTAAATACGAAAATATATCCCGATGCACCAGTTGGTTTATAGTAGACTATTCCGTTTCCACTTGACGAATCACCCGCAACATGCGCTGTGTTACCAGCAAATCTAAAATATATAGATGAGAATCCTGCGACGACCGTATTAGTCCATACTTGCCCTATCGCATCAACCATGAAAACATATCCCGTTTGACTACTACGGCAGAACTTGTTGGGCTGATTGCCCTGATAATTTGAGAAATTAACAGTATAAAAAGTGAATGTGGCATTTCCCGTTCCAGTAACGGTGATAGGTGTTGTAAGTGCGTAATCAGAATAGATAGTCATTTGCCCTAATACTGATGACTTCATCCAATATGGTGTGGCCGTACTGATACCCGAATAAGAATCTACACTAGTGAATTGTAAAGCAAAGCCGCCCGTTGGGACTGTGGGGAGATTAGCAGCGCCGGTATAGGTAAGAGTAGTCCCTGAAGCACTCGTTACCGTTCCTCCATTTAAGGTAAGAGAGTTTGCAGTCGTTGCGAACCCCACCGAAGCCTCATTAGGTACAGAAATTATGTTTACATTCTTCAAATCTGTAAACCCATCATAAGGGGAATCTCCTATGCCATTCTGTGATCCCGTGATTACGATGTCACCATTGCTCGGATCAATTTGATACATTATAATAAATTATTTTTACGGATTCTTTCAAGAGCGCGTTCCAAGGTGGCACGCATATCCGCGACCTGTACTTTTTCTATGTCCAATTCCTTCCTTTCATTTTCAAGCTTGACCTGCGTTTGTAAAATATCCTGCTCTTTTCGCTTCAAAACGTTCTCCTTCAATCCAATCTCCACATTCTTTTGCCTTTCATCCTCTGCCACTTTCTGTTCACGCTCCTGTGCTTCTCTGAACCTTCTTTCGGCATCCGTTTCCTTCCCAGAAGCTGCTAAAAGCTTCCGCAGTGCATCTTCTTCCATCTTTTTCTGTTCCACAACCAGTTTATTTGCCTCTTTTTGGGTCGTCATAACATCAACCCAAGCCAAATCAACCTTGAAAGCCCTGTCTTTAAGCTCTTTTTCCTTTTCTGAGAGCTTTTTCCTCAAATCCTCAAGAGCTTTCTGCTCCGTTTTGGATAAGGTAGCCTCTAGTTGGGCTTCTACTGCCTTTAAGTTGGCCGTAGCAACGTCTTTCTTTCTTTCCAGTATCTTTACTTCCTCTCCCAGCGCGGAGAGGGTTGCGTTCTTGTACTTTTCAAAGTCCTCTTCGGTCTTTGCCTGTAATTTCCGCAACCCATCCACTCGCGTAGAGAGTTTCATGCCTTCTTGAATTTCCCGCGCTTCGTTTTTCGCTTTTAGTTCGTTAAGCTTGGATTTTTCAAGAAGTTTTATCATTAGAGTTATTTTCCGTCAAACGAATCCGCAAGGTCTTTCATGGAGCTATTCCGCTTCACGGCTTTAGTGACGATTTTACCCTCATCGTCCGTGTGCAGTTTGTCCTCCAATTTAGGTTTGTCCATCTCTTTAATAGAGGTCTTACCAGAAGTGTAGATATACAAACCTTTCTGGATAAGAGGAGCTAACTGGTCTATGGAGTAGCTTGCCGCGCCAGACATTCCCTGTCCACGGGGCGAACCGTCCACGTTCCGTTCCCTCTTCAGGGAATCTTTGTACCACTGGGTCTTTCCCCACTCCCTGACCGCCAAATCCAATGCGAATTTTTTGACTATGTTCAGAAGTTCCAACGGTGAAGCAAGTCTAGTTTCGGTAGCCGTGGAAATATCCACGTTGAACAGGGGAGAGGTGGTGTTTGCCTTGAAGAAATACTCCTTTGAGTTGTACTTCCCGGTAAAATCCTCATCCGACCAGTTCGTGAACCGAACTATCCCATCAAAGTTTTCTGGGATCATCTTGACCCGCTCCATAACGTCTTTTTTTTGTTCCATTACCTTATACAGGTTTAATTAATTTCCCTTTACAGGGCTTATGCCCCCGACCCGATAGCCGGGGGCCGACCGAATACTAGATGTTGACCTCCACGATGTTCGCATCGCTTGCTGCCAAGGCCGCACCATTGTGGCCAAGCACCGGAAGTCCCGCAGACAAGATGACCGCTGCGCCTGCCGCGCCTACGGATACCGAAGAACCCGCTGCTACGCCCGCCGAAACCGCTACCATGCCCACGTTACCACGCGAAACCAAGAATCCATAGTTGGATGCCGGGAATCCGTACAAGCTTGTTCCGACCACCGTGTTCGTAAGCGAAGCTGCTGCGGGGCTGATGACGACGTTGTAGCCGACCTGCGGGATGACGTTCACGACCGAACTCGTTGAAAGCGCCGTTACCGGGCTATCTTCAAGGACAATCGTGTAGAGGTACGAGTTTCCTGCCGTTGCTGCCGTGTTGTTAGAGATACGGAGCGTCTGGCCGATGCCCGTGCCCGACTGCACTACCAAGTAACCACCCGCAAACTGACCCGCCGTTACCGCCGTTGTGCTGCCGGAAGTAAGTGTGACCGAAGCTGGAACGTTGCCGTTCACGGAAGCTGCCGTGAAAGAAGCCAACGTCACGCCCTGCTCGCCTGCGATCAATGCAGCGTTCTGGTAGAAATATCCAGGGACAACCGTGGTTGCCGAGGATGAGTACACCAAAACTACTTCGCGACCATCCGAGAGGTCCCACTTCGTTCCCACGAGGGTCTGAAGCGAAACGTCCGTGGATGACTGGAAGGCTCCCGAAACACCACCTGCCGCCGCCGTCAAGGACAAAGGCCCATTAGCCCCACGCTGTGTAATGAATGACATTTTTGTGTGTTATTAGTTTATGACCTTTACGCTGCGGCTGTGATACCCGTCAAGACGCCCTGACGGAATGGAGCGCGGCAGATAAGCTGGCCGCCGAGAATCATGAAACCGTTTATGGTTCCCTGGTTGTAGGCCTCTATCATGCCCGTCCAAGTGAAAGCATCGCCCGGCGCGTACATAGATTCCTTGTACACGTTGCCTTCAATTATCTTTGCTTTCGGGCTGACTCTCTCCCCCTTCCACCACTTCAAACCGAACCACTCAAGGAAGTTCAGGTTCATCATGTAGAAGTTACCCGTCGTGACTTTCTTATCGCGGGAGAATATCATGCCGTCCCACCGCTGTTCGGAGTAACCCGAAGACTGCGCGACCGTCCGTTCTCTCGGAGAGAAGTCCATGTTATTCCGCTGGAACGGGGTCTGGAGCTGCTCAAGGTAGCCCCATGTCGTGTAATCCGTAAGAATGAAGTCAGGGATAACGCCACCATCCGAAATGTTGTTCCACAACGTCCGAATCTGGACGAGGGAGATAGCATTATTCGTGGAAGCCGTGACTGTGGAGTTCAAACCTGAATACGTCGCGCGGGGCAAACCTCCGTAGGTTGCCGCTACCGTGCCGTTGTCAATCGTATTGGCAAGACCGTTCGGGGCCTTGCCGCCGAAAGACGTACCGTCGCCCTGAAGGAAGTTACCGACATCATCTGCGCCATCCTGCGCGCGGGATTCCATCGTTACGGACATCAACTTGATGGTCTGCATATCCGTGTTGTTGATGGAGAGGTCAGTACCTGCCAATGACACGTTCGTAGCGATAAAGCTCGGATAGAACGTCATGTTGACCGATACCGGCTGCTGCGTTATCGGGAGAAGGTCGTAACCATTAAATGCAACCGAAGAAACACCTTTTTGATACTTCATCGGGAAGAGCATCTGTGAGCCGTCCCACTTTTTCGTCTTCTCCATGATCTTACCAAAAAAGTAATTGTCACGAAGTGTCAAATCCACCCATCTTGGGGCGAGGTACTGGTTAGTTACCGTCTGGATTGTGACATTCGGAGCTGTTCCGCCTGCCATAGTTTTTTGTAAAGATTAGGTTTATTTACCGAATCCTTATCAGTGTTAGCTCCACTCAAGTCCCTGTTCCTTCATAAAGCGCTCTACGGTACTCTGCTCTAGCTTGGATGGTTGGGATTCCCCTGACCGGCTGATGCCCCGACTTGCAAGCTCTTTGGCCCGCGAATTGTCGGAGGTCCCCTTCTTTTGGAACTCCAATAGCGTTTCCGCCACCGCGTCTGCGTCTGCGTACTCCTTGATGTTGCCGTCGTCGTACTTAGGAGACATCTTTTCCATTAAGGTGATGAATCCTCTCCGTACGTCTTCATCCGACATATCAAGACCGTACTCATCCTCAACGCGTTCCAATATCTCATCCACTTCGTTGTCTGCCTCCTTTTGCTCTTGGGCTTCGTTGCCCTGCCTTGATTCCCATTCCTTCAAAACATCGGTCTTTGCCTTTTCAGACATACCCATAAGTGCTTCTTTAAGAATGTTCGTCGCCGCGAGCTTTTCGGGAGTGTTCGTGCCGAATATGGCCTCCACTTTCTTCAAATGGTCTTCGCCCACATCAGCCTTGAACTTATCAACTTCGGAAAGGACTTTGATACGTTCTGCCATCGCTATACCTGCTTCGCGCTCTTCCTGGTACTTTTTCTCCAAGCGCCTGTACGCTCGGTTCTTGAACTTCGCTTCCTTTTCAGCTTCCGAATCCTCTACCTTTTCAGGTTCTGGTGCCGTAACTTCTAAGGGCTTGTCCAAGAGGGACTCTGGTTTACTGACATCCGATAGGAAATTTTCTAATTCACTTGCCATTATTTTTGTGCCTTTTCAGGCGTTACTTTACCCTTCGCAGGGAGTTTTTATACAAGCCTTCCATCTTTAACGTCCGAGGGCTTTACGAGCAGGACAGAAACCTATTTACCTTCTTTCTCTGATGTTCCACAACATCCTTCAGTCCACTTATGCGAAGCTCTCATGTGATGCTTCAACCTCGCGCTACCTGGCTTACCATAGTCAAAATCTTTCTTCTTCTCCAACGCCTCGCTCTTTGCTTTCTTACCTGAAAGGTGGGACATACTGCCCGCTTTCTTGCCCTGTGGCCATTTTTCTTCCATGTTATTCTTCGTCCTCTTCCTTTTCTACCTCCTTTTCGGCCTTCTCTTCCGAACCCTTGTGGTGCTCTTCCTTCGTTGCTCCTTTGTCGTGCTTACCCTGTGCGTGCTTCTTGCCGCAGGACTTGCAGAAAATGACGTTGCCGAGCTTTTTATGCAATGCCTCTGTTTTGGCGTTTTTCATGGTTATTTGTAGTTATTACCAACCAGGAATACCAAGGTGGATGAAGAGCTATCAAAGAAGATTGAGTAATCTATCGTAGAGCTGGCAAGCAGCGTGAATGCCGATGAAGTGCAAGTACCTCCCGTTCCCACCGTGCTTGTACCCGCCGCCACTGTTTCACATTTGAATACATCCCCTGTTGCGGTGGCGAATGCCACTGTATTCGTAGAATCGTTCACTATCTTACCCTGTACCGATGCACCGAAGTTCACGAAGTTAGCGCACGCTGCGTAGGTTGAGGTCGCTGCCGGAAGCGTTGAGGTCACAAGTGCCGAAGAGCCTAAGTACTGGATATTCGTCGGTGAGCAGAAGCTCGTCGCTGCCAACACCGATGACGTGGAAAGTGACTGCGAGAATCCCGCATAGGACTGCGCCGGAGGATTGTATCCGCCAAGCGGCTGGCTTGGTGCCGTCACGCGACCCACAAAGAACAATGCCACCGCGACTACGAGAACTCCTGCGCCAATTAAATAGTTTTTCATTAGATTAGTATCCAGTTAGTTCCATTTGACACGACCGTTAATGACTGATACTGCGTAATGCTCTGTGTGCTCGCACCGTCAATCGTCTGCCCTGATTTTGCCGCTAAGGTCGCCGTCCCTGCTCCTGTGTTCTTTATGACGAAATACATACCATACGCTCCCGTTGCCGACGGCAGGGTTATCGTAGGACTGTTTGCCGTTACTTCCACTAACGAGTGACAGTTTCCGACGTTCCCGATGGTGTTCATTACCAAGGTCGTGTTCGCTGAAACTGCGTTGTACTCGTAACTGACTTCCGAATGCCTGACTTTTGCTCCTGAGTAGAATGCTGGTTCGTACTGGTGAAGCGGAATGTTATAGGTTGACATACTTTTGTTTTTTGTCTTAGTTTAGTTTGTTTTGTAATGCTTTTGACTTATGGTCGTGCTTCGCTATGCGACCTTTCTTCTCGGTAGACCCATGCAAAGTATGATGTCCAGCTTCTTCTGATTTTCTGAAAATCTCGTCCATCCGCTTGTTATATCTTTGCGCTCCCGTAGTGTGGTTTGCCATGTTATTGCTGTTGCCATGACACCGTAAGGGACGAACTCGCGGTTTGCTGGATGCCGAGGCCATATTTGTAAACTGCGTCAAAGGTCTCCGTAACGGGGAAGCTTAGGTAGGTCGTCGTGGCGGGAAGGGTGAACTGCGCGATAATGGGCGTTCCCGTGGAGTTCGTGACGAAAGGATAAAAGCTCAAACCGTTCTGCGTACTGGAAACCCCTATGACGATGTTCCCAATGAAGCCAGGATAAAGCGCAGTAAGCGTTATTACGTTCGCAGAGGAAGTTGCCGATACATTGGTTGTCGCATTGATTGCCGAAGTAAGGTTGGTCGCCACAAGAGTAGTAGAAGCACCGTTCAAAGTTGAAGTGCTCGTTACCGTTACCCCGTTAATGACCGCAGTATACGTTCCCGTTGCCGTGGAAGTTGATGTAGAGGGAAGAATCGTAATCGTCGCTGTTGCCGTAGTAGGAGCGGTTATCACTCCAGTTGCCGTGTCGTAGAGCGTAATCGCATCTCCCGCTACGGGCGTCGCTATGACGAGCGTATGCAAAGTCCCAGGATATTCCTGCACGATCGCCGCCGTGGAAGTTCCTGTGTTGCCCGCAAAGTAAGTGTAATTGTCCTGCTGATTGTAAAGCTGTAAAGCATGAACGGAAGGAGCGATGCGGAAAGCGAGAACCAACGCCACCAACACAAATCCCCACCCGAACCCTACCTTGAACTTGTCTTTTAGCTTCATATTGTTAGTTTATAATGTTTTTATAAGTTGTCATTTATCGCGTGTACTCATCCAATTCTGCCTTCTGTTCCTTGTACTCGTCTTTGATGCCTTTGCCTGTCTTCAATGCCTTGGTTAGTTTCTTATGTTCCTTGACGAAATCGCCCACGCTCATCGTAATCTTCCTATGAAGGGCTTTAGATTTCGCGTTCATTTTGGTTGCGTCCCTGCCGTTTTTGCGTGCAGGGCTGCCGACGCCGCCTCTTTGCTAAGTTGAAGTTTCTGCGCGTGACTCTCCTGCTCCTGACGAAGTTTCTGCTGATGACTGGCCTCGCCCTGCTGGAGCTGCTGTGCTCCGGCTTGGCCTTTCTGCTGGAGTTGTTGCTGACCGGACTGCGCTTCCAACTGGGCTTGTTGCTGCTGCTGCTGAAGCTGGGCTTGTTGGGCTTGCTGTTGCATCTGTTGGAGCTTCTGGGCCAATTCAGGGAAGTTCATGGCTAAATAGGCCTGTGGGTCAATAGCCCACAGAACTCCATCCCCTGCCGCCTCGTCTGCGTTCGGGAACTTCAAAGTGTCCAAAAGAACCTTCGGGCCGATGGCTTTCTCATGGAACAAACTCATGGCCTGATTGCCTTCCGAGATGGGGTCTTTCGGCTGCATGGAGTTTGGTGCTACACCCACGATAAGTTGCCGCGTCATTATTTGGCTTGAAAGAGTAACGTAGTTTGTGGCTTCGTTCGTCCCCATAACGGCCCCAAAGTGCGGTTCATCGTAAAACACACAGTAAAGCTGAATCAACCAGTCAAATACTCCCTTTGCTACAGTCTGCTCAATCACATCCACTATTCCACCGCCGATCCGTGACGTATCCCTCTGTTGGTTCAGCGTCATACCCCTCGCTGTTTCGTCCGGCTTGGCTTGCTGGCTGGCTATTCCTTGCGTACCCCATGAAGACCTAAGATGGTTCTCGGAGTTCTCCAAGTCCTTGAATCCCGATTCTGGGAAGTTCGGCGCGTCCAACCGGACGATAGCCCCTTCCGCGCCATTCGGGTTCGTTCCTTCAGGGACCAACACCCCTCCGTGTCCTTTCGTGGTCAAAGCGTCATAAGCCTGTTTGCCAGTTTCCTGATTGAAGTTCTTTTCGCTGAACAACAAACCGTTATTGGCCTGGCTTACGTTATTGTCAATCTGCTCAACGCGTTTATTTATCTTCCTCTGATTGGCGATGTTCTGCTCAATCAGTCCCGTTATGTCGTGAGGACGTTCCTGAAGGGAGAACACAGAAAGGAATACATAGGGCTTTCGGGGCGTGGAAAAATGATTCCGTTTTGGCGGTTCTACCTGCCCCGTCAAAGGATTCGGCTTCTGTTTCTTGTTGTAGTTAAAAAACTCGTTTTTGTGCTTGTCTAACACAACCCCGCTCTTGGAACCACCGACACTGAAGGTCGTAAAGGAATACTCATCGTTCCACCACTCCGTCCGACAGACCTCCGTTCCCATCCTCCCATCCACGGTAAGGATGATTTCAGGCGAAAACTTAGGAAACAGGTCTGCCAGTTCCTCGGCGGTGCTATAAATCCTCTCCCCCATCCATGAAGTGAAATGTCCATGAACATCAACGTACCCATTGGGGTCAAATATAAAGTCCTGTATCTTGCGGTTCTCCACGGCCACATCGCCAAATTCCTTCCCATCCACCTCAAACCGTTCCCAGCCCATTTTGAGGGCTGCCAAGTGGTTTATTGACCACTGCCTGACCATAAGCGCTATCTTCCTGCGGATCAAAAGCTGTTGCGCATGGAACTGGAGCATGGTCTGGCAATCGTCAGCGAGCTTGTTGCCTTCGGGCGTGTTGTCGCAGAACACGAAGGGAGTCGGGTCTTGCGCCGTCGCTGCGGGTAAGAATGTCTCCTCCGATTCAAACTGCAAATTGGCCGCTACTATCTCGTCCGAACTAGGAAGCATCCCCTGTGCGTTCCTGCCAAGATAACTTTGAAGGTTCCTGTCCCTTGTGGGTTTCGCTACCTTCCCCTCATAAAGGGCGTACTGACTTTCCCAGTCGTCCCGAAGCTTCAAGAGCTTCTCGTCCGACATCGGCAAATCCAAAACATCAATCTCGTCGCCTACTTTACCTTCGGGTCGCAAGCCTCCTTCGCCACGGATTTTGTTCGTGTCGGATTCCACAAGGTCGGAAACTCCCAGAATGTTAGCGGTGAAGCTATCTGCCATTCCTCAAACTATCACACATCCCCGCTAACTTGTCTTATCTTGCGTGTACTGGTTCGCTTCCGCTGCCTTCTGACACCCTACTAAGGGGTGGAGCTTGTGATATTCCGCGTCCAACATCATCCCACAATAAGCACAATGTCCTGCCGCGTGGAATATAGCCTCTGCCTTGGTAAACGGTTTCCTCCGTTTAAGCCTATACTCCCTTTGCTTTCGTGCGTTGTACGCCCTTCTTTCTACGACATTCATCGCACTGGCCACATAAGTTGCACTCCCTCGTCCGACACGATAGGGGCTTTTGAGATACCAGCTCTTATGTTCCCTGCCGGGATGAACTTTGCCATCTGCCCTTCAAAATGCTGATACGCCACAATCGCGTAAAGTAAAGCAAAGCAGAAGTGGTCGGGGCCATTCCGCTTCCACACATACTCATTACCGTAGAGGCTTCTATCGTCCTTGCCCGGTTGGGTTTTGACCTCAATCACCTCCCGGTAGATGTTTCCGAAGTGCGAAGCAAACTCGCCCCAATCTTCCTGTGTACCAGCCAACCTTAATCTCCCAATATCCCTTATCATTTCCACCATTAGGGTTATCTGTCGGTTCCTATCCACCATGACCTTGCCGTATTGGTCGTTCGCACCCCATTCAACAAAGTCGTTGGTCTTTCTATCCTTGCGGAAGTAACACAAGAAAACCCGACCGGGGAACTCGGCTTGTAGTTTTCTCACGCCGATCAAATCTCCCCCTTGGTCAAAGAGCCATATAGACCTTGGAAAACGGCGCAACAACATTCTTACACGGTCATAAGGGTCTTTACTCGCGGTTATCTCGTTAACATTCTCATAGATAAACGCCCCTTGCGCGTTCATGCCAAGATAGTGAATCCCATGTCCTGTGTCTGCGCCAAAGAACGCTCGCTGATTGTAATAATCATTCACCTCATCCACGCAGTTCCTTAGAACCACGGTGGGGTCTATCCTGTCATCCGAACCGATGTAGGGTAAACCTAAGACGTAGTTATAGAAATACTGCTTGTCCTTTTGTGGGTCGTTGAATGCCTTGAGGATGTCTTTGGCTGACTTGTTATAGAGCTGAAGTTGGGATATGTGGTACCCGCTGAACTCACCCTTGCTTGTTGCCATCCATCGGCCGTTAATACGCTGATCGTCCGTAAGTTCTGCTTTGCACTCTTTGCAGATATAGATTTCTCTTGCTTGGTCAATGCTTTCCGGCCAGCTAAGATATTGTTCGTGTCCATTGGAACATTTAACAAACCATTCTTTTTTGTCCGACTGGTTCCAGTATACATCAACTCCGTGGCCGGATAAAGAAGGATGGGAGAAGTACCATCGCCATCCGCCATCTTCTTGCGCTTGCAGACGAGTTTCATATTGCGTGATGACCTGCGGGTCGGAGGCGTCCACCTCGTCATGAATGTTCAGGCCAGAAGGAATCATCATGGCCTGTTTTGCGGTGAACGTGCCGCGATAGAATATCATTGAATCACCAACCTGCTTCTGTTCCACCGTGTCATGGTCTTTTACCCACTCCATTAAAACTGGGTTTTGCGCGATGATACGATTGAACGAACCGCCTACCATGTCTTGTACGTCGCTCAACGTCGGTAAGGTATAGATAATCTGCCGATTCAATTTCTTAGCCACATACAAGCTCTTTAAGGTATTCATCACCGTCGCTCCAATCTGCGGTGCCTTCAAAATCACTTGATAGGGACTGAGATCGTTATAAATATCCCATAAGAACTTCCGCTTCTTGAACTCAATAGGAATACCAACCTCATTCTTTATTTCGTGCTTAATGACCCATAACGCCGGATTACCTTCGTACGCTTCACTAACCTGCTCTTCAGTCAAGTTTTCCAGTCCTATGGAGTTCATTAAGTTGTTCGGTTGCTTTCTTAATGATGGGGTTGTCGGTCTTTATCTCGTGTTCTACACGCTCCTTGGCCTTTTCCATAAACTGATCGGCTACATAGGTTGGATACTTCTCTATCAAAGCAGCTATAACCTTTTCCCAGTTCTCTGATGCTTTAGCATCAAACATCGCACGCCGTTCTTCTTTGACCAAAGTTTCCTTGTTCAAAGAACCCTTATGTCGTCCTCCGAGTTTATTACCTTTTGGAAATGCCATGATATGTTATCTCGTAATATCATGATTATCACCTATCCCTATCCGTGTGTCAACAAGCTAATAAGCACGTCCTCTGGTTTGATCTGCCTTTCCTCAATCAGCTTGCCGTTTTTCTGCATCCATCCCTTATAACTGCCGTCGGGTAGTTTAAGGATGCTGATAACGTCGGGGTTATTCAAGGGGCTTAGATCGTAGTGGTCTATACTCATTCCCGCTAATCCTTCCGCTTGTTTAATTGATTCAGCTGGGGTTAGATTTTCCATGTATTGGTAATGTTTTCATTATGCCGCACCTTTGACAGAAAAACAACGCTAGAAAGCCCTTGGAACCTTCCAATGCCTTCCAAAATATCCACTTGTGCCATAGTTTACACATTTTTCATTTCACTCGCTACTTTTTCTACCAGTTTTCGGCATCGCCTGCATAGTTTGAGGCTTTGGGAGTGGGGTTGCATGGTTATACTTGAGTTAGGAAGTTTTATGATGGGGTACTGGACGTTAAACCATAACCATATTCGCTTGCAACTTCGGTTCCCACACCTCTTGAAAATCATGGCGTTTGTACGATGTTCCTAATGATTCCCTCTATGGATTCTTCTTGGCGGGGCAATAGGACTACTGTGCCGCAAGTCAGAATACCTGAAGCTACACCGATTGCATTCTTCACTGCGCCGAGCACCACGTCATAGCTATCTACAATTCCGGCTTCAAACATATCCACTACTTTGCCAGTTTTTGAATTAAATGATAGATTGCCACCCATTTTAGGCATTAATTCTTTATAATCACCACTTGAATTTTTTATTATCTGCTTTTGTGGAGTTCGTAATGCCTCATTGAGTATAACCGCTCCGATATTTTCCTTATTATATATATCCAAAGCGTTTGCTGAATGTTGTAGCGCGGCACCTCCCCCCGCCACAATCCCGTGCTGCATCGCGCACCATGCAGAGTTTATAGCATCTTCAACCTTCAACCTCCTATATGCCAACCCTGATTCGCTTATCCCTCCAACGCAATACTTGGCCGTCTTAGTGTTCAACCTTGCAGCGCGGGCTAAAGATAATTCGGTTCCTTCTGCCTCTAAACTTCTAATGTGGTCTTTCATGCTCGCTACACCGTCAATAAACGTATCTTCGGGGGTGACGACAATCTTGCCTACTACACCCAAAAACTCCATCTTAGCGTCTTTCATTCTGATTCCCGTGCTAGCACTGATAATCCTCCCTCCCGTGGCTTTTTCTAGGTCTTCCCACCAGTCATCGTTGAACACTGTAGGCATCTTAATAACTACGAATCTCATTCCTAGCGTCTGTGGTGCGCGGGCCAGAACAAAGCTGTTTATCATCGGCGCATCCATTTCATCGCAGAAAATAGCCAATTCTTTCACCCCTTTGTCCTGAAGTTCCGCGATCAACTTCTCCATTTCGTATTGTCCGGTCATCTTCGCCTTGGCTAAAAGAACATACGGAGCTTCTAAGGTAGCTTGTTTTGTATACTCACCATTGATGAAGTCGCACATATACCGTGAAACATAGGTAGCGCCGTCAATCTTCAAACCTGAACCGAGAGAATAGCTGTCCTCATTCGTCTTGCTCGCTTCCCAGTTTATAATCCCTTCCTTGCCAATTTTGCCGTAAATCTCGGCTATCATCTTACCTATGGATTCATCCTCGGCACTGATGGATGCAACCTGCTCCAATAGTTTGAAATCTATGTTGCCTTCCGCGTCAATCAAATCTTTTTTCTGGGCTTTTAGCGATTTTTCTATAAGCGGTAAGCAAGCATCTAAACTACGCTTTATCTCCATAGGGGCAACTTCGCCTATATGTTTCACGCCTTCTTCCAAAATAGCTGCGGTGAGCACTGTCGCCGTTGAACTACCATCGCCACTCGCCCGATTTGCGCGACCTACGGCCTCTAAAAGTATCTTCCTGCCCATCTCTTCAAGGGGGTCTTCAAATCTAATACGGCTCAAAATTGTCGCGCCGTCATTGCTCACAAAATGTCCAGGTGACTCAATTACCTCAATCACACTGTTCGCTCCAGACGTTCCTAATGTAACAGCCACCGCATCACTTGCACGCTGTACACCCTTCATCATGCGCTCCCGGGCTTCTTTGCCTGTATAGAGATTGGTTTTAATCATATTTTTATATTTGGATACTCGCGGGAAAAGAGCGGATCGTCTGCCCTCAAAACCGACCTTATCATGTATGACAGCACAATGTGTCGCGGCATCTCATACGGAAAATGCATCTTCGTTCCGCACCGCTCACACCGCGTAAGTTCACCTTTAGGAGTATAGGAAAGGTGAATCCACTTGTGAAGCCAACCCCTATGCTCCCCGCACACGCTATTTTGATACCGTGTCGGTTCCATTTTGTTTTTCAACAGCCTTTACGTCTTTGAAAGGCACGAGCCAGAAATACTCATCACCTTCTCCTGTGGGAAACTTACTTGCCAACCATGAATCAAAATATACTTTGTCGCCTTTAGAAAGTTCGGGGGGATATTCCTTACCATTCCATTCCCGTTTTTCAGTTATACCATCAGCTGCGTCAATAACCACACCTATCTCCTCATATGTCCCCTTATCCGTTGGAAGATAGGATTTGTGTTCTAGGGGACTTATTAAAATGTGACCGTTCACTGGCTGAATCATTGGTTTAATCATACCCTATTTCCGTCCTTTTTGCAAACGGCGTTCATCCTCCCGTGCGGCTATCTCCCACTTTGACTTCGCTTCCAGTAATCTCCGGCGCACTTCGCTTTTCACATGAGTTCCTACCGCGCAAAAATCACGCACCATTGCGGCTATGGAATCGTCCTGCGAGGCGGCGACAGTTGCACGTTGCATCTCATTCGCTTTTTGTGCCACTCTCTCTAAATCTTCTTGTGTCCAACGCGGGGCGGGGGCGGATGGTACAATGCCGTCTATTGTTAATTTTATAATTTTCTTTTTCATTTGGTATGAGGGGTGATGGTTTGTGTGCTCGTCGCGGCGGGATAAGTGTCATTTTTATAAACCTTTGGGCCGCTCAGAGTTAAATCAATATACATCGCATTGCCGGGATTCCCTTCATATTCGCTTCCCATGCACGTTCCTAGGTCAAAGTATGCTGATTTTTCATCACATGCCGATAGATAAGTATTTAATACTTTCGGTTCCGTCGCCGCCCTATACCAAAACCCCAGCCCGAAAAGAACTGCGGCGATCAGGAGAACTGCTAGGATGGTAAGAATTACGATAGGCCAGACTTTCATGAAAAAAATGGTTGGTTTATTTCCGGCTTTGCTAGCGGCGCGACTTTGAAGGCAGGAGGGAGGGTGATGACTGGACGCTTGGTACGATAGCCCACAATATATCCTTTTTCCTCTACTGCGGCGATCATGGGGCTTTCTGAAGGCCGTAGGCGGCGTTCTGCGTTGCTTAGCTTGTACTTATTCGCCTTGCAGTACACTTCCACCTCATCTATGGACATATACCCTTTCTGGGAGATTAACTTTTGAAGTGAAGATTTGAGCGACATTTCAGTATTTTGATTCCCTCATCACGCTTTCATTCAACGACACGAACTTTTTTCCCGTCCTGATAAGTTCCTGGATTGACTTGCTGTATGCCGTCGCGGTTAAAAACTCCTCGTAAGCGATACTAGCCTTCCCAAAAACGTTAGCTTTAGCGGCGGTTTTATGCTCAATTATCAAGTCCCGCATAAGTACATTATACACCATTTCGCGTGCGATCAGCTCCTTCTGAATAGAAGCCCAAAGTGATGATAACTCCACGACTTCCTGCGCGACCTGCTCCGGGCCGAGAGAGTCCAAGTCACGGAACAGGATTATTTTTTTGTCGCACAGATCGCGGATGCTTTCAGCCATTACAGTGGAGGGAGTCCGTTCATCTCCTTATTCAACCTTTCTATCTCCTCATCCTCCGTGAGCTGTTTCTTTGGCTTCACGCTTATTCCCACGCCTCTCACCTCGCGTTGCTCACGGGTCACGCCAAGCATCTGGTCTTCCAGCTTGGCTACGCGTTCCTCTAGCTTCATGAGCTGTAACATTCCCTCTGAAGCTGGTTTGAAATTGTGCCACTCCCCGTTTTTTGTTATCTCTATGACCACTTCCTGCTTTTCTTTCCAGTCCCACAGGGGCGATCCTTCCACCGCGAAACAACTTACTGACTTTACGTCCTTTGGAAGCTGGGAAGAATACAGGGTTACCAACTTCTTTGGCTTGCCGGAAAACTTGTCCGTGTAGGGAAGTCCACCTGCTTTCGGCTGGGAGGAAAAGAACACGCGGTCAATGGTTATTTTTGTTATCATTTTTTTAATTGTTTAAGGTCAAAGATTATCTCCCTCATCCGTTCGCACATGGGGCAACGGCAGTCGTTCCATAGCTCGCCCGATACTACTTCTATCGCCGCGTCTATGCCACTATTGAACGCTTCTATTTCTGCTATGTCGTCCATGTTATGAGTCCAGTTCAGCTGATTCTTTGGAAACATCCGCGACCTTTTTGTTGTCTAACGCTTTGAACTGATTGACGGATTTTAGAACCTCATTTTTTACGAACTCATACAGTGCCGCGCTCACTTTTTCCGCGTCGGCTGGCTTACATTCCGCCGTCTGAGATGCAAAGAAGTCCATATTACCCATGTACTGTCCCATAGATACGGGATAGGTAAATGACCGTGTAACCTTCACCATCGGTTCCGGCGCGATCAACTGTAACTTACCTGATACCTTTAATGTTTTGTTTGTTTTCTTAGTTTTCATTTTGTTCGTGTGATTACCCATCCTTCAACAGCCGTTTTAATACTAAATCTCCATCCGAACATCTTTGCTCTTGGCTGATACGTTCCGCTCGTAAGGAGATTGGCTGGATCGCTCTTGAACCCCATCTGTGCCCATTCTTCTTTGGAAATAAAGAGTGATTCGCCAATAGCCATTTTCGCAGCTTCCTCTCTTACTGGATTAGGACGATAGTTTGCGGCGACGTGTAAGCTTTCTATGAATTGTTTATCTACTATTTTCATGTTATTCGTTTTGGCTATCATACTGGTGCTGGTCTTCCTGCGCCGCGTTGAAGTTATCACGGTATACTTCACTAGCAGGGTCATCTTCTGGTGCTCTCTCCGGCGCGTAGAGTTCATCTATCGCCGCCATTTGTTTCTTTGATAATTGTTTCATGTTAGTTTTCGTTCATTTGTAGTGTACTGCGAACCTTTTTACATCCATAGCATATCTGCGTCAAACAATCATGGAAGGTGGAATAAATCGCTTGCTGTGTATGCCGTCCTTCACATTCTTGGATATGCTTTCTTACTTCTTCCTGACTATTACACTTTTCGTAGGTTAATGTCATTTTTTGAGATTAGTTTTAGCACAAACTTATTACACTTTTCTCTTATTTCGTTGGCGGCGGAGGCGGCGGAGGCGTTGGCGGCGGCGGAGGCGGCGGAGGCGGCGGCGGAGGCGTTGGCGGCGGCGTAGGCGGCGCGGCGGGTGCTGTGGCTGGTGGTGGAGGCGGCGGCGCAGGCGGCGTAGGCGGCGGCGGAGGCGTAGGCGGCGTAGGCGTAGGCGGCGTAGGCGGCGGCGGAGGCGTAGGCGGCGGCGGAGGCGGCGGAGGCGGCGGCGGAGGCGTAGGCGGCGGCGGAGGCGGCGGAGGCGGAGGTTTTATCATTCGGTTCTTTCAACCACTTCTTTGCCGCCTCAATCGCCTTTCTTGGCCTATCATCTTTGGGATATTTCTTTTCATAAATATCTATCACCAGTTCTGCCGCATAGACAGCTAACCGCACTGAATCTTCCTTAGTCCATTCAAAGGTTTCCACGATCCGCATTTCTGACCAGCATTGCTTATCACTCTGCACGATTGACTTACCTTTGACTTCAACCTTCGCTAATACTTCGCAGTTCACATATCCCATTGCGTGAACGGGTTGCTCGGAAGCGTGAAAGCCGCGTTTACAAATAGCTATGTCTGATTTCTTTTGCCACACTCCTTTCTTCCATGCTACTTTTCCATGCGCGGATTTCATTCCGGCTTGCATACTTTTCCATAAATATATTGGTTTTGCTTTTTTGATTGTCATTGTATTTTATGCTCGTCCCTGTTGGAGACGTGCGACGCCGCAATCTCCGCGAGGGACGGGCGCGTCCCACATTTATTTTACCGCAAACTTCTCATACGCTTTTGCCTGATCCCGCGCCCGCACCGCATACTTATTGTTTGGGAAAAGGTCATCTAATGCTTCTGCCACGCCCTTGATACACTTTACGCACACATAAGTGTATGCCCTATCGTTCTCACCGTTCATCACGACCACCTGATCGCGCACGGCATAGGGAGTGTCCACTACTTTTGCCGCACAGCTCACAAGACCATTTTGTTGAGATTATCATTGTTTTAGAGTACCCCGAAGATTACGACCAACACGGTAAGGATGAACAGGAAACTAACTGCAATCTTCTGCCAAGTTTTTTCTTTGAATTGGTTGGTAAACTCGTTTGAATAATCTGTCATGTTATTTTGGTTCTAGAGGATAATCTTCAGCTCTTACTTCTCCAAAACTATGAGCTGGACATGAAATTAACCTACCTTCAGGATTATTCACTTCTCGCTCAAATGGTTCGTGGCAAATACTGCACTCCGCAGTTTCTCTTTCGGTATTTTCGTTCATTGGTTTTGTTTAATTTGTTTCGGCCTTTACTACCTAACCAGTATAATCCCGTTCGTTGTGGATTGCAAGTGCCCCTTGTGGATAAGATTATCAAACAACAACCTTCACGAACCGTCCAGTTTTCGCGTCCTGTTTCCCTATATGGGGGTGCTTCACCTTAGCTCTAAGAGCTTTCATGGCCTTGTTACCGTTCTTCTTCCTTGCCGCCCAGCTTTTTCTTCCGAGCGCGGCGTAATAGGATTTGGGTTTCATGTAAGTTTAGATTTTTCTTCATCCATCGGCGCGAATGTTACCGCTTGCCCCGCCGGAAATAATACTCTCAACGCCATGCCGTCTTTTCTCAAAAATAAGGAAGTGCCGAATGTAATAATCCCTTCCGGCGGTTTCACTAACTTATAATCGGGCCAGCGCGGTTTTTTAGCTTTCTTCTTCAGAGGGGGATTAAATAATTCTATATATTCTTTATCGTTCATCTTGTTATCGTCTTATAGCACCAGATTATTATTTCCTCAAAAAGTCGTTTTTTCTTGAACTGCCACCAGTGCAATCGGTTGTACTCTTCAGCAACCCTTGAAGCCATGCCAGCAACTTCATATCTTGATACGTCGCTCATTTTTGCGCGATATATTCTTCTAGGGCTTTTCCTTTTTCAGCACGATTCATCATTTTTGTTCCGTTGGAAGTTTGTGTTTCCACGGGAACATATCAACGATTGCGTTCAAAGATACAAACGCCTCGCCTACGGGTTCCACTTCTTTAAGCACGCCGTCTTTTATAGCCTGCATGAATCTTCCACTGTCCGCGATCCACGCCGCCGATGAAAGCAACAAAAACTGCCCAACGATTTTCTCTATCTTGCCCGTCAAATGATATGTAACCGTCCTGATGAACACTTTGTTGCCGATAAAATCCTCCATCTTTGACACGTCCATTTTTTCTCCCACGCCCAACTGGTCTTTTATCAGCTCATATGTGTCGTCCGAAATGTTTAATGTTTTCATGTAAGTAATTATTTTTATACCGACCCCGACCACGACCGCGACCGCGACCACGACCACGACCGCGACCCCGACCACGACCGCGACCACGAACGCGACCCCGACCACGACCCCGACCACGACCGCGACCACGACCACGACCGCGACCAAAGTGTATTGGGATTCCCTAAGATAGTTGTCATACTTGATATTTATTAACGACCTTTGCGCGGGCTTTTCCTTTTAAGGGATTCATGAGCGAGGTACAAACTTTATTTCCGTTGATGACATAGCGGGAAACTCTACTTTGAATGCTCCGCCCCCCCAAACGTGCAAAATGCCTTCAGGATACCAACAATCAGTTCTCATACCAGATGAAGGATATTTTTGAGTTACCCCCGACAAATCCCATTCAATATCATCAGGATAAGCGCAAATCTCATACTTCAGTTTTCCGTCCACAACATACTCTCCTATGACTGCTATGTGCATATACCCACTTTCGTGCTTAGTTCCTGCGGGGACAATAAGAATGGCCTTATATTCTCTATCTGCTTTGCGGAACGGCTTTTTTAGTAACGCTTTTCTATTTAAGGGGTTAGGTTTCATAGGTGATGATGACGGGAATAGTTTTCCCTTCTGAGGGGTTAGAATTATCAAAAATAGCAAACGGGCAATCACTCAATAAAACATGAACTCCTACCTTAGCAATTTTTCCCTTTCTGACGATCGCCCACGCTTTTATAACTTTCTTCTTATTAGGTTTAGGGGGAGTCATGAGGTGTATTCTTCAATGTTTAACTTTTTTCCTATATGCGCCATCGGTGCGCTTAAAAATATCGTGCTGCCAAACTTTTTCCCCTCGCTTTCATATACTCGCTTCGCTTCGGTAAGAAGTGCCGTTGCTAATCCTTTATTGCGTGCTTCTAGTTTTGTTTCAATACGATATAGCGTCGCAAAATCTTTTCCCGTCCCGAACTCTGCTTCACAATCGCCGTTCGTCCATTTATCCAATTCCATACCCATAAAGTTTATAACTGTCCGTTCCATACCCTCCATTCTACCACCGTTCCCCCACGAACGTCAAACCCTAGAAGGGGGATAACTTATGTTCCGGCTTTAGCTGAAAGTATGCCTGTTCGTATACGCGTGATCCCCGCCGCGCCGCGTCCGTTAAATAAGCTATATCATCCATAGACCATCCGGCGTAATCGTGGGAGAGCTTCTCTAAAAACAACGCCCACCCCATCCCATATCTCTTATCTATCGCCAGCCCGTATTCAAACGTCCTGCCGCCCATGAACCTGTTATCTTTCAAGCTCTGCCCGTTGCAATTCATTGGGTGCCACCGCGTAGGCATAAGCGAACGGAACCTGAAATGGCCGCAATCTAGGGGAACCATCCTACCGCTTGTGATACATCCTTTTTTCTCGTCGCGCTCGCGGATCATTTTGGCGAACGCGATATCCAAACGACGTATCGCAACTTGATAAAGCGATTTTTTATATTTACGCTTCATAAGGGGCTAAACTTTTGCTGTTCTGTTTTTCGGGTTCCATATACTTTCATCCCACGCCGTGTTCCATTTGCCGCCAAACTTTTCCGCCATTCTTTGCATAAACTCCTGATGGATATTTTTTGTCGGCGCGAATCCTTGAACGGTCTGCCGGTCTTCTTCTCCCAGTAGCTTCATCACTTCGGGTTTTGTCCCTAGAAGTTTTGGCTGATACTTCTTCACTTCCTGTTCATCCGTAAGCGAGTCCGTTTCCGTTGAAAAGAAACCCAGAGATAGGTTCATTATCAGTTTTCCGTCGCGCAGGTTTACAAGGGTCAACCCGTTTTTTAAGCACTCCAAAATATACTGATGCTCCGCTTCCATGAGGATAAAGTTCTCGTCAATAAACTTATAACGATGGTTCATTTGTTTTTGTTGGCATTATCGCCATTTTATTTGTTTTTGCTATCTGCTTCTCCACAAGCTCCGACCTTTTCGCAATGTAGTGCGCTATATTATTTTCCAACTGTATTGGAGTGGTGCTTTTGGGCCAGTATTTTTGACCGTTGATTTTTGGTAACGACGCGATCATCCCTTCCAGTTTTTCGCGGCCAAATTGCTTTAACATTCTTTCAATAGCTTTACGTTCTGAATCGCGGCCGTAATACTTTTCAATCATGGGGTTCACTTCTTTGAATAAAAAGATTATTTCATTAACCTCTTTTCCATCCCCGCTCGCGGGGGATTTAGCTTCACTTACCTTAGCTTTACTTAACTTCAGGTGCCGACTGGTTGCCATTTGGTTGCCAACTTCCGTATAAGCCCCATTTTCCTTGACTTTTAAGAGCTTCTTTTCCTCGGCATAGATTGTTTCGTGGTATCTATCCTTCCGAATGGAGTTATGAATGAGCCAATGCTTTATAACTATTACCCCATTCTCAAACTTCAAAGCGAATCTTTTTGTAAGTAGTACGTTCAAATCATCCACCGCCGCGCCGATCAAACGCATTATCTTCTTAGGGTTCACGAAGCCATCATCATCGGCGTTCATGCAAAGGTGAAAATACAACGCTTGGCTTGAAATGGGCATATCAAGGAACGCATCGCTTTCAACTATCATGGGGCTTATTAATCGTCGTTGTGCCATGTTATTTAACAAAAAGTCGGCAACATCAGGAAAGCTACGAAACAACCCGATGCGGCCGACTTTTTAATAACTAACCTAACTTTTTCGTAGCTTTTCATATTGTAATCATACACCATCTCGTCCGTACCATCAAGTCAAAACTGTGGATTGGCTGTGGATGGCCTCTGGTTACCTGTGCTCAAAGCACAATTCCTGCTTAGTCCGGCGCGGGCAGTACCTACAGACATTAGGATAGAACTTAGCCACCATTCTATCTGCTACTTCGTGATGTCTTTTCCAGCGATAGGCGTACCATGCGGCCACAAAGTCTACTAGAGCTTCATGTAAATCATCTTTCAGTGCTTCGTTCAGGGGATCAGGGGTCATTTCATTCGCTTGCTTGGGGGGGCTAACAAATAACATGAGTTTGCCCGCAGTTCCATTGCTTACAATAATTACAGTAATATCCCATTTGCCCTTGCATGGGCGTATAATGTGGCGCGGTACAAGGATAGATAATAGGACGACGCTCTAATTCTGCAATGCGCCGTTCAAGTTCTTGCAATTTAGTTTCCTTTTTCTTTTTCATAGGGTAGGGATGCTCTGATGGTGGAGAGGGAGCTGTTATGTAAGGACACTCCCAACCCTACTCGCTATATTATCTGTTCCAGGACTTTATAGCTTATTGGGGTTCAACTAGTATTTCCCCACCATCAAAGCACCTCTTAGATTATACCAAGCGTACAGGATTAGTTAAGGGATAATGTGGGGATAACTTTCGCGAGCTCTTTTTACTACCGTTAATTAGGGCAGTTTATCTTGGAGATGCTTAATGAGCTAATAAATCTTTTATCCTCTGGGGTTGTTTTATGAGCCGCAATGCTTCCATTTTTCTTCGCGTCGCCGCCCACGTTCTACTCAATGCCAATGCCATTTCTAAATCACTCATGGTTTTATAATTATCGCGCAAAAACTGGAAATCTTCTTCTGTCCATTTACGATAGCGAATAGCATCACCAGTTTTATCCATAAGATACTCATATTGACTTCTATTGTACTCCCTTTTTTTCTTATAACGTTCTTTTCTGTGTTGATGTTCCCAAAGAGATTCTCTATTTCGCATCTGTTCAACGTTTTTTTTACGTCTTATTTTTCTTAATTCCTCTGCCCGTCCCGATACGCGTTGTTGACGCTGATATTCTAGTAAACGTTCCCTATTCTTTAGATAATATTCATGAATATGCTGTTTCCGCGCGATCAAATCGGCGGTTCCTTTATTCCAAGGCATAGTTCCAATCTTGGGAGCCATGCCCTTAGTATATGCGAACTTCAACCTTATGGCAATACCTAGCAGTTCGGGGGATTGTCGTATGGGTACATCTTGCACCTTCCCGACCATGTAGACCACTTTCCTATCTTACCCGCGAGAATCCAGTTCAATGCCATTTTTGTACTGCACGCTAAGTCCATAGCGCAATCTTTATCAAAGCCGTCGTTTCGATTGTTGAACTGCCAATAACCGTAGGAAATTGATCCGTTCGGTTCGTGCCCGACCATGTTCCTGCCGTCTTGGCTCTCATGGGAAACGATGAACCTTGTAATGGCCGGATTTACCCCAAAAGCGAGGGATTGAGCCGTTATATAGCTTTCCACCTCCGAAGGGCTTGGCGGGGCGTTTTTGGGCAAAGGCGGGGCTTCTAGGGGTGCTTCCGGCGATATTGTAAGGGCTACAGGGGGCGATTGTAAGGTTATCGGTTTTGATAGGTTTGAAGGCGAAACCTGATAAGTCTGGGCATGGACTACCAGATAGGAGATCGCCCACGCAAGGAGGGCTATGATGACTGCTACTGTCGTACTGATAGAAACTGCTGAAAGGATAATGCGAGATACATTGATTTTGGCAATAATTGGTGCGGTGCTGACCGCCGTTCTAACTTATTTTTCTATTAAACAGGTAATTTGCTGACAGCGGGGCGGGTGTTAGCCGCAGGGCGAGAGAGGCCATCTAACTAACCTTTTTACCCTCGTGAGCCTATCCCACGCTGTCAATAAACTACGACACATTACACGTTACAAAAGAAGTGCATAACTCCTTTTGCAATCAGTGCTAGCATTTAGATACCGACGAACATAGGTCATCGCCGGGTATATCCAAGGAAAAAGCGTGATGCTTTCCGACCCCACAGACCATTTGGCACGGCATGGGGTCTTTTCTTTTGTAATGGTTATCAAGCTACTACGGCCTAATGAACGAACACGGCGTAAAACCTTTTACTACGGCTAACCAAGCCACGGGCAAACCGCTGTTCAATTATGGGAGGGAAGGGAGGACGCTTAATTTTAATTTTGACGCCCCCCCTTTCTTTTGGAGGATATTTGCCCTTTGGGAGAAGGGCAGGAGCTAGTTACAGTATACCATACTAGAGTCATTTCGTAACCCTAGCGGACTTCGCTACGATCTTTTGCCACTCTACGCAACGTTTGAAGCCGTCTTTTTGGCTATCGGTTTGCGCGTACTGTTCGGTGCTCCGCGAGCCATCTTTCCGAGTAACGGTTCCCATCACGTGGAACTTTACGTTGCCAGACGGTTCTTGAACCTGTCTGATTGAGCACTCGGTATTCACGGGTGGGGACTCGGCAGAGAGCGTTTGGACGAAGTAGACGACGAGCGACCACAAGAAAATGAGGCATAGTAGTTTCAATTTAACCTCCTTGATTGGTAATTCTCCGCCCGGATGGTGGGGTTCTTCTTCAGATACTCCCTGAAACATTCATGATCGTGCCAGTGGAACGTCATGTACTCCGGCGGCACGTTTTCGCGGAATATCTTGAAGCTGATGTACTTGCTTTCAATTTCAGTACGGCATTCGGTACAGGTCATAGGTCGCCTCGGTTCCAGATTTCCCAGCAATCGGGATGGAAGTAAACCCACCGGGGCGGTTCGGAATAAGGGACTTTGAAATCAGTGGATCTCTCGTTCAGAGGGATGTAACGCTTACAAAATTGGCATACCATCGGAACCTCCCTAGTTCACGAGTTGGCTTTGTTGCGGGACGAAAAGTCCTAAGTCTTGCGTATCGGAGAGATGGCAGTTCGCGCACACTTCCCCGATGGTTGAGGTCAGGGTGACCGAGGTGTTGCATTTGATGCAGATGCCGTCAATCTGAATCTGCCCTTCGGCAGTAAAGCAGACCTCAAGTATCTGCGCCGGACGCGAACAATGCTGGCAAACGAACGAGCAAGGGTGAAGTCGCATAGAATCCTCCTTTTTGTTAAAGAACTAGGAGCAGATGTGCTCCCGTATGGGTTCCTCACGGTAACCCATAACGGCGGCATACCTTGACACAATATATCGCTAGTAACCTAATAGATTGACAATCCGTTTAATAATGTACAGAGCCGCCTATTTCTTTCAAGGGATTTAAGGGCGGCTTTTTGTTAATCTCGTTTTCCACATCCTCTGCTATCGCTCCGACATACAAGATAGAACAAACAAAAAGAAAGAAGATAACCATTGCTATACCTAGTTCTATTATCTTCAAAATCATGTGTTAATTTTTTCCCGTCGTAGATTGTCCAGTCTGAAGGTGGAAGTAGGAAGCCACAATACCGAGGAGCACCGCAATCGTGTCTGCTGTCGGATTTTTGAGGTTAGTAGCGATAAAAATCGCCACGCCAACTGCAATCGTCCAAAAAGTCTTTGATTTAAGAAGTGAATAATTCATTAGTGCGAAGATTTCATTTGGGTCGGCCTTTAATTCTGAACTGTTGTCAGTATTGTTTGTAACCATGTGACCAATTTTTGTAACCACGTTGAGGCCTGTACGGGGGTGGGGTTCGGTGGAGGGAGGGGAGCCGGAGGGGGAGGAGTAATAGTGACGATGGCTTGTAAAGAATATGCTATGGGATAGTTAATCAGATTCTTTGGGTTAGGCATATAATGGTCGTATTCCACGGCGGTCAAAGGCAATACATCTTTTATTCTCCCTACGCAGTGGCCGGGGTTTGCCCCTGATGCGGGCGGAACTGGATTTACTTCATTCCAATCGCTTCCTACATTAACACCATCGCACAGGGGGCTATATTGAAGCGGAGAAATTGTCGCTTGAAAGTTATCTGTCCCATTCAGAAGCCAGTGATATTGGACGAAGTTTTTACCTCCCACGCCAAGAAGGAACTGTTGCCCCTTATTTTTCATCGCTTGAGTGATCGCCGTAGCGTCAACGAATTGTTGGGGAGTTAAAGTCGGGTCTACGGGAAAATCTTTATAAGGTAACGCGCCGAACTTTCTCAAAACATCCCATCCATCCACAACATTGTTTCCCCTAAGTCCGTTTCCTGTCAAAGCGGCGAGCCAACGGGGACTGGAATGAAAGTGCTTTTTCCCATCTGCTCCAACGTCCATATATCCTAAAGAATCAAACCATGCAACGGTCTGTGCCGAAATAACACCCGATTGAATCTGTTGTTCAACCTGAGAATCCATTGCCTGTTGAGTTGTGAATAAAACACACGATTCCGAATCGCCGGAGTTCAGCATTTGTCGTTCAAAAAACTCATAATATGGTGACCAATCTCCTGAAAGAACTGGAGGGACAGCACCGAGAACAATATGCCCATCGCCCGCGACATAGTCCGTCGGCTTCATGTCTACCCTAACGCAAGAATGATTATTATCCACGGTTTTTTAATAAATAATTTATCATCGCTTGTAATGTTTCCGTATTATCTTTCACAAAGCCAAGCGCACTATTACACCTAGCACAAATCCATCCACGAAACTTATCAGTTTGATGATCGTGGTCATAACATAATCCCTTCTTGCCACCCCCACCAAATGAACCACATATTTCACATTGTTCAGATATAGGACGACCCGCGCGTATAATCAAACGTCTTTTCGTTTGCATAGCTCTTCCTCCCTTCCAATTAGGATTATTTTCTCCTTGTAAGTTCGGGCGCGGCCCCTTCCAAGGCGGCGGCTTACTGCCAATTCTTTTATGAGTTTCACTAGCCCTTTTTCGTGCTTCTTTTGACCACGGTTTTCTATTCGGCCATTTTTTTCCTTTTGAAGAAGGGGGAATTATTTTAGTACCGTCCTTTCTATATCCCGTTGGCATATCTTAATTATAACATTTATAGGTTAGTTTATAGAATATGCAACGCCGCCAAAGCGGTCAGAATCACCGCGATCAAGGTGACTATACTTCCCGTAAGGGCATATAACGCAAAACCGCCCTTCCGTTCCGTTGCAATATCTTCCAATTCTCTTATTCTCCCTTCCCCTTTTATGGCAAACTGATGCACGGGTTCAAACTCCATCTTCGTGACGTACCGGTTGTCCAGCATGGTTTTAATCTCCGAAATATCCCTTTGAATGTAGGAGATTTTAAGGGAAGTTTCCGCCGCGAGGTTCTTGGCGGTCTCCGTTGCTACAGCGAGGATTTTCGCCGCTGCTTCTTCGGCTAATTGCTTTATCTTGGCTTCGGATTGTTTCATAATATTCCGTACCAAAATCGGTATACCTCCATGACCCTTTCCCATTTGTCTTGTGTCATAAAGTGCCCCATATTAGTCATGCTTATGCGATTCATCCCATGGGTTTCCCGCAAAAAGGGAAACGCAGTACACTGCAAGGAAAAGAACAATACCGAAAATTATTAGGAGAGTTTCGGTTTTCATTTCACCAGTCCATAGTTAAAACTTTGAAGTAGGGTGTGAGGGCGGTAGATGTAGATGCGGCAGGAGCGGTGTAGATTATATCCACTTCGCCCTGTGCGCCAGCAAACCCCACCGTACTGACCCCACCGCCTCCTCCACCTCCGTTTGAGTTGCCCACATGCCCTCCCCCCCCCCCCGCCCCACCCCCCACCGCTCCCCCTGCTCCTGCTGCACTATTGCCTAATCCGGGCGCGGCTGTCCCGTTATTTTGCGCTCCTGCGCCGCCGCCTCCACCACCAGCCACATCACCCGCCGCGCCGCCTCCGCCGCTGCCACCTTTGAATTTTATATCTCCCGTGGAAGAAGCCACCGTGCCTCCCGATGCGATAGCAGTAGAATTGTCCAAACCTGGATTTCCCGGTGCTGCATACACTAAAGTCGTCGTACTGAACCACGACGCCCCTCCTGCGGTAGACGAGTCAGAACCTGACGCTAGTCCCGGTGTACCCACGGTCACGGTGTAAGAATTCCCCGGTGTCACCGATACTGTATTAGCTTGGGCGAACGCACCACCGCCGCCACCCGCGCCGCCTTTAGAGCCAGCCTTCCCACCGCCTCCACCGCCGCCCCATGCCCTCACCGTCACACTGGTTACTCCCGTAGGCGCGACCCAAGTCGTAGACGTAGTTTCAACGACAGTCACATCACTCAAAACCATTGAACCCGCGACCATGCCGTAGGTGGAGCTTCCGTTCTGCCACCCCGTGGAAGTTGTCTGCGCGGTGGGGATGAGGCGATACCCAGACCCCGCGTGCTCGCCACCTGTGCTGCCGGAGCAAACCTGATAATCCCCCGTGGAAGGAGCGGGACTTACGGAACCCGAACCAGCTCCGGCGTTGTCTGCCACGAAGCTCGCTATCCAGTCGTTAGAAGTCGCCGTCGTCATTGAGGTGCTGACCACGGTCACGGAGGGTTGCACGATATTGCTTGAACTTGCGTCAAACGGAGTGGTCTGGTTCACTCCGTAAAAGTCCTGGGCACAGATTTCAAAAGCGTTCTGCGATTCGTTAAATGTCGTCGTCGCGTGTCCTGCTCCCGTGGCGGGATTCAGGAGATACCATAATTGCCATGTCGTGCTTGCGGTGCTCGTGGCTACTAACTTCGTGAGGTTTGAACCTCCGAATGTCACACTGGTCACTGATGAGGTTCCTGCGTTACTCACGCCCCATACGTCAACGAGGAGAATGAGGTTGCTCACGCTGCTCGTCGTGATCGTTATGGCTGTTGAAACCGTCGTGAGGTTCACGTTCTGGGTAAGCGTTGAAGTATCCAGTCCGAATCCAAGCGCGGCGTAGGCGTGCGGGGTAAGGAGGAAGCAAAGCCCTACGAGGGCTAAGAGATACTTTTTCATATCTTTGTCATAATCACATCCAACGTGGTTAGCGTAGGCGTCCCGACCGTGGACGAAACGATGGCGAACAACCAGTCACCGCTCGGCAAAGAACTCGTGGTGAACGATGTGGTTGAGGTGGGCGTATTCGTGCAGTTAATGGACGAGAGGATGATATTACCTTTTGCCACGGTGTTGTTGGCTGACGAGGTGGCATAGAACAGCTCCATTGTTGAAGTTGCGGCGGCATACTCAGAACAGTCAATGGACGTGATGGTCTTTGCGTTCGGGGTTTCTATATCCTGAAACGCGGGGGCGGTCGTCGTCGCGTTGCCGAAAAGGAACGTGACGGACGATGAGGCAAGCGTGGATGACACGGTGAGGTTGGAACCCGAAGTAGCGAGGTAAGCACCCATGTTCAGGGATGTCGTGGCGTTCGCGCCCGATTGCGATACAGAGATGGGGGCCACTCCTGTTACGTTCGTTGTTGATGCGCTTCCCCCAGAAGGCCATGTCGTATTGCACGTCCCCGAAAGGCAGATGTTCGTGGAAGATACCGTGGCGAAGGTGGATGTCTGCGTCACGGTCATGGTTCCCACGACGTGAAGTGTTGAACTGGGGTTTGCCGTCCCGATGCCGACGTAATACGTTGCCCCTGCGGGGGTCGCGTAGCTCACAATCACAATACCTGAACCTCCATTCGCACCAACGCCGCTTGCAGGGCCTCCCGAAGAACCTCCGCTGCCCGTGTTGGCAGCCGTGGAAGAAGCTGGTTGTCCATAAAGCAATCCCGCGCCACCGACCCCGCCGCACGTCGTACCACCCACGGAAGCTGGAGTGTCGGTCTTATCCGCCCCTCCCGCTCCACCGCAAGAGTAGGTCGTGGAAGCGCCTGAAATGGAACTTGAAATACCTAGACCACTGTTACCTCCTGCAGCCGAGGCAGCGTTCCCTCCGACCCCACCCGCGCCACCACCGCCGCCGGAACCAAGATTTGCTCCACTAGTATGGCTACCATTGCCACCGTTGTTTCCCTGATTGTTAGATGCACAGCTCGCAGTACCTCCCGTAGTCTTTCCCGAAGCCGAAGAACCTCCCGAAGCGGAACAACCCGGCGTCCCGTTCGCACCCGACGAACCATCCGAACCCACGGCACCGCCTGATTCGGTAAATCCTCCGAAGGTTGAGCTAGCTCCGTAATTTGCAGAAGTGCTCGCGCTGGAAGTAGGAGCAATGCCACCTGAACCTATCGTTATTGTCGTTGTACCCGGAGAAAGCGTTGTGGTCGTTGAAATGACCGCACCCGCACCGCCACCACCTCCCAAGCTGAATCCACCCGCACCACCACCACCTGCCATAAGCAACGTAATCGTCGTTGTCGCGGGGCAGTAGAAGGTTCCACTCGTGGTGAAAGTATCCACGGTCTGCGTCGCGACGGTTGTTATACTCCCCCCTGTGCAAGCGGTACTAATTACGCTCGTTCTGACAAATTGATTGTCGCTCGTAATTCCGTTTGTAGCACTCCCATAGGCGATGTAGGTGCTCGTTACGTTTGCGCTCGTAGAGGTCACATATTGGTTTCCACTCACGTCCACCGCGTTACCGATGTGCCACCCAGAACTGTAGTAAAGACTCCCCGTGGTAAGGGAAGGCACCGAACTGCCCTGTATTCCCGTGACGGTCAAAGAAGGGCTTAATGCCGTAGTGCCGCTGGTTGATCCTGACACATCCCCTCCTGCGGTGAATGAAATAGGGTTGTTGGTTGAGATATAGCCGTTTGGATTTGAATACGGATAGAACACTGGACTTCCGATTGCTATGTTGTCGTACTCTATACCCTCAAACTGCGTTGCTCCTCCTGCGTCGTTGTTCAATCTTACCCTGTCAATCGTATCGGAAGTGTTCAAACTTGAACTATAGGAAGGCAGCCCGTCAAAGGAAATGGTGTAAGAACTAGATGCGCCGTTGATAGTTCCCGTGATGTAATCCACGCCATTCGCGGTGGAACTCCCAAGTTCATGCCAAGTAGGGCCAGGCCATGCAAGAACCTTAACATCGCCGTTTATAAATCCTATTGCGAACTCCTCCGTCCCACTGGAATAGAGCATGAAGTCTGCGCCCACCCCCGTGCCTCCCGCTTTCTTTAATTCCCTATACGAGAAAGAGTACGGGACGTTGTTGGTCGTGATGGCCGAGAACTGGCGGTACATAGAGATAGCATTTCCTGACCCGTCGTTCACCGTATAGACGGATTGGAGGTTCGCCAGAGGTTGCGAACTGGAAACGTAAGCCACATTGGTATCGCTGGAAGTCCAGCTGTTCTGCCCCGACAAACTGCCTATACTTTCGGATTCAAAGTTATCGGTAAAGGTTGATGCCGTGCTGGAGGTGATATAGGTTGAACTGGAAATGCTTGCCAATGCACCCGATGAACTGACCACGACAAGATTCCCGACAGTAAATGGAGAGGTGGAGGCAACACCCGAACCGCCCGAAGTGGAAGTGACATAGCCTACGTTATTCGTCCATTGCGAAATGTTTGGCGAAGCGAAGTTGCTTACTGTCAAACCAGTGGAAGTCGTGAGAAACGTCGTGCTATTAAAAGCATTTGAACCTAAAGCCGTCGTCGTCCCCGTTCCGCCGTAAGTATTCGTCAAAGGAACCTGCACCGAATAGGCATTCGGCGTTGAGCTGGAAATGACCACCCCGCTACCAAGATTCCCGATAAAGGAAGCATAGGAAATTCCCCCTGCGACGAGGATTCCAGCTATGATGCTTCCAAGTAAAAGATATTTACGCATGGGTTACTTTAAGGGATTGCTGTGCTTGTACGGCGGTGGCAATGTTCGCCTGCACGGTCTGTGTCGCTTGCTCCGTGGCCGCTGCCACTGCCGCCGCGATCTCCGCCTGTTGGTAGACCTGTATCATCTGGTTCGCTATGAGCGCTGAAACGAAGTCCGAAGCTGACTGCGGATTCGGACCGGACGATGCAGGAACCTGCACTGGATTCCCTTGCGCGTCATAGGTCAAAGTTTCCGGCGCACTCACGGTCTGCTGGTAGCCGTTTGCTAAAGCGTAGGCGAGGATGATGTCGTCTTGAATTGATGCTGGAAGTGTGATGTTCATGTTTTTATTATTTTTTGACCTTTACTTTATGTACCAATTTGTCCCGTTCCCGTAAAAATCCAGCGACATTTGATTCGTCGCTATGGTCGTTGTAGCTTTCCCGTTTATGTACTGCCCCGCCGCCGCCGCAACGGTGATGGGATAGCTTGACGCCGCCCCTATCTCATCCGTCACCGTCACCACGCTTCCTACCGCAACCGTGGTCGCGTCAGGCAACGTAATAACGACGTGAGAAGTGGAAGTCGCTATCACCCCGACGATAGAACTGCTTGAAGTGAGTGTGGTGGAGGCGGAAACTTCCTGAAGTTGGGTAGCGAGGGAACCGTTCACCGTGAGTGTTGATTTCGGAACCGTGGTGTTGATTCCCACGTTCCCCGCCGCAGGGATGTACATATAGGGGTTGGAGATATTGTTACCAAAGGAAATGGGGACGAGTTGACTGTAGTCCGTTGCGTATCCGAAATACTGCGTTCCCTTTGAGGCGTAAATCATATTCCCTGCGTTGTCGGCGCGTATCTGGGATTGGGGGACACCTCCGAACGTGAAGGCGAACCCTGATTGTGAGCCGGAGTTTTCCATCTGAAAGATAGGAGTCGCGGGCGTGCTGTTTCCTCCTGGATATTCAATGAGAAATGGCACGGCGAGCGGATTGGAGGTCGCGTTCACGGTAAGCCCTTGATAGACCGACAACCCGTTGGAAATCGTTGCAACATTCCCGCTCGCGCCGTTCTGCGCGTTCCATGAAGTGATGGACGGAGGGGGTTGGTTCGCCAACCCTGAAAGGGAAACGTAAAAGTCCAATGTCTGCGAGTTCACGGCGGGGGAGATGAACCAGTCGTACCCTTCCGACCAGATAGCCCCGTTCGGGCCGATGTAGGTGGGATGTCCCGCGTTCGTTCCCGATTGGACATAAAAGCCATTGTAGTTCGGCGTGGAAGAACCCGTGACCCAGATTCCGTTAGGGTTAATAAGATTACCAGTGGCTCCGGCAACCGAGAAGGTTGAGGTCTGCGCGGGGGTGCCTGAACTGTTCCAAAAGAGATAAAAGGTCGGAGTGCCCGTGGCGGAAGAACCAGTAGAAGTGACATACCCCGCAGGGTTTGAAAGCGGATAGAACGAACTCCACGCAGAAGAGGATGAGATAAGACCATTGATGATGGAGGAGGAAACATATCCTGCGGGATTCGTGAGGAGATAGTAAGTGTTTGATGCGGTGGAAGTGGTAAGCAACCCTGCGGTGCTTGTGACACCTGTATTTGAGATGATATATCCATTCGTGCCCGAAGCCGTGACCCCAATGAAAGAGCCTGCGAAGATGAGGGTAGAGGAGCCGCCGGAGCCGCACGCACCCACGCTCCATGTAAGGAAAGGAGAAGATGAAGATACTTGCAGGCAATTTCCTACATTCCCAGCGGTTGTAGTTGAAATGCCAGTTCCCCCTTGAAAACCTTGAAGAGTAGAAGCAAGAACAGGCAAAGCAAATAATCCTGCTACAACGGCACCCCCTATGATAATATGTTTTATCTTCATGCCGTTGCGTAGCAAAGGATTATTGCACAACCAGAAGGGATACCTGAATTAAGGACGTAAGAACCTCCAATTATTGAATAATCCGTTGCAGGACTTTGGATAGAACCATTAACAGAAAAGTACATATCAAATGCAACCGTTTGGGTAGGCGTAAACGTAGTCTGGTTATTAGTTGAAGTGAACGTATCTTTTTGTAAAAGGCTTGCTATCCCACCCGATAAATCAACAAGAATACGGTGAGTGTTGGGATCGGCGTAAACATTCACGGGGGACTTACCATCCACTGATGATGTGGCAAGGAGCGTAGTTGCAAAGTTTTTATCCCGATTAGCGTTTTCGGCCATTAGGTTGATTGAATTAAAAGAGCACCATTGGAATCGGAGTAACAAACTACAGGAGTCAGTCCGTCCACCGCCGACGTGGCAAGGAGCGTTGAAGTATTATTAAGGTCTTTCAGTGCGTTCTTAGGGCCGTTATCTATTCCAGTAGTCCCATCATTAACCCTCAAAGCGTGTGTCAAAGGGTTTGATAAAATCAATTCAATCGTCTGCCCATCAGTGTTCAAAACCGCCGTAAGCGTCGTTACAAAATTGGCGTCTTTTCGCGCGGTTGCCATAACCTTATAATAAAACACTGTTAAATCTTGTCATTTTAGGCGTGTACTGGCCTTTGCCACTTATGCACAGGTAAGGCTTGCAATCCCCCACGAACGGAGTATCATAGAATTATGAACAATATATTAACCCTGTTGCAGTTGGTGCTGGCCTTGTTAAGCAACCCTTTGACAGCACAAAATCCACAAGTTCAGGCATTGGCGTCGCAGGCAATAAGCGAAGCGACAGCGGCACTAGCACAGGAGCAAACCCCATTACAGGTGGCTACTTCCACCGTTTCTTATACAGTTCCCACGTCTACTGACAACGCACAACCGATAGTAATAAACGTAACGAACCCGGTGGTAAATCCTCCTGTTACTCCGCAAAATAATCCAGTATTAGGAAGTATGCAACCTATCCCAGAAACCTGCTCTTTCACGGTTCGTGCCGCCGGAGCAACCTACGATCCTCGCATGGGAAGTTTTACATGGACTTCAACAAATATGCCCGATTCAGTTCATGGGCAATTCTATACGCAAGAGCAAATGGGAGGTAATCCTCCCGGCACGATAGTCCCTACTTTTATTCCTAGCGGGAATCCAGTAAACGCATCCAGCGGACAAACTTTGATATTCGGGTCAGGGGCAACGTGGAACTTTACCATGCAACAAGACCAGTTGTTTGAGCTTATACTTGACCAAGCTACCTGCACTTACGAGTTCGCACTGTGAAAATCCTAGCTGGGATAGCGGGAGTTCTCGTTATGCTAGTGGCTATCGTTTTAGGATACGGTATACCCGCTTCAATCATTATGATTGTCGGATATATACTATACACGATTAAAACTGGCTAATACTCTACCTGTTGCCTACGATATTTTTCAGGAACCTGCGCGGGACGTTTTGGTCTACCCTTTCTGCGCCCTATTCCGTAAGCTGCTTGCTTTGCTAGTTTAAGAGCTTCCGTTTTTTGATAGATGCCTCCAAACTGAGGTTTGCCATGTTGCATAGCTTCAGCCGTGGCAAAATCTTTTGGCGATTCTTTTGATCGCGTAACGATACCTCTGCTATCATCGCTGTTGCGTGCGGGCAAGCGTATCGTTCCCGCCGGAAGTGCTAACATATCTTTATTTATATCCTTAACTAATCCTTCCTTTCCTGTAGGCTTTTTGTTCTTTGCAATCTCAATACCGCGCTGTTTCAACTTCGTAATAAGTTCCTGATACTCTTTCGGCTTCGTGTCTGCAAGCATATCCAATGCCGCTTTCATACCTTTCGTTTCAAAGATATTTTTCCCAAACTTCTTGGTTATCTTATTATTCAAATGTTCTCCGGCCAAGCCTCCGATGATAGCTCCTATCGGGCCACCGAGCTTATCACCAATGTATATCTCTGCCGCCCTAGCCCCTTGGCGCAAAAAAGATTCCCATAATCCTTTGTTCTGGGGAGCTTTCTTGCCAACGATACGCTTCTTCAACTGCTTGGCGTTCGTCAGATCGCGGGAGGTTTTTGAGAGCTTATCAAACAATGGCTTATCCTCATCGCTAATCTTCTCCCGTATGGCTTGCCCGTAAGCGTGTCCTAACGCCTTGTGCGCCAACATCTCTGCGTTGGGCTTGGGGTTCGTATAACTCGCTTGGGCGGCCTTGTAGTGCGTTTTCTGGGCATCACGCATGGATTGCAGACTCATCTGTTCCTTACCACCTGAATCAGCGCCTATCTCATCCTGCACAATCTTCTCTGCTTTCTGCCTATCGGCGGCGGTGTTCATCTTATCCTTGCCTATGAAACTGCCCGCATGACCCGTTACCGCACTCGTAGAGTTCATGCTATCTCCCTGTGAACCTATAACGCTATCTTTTCCCCGTTCAATATCAGCTTCAAGGGATTTCAACTTCTCCTCATCAAACTGTAAATTACCTTGCTCATCGGGATGGATGAGGTTGTATTGCGCGGCGGTAGAAATAGCATCTTGTCCTGGCTGGCTCTGGGCGTACACGCGGTTAGATTGCGTGCCTTGCATCGTCGTATTGATTGCCTTTTGAACTAAGGATGAAGCGAGTGCGGATTCACCTACCGAAGTATCGGGAGTAGGCGTTGCGGCGGGTTGGGAACTTGAACCTGAAGTATCGGTTGCGCCTGATGCCGGAGGGGTTGAACTACCTCCTGCCCCTGTGATGTCTTGGATGATGCCTTCAGCAAGACCTCCTGCTCCCCCTGTAACGGCTCCTGCTATCGTTCCCGCACCTGGAAGTATACTACCCGCGACACCCCCTGCTACGGCTCCCGTAGCGGCATCCTCAATCGGTTTCGCGGCATTAGCTCCGAGCCAACCTACCCCTGCGATCCCAAGTCCTTCCAATGCCGTAAGCCATGCGGGTTGCCCTGAAGAAGCAGAAGAACCGCCCGATGGTGCTGAACCTGCGGCTTCTGCTGAACTTACTAAAGGATTACCACCACCAGTTGAGGATGGTTGCGAACTTGTCTGATTTAATTTCCCATAATTCGCCATGACAGTATCTGCATATCCTTGCACGTTATAGGGCACTCCTTCGGGATTTACTCCCTTTGAAGGTTGACCATTGGAAAACTCGCCCGTATAAGCGTTGGGTTCTCCTGACCCCGCGTTCCAAATTGAAGCGATCTGGCCTGGATTATATCCTTGCTGTTTTAGAGATTCTACATACTTGTAAGCAACTTCGTTCTGCTGTGCCGGTGTTGATTGATCAAGGGGTACGTTCACGCCTGCGGCTTGGGATTCAGCCGCCCATGTAGAAGGAAGATATTGGTACGCTCCATATTCTCCTGATTTTCCTTTAGCAGTAAAATTACCCCCTTCGGTTTGACCGATGGCTTTCGTAAGCGCCAGTGCTTGCGGGTCTAACCCGTTAGCTGGTGTAGTTCCAGCTGTATTGGTTTGAGGTGTTTGAGGTTCCATTGTTTTGCGTACTTCCCACTCCCGCACCGCCTCCCGTGCTCATACCCTGAATCTTCTGTTGTGCTTGTTGCAAGAAATAGGAGATAACATCGTTCATCGTTGAACCACTTTGAAGCGAACTAACAATCTGCGAGGACATCTGTGTTTTCATGTCGGTTACATTTCCTCCCGCGCCGAGAACTGGCGCAATAGCACTGATAAAATCATTTACTGCACCCTGAAACTTAGCGTAAGCGGGATTGCTAGTATATTGCGCTCCCAACTGCAATGCGCCGTTAGCGAACGTCAATGCTGATGGGTTGATATTGTTTTGGGTTATCAAGCTCTGAAGATTCTGTCCTGCCACTTGCGCTCCACCAAGTTGAGAATTGAGTTGTGTTATGTTCTGTCCTACTGCTTGCTGTCCATTAAATGCGCCTAATGCCTGTGCGCCACTAGCTACACTTCCATTACTAGAGAAGTTGGTTATCGCTGGTGTACCGTATTGTCCGTTTAGAGGGTTATACGGTACGTTAGTTGGATTCACTTGCTGTGGCTGTGCCAAACCTCCCGCCGCTGCTAGACCTGACTGCTGGGTTCCCTGTTGCCCCGTGGCGGCTTGTTCGGCTTGGATAGCGTTCTGTTCCTGTGTTGCGTATGCCTGTGCCTGTTGTGAACCTTCCGCTTGGATGATCGCGCCTCGTCCTTGTTGAAACTCAATCGGTATCGGCGTAGAAGCGTTATCGCCTAATGCCGATGCTTCGCTCAACTGCGTCTGAAGCAAACCCTGCTGTGCCGCCGCTTGCTGCCCTTGCGCCGTGGTAAACGCCGCAGAAGGTGAAGCCGATGTTGAAGCCAATCCCCCTACGATGCTAGGGAAGTTCGTTTGCGTGCCACCACCCGTGGCTACGTTGGAAGCGATTGAAGTGTTCTGTCCCGCACCGTTCACCGTTTGAGAGTTATCCAACGGCACTAACTGTCCCTGTCCGTTGTACATCATGCCCGCAGGAGCCGCTCCGCCGCCTGTACCTGAACCCGTTGAACCTCCTGTGGGTTGTGTCTGCGCTAGTGCCGCTGTTTGGGTTTGTCCTTGTGTGCGAGCGTAGTAATTCGCCGTAGTTTCTCCAGGTTGAAGCTGATACCAATTCGGCGAGGACGAAGTTAAACCGTATGTATTCGTACCTCCCGTTCCTGCCCCTCCCGTTGAACCACCAGTTTGCGGAGCAGACGTAGGAACAGGTGCGGAGATATTAGAAGTTCCAGGCCCCGTGCTCCTATTGGCAACTATATTACCAGAGGGTATATACGAGGAAATGGGAGTGTTTTGATAAGTACCTGTTTGACTAAGGCCATTGTTACTAGGAGATAGGGTGGTAGAAGAAGGAGCCAACGTCGGCGTGGTAGTTCCTCCTATGCCTAAATTGGCACCGCTCGTCCCACTCGTAAACGGGTTCGTTGAAACCAGTCCTGGTAGTGTGTTATTGATAGTGTTGGCCATTTTATTTTACTGGATAAGGATATACGTTTGGATTGCGAGGTAACGGTGTAGACCCTAGATCAACATTAACCTGTTTGGTTGAAAGATAGTATTCCATTTGGTTCAGTTTTTCGTTGTAAATTCCTCCGAAATACTGTGCCTTGTCAGTGTCTTTTGCGATGCTAGAGAAATAAGTACGAAGTGCTCCATAAACCAGAACGTCGTGGAAGTTGGGGTCTAAAAGGGGATACTGACCTAAGGTAAATGTTCCCGTGCCGGATTCATTAGGGGAATAAGAAATCGGTTTGATCGTGTTGGCGGTCGTGTTTCCGGTGAATTGCTGTATCTGATAATTCAATCCGTCCCCATACGGTGGTGCTGCGGTTATCTGAAAATTGAAGAATGTCAAGTCTACGTTCTGCGGGAGGGCGCTAAAAGGAGTTGCTGTGGTCGTGATAAGGTTTGAACCCTGTACCATTCCTGCGGAAGCGATAGTCCCCGTGGTATCGGTATAGTAAAGGTCTGGGGTGTTTATCTGTGCGTAGAGAGTTATTATGTAACCCGTTGTAGAAGGAATCGGCCAGAAGGAAAGAGTCCCGTTATAGACGAAGAAATATGCAGGATAAGCTGCCGTATAGGGGAGTGCGTTAAGTTTGACCCATTCCTGAATTGAATTAACAGGAGCAGCATTATATACCAACTGTCCGATAGTGATGGTTGAGGTTTTAAGTTTTGATATTTGAGCCGGAAGTTGATACGTTCCCACTCCCACACAAGAAATAGAAGCTGAACTCTGGATGGTTGTAGTAGGGGATTGCCAGTAAATACTGGCGGAACCTTGTGTGAAGAAAACCGTCCTCTGCTCTGAATCGGAGAATACAACAAGCTGTGAGCAGGAAATGGATGGCCATAAGGCGGTAAGAGTTGCTGAAGTAGAACCCGCTGCAAGCGTGGCGGCCGTAAGAGTTAGAACCTGCGGCCCTACGGTTGTCATAGTAAAACTGCGCTCATTATCAAAGAATCGCAAGAGGCAGTAACGATGTACGTCGTTCATCAGGATCCCTGCTAAAGACTGATTCGCAGTAGAGGAGTTCTGCGACAACGTGGTAAACATACTGGTTAGCGTAGTAAAGCTCTTGGCCATTATCTTTATCGTATACCTTCTAAGGTTTGTGTCATTTTAGGCGTGTACTAGATAGCTAGTCCCAGCTGTACCAGCCGACGCTCCACTCCCAGAACCGCCGCCCGATTGTCCTGCGCCACCATTGCTTGCATTTCCGGCGGAAGTAGTCAGAGCACCAGTATTCGTCAAAGAACCGTAAAGTAAAGCTATAACGCCTCCGTTTCCTCCTGCGCCACCGCCTCCACCGCCCGCGCCGTAATTTGCCCCACCTACTCCGGCGTTGATCGCACCTCCACCTATCCCACCATTGCCACCATTTCCACCTGCGGCAGTCAAAATTCCCGAAGCGTTTATGATTATGATATTGGCGAGAATCCACATCAAGCCGCCCGAAGCGCCTGAACCACCGCCACCGCCTCCACCGCCAAGGGCGTCGTTTGAATTTTTCCCTATCCCGCCTCCTCCTCCCGCGCCACTTCCCCCTGCGGGGTTTATCCCTATCCCTCCTAAAACATCCTCAAAAAATGAGGTTACAAGCAAAGATGATAATTTTGTTACTTGTGTGATTGTTCCTCCTGTACCTCCCGTGCTGCCATTAGCCGTAAATCCTATCCCTCCTACGATTGATCCGCTACCGCTATTCCCTCCATTCTTTCCGTTGTTCCCCAAGGCACCGTTTGTTTCGTTCGTTCCTGCGCTTCCATTTTGCCCATTAGGATTTCCGTTCGCTCCTCCATTCATTCCAACCGTTCCCGATTTTCCGTTCCCCGGTTGTTTGAGAGTCCCTGAAGCAACCCCAGTCCCTGCGGTGCCCGCCGTTCCGCCTGCAGCATTCACCCCCGCACCATTTGCAGTCGTTCCCGTTCCACCAGCACCGCCATTCCCGCCCGCAACGGAAATAGTCCCATTCACGGTCAAAGTCCCTGAAACGAAAATCCTATATCCGTTGGGGAATAAATTAACACCCGAATTAACAGTTAGAGAGGAATAAAACATATCCCTTGAAAGCGTGGTATCACCTGAGATAACGACTGCGCCATCCGAACCATCACCGAAATCACCAGAAAATCCACCCCATGAGGGAGGATTGCCAGTTTCTAATGATTGTCCGTTCGTGCCAGGGGGTAAAGTAACCCATCCCGTCCCGTTGAAATAAACGATACTTCCCTTATTTGCGCTAGAAGGAAAACCTGTCATCGTAGAAACTTCTATCTGTAAGCTATCTGTCCCGTTGTGAGTATGAGAAGGGATAGCCGATACCTGATATTGATTATCCTGTGCGTTCTGTTCTATGGAGTCCATTAGTAAGGATAGATAACGGTTGAACCTGCTGACCCGTTGCTTCCGTTACTTCCTGAAAGACCACTATCACGTCCACCCGTACCTAATCCTCCTCCCGTGCCCCCCGTCCCTGCATTTACATTAGCAGCACCAAGGTTGGAATAACTAGAACAAAGGAGAAGTATTAGTCCACCATTCCCTCCTCCTCCGCCTCCTCCTCCGCCTCCTCCATAAGAACTCCCTACGCCTCCATTCCCGCCATTGCCTCCATTCCCGCCATTAGATACTAAAGTTCCTGTTGTACCAACACTGACAGTAGGGGCACATACCCATAAAGTCCCTCCCGCCGCACCCGCACCTCCTCCCCCTCCGCCCGCCGCACCCGTTCCAAATGCCCCCGCACCTCCGCCTCCCCCTCCGCCACCTGCACTAGAAG
>Ga0265338_10001175_pt1 | contig 43171 bp, 45 predicted proteins | sample 42126metaG_FD_193579 | JGI IMG/M metagenome (GOLD analysis project Ga0265338, IMG submission 193579) | Rhizosphere microbial communities from Carex aquatilis grown in University of Washington, Seatle, WA, United States - 4-21-26 metaG | ecosystem: Host-associated > Plants > Roots > Rhizosphere... | reverse complement strand
TGACAGCGAGAGGACAAAATTCCTTAGGAAGGTTATCAAGGGCGCGTGGGCACCTTTGGTCCATCTCCTTGTCATCATCAGACATTATGCGTTCCCTTGGACCGCCTGCGCATCAGGTTGCGGAGCTGCTTCAGCCACTACAGGAGCTGGTTGTCTAATTGCTAGAAGCTCTACATCATGCTCGATACCGTTGAGGGATACGACAGCACGTGCACCAACTTCACGACCAGTGAAAGCCTTGATGAGGTCAGGGACCTGACAGGTTGACAGCTTGATACGTGAACGGAAGATGCCGCGATCCTTATCGGCAGTGGTAGAGGTTAGGATGACAGTGCTGTGCTCATCTACGACTGTACCTACAGTGAAACCTTGCTCTGCATCTTCTTTATCAGAAGCTTCGCAGAAGTCCCTCAGACGATATTCGTTGGCAACTTCGTTTAACTGAACGACGTCGAGGTTAGCAGCCTTCTGAACCGCAAGGACCTTATACTGAAGTTCGCTGATGAGGCCGACGTTTCGTCCCATGTCCTCAGCCATAGCCTTCATATTCTGAAGAATCTGTTGAGTCATCATCTGAGAGATGCGAAGGGACATCGCCATATTCTTTAGCTCGGTCTCCATCTCGCGAAGTCTTTCCTTACGTCCTACCTGTGGCTGCTGTCTGAAACCCTTCATTGTGACTCCTTATCTTTCAATCTTTGGCAGAAGAACTTGAGTAGTTCTACTTCTTCATTTGTAAGTGATGTGTTATTTGGACCGCTCGTACCCAAAATTTTACCTAGTTCCATGTTTAGGAAGTGACGAACCATTCTTTCAACGTCATCATACGATTGGCCCTTGCCCTTGATGATGCGCTTAGATAGGACCTCATTGATAATGTTGGCTCGCTCAAGCTTCAACTGTTCTTTAGACTTAGCTAGAGCCTCACTCCCCTTATTATTCCCAGCTTCTTGAGAAGAAGCAGAAGCCTCACCACTGGCGGTCTTAGCATCAGCGGACTTGCTATCTTGAGGTTTACTATTCGCGGGGAGCGGTTGGACGGCATCAGGAAAGTCCTTCAAAGTTTTGCGCTCAAAGCCATACTTATCTGCCATACTGGAGTAAAGCGATCTAGCTTTGACAAACTGTGCTTTAGTGAGCGGCTCTTTGTTGTCAACGCAACGTTGCCAATGAGCCTCGTTGTTTGGATCATGCATCAGGATGCGAAGTGGATCCATGTTATTCTCGATCTCTCGGAGATATTCCATGTCCTCCTCGTTTAGAAGACCCTTGCGGCCGTACACCTGAGGCCAGATGAGCTCTCCATAGTGACTGCGATCAAGGACAACGTCCCTACCGCCAATGGCCGCAAGCATCTCAACCATCTGATCTAGATAGGTTGGACCTTCGTATCCCGGTTGACTTAAAGCTTTATCCGGTGCCGACATATGGATAAGCTCGTACCCCTGGCTCTCAAAGAGAGAGGCAACTGAACTTTTACCGGTCCTGTCGAGACCTTCTAGAATTATTAATGCCATAATCGAGGTGATTATACAAACAAGATATGGAACTTGGTCGCTATATCGAGGGCTTGTTCTTCAGTGATTATGTCGAGCCTATACAGGATCTTAGTTAGCATCATGACCGAGTTTCTCTTCTCTTTAGTCATAACCTCGCCGGTATCCGCCCTGAAGTAAAGGTTATTCTGATCCATCTAGCTTGTTGATGGGGTTGGCTGTAACCTGACCACCTATATTGCCAGCCTTAGATGCACCAAACTGTTTAGCAGTACCTTTGAGACCGCTCTGAACTGCATCACTTGCAGCCTTAGCTTTGATCTGCTCCATCTCAAGGTTGTGCTTCTCTTTATCGCGACCATGAGCAGCTTCAGCATGGTCATGCTTCTGCTTCTCTTGAGCCATCTTCATCTGAGCTTCTTGAGTTGCAGCATCTTGCTGCTGAGCCATCTGCTTCTTCTGCTCTTCAGCAGCTTCAAGAGCTGCTAACATCTGCTGCCATGCCATGAATGACTGGTCGCCAGGGATGTATTGAAGCTCGCGTTTAGTGCTTGCACCCTTATCGCCGAAGAAGAACTCGCGAATCTCCCCACGAGTGTAGTTCTTTTCAACCAGTGCCCAGAAAGCCTGGTTAAGGGGAAGGTCTGCAGCGGCTTCACCGATCTTATCCTTCTGAGCCTGCTGAAGGAGGTCGTTCATCGACTTCCATACAGTCATCTCAGCTTGCATCTGAGCAATCTCAGTTTGCGGAGTCTCTTCGGTCATGCCGGTGAACACGAACTTATATTTGCCAGCCAAGCTCTTGTCGATAGCAGGAAGAACATCGCAGTTGATAAGATCTTCAACGAACATCAAGAGGGGTACTAAGCCACGCTCACGGGAGTAGGTGATCTTGTACTCATTGTTAGACTGCTGCATCGGAGAACCGCGGCCGGTTGCACTGATGAGGTAGTCCAATCCCAACTCGACCGGGTCGATCTGGAACTGAGAGCAAAGAATACGCATAAGATGGTTGTTGTAGTTGAGGTACTCCATCTCCTTGGCGTTAGCAGACATTGGTACCCATTGAACTTCATCGAGACCCGCCACGATTGGGGTTCTCCATGCGTTTTGGTGACCTGTAATACTGTTATAGAAAGTACGACGGAAGTTGGCAAGCTGCTGCTGCGTTACAGTTCCCTTTAGGTGGAGAACGCCGCGGGCTGCATAGCCGTGCGTGAAGAAGTTTGCATTGTAGTTTTCAACGTTCAAGTGATTCGTGATGTTGATGATAGCTAATTCAAGGGGTGAATAGCAATATCCCATCGAGTCTGCGAAGTTCTGAGGGTTGAACAGCTTGAAGATACAGTCCTCGTCACCGAACGTGGCAAGGGGTCTGTTATCGTACGAGATCTGAACGTACTTGATGAAATCGTTCTCGACCTCATTAACGACCTGTTCAGTCTTAGGATCGTTGTCGCTCTTTGGGCGAGTGAGCTGATAATTCTTCATCGCGTTGGAGCTCACTTGCTCCTTCGAGAGGTTCTTATTGATAAGATATATAGATTCCGCAGGCAGAGGGCGGAACCTGTGTAAGCCACCAGCTCTCGTCTTAACTTTTTCAATTGCAACGTGACCGAATGTGAGGGCGTCACGGCCGATACACTTCAAGAACTCACCGAAGAGTCTCTTATCGTCGGCTGGCGTGCCTTCCTTGCGACCACAGTGATAGATAAAGTCTTCGATCGCTGCTATCTCTTCCTTTTCCTCAGGAGAGTAGTGAGCAGAGTTATCCTTCTTGACAACCCTGAAACCCATCTCATGGCGTCTATGCTCGATGCGCGAGAACCTGAGAAGGGTATCAACGCGGCATTGGATGATGGCTGAGATGAGCCAGTCTCTTACAGAGACCTCTTTAAGGGTCTTGTTAGAGATGCGTGTTAGCTTGAATTTATAGTTGACTTGGCTGCCGATGAGATCAAAATAAGGATCATCGACATAAGCCTTGCGGCCGATCTGCTGACTAGCGTCATGGCCAGTTTCTGGAACGTCGGGTAAGCCGTCTCCACTGACCACATCTTGGGTCCCTGGAGCTGCCATTGGCGAAGAGATGCCGTCAGCCTTCAATAGCTCACTAATCTCGCCTCTGACCCTATTCTTTAACCAGTCGTCATACCACGCCATGCAATGATTATACCTTCTAGCGACTTAAGAGTGTACTATATACTCCAGATGAAGCCACCGGCCCCGCCGCTAGAGTCATCATCGTTGCCCGAGTCATCTAACTCTGAGGCCTTACCAATCTTGCCCAACTTAGATCTGTCGGGTTCTGTTTCATTCATCTTGATGCCTTGTGTAAGGGCATATTCCGTAGGTGACGGCATCCTGTTGAAGTTACCAAAGCCATCTGTCAATCCGGCCGTCTGGTCCGCCAAGCCGCCACCTAATATGATCTGTGACTTCCCGAAAAGAAGCGTCATCGGATACCTGAGAGCATCGATCCAGTGGTCATGCTCAGTATCAGGATCATCGGTGATGAGACCTGCTGCGTCTACCTTATAGTGGTAGAGCAAGAACTCTCTCACCAGAGGTGTGCAATAGTCTCTAGCTAAGAATAACTTGGCTTCGGTAGAGCCAGGCATCTTCAAGAACTTCTTGATGACCTGAATACCTGTGTTAACTGCGCCTTTATCTGGTTGGTTGGCCACAGGAAGACCAGCCTTCTGCATTTCTTGGATGGAGCCTTGGTCGGCGGCATCAGGAACGTACAGCTGACAGCGATACATGTTGTGGTACTTAGTCTTAATATGGTGAATCCATGTCGGAGCAGAGATATGGGTCATACCGTCGCACTTGACAACGTAGATGTTCTCTCTAGAGTCAACGAAGAAGAATACGACAGTGTTAGGTGCCGAGAATCCCCAGTCGATACCTGCGTAGCATGGGATGTTCAGCTCGTGGCACTTCTTAACAAACATGTCGTGAGTACACTCACCTGGGAACTCCTTGCCAACCAAGGTCTTCCACATCTCGTTCCAGGACCTGATGTGAATCTTCTCCTCGAACTCCCTGAAGATGATGCCTTCCACTGATGGCTTCAGGTTCATAAGCTGAGCTAAGGCCCAGTCAGGACCCTCAGATCTAACCTTCTGAACCATCTCATCGAGGGTCTTCAACATTGGGCTCTTTGATGTCTGAAACTTAGCATCGGTGAGGCAGATAGAGAAAAGTGGACACTTGACGCAGCCGTTGAGGCCTTTGTGAGGCTGGAACTCCTTCTGCTTCTGCTTATCCTTCTTATCAAACTGCTCTTGGGTGAGAACTTCCATCCTATCCTGATTGACATACAAATCAACAGGTAGAATGCCGGACCTACTATCAGGGCAGCGCTCGGTGAACTCAAATGCGGTCCAACGACGGACGACACGAGTCTTGTCGGGGGTTGCTTCCATCTCCTCTAGCTTCTGGTTCATTAAACCGTAGCGAGACTTACGAGTGGAGATACCTACGCGAAGGGCCTTCTTGCCGCCCTTGGAGTCTAACATACCGGAAATCTCTTTAAATGCCTTAACGCCTTCACCGGAAACCGTATCGATCTCATCGACAACGACTAGAGGAACGTGAGGACCATTACATGCCTTTAACGTGCAAGGTAAGACTTCAAGTGTGACCTTATCATTGCCTAGGTTGAAGATGGACTTGGACATGTTAGCCTTCTCCAAGATTCTCTCATCTTCTGGGAGATCTGATGGCATAACTAATGTCTTCAGTTTACGGTTGTAGAGAAAGTTCTTCTGATAGGCATAGCAACGTTCAGCTTGGTTCTGAATGGCTCCAACGTGAACGACATCGCGCTTGTCATGCAACAGGATCATAAGCTCGGCGATAGCCATCCCGAGGGTCTTTCCCGAACCTCGACCAGCGACGAACAGAAGCTCTTGAACGTTGTCCGGATTCTGCTGTAGAACACAGATACGATACACTTCCCAGATAACATCAAGTGGGTTCGTGTCCGAGTAACGAGATACAGTGACATCAGGAAGTTCTGTGATGCCGCTAGGTCCCAAATGATACTTGATCCAGTTCTTGAGCTCTTGTCTTGAACGACAAGGCGTCAACAGAAGCTTCCTCTGCTGATCAAATGTTAGTGTTGAGTTAGTTTTGCTCTTGCTCATTGTTTCCGACTACCTGGGCTAGGATAGTGCTTGCATCCTCTTCCGCAGGAGCTTCTTCCTTCTTAGCTGGCGGAGGGGTGAGCGCATCAAACATAGGTGAACGCTGCTTGTCCCTGCTTCCAGGCGTTGCGCCGGAGACGATCTTGTAAAGGGTCTCGGCTACATCTTTATATTCTTTAATATTGGTAACGCGCATGTCAGGCTTAGGATTGTTAATAGGATCCTGACAGTACTTGATCATCTTCTCAAGGTGCTCTGCATTAGCCACAGACATCATAGCTGTAAGAAAGTCAACTTGCTCAAGAACAGACTTAACAACCTTAGCACGAACTCTGTCTTGAAGAGTGTGCATCATCTTGTCTCGATCGTATGCCCATCCGCGCAACGACGCGGTAAGGGCAATCTGGCCCAGGTGATATTGAGGAAACTGTTGAGCAATCTTAGGTAGCGATTCGCCTAGAAGGTATAGTTCAAAGAGTTTAGCAGCTTCAAGTTCCTTAAGTGCACCAGCAGTCTTGTGCTTTCTTAGGTACTTCTCGGCAAGCTTGGTCTCTTCTTCACTTAACCCGTATCGCTCTTGCTCTGTTAGTCGTTTCTTTAACGCCATATAACTCTTCCCAGCACTCGTTCTCTTTAACGATAGATATGACCTGCCTGATCCTTATCTCGCTGATCCTTTTATACCCACTTATCTGACTTACAGTTAAGCCTAACGATAGCATGCATAGTACTGAACGCTCTACATCGCTGAAGCATTCTAGCAGCTCGTTAAACTTCACTGATACTGGGGCATTGAATGCGTACCACAGGCGCTCTTGCAGCTCTGTGTCTACAGCAAACTCTTTCTCGATCTTTTGTAAGTAGGAGGCAAATGAGGAGGGAGAGTGACCACTAAGGTAGTGCACCCAAAGGTCTTGTCTTAAATCTTCGTCTTTAGTCAGGCAATTTATTAGATTGCTGACTTGCTCCGTCGGGCTCACCTTCAACTCCAATGTTGTCTACATACACATCGAAGTCCAATACGGTTACCTTTGTAGACCAACTCGGTCCACAATAGTCCCTAACGAACGCACTCAGCATGTTTTGAAAATCTAAGCTACCCTCCTTCTTCAAGAAGCGCTTGAATCGCCACATGCCGAATAACGATGTGGCGGTGGATAGCCTTTGATACTTAGCCATTTTAGCTATGAGACCCTTCTGAAGATAGATCGTATAGTCTACGAACTTGTCCTCAGGACGAATCTTAACTTCAACGGCTTGCACCTCAGCGTGGACGATAGATCCATAGAAGAACAGTTGATTCTTGGCAGAATCAGGCACTAGGCCGTTGTTTAACAACCACCTTTGCTGATCGACCATCTCTGTTAACTTCTGAAGATCCACATCTACTCCTTGGTGCTATCCACCATATAACTATTATACCAGGTGGATAACTCTATTTACTCTGTCTAGATTCGCCTAGAACAGACTTTGCAAGCTTTAATAACTCTTCTTTATCTATGGAACCACTATACACTTTAACTACGTACTCTGATACAATGTGCTCCATAGACTTCGCTTCAATGGAAACCTTCTTCTTCTCCCTATCAGTGAATTTCGTCTTTACCTTCACATCAACATCAGCGACAGAATCTTTATACTCACTGGAGCCCAGGAAAGCTACAATCTCAGCTTGAGGACCTTCTAGCTCGAGGACCCAATGATCCTTGCTTCCAGAGATGCTCTGCTTAATATCCTGGGAGATGAGTCCAATCGAGGCAGGTTCAGATACCAGTCCACGTAGTCGTCTCCATGTCGGGAGTGGAGTTTCGACAAACTTCTGAGCGTACGTGTCACTATCAAAGATGGTAATTCCTTTGATCTGATCAACGTCTGAAGCAGACTGACTAAATGGTGAACCGACGTATATGACCGATCCGAGTACTGATTTCGTGTGAATATGTCCGGAGATGATGATGTCACATCCCTCAACGCTCGCCGCATCGACGCCCTCTGTTGCTCGGATAGGTCCATAATCAGCTCCTATGAATGTTTGGTGTGCCACACATATCGGTAGCGTCTTCTTTGGGAAATTTGCACCGTTGTGCTGGTACGGAACGAACGTCATACCAAACAGGTCCTCCGTACTGTCCACAATATGGAGATTCTTGAACTTATCCTTGAAAGGTTTCATGGCATGATACTTAGTATCATTGGGCTTGTACATGTCGTGGTTGCCTAGGAGATAGACATACGGAATACCTAAAGCCATCGTCTTATACACGTGGCTCATGAATTCGTTCATCACTTCTGACCTTAGGACAGCATGAGTATCAAACGTGTCGCCTAGATTAACAACGAGATCAGGCTTCTCCTTAGCAATGAGAGCATTCAACCAGTTTAGAAAGCTGGTAACTAGGTCAAAGCGGTTGATCTTTAGGTGAGGATCACCTATGAAAAGTACTCTCACTCGCGTTCACAATCCTTTAAAACTATGTCCTCGAAAACTTCATCGATGAAGTATCTATCGTAGTCTTCTTGCTTACCTATCAACATTACAAACTTATCAAATGCATATGGCATCGCGTGGGCAGTCAGCGGCCCACACCCGGTATGAATTATTAGATTCTGAACGCCATCAGAGGGAGTTGTCAACGTTATTCTATGCTGCAACATTCTCATGAACTCAGTATAAACCGTCACATGCATGTACACATCTGTCGGTAGATCGTTAGGTCTCATCTTAGCGTACATGAGCGCGATGTCATCAATCATGCTCATAGATACCATACAACCACCGGTATCGTAACTGATCTTTTGGCCGTCTGCTAGGTAGTACTCGATGAGCATATGATCTTCGTAATCTCCGTAATAGGAACTGGTTTGTAGTCCCAGACGTCTACGCCTACGTTGATCATTCTACCTACCACCTTCCACTTCTCGTGGACGTGGCCGCATAGCAACCATCTGCCGTCATCCTTAGGTCGCCACTTGTCATACTTATCATCACCAGGCCCAATTAAGGTGTAAGGATGATGACAAAGGTTAACTGTGGCGACCCCAGGTATATCTAACGTCGTTTGCTCTGGGAGAACTTTCCATCCCCAGGCTTCATACTGCGCAATCCACTTTTCCCTGTTTTCTGGGTTTCTGGACTTCTTGTGGTACGAGTGGCAGAAGTCATGGTTTCCAGGAACCAGGTACTTAGTGCCATTGAGTCGCAATGTATATGCTTCCACTGGTCGTGCGGCCAAGCTGAAGTCGCCAAGACAATAGACCACGTCGTCATGCTGTACTACCTCGTTCCAGTTACGGATAAGAGCCTCATTCATCTCCTCTACAGAGGCGAAAGGCCTGTTGCAGTACTTAATGACATTCGCATGCCAGAAGTGAGGATCTGAAGTGAGGTAAATCATTAGCCGTCCAAGTCCACGTTCAAAGCGTCAGCTGGATCATCAATGGCCACACCATCCGCATCCAACTCAACCTTAGCATCTTGATGCTTGTAGCAAGCTTCTAGAATCTCATCCTGAACCTTCTTAGAGTTCAGAACGAATGCCTTTAGGTTAGCTTCACCACGGATAGGATCATAGTTGGCAAACTGCCACATCATGGAGTTCTCTCTACCTGTCTCAGCGCTTACTGGATGGAATATCACACCCAATGATTTGCCAAGCTCAAAGATCTCCGAAGCGGTGTCAACGATGCCCTTGTCATAATGATATGAGAATTGAGCAACGCGAGCTGGAGCTCCCATGCGATTCTTCTTCACCTTAACACGAACCTTATGACCAACCTGTGCAGTTCCGCCTGCAATGGTTTCACCAGACTCAATAACGCCGGCCTTGGTGTCGAGCTTGATGATCTCCATCATGATGTCAGCGCAATGCTTGAGAGCCATACCCTCTGTGAGAACGTATGGGTTACGAAGAGCCTTCATAGGATCGATCTGCATCGTGACCTGCTGAACAAAGATGGTCATGATGTTATGCTCAGCGATGATAGGAAGAATCAACTTGATAGCACCTGGGAGATAACTAGCTCCCGTACCACCCATCGTCATATCAGTTGTAAGCTTCTTGTTTGATTCCTTTGGGTACCTGATTGCTTTGATCGTATCAACAACCATGGCTCTGATGGGATAGCCTTCTTGAATAGCTTCCAGAACGCTCGTTCCAATGAAGTCGAAGATCTTAACTGGATCATTCGTCTTCTTAATTCTGAGACGTTTAGCATCCCCACCTAGCTTCATGAACAGCTGGACGTTGAACGAGAACTCGGCATCGAACCAGAGAGCGATAGCTTCTGGATCCCTGCGCTGCATCTCGATAATGGCCATCATTGCCATAAGAGACTTACCAGCACTCTCAGGACCATACATAACAGAGATCTTGCCGCACTTGAAACCACCGATGCAGGTAGCCCAGTTTACACTAGGTGACCATGCAGGGATAACTTCTCCCTCAGCTTGCTTCAGTTCATCTGCCGCAATACCGAAATCTTCACTTAACTTACTATAATGCTTTGACATCTTACATCCCTTCGTATGGAGTCATATTCTGATCTCCATATGCGATCTTCTTCAGATCGTCGTGAGCTTGTCTCAGCTGAGAAAGCTTGCCCTTGAGGAGAGTAACTAGAGCTTCAGACAGTGCTCTCTCGTCCTTGGCCTTCATGACGTTCTCGTCAATATTCACGTATTGTTTCCTGGCTTCGCTGGTATCTTTAATACCCTTGGATTCCAGATATGGTCGAGCGTTCTCAAGATAGGCTATTGCCTCGGCGTGTTCCACCTTGGACTTAGCTTTTGAGTCAGCCTGCATCGCTTTTGCTAGTAGCCCAGCAGCAACGTCTTGGCCCATAATCATGTCTTGTAAGTATACAGGAGCCATCATCTTATTTACAGATGACAACTCCTGTATCTTATTTACATAATGAGCAAGACGAGTGATGTCTACCTTTTGGGTTAGATCACTCATTTTGATTATCCGTTCAAGAGCGCGTCAGCCTCATCCAAGAAACTATCAGCACTCACAGCTGCGGTTTGTGCAGCGGTAGTGGTGGTTGCGAAACCCATCGGAGCATCATCGTCATTGTCATCAAGACGGGTCTTGATGTGACTTGCTGCTGGACGGGAAGCTGGAGCCGCTTGCTTAGCAGCAGGTTTTGCTGCGGCTGCGAAGCCAGGTTCAACTGCAAGGTTAGCATCTGGGACTAGCTCGATGATGCCAGGCATATTTGCATCAAGAACTTCTTGAAGCTCTTCGTACGTCTTAGCTTGATAGATCGAAGACAGGTCATATGCCAAGTTATCGTAGTTCTCAACGATGGAGTCTGGAAGAGGAGAACGGTCGTCAACGAACTGAATAACGCCGTTAGGGCCTTTCACTTTCGTCTGGACTTTTTCAACTTCGTACTTCGTGTCACGGAACTTGCCCGTGGCATTAGAACGAACGACATCGAACCACACACCAGCATCATCATCGGCGCTGTTAAGCGACGTAGGATCCTGGTTATAGTCTTGGATGTACTTGTTCATCTTCTCTTTCATCTCTTTGTGAGCTGTAGATTTCAGCTCGAGAAGTCCTACTTCACCGCCCTTGTCGGCGGCGTTGTAAACGTAGACAGTCTTAGGGATAAGGTTTCCGATAAGGTCTTGAAGATCCTTGAGACGTGCCCTGATATCTTCTTCACTGACGCCGTCGGCTTTCAACTTGGAAGTCATGGTTTCAGCGCGAGTCTTCAGCTGATTGACATACTCGGTGATTGGGCAACGTTTCTCAGAGGTCATTGAGGAAGCGAAAGGACGAGCGCGACCATTCTCTGGATCAGTAAGACCCCAGATGATCTGCCACTTGCGATAAGGATATCCGTTAGATGCCTCGCCAAATGGGGGAAGAATGCGATAGATGTTGTGACCATCTTTCACCTTGTGTCTTTTCCATTCTTTGCGGGATTTGAGGGAATCGAGATTGAGCTTGATTTTTGAGTTTACGGTCATAGATTTTCTCCATAGGTTACAGTTAAACACCAATATTGGCGTGCTTATATTATACCACGTTTTTTAGAAATCTGTATCGTTGGTTGCGTCTTTAAAAATAGCAAGGCACTCACCGTGGCTATAGCAATACAGTTGTGATGACTGAAGTGTTGAACCCCAGCATACACAAAAACAAGAAGCAGAAAATTAAGTAAAGTACTACTTGACATCGTTATCATCAGAGTGGACGAACTCACCATGAAGATCTATGCAATCGTCACAGACAATGTGTCCGCAGACGTCACATTCTTCATTGGCTTCGTAGCCGCACTCAATGCACTCTTTATTCGGCGTCGCCATCGCCCTTAGCCTCTGCGTTAGTTACTGCTGGCTTTCCAACAACCTTCTTAGGTTTGCCAGTCATGTATGATTCGACGTCCTTGAGATCGATTGGGTCTAGACCGTTCTTGTAGAAAGGTCCAGTTGAATTGAAGTCACCTACATAGTAGATCAACTTAGTATTCATAGGTCGATTCTTAAGTTGATACTCTAGAACCTTGTCAAAGATGACGGGATACTCGTTCTTCAGGATACGAGTAACGATGGCCGAGAACTCAGCTTCGTCAGCATATGGAAGGCCTTCATAGTTGACAAGCCTAATCTTAAAGACGTTCATATCTGGGTCATACTTGACGCCGATAGAGTTGAGCACCTCGCGAAGATGGTTCAAACCAGTCTGCTTCTTCCTTGGGGCTTTCTTCTGGTTCGCAACGATCTGCTCTGAGAAGTCTGCCTGGTTGATTACGATCTCACCCTTCTCTAAAGTCTGCGGTGCTTCATTTACTACAACAAATTTTGCCATTCGATTCTCCTTATTGTGATGATACTAAGAGAGCTATTCTACTTTCTCGATCTCTTCAATCTGTAAGCTAACAGGAGTCTTCCACCCTGGCTTCAGCTTTCCTCTGACATAAACTATAGTGTTCTTAGCCCAACCAAGCGCGGCGTTGGCATCCCAGTTTGTGCACTCAATCGTCGTGAAACCGTCAGAGAGGTATACCGAGACCTTCTGCCAAGGTCTACCACTCTTCTTGGATACGCCTTTAGTGAAGGCTGACGATTCGTATAGCAGGATCATCCCTACTTCCTTAACGAACTCCTTCTTGATGAGACCCTCTGCAACCTTGATAGTAGCTAAGATAGGTGTATCTCCACCCATCATGAGGGGAACACCTGCTCGACCAGTCTCGGAGAGAGCTGGCCACCTGCTCTTAATGATGTCCACAACTCCCTTGTCAGAGAGAAGGTTCTTGTTGAAAGCCTGGTTGTATTCCTTCTCCATTAGGAAGATTGACAGTGGATCGAACTCGAACACTTCAGGTTGAAGCTTGATCTCTTTACCTCTCAGCTTCTTGTAGGTTTCAATGAATGCTTTTCTACGCTCGCTGTAATCAGGTATAGACATGTCCATCATGTCATCGGCTGCTCTTCCCTTGATGAGGTAAGAGATACCGCCAGAGTTCACCTTAGCGTGGTCGATTCGCTTTACGAAGTCTTCCAGCGTAGGGAATGGACCTTTATTGCACAACTCTTTCACGACCGCAGGACCAACGCCTTTAATGGCTGACAACGGAGTAACGATATACCTTTCCCCGTTAATCTCTCGTACCGCAAACTTGTCCGTAGGATACTTGAGAGATGGAGGTCTCACTAAGTTACCAAGTCTAGACATATACTGACGAACCTTAGCCTCATCGCCGTTATGGACGTTCAGCGTGCTTGCCCACCACTCTAGAGGGTGATGGTGCTTCAGGTACATTGTGATGTATCCCAGCTCGCCGTACGCATGGGAGTGGGATTTGTTGAACGAGTAGCGAGAGAAAGCTTGAATCTGCTGACAGATTGTCTCTACAGCTTCATCAGTCCAACCTCGCGCTTTGCACGCATTACGAATCCTATCGAACGTATTCATGATGACGTCGTGCTTCTTCTTGGCGATAGCAGCACGGATGATGTCAGACTCTTCCCAAGAATAGCCTGCAACCTCCACCAGGAATCTCATGACTTCTTCTTGATAGACGAAGACGCCGTTACTGAACTCGAGGATAGGTTTTAGATCTTCGTGAAGATATTCAATGTCCCTCTTCCCATTACGAATGTCCATGTAGTACTGAGCGGCAGTCGTATTATAGAGTGGGGCATCAAGAGCACCAGGGCGACAAAGGGCCGTCATAGCTGACAGGTCTCCGCGCTTGATAGGACAGAACTCCTGAATGTAGCCTTTGATTAACTCCGTGTTAAACTGGAACGAAGAATCTGTATCCTTGTTGTAGAAGTCGGCATACACACCGTCGTCTTCTGGCAGCCTATAAATGTACGGCATACCAGCTTCCTCAGCGAGGTAGTCAACCTTATCCTTGACAAGAGCCACGCAGTCGGATACCGCTGTGAGCGTCTTAATTCCAAGGATGTCGGCTTTAACAAGTTGGCAAGCTGTTACCATGTCTGCGTCATACTGAGTGCAGACGATATCACCTAGCTCCTTATCCTTCATCACCATCGTTGGAACACGCTCAGCTGATAGATCCAATGTTGAGATAACGAACGCAGAAGCGTGGCGAGACCAGCCTCGGATCGTGCCAATGAGCTTCTTAACCATCTTCTCTACATCAGGATACGTAGAGAAGAAGTTGGCTAGATTCTTATTGATCTCCACCTGGCCTGCGGTATAGTTGCCTTCCTTGTCGGTTCCACCGTACAAGAAATCGTACTCGTCCACACCCTGAGGGGAATCTGGGATCGAGTCGCAGATGATCTTGATCTCTACGTCATTCCTAGACCTGCCATAGATAGCAAACATGGCATCTTTGATGGCATTCTTAGTCTTCATCTTCTGGAATGTGGAGATCTGGGCAAACCCAACCCCATACTTCGTACGAAGATAGTTCATAACCAGTGACCTTGCACGGTCACCAATATCTGCATCGATATCTGGAAAGGATCCAGCTCTAATACGAGCATGAGAGAGGAATCGCTCGAAAGGTAGGTTAGCCTTGATAGGGTCGACATGAATAATCTTTAGATAGTAGCTGATAAGTGAACCACCAGCAGATCCACGAGCGATGTTCTGCAAGATGCCCTGAGACCTGGCGAACCTACCGATATCCTCGTAGACTAGGAAGTACGGTATGAAGTTAAGAGTCTCATTATCCTTAATAACGTTGAGCTCCTGCTTGAAACGAGCGATGTAGACTGGATCGTTATTCCAGCGTCCATGCCCGTGGATAAGCTCCATCATGTAGTAATAAGTTTGAGTGTCATAATCACTAGTCTTAGCCTTAATGTGCTCTGGTATGACAACCCGCGGGAGGTGATAATCAAACTTAACAGAGATATTCTTTGCAGCTTCTGCGACCTCGTAAGTATTCTCGATCCATACTTTGAAAGTATCTTCTGTGAGCCAATCGCCGAGATGTACTCTAAGCTTGTCGAACATCTGCTCTGCTCTGAGCTGGTGATATGACTCATAAAAGTACCATCCGTTCGAGTTACCGTTCTTGAGTAGACAATCTTGGATGACCTTGTCTTCAGGCATGATGAAGTGGGCATCCGTAACTGGGATGCACTTTCCACCGTACTTGTCAACCATGTCTCTTAAGAAGAGGTTGTATCCTTTTTGCTTGTTTCCGTCGCAGGAGCACTCGTCAGCCGGAATAGGATCGAAAGAGCCAGTAGTCTTATTAAAATTATGAGTGACATCATTGCAATGAAACTCAATATAAAGATCATCACCAAACAGCTCCTTGTACATTAAGAAACGTTCTTCAGCCAGCTTCTTGTCGCCATCCCAGAAGGCCTTGCCGATAGGACCTGCGATACAGCCAGTTCCAAACTTGATGCCAGCCTTATGCTGTCTGATCTGATCAAAGGTTACACGAGCCTTGACAGAGCCGAAGTAAGAAACTGTATCGTGATACGCGATCGACGACAGCTTCATGAGGTTGTGATATCCCTCTGTGCTTGCTGCCCATGCTGTGATGTGATAGTGGCTCTTGTCCTCAGCATTGAGCTTCACGTACAGCTCAACGGCCGGAATCAGAGTGACCGCGTCTAGAGGGTGATTAGTCTTATGCTCTTTGTTGTAGTTCTTAATGAACTCTTTCGCCTTCAAAGCGTCATACATAGAGATAGCTGTACCGTGATCGGTGACAGCAAGAGCAGGGGTACCAGACTCAAGACACCAACCAACCCACTCTTCAGGTGAAGGCACTGCGTCGAGCAGAGAATACTTTGAGTGATTGTGTAGCTGTGCAGGTTCCTTGAATCTTGGCATGCACATATTATACAAAAAGAAACGGGCACAGTTTCCCATGCCCGTCCGTTGGATTAAGTTGTTAGTCTTTGCTTAGCAGCAGCGCGTTCCAGAGCTACCAGGACCTGTTGAGGTGCCGTTACCGTTTGGAGGGCAGATCAACGAGTTGAGGTTAACAGGAGCATGAGAACAGATGTTTCCGAAGTGAAAGTTGAAGATAACGTTCGTGCTTTGGCTAGTACTGATGTCAAGCTCTAAACGAACCTGATAGTCGTAAATCTGTTGCTCAGCCATAGCTTGATAGATTCCAGCGAAGAAAGCTCTCAATGCTAAGTTGTTACCGTTACGATTCCTGAGGTTTACAGAGTTCTGATTACCAGTGCCTTGAACAACTACTCTGAAGTCTAACAAACCGCTCTGAGCAGCTGATTGGATACCAGCGGCAAGAGTGTTGTAGTTTCCAGTGGTGTTAACACCTGCTTGAGCCTGAGCCACAGCAGCCGTTCCACCGAGCGTTCCAGCAGAGACTGGAAGGATCACTGCACCAGCTAAGCTGTTGTTCATTGTAACTACGCTAGCGCTAGACACAACCGAGAATGGTGTATTCATGATTGCATTCATAGCCGTAGCAATCTTAGCTGCAACTTGAGTAGAACTATCGCCCGACAGGATCGCAACTGGAACCAAGGTTCCCGATACCGAAGGAGCAACTTCGCCACTAACAATGAACCACATGAAGTAGTTCGCAGTTGGTGTAGCGTAGCTAAAGTACTTACCAGGCTGAGCAGCACCGGCTCCTAGGTTGGAACCGTTTCGATCGCCAAGATCAAGTGTAGAAATGTCGTTAGATCCAGCACCTACGTAAGCTATGCCGTTCGCAAATGCAGCATCCATCTGCTGTTGTAGCCCGTTTGGGCCGCCGTAATAAGAGTCTCTTAAGCTCATAGGGTCTCCTTAAGTCAAGTAAGACCCATTCTATCAGGCATTTGCACCTGAGCTAGGGTTAACTTCGCCACTCTGGATCTCTTCAATCTTCTCAAGTAGGAAGTCAATCTTGGCCTGTTCGTACTTAAGGGCACTGGAGAAGCCAGCATTAAGGTCCTTGACGATCTGCTTGGCCTGGGCTAGCTTCTCGTGGGCAGCTCGCTCTTCCTTGATAGCCCTGATCTTCTGGGTAGCCTTGACGATGAGGTCAGCAGCCACATCCTCATTGACGTTCTCATGGTTGTCAACGAAACTCTTACTGAGAACCTTCTTAACTGATTCAGAACTTGACATTTGTGCTCCTTGTTTTTAGCCTGTCTTTTAATCTCTGGGCTCTTTCTACTATCGGTTCGAGACCCTTAGTCTTCTTCTTGGCAGTATATTTACTAAGAGTTTTCTTGAGTACTTTAGGGTCGCCGCGACCAGATGAGACAATCTCTTCTAGAGCGTCGAGTTCCTCAGTGTACTGTTTGGTTAACCGTGCAATACGTTCAACCTGCGTCTTCTTGTCGTGGCAAGGATCACAGATGCGCTGAAGGTTTGCCTTACCGGAAGTATTGCACCACAGACGATCGATGAACGTATTCCAGTCCTGCTTACCATCTTCCACTGAGATAACAGGATCAATGTGGTCGACAGCTATATGACTGCTGCTAACCCACTCATCGCAGACCTGACATTGTCTCTTAACCCAGTTCTTCTTATGCCTGGTGCCGTCTTTCTTGTACCTTGGAAACTCTTGACGAGACTCTTCTAATACTTCACGAACCAATGGCGAACGTGAGAAGGCACGTCTTAGTGCTCCGCGTATTGCTGACTCTTGATTGTATGGAGGTCTCTTCTTCACGAAGAGATTATACTGAATTGTTCTCGCCGAACTTGCTCAGCGACCACTGGCCGTTCTTCTCGAACTTAAGCATCTCGATCTTAGGCTTCTTAGGTCTAGGATTCTTGAGTTGAGCTGCAACCTGCCTAGGATCCTTGTTGCTTGGAGGTGCAACACCAGGAATCTTCTTAGGTGCACCACCCGTACCAGCCGCCGGCATGGAGAGTGGCTTTATAGAGGGCTGCTTGATTGCAGGTACTAGAGGCCCTTCTTTTGGCTTCTTCATTGCAGCTAAGTTCTTCCTTAGCTCTTCAATCTTGTCGATTAGGTCCTGCATCCCTTGATTTTATCAGGCTTCTAAGCTAACCTTGGAAACTCCGTCACGCTTCTCTATGTTGATTACCTTAGAGAACATAGACTTAACCTCACTAGCATGATCAATCACTACGACCTGTCTGCTGTGAGAGAATGCGTCCAGGAGCTCGATGATGAGCTCCCTGCCCGTACCATCCAATCCGTCAAACGGTTCGTCTAGGATGATCGGGGACATCGATATGCCAAACTGGCGCTCCATCACATCTATGAGAGCGAAGTCTACACATAGGGACAGTGCACGGAATTCACCCCCAGAAAGACTACCTATAGAGATGGGCTTGCCATCCATGATGAGATGTTCAGAGAACTTCGCTGTGACATCACCTTTGACTGTTTCCTTGTAAGACTTCAGTTCATAGGTCATATTTGACCATAAAAGGTTTACGTATTCAACAACTCGTTCGTTGAAAGAATCGATAACAGAATCAAGGATATAAGCCTGGGCCCCGGTAGGCGAATACATAGCTGAGATCGTTTTATAAAGTTCAATTTCCCGTGATATGGTGGCCCTACTGTTAACAATTTTTACATGATTGTCAAGTAGATCTTTGATCTTATTGTTTAATTCTAAGTTATTTTGAAGTTTTAAATATAGTTGCTCGCGCTCTTGAACCTTCAAGTTGATCTTAGTTTGAGCATCATTTACCTTGCTGATAGCAACTTCCCAGTCCTTAGACTCGACCCTTTTCTTGTCTCGTACCTTTACTTGAAGCTCATTGACAGCGTTCTCCTTCAGGAGTATCGCGTCGCAGGCGTCAATCTCCGTTTTAAGATTGGAAAGTTCGATCTTACAGGAATCAAGTAGTTTACCATGTTGAGCTTCCGCAGCAGTTGTATCAAGCGACGATCCACACTCCACGCAAGCTGTTCTTCCATTGAATGGCTTTGCCTTGCTTTGGATCTTACGGTATTGGTCATGCAGCATCTCCCTCTTCATGCGTGCTTTAGTGAATTCTGTCTTCTTTGTAGCAATATCTTCTTGAAGCTTCTGATACTTGCTAAGGTCTGGTTTGGGAACGGCCTGAGCGTCTGTAACGATGGTTGATAGCTCTGCAATCACCTGGTCACAGATATTGATGTGGTGATTTATTGTGATCTCGTCAACCAACGACTCTTGATAAGCGTCTACCTTTGAATCTATGGCATCCATCCGGGATTTCAAAGAAGCAACCTCATCCTCTAAGGTCTTTACTTTCTTATCAGCTATAAGCTTGCAAGAGGAAAACTCCTCAAGATTCAAGAGTTGCAACAAAAATTGCTTCTTATCTGAGTCATTGATTGACAAGAACCTTGTTGATGTGCCTTGTGCAGCGTACATCGAGATGATGAACTGGGTGTAGTTCAACTTGAGGATTCGCTCCCATCCTTCTTGAGTGACCGTAAGTGCTGCTCCATCTTTGGAGAAAGCGACGCCCTTAGGACGGGATCGTTTGACCACGTATCGATCTCCACCAACTTCGAGGTGTACCTCAACGCTTCCGCTCTTAGATCCCCTCCGAAGAATTTCCGATGCAGTAATTTTTCGAGGAAGCTTATCAAAGAGAGCGTATGTAATCGCGTTAAATATAGCTGTCTTGCCTGCTCCATTTGCTCGACCGACGTCGTGATTCCACCCCTGTACGAGCATGAGTCCAGTTTCGTCAAACTCCACATATGCGTCCTCGATGCTTAGAATGTTTTTAATAGATACCGAGAGTATCTTCATACGTCCTCGTAATTCTCAAGAAGTCAGATTTTGGAAGCATCTCGCCAGCCGCAATCCTCTGTTTACACCACTCAGGATCATCGGTTGAGATGCCGCCTATAAGCTTACGAACAAACCAGTGAAGATTGCCCCTGGCTAGAGAGCCAACAATACGAAGTTGTCTCTTCTTATCTTCGCCTTCTGGTAGCTCTAAAACTTGATTCCAGTTATCGTAACTATACTTCTTCATCTCTTGCTCGGCGGTTTGTTAATGACAAGTTCACCTTTGTCATTGTACACAAGCCAGCCTTCTTCAAGACACGTCTGCGTCGAGTATGTCTGAACGAGTCTAGGGACTTCAACTTCCCAGAAGTACTCAGTCTTACGAGCTAGGTTCTGCAGCTTCTCATCTGGAGCAGTGCGAACGTTGGTATATGGATCCATCACTTCCCTAGAGACCTGTGAACCGCTACCGGGAAGTTGACGCTTCATGGTGCCTTCACATGAGGGACACTTAGATTCTTCAGTCTTGACCGAAGTGTATCTCTCTACCTCTAGACTGCAGGATCCACACAGGAAGCGAAACTTAGGCATATCAAAACGTCAAACCTACGCTTACGCCGGCCACACCGTTCTGGAAGCCGAACACACCAACAGTGATAGGGCCTAGGATAGGTCTAGAGATTGCACCACCGTAGATAGGTGTACCAAGCTTTGTCAAGCTAGCGCCAGCAAGCATAGAGATGGTGACTTTACTTGAACTCTTGTCGATCTCTTTAGATACAGTTTTGGTTGTATCGTCTGTGCTCTTATCTTCAGACTTAGAGTTCTTGTTGTCAGTAATTACTGTAACCTTGGTCTTAGTGCCATCTGGCTTGTCAGTCTCAGTGATGGTAGTCTTCTTATTGTCGTCCACTACTACCTTCTTATCGTCGGTCTTCTTCTCAACCTCGACAGTTTGAATCTTCACATGCTCTGGAGCACTCCAACGACCGAACGCAAATGCTGCTGCAATCACGACGATGCTGATAATAACAATCTGTTTAGTAGTCATAGTTACTCCTGTCCAACAAGTCCGCTATCAGGATTCATCATATCTTTGAAAGCTTGCTTGCTAAGTGCTAGCTGATTCTCAAGACCAAAGTCACGAGGCACAACAACAATACCACCCAATGTGATCAGAAGCGATGCAACTGATAAGGCATTACCTAGACTAACTCTACACACCTTTGCTGGCTCGATGATTCCGGCTTCTTCAGGATCAACGATCCTGTGCTTGTTTGCATCGAATATGAATTTAGGTGGAGAATTCCTATTGACTATGTGGGGTTGCAATGCGTTCCAGATGTCGTCGAAATTCTCACCGCAGTTGGACAGCAGGAGTCCAAACGGAGCCTTAAGTGCCTTCACCATGATGCCCCAAGAAGGGACGTGGTCCGGATGACGAGCAATGATGTCAGATAGAACTAGGTGAACGCCGCAACCGCCTGGGACGATTCCTTCTGCGATAGCAGAGCGAACAGCTTCCACGGCATCTTCCACGCGAGCCTTCTTCTCTCTAGCTTCAAGCTCAGATCCACCGCCGACCCAGATAGTTGAAACTCCACCAGTCAATTTACTGATAGCAGCTTTAGCGAACATCTTCTGTCTCTCGTCAGGAGCAACATGCATGATTGATTTGAGCTCAGAGATACGAGCCTCAATCTTCTCATGATCCACATCGCTGGTCATGAATGTCTCATACATGTTGATCTTTGCAGTTTCGAATCTACCAAACTCTTCATCTGATTCTTCTTGGATGAAGGCATCAATTGTGCCTGGATCCACAACCGTACCGCCAGTATATGCAGCGAGGTCATACAGAAGCATAGAGCGTGAGTTTGCAACTCCACCCATCGGCGTCTTTACAGGGATAACAGTATATCCGCCCTTTGTAGTCTTAGCAAATCTATCTAGTACGACATCAGAGAAGCCGTGAGCGAACACAAGCATTGGCTTGCCGAACATCTCAGTGCCTTCTACAGCTTGCTGGATAGCAGCTGGAACCTTGAGATCGTTCATTGTTCCGTCATACAGGAATACTAACCCATTATCCATCTTGCACTGCTGACCTGCACGGTCGTTGATGAAAGCTAGACCGATTGAACCAATATCCTTTAATCCTGTCGTTACGATGCACCCGTCGATCGTTTCCACTCGGATACCAGTATCGTCAGCTTCCTCAATAAGAACTTGGCCGTCCTCTCCCGCAGCGATAACAGCGTCAACAGCTGCGGTAGCAATAAGACTATCGCCGTTAGCAGATATCCTAGCGACGTTGATAAGTTCATGACGCTCCTTTGCTGGCTTTGCGTGTGTCTTTAAGAATGGACAGATTACGTCAGCATACAGGTTATTCAATTCGCTAACCATACGCTGAGGATTATATTTGGGATTCTTCTCGAGGAAATCAAGACCCTCTTTTGTGATCGCACTAGCTAGGACAATAGCAGTGGTCGTTCCGTCGCCAGCTTGCTTAGCTGTGCGAAGACAGATTTCCTTGGCAGATTCGATGATGACGTTAGCCTCAGCGTTTGCGAGACCAAGTTCTTTAGCAACCGTAACACCGTCTTTGGTGATGAGCGGAGACAGACCATCGCGCTCCAGGATGACAAGACGTCCACCCGGTCCAAGTGTTGCCCCAACGATATCGCCCATCTCAGAGATCGTGGTTTGCACAATCTGTCTGATCTTAGCTCTATCTGCTGTTACGCTCTTTGCTTTACTCTTCTGATAAATCATTACTCAATCCTATCTGGCAGTCCACCCTCTGGGATGAACCTATCTGACATATGCTGTGCAACGTATTCAGCACCTTTCTTAGTTAGAGTGACGTAAGATATCACTACAAACTCGGGTTCTGGAGTGTTTACACGAGCAAGCTCTATAACACTTAGTTGTACCAACGCCGCCTTTGTGAAGTCCTTTTCAGCGACGATATTCACAGTATCTATAACTCTCATTATTGCTTGAGGAAGCTTTTCTTTGGTTGCCCTACTAGCAGCATAGTGAACTAAGTCAAAATCTCTCACATACATCCCGTCAGGAGTAGCGTCAGCCCACATCTTGCAGGTTTTTAACCCAAGTTTACCTAACAAAATAAGTGCTGGCCCGGCAACAATCTTACGATTGTATTGATAAAGTTGATTGTTAGTCTTGTTAAGAAGGGTTGCTTTTGCCTTCTCAGTGAACGCATGCTCAAAGATAGGATAGATGTCAACAGTTTTGAAGCCTGGCATCACTGTTACGTCGCCATCTCCCTCAGTCTTACCGCTTCTTATTAACTCTTGGATTGCGTGGGCGATGTCTAACGGCATTGTCCATCTCCTTATTGTATTCTTTTACTACCTTCTCGTACTTCTTGATCTGCTTAGGATCGTTCTCGAAGCCAAAGAAGCTATGCCCAAGTTTGAGTGCTGCTTTAAGTGAACCTGTTCCGCCACAGTAGGGATCAAATATGACTGAGCCTGGAAGACAGTCAGTCATTCGAATTAGGAGTTCAGCTAGGTCGACTGGGTAAGCCTCGTCCAAAGAACCAGTTTCAATCTTCCATGTATTGCCTGGGCAAGATGTCTCGTCATCAGTTTTGAGGTATTGTCTGACGGGCAGACGGTCTAGTTTCCAGACGTTGCCATTGCAGAAGTAGAGAACGTACTCATGTGAGTTAACTAAGTTTGTTTCTGAGCGCTTGCCTGGGAACCAGGTTTTCTCTACAACGATGTTGTCAATGTGAGTGAAACCTACGTCAGCCATCATCTTAGCTATCTCGAAAGGTCGCCACTTAGCTTCAATAGGAGCGTAACAGATGAGAAACACTATGCCGTTTGGAACCATATGGTTCTTCAACTTAGTAGCGAACTCCTTGAACTTATCAGGATCGAAGCCGTCTCGCTTCCTTATAGGGATTCGAGTGATGCAGACTTCAGTGTTCCTAGGCCAGATGGCGTCGGAACTCATGGAGTCCATTCCGTGGATTCTAACGTTGGTTTGGTATATGCTGGAGAAATTGTCCAATCGATGCTCCTGTCTGGAGCATTATACTTAGTCAGAGGACTCTTCGAGTACCTTATCTATCTCATCGTTCATACAAGCATTGTAGTGAATCCAAGCTCTCTTATGAAGTTCCTTAAGGAAATCTTCTAAGTCATGAATTTGGTATACAAGCACCATTGACATCGTGCCAGTCTTGTAGTCTTGTGTCTGTGCCTGGTGATCAGGAATATAGCTACCGAAACAAACTAAGCTATTGAAATCAACTGAAGATTTGATTACCCCATTGTTCTTCATCTTCAGCATTTCTGTAACACTAACCTCTATATTTAACTCCAGTGTGTAGCTACCACTGATGTTGTGAGCTGCATAGCGGGACTTTGAAATCACGTCTGGAGTTACAGTGTTTAGACTCATCATCCTCAGGAAGTCGCCAAAGATGTGACCTAAATCTGTATTGAGTTCATCTAGATAGTTGCGTTCAGGTTTCGCGCTCAAGCTTGGCCTCCAATGCTCTTGTGAACTCCCTGTTGTACTTCTCGTACAGATCCTCAGAGGAGTATCGAAGCATGATGGCTATGTCATATGGCCACTTCTCAAAGTTGGTCACTCTCACCTTGACGGTTGAGTACGTTGGCAAAACCATACCAAGACTGTACACGAACGTACTCTGATTCTGACCTGTTTGAAGGGTTGCTAGCGCTTTAAGCTGATAACCGTGATTATTCTCGAAGAGTTCAACCTTACATTGACCGGTTGTCGTGACAGCGATATCAAACAGTGTAATCTCTTTACCTGTCATGGGCATATCATAATCCATCGTAGCGTATGACGCTAGATACTGGACCAACCAGTGCTGCATCTCAACCTTGTTGAGTCGCGGATCTACGACGATCACGTTGCGCCGGTGCTTCCAAACCCGCCAGCACCTCTGGCAGTATTCGTATCAACTGCTTCTACCTGTTCAATGAAATACTCCGGCGAGTACGGATTCATGATGAGCTGGGCAAGCTTCTCGCCCTTCTTAACTATGATTGGGTTCACTCTCATAAGCGGATACCCGTCAGGACCAATCTCTTGCATCACCCAGATATTGCTCATAACAACGTGAGGAATCCCGCGATACTCTTGGTCGATGACGCCAGCGAACACCAGCAACCCCTTTGCACCGAGACCGGACTTAGAAGTGATCTCAGCCCAAGTTCCCTTTGGCAAACTCAACTTAATATTGAGTGGATGCTTCTGTACCTGACCTGGATAGATCGTCACATCCTCAGTTGCATACAGATCGAAGCCCGCGTCGGTATAGTTTGCCTTGTAAGGCAACTTCCCGTCGTTGAGAATCTCAACCTGAATACGGAACATGTCCTCTCGCATCTTCTTTAAAAGCTTAATCTTTTCTTCGTCCATCATATGTAGCATTTATACAAAACCAGACCAGCATGGTGAGTTGAAGATTATTTTCGTCACTAAGTTAAAAAGTTGCTCGTCGCGGGTATCATAAAAGGGTTCTAGCTAGTCAAACCATTCTTTCTATACTTACAAAAACCTAAGTGAACCCTCACGCGCAGAAGCGCGTGTCGATCTTCTTCGAAGATCGAGAAAAGAAAGAAGAGCCCTCTAACTCTCAGGATTAGATAGGGCAGCCTATCCCACCTTCTGATAATATAACTCTATGAGTATTAAAGATGACTTTCAGCCATACGTCGACGGGAACAACCTACTAGCGCCAGGACCGATGGGACCTTCCCCAGGTAGAGGTTCAGATAATGGGACCATGTACACGAGTGAGTACTTCATAATGCTCAAGAAGCTGGGACTCTTATCCCCTGCAGACGAGCTGGATTACCATGCCCGCATGAGCGGATGTGTTGACTCAAACGGGATGTTGAACAGAGCCCCAGTCCCAACTGACTCAGATCAAGAAGGTCCAGACGACTACTACGGAGTTCTCAACGGCTGCATGGAGCTTGGAATCACGGATCTCCCTAGAAAGTTCTTGTGGGCATTGATCTCACACTTTGGATTCTTAAATAACAACCAGCCAGGTAAGATGACGGGTTCTTCGTTTCTATTCAGACAGTTACAGCTGGTTGCAACAATGATTGCTGCGAGCTTTCCGAGTCTTAAGAATCCATTGCATTACCTAGCAAGACTGCTAGGCTTGCCGTTCTTCGTATACAGTGCTATCTGCTTGCTGGTAAGCTGCATCAATACAGATGTGAGCAACACCGATGCTAGGAGATTGGCTTGGCATATGGGAAACTGCAACAGCAAGGTAAGTATCCTGAACTGGCTAGCGTACAAGGTCTGGTTGAGAAGATTGAAGAAAGACTACGCTAATCAGATGAAGGATGTAGCGGCAATCTACTATCATCCACAGGGGCTGAATGCAAACCCATACTCTCTATGGTGGGTTACTTGAAGTTTGGCGCCCCAGACAGGAATCGAACCCGCTTCCGCGTATTTTAGAAATAGCTGCTCGACCAATGAGCTACTGGGGCAATTGGAGGTCTCAGTGGGGCTCGAACCCACGACCGATCGATTTAGAATCGACCGCTCTACCAACTGAGCTATGAGACCAAAGTTATTTACAGTGAGAGAAGACATAATCAAATCTAGCTTCTAGAGAAGCGTAATGTCTGGTGAAGAAGTTGAACTCCCAGGACATGAAGCAGACCAAACCTAGGATGATTAGAAGATAGAATGTTCTCATAAATTTATGTGTGCGGGGTAGGAGTATGCAATACCTACTGGATCCACCTTAGGCGTAAAGGCCTTGCCCGAAATTTCTGCTCGGCCGTCTTAAGCCAGCCTCGGGTTGTTCAGCACCTATTAGATCCATTCCCAACGGTTTTCTCGTCAATCCGAGATGCTCCGCACACTTATCTTATACCAGCTTGTAATTCTTCATCAAGCGCTCGACCTCAGGTCCGAAGGACGCATATGCCGTTACCTTGTTCTCTAGGTCTGGTTCGATGAATTCAGCATACTCTGATCCTGCAAGCTTGTAACCCCTCATATTCCCACCATATCCCGGCGTGCTCTTGAGGAGGATCAAGTACCCGTTACTCCACTGCGTATGAGGATTCTTTCTCATGAACTCTGCTACGGCATGGGCAGATTGAACTGCCTGCTGAGATGGGGTTAGGGTTTCGTTCACGACGACGTACAGCTTTTCTTTCGAGTCCGGCTGCATTGTCTTGATGATCCAGTTGACACGGTCCATGTCAAGCTTGACACCAGAATCTATCTGCTCAAGGGAACGACCCCTTACGAGACAGTAGGCAACGTGCTTGTGTCTAAACTCATCCTTAAGGTAAAGGACATAGCTGTCGCCTTTGTACACATCGTGGTGAGGATGCGACTTCTTGCGAACGTTCTTCTGGTTTCTGATTTCTTTAGCGATTTGTTTTAAATTGAGCTTTAGAGCTCTAATCTGTGTTTTCATGTTTATTCTCCGAGTAAAGTTTATAGTATTGAAATCTATGTGGCCTTTAGCTTGGAGATTTAGGGTGGCTTGCAAACCTAGTTCATATTGATTCCTTTCTTAAAATGGTGGGGCGGGATGGACTTGCACCACCGACCTCCGTGAGTTTTTTACGCCCACGGCACTCTGTTGCTGAGCTACCGCCCCTTGAGAAAGATTATACCACAGATCTACGGAATAAAGTATCGTGCGTGACCGGGAAGTGGTTGGCGCGTATCTAGATGAACCCAGTTGGCATTGTCGCCATTGTTCTCCATGCGCATGCCCCATTCTTCCAGCTTATTGTCCTGTAGGATCATATTCTTAGCATCAATACAGGACATGCCTTCTACGTCGAAATCCATAGCAGCTTCCATCTCTCCTGATTGGAGGGGAAGACCTTGAGCATTTACACCTGCGATGTGGGCACTGTTCCTAGCACCACCGATCTGCGCGTTATACTTAACCGGTCTCCAGCACACGTGTACGTGTATCGGTTTACCAAAATAAGTTCGAACTAAGTCCATCTTCTGAGCTAGAAATTTAAGTCTAGCGATGACGTCATCGTTGAGTCCATCAGACTCATTTCCCAGACGACTCCATGAAGGAAGCGCTAGTACTTCTGAGAAGGTGAAGTATTTTGAGATGTTATCAGACGGTTGAAAGCTCTGCATGAGCTTATTATACTACGTTAGGACTTTTTGGTCAACCCTAGATCTTGCTCGAACTCTTCATCAGTGTAGATGTCGTCTACAATACTCGTGATAGCTTCTCTGATTGCCATGACAACCGCATGCTCTGAGTGACCTAAGTCGCCGCCGTGATCACCGAAGTGACGGGCGTATGGATCGTGGCGATATCGCATATCGTCACACATGCGGCGCATGACGTACTCAGCTCTATACGTTGCATTATCTATGACTTGTTGCTTTGGTACTTTAAAGTTCATACGACCTTTACATCTGCAGTTATGTCTTTGTAGAATTCAACTCTACCAAACCCGTGGCGACTCAACATAGTTGATCCCATTGGGATGTAATCTATGATGATGCACTTGTCTTTAGTACCTTGTTTGCGCAACCCGCGTCCTACAGCTTGGATAACTGGGCCACGAGAAGCTACGAAGTTTGCGAGTACCAGACAGTCAACATTTTGTGTGTCTGACCCTTCACCGATCTTGCCGTCAGTTCCGACTAGACCCTTTACTTTGCCTGCATTGAGATCATCTACATAGCTCTGCGATTTAGCATCAATACCGGTAGCAAAAGGAATATTCAGAGCTAAACTGAGAAGCTTTCCGTGAGCAACCTCATCTACAAGGATGAGAACAGACTTACCTGCCTCCATCATTTTCCGAGCATCTTCTTCGATCTGCTTGAGCATCACAGGGCTGTTTAGAACGTGCTCCTTATAGGACTTGCCCTTGTCGTCTTTATAATCTCTGCCGGTGGTTGGAACCTGCCTAACAAAGAAGTACGGCTTAGCGAGCCAACCGTTTGCAACGCCCCATTTGATATCGCGTCGGATGAGGACAGGTCCACACCCAGCAGTAATCATTACATCCTTGCCATCCGAACGGTAATCGGTTGCGGTAAGCCCAAATATTTTACCAACCTTACTAAGTCCCTGTGCAATATCAAAGAATGTTGTTGCGGGCGTGTGATGGGTTTCGTCAAGTATGACCACACCCAGCTCCGCATCTTGGAACTCCTTGATATTCCTAGAGACTGAAGCAGCAATACCAATTGTAAGGTCGCATATGTTTTTCTTTCCGCCTCCATAGAATCCCACCCTATTCTTTCCAAAGCACGACACGAATTGGTCGTAGAACTGTTTAGCAACGGACTCACTTGGGCACACGATGAGAGCCCTTCGTTTATATCGCTGTACAAAGTGTGTTGCGAGAAGCGTCTTACCTAACCCAGTAGCAAGGTTAATAAGGCCGCGAGGACTATTGAGCATTAGGTCTACAGCTTCTTCTTGATAGTCTCTGAGGTTAAATGGCTTGTTGATCCACGGCAATGAGATCTTAGTTCCAGTCTCACCACGCAGGTCCAGGACACCCAAGCTATTAAACTTATCCTTGAGCAAGTTGAAGAAGCATGAGCTCATGACGAGCTTATCGCCTACCTCTTCATATAGAGACCCGTTTACTTCTTTCTTGAGTTGAGCATACGCTGGAGAGTTTCTCTGCCAGATGTTCTTTCCCATACGTCTAAGCTGATATTGCTTTGACTTATCAACGTACGTAAGATTCTCTTGAACGAAAGCCTTCAGCTCGTTCGAGGGATCAGTGATGACCAGATGATCGTTATAGACGGCGACGTGGCTCAACATTATGAGATTGTACTTGCAAGTATAAAGGGAAGGTCGAAAGCTTTTTATGCGATATGATAAACACAACATTTTAGTTCATGAACCCCACATGCAGTCGTTAGCTGCACTCGTACTTCTCACCAAGAAACTAGCTCCACGTCCTATAGGCTATAGAGCATGGCTGAAGTATCGTAAGTGGTTTCTACGTGAGCACTGCAAGAAGAACAAGACTCTACTCTGTGCCTACTGCGGGAAGGGTCCACTCAAGAAATTTAGTGACTTCAACGAAGATCTAGCAACTCTAGATCACGTAAAGCCTCTAGCGAAGGGTGGAGCGAGGTTTCACTCGTCTAACCTAGTCGTGGCATGCTATAGCTGCAACAGCCGCAAGAAAGACAAGGATGTACAAGAGTTTCTGAATCCGATCGTATAATGGAATCTGATAACATTTTAGGAGATTTTATGGGCGATGTTTCGTACGCCGACAAGTTAAAGACTCAACTCTATTGGTGGCTAGGTCGCCGCCGTCCCTTCATCATCAACGATGAATACAAGATCGAGCTCCTGTTCATCGATAAGGTGAACAACTCAGCTAAGATCCAGATCACTAATATCAAGACTGGCGAAGTTCTAACTGAGGATCAAGAAGAGGTGCCTAATGGCAGCCAACAATCTTGATCTGATATTCGACCGCTGGAAGGCAGCTCTAAGCACGAAGAATAGGAAGCGTGAGAATACTCCTTCCAACTTTGACGAGTTGTTTGAGGCTCTGCGTAATGCAGGTGCAACTCTAGAGGAAGCTCGTGACATCTGTCCAGAGGCAATCAAGGCGCATCAGCCAACAGCTAGTACAGCGAAGTTCGTATGGAACTCTGTTCGCAACAGCTCTCAGTTTGCCGGCGTAACTCAAGCAGAGTTCATCACGGATTGGAACAAGGACATTGCCGACACTGCTACGTCGAGCATGTACGTTTTCTTTCCAATCCCAGATGGCGGAGACGATGATGGCGAACCTAAGGTTCACGGCAAGATGTCCTCTAGGGAGCACGCTCTTCAGAGCGCTCATGCAGACTCCTTTGAGATGGTTGATTTTGACGAGGTAGATAAACAAGATGGGCTTCTTTTAGAAGAAGAGATGCTGAGCGTTTTAGGTGACAACAATGAGCAGTAACATAAAAGTCTTTTCAAAAGAAGAGCAAGACGCACTCCTAGCCAAGTCAGGCATGGGTACTAGCGAGAAGCTTAACGCAATGAAAGCCTCTGTTGAGGAGATGCGTAACTTTGGAAGCAATGACTCGGTACGCCGCATCATAAAGAGCATGGCTCGACATGACAAGCATCTGCGCGAGCGTCTCACCCTCATCAATGACTCACTCACAAAGATCGTGCCCCTGACACGTGAAAATCTATATCTATTCTGCGCCTATACTGGTAGCGGTAAGAGTACTGTAGCTGCTAACATCTCTAGACCGCTTTGGAAGCAAGGTAAGAAAGTCTTAGTGATCTCAAACGAAGAATCTGAGACGGACATCAAGCTTCGTATCGCGTGTCTAGAGGTGGGAGCCGACTTCAGGGATTACAAGAACGGGACAATGAGTCGAGAGCAGAAGCTAGCCTGCATCTCTCACCTGCCCTCCATCGAGAAGTTTATCAACGTCAAAGACGTCGATGATCCTCGTACAGCCAGGATCGAGGGTGTAAAGAACCTGTTAGAAGCAGCCAAGCTAGAAGACTACTCATGCATCCTTATCGATTACTTCCAGCTCATCAAGTATTCGGAAACAGATCTTAGGAAGACACCATACGAAGTGCTCATGCAACTTAAGGACTATCTAGGTCCATATGCCAAAGCGTCCAACGCTCCAGTGGTGTTGTTCGTCCAGCTTCACTCACTCAGTAAGCGTCCAGCTAAGGGGACAGAGCTCGACGGTCGTATTAAAGAGTGTTCGTTCATCCTGGAACCGGCATCAGTAGTGATTGAGGTCATTCCAGACTTCAAGTACAAGACAACAACCTTTGCTATATGCAAAGACCGATTCTTCGGTCGGACCGGCAAGAAGACAGTGTGTCCGTTCGTTGACGGGCATTTCATGGAAGCTTTCAAGGATAAGAAGGCCCTGGTTGAGTATCAGTCCCGCTGTAAGTTAGATGAGATGACTAGAGAAGACGGCAATGACATGATAGAGGACTCAGATGATTAACACTAAGAAGTGTCTCATCTGTAAAGACGGCAGAAAGAATAACTGCCTCCACTGGCATATGGATCCAGAGAATGGGTCCTACTGGGTGTGGTGCCAAGGCAAGTGCCAGCGTGGCTACACAATCCATGACTACTGCTGGCAGGCCGGGATCTCCCTACCTGAGTTCTTAAAAGGTGAGTTTGACATCAGGGAAGCGCCATCCAACGAGTTGCAGGTCATGGGCTGGCCGACACGTTTCATTCCACTCTCTGACCAACGGGCAGCGCCTGGCGTCAACTATATTAAGGGCAGGGGTCTTACTCCAGAGGGCGACATGTATTATGATATAGAGAGGAACGGCATCGTGTTCCCCTATTATTTCGAAAATCATTTCTGCGGCGCGCAGACTAGGTTCGTAGAACCACGCGTTCACCCAGACGGTGAAGTCCAGAAGATGGACACACTTCCGGGAACAAGATTAGGACTCCTGTTTTATGGGTGGAATCAATCGCGATTCGTTGGAGATGTTAAGGCAGTCATTGTCACGGAGGGCTCGTTTAACGCGATCTCTATTAACCAAGCGCTCAACGCTGCTCGCGGTGGGATTAGCAATAATCCCTGGCGGGCTATTTCTTGCAGCGGGGCTGGTGCTACGAAACACCATCAGGAAGCGCTTAAGGAACTCAAAGAACAAGGGATGAAGATCATCATCGCTCCAGATACAGATGAAGCCGGCATGAAGATGTTGAAGAAGTTCAACGAGGCCGAGGCATCTACTCACTACGCTCTGACCGGTTCCCCGAACGACTGGAACGATTTCATGAGAGAGCTTGGACCTGCTGAGTTTTCCAAGTTCTTTTGCTCCACTATAAAGAAGAACGATGTCTGACGTTAAGAAGAAGCTCAACGAAGAGATTGATAAGAAGATCAAGCGCAAACGAGAGCTTAGAGCTCAGAACGTTAACAAGTCCATCATCGATGCATTCGTGCTAGCTTTTATAGCTAACGTAGAGGATGTGAACACGATGGTGAGCGACGAGCGCAGTTGGTTATCCTTAACATCTAAAGCTATAGAGGCCTTAGAAGGACAGATAAGAAGTTTTGACTGGAACATGCGCTTGCAGGTTAACTGGCTCCAGCAAGAAGACAAACTACCACTAGTTAATGGTGTTACCATCACGTGGTCTAAAGAGTATCAAGCTAAAAACAACTGCGATGAGCAACTGTTCGTTGACGCTACTTCTCTACTGTTTCAATAAAAGGGGAGACTTTCGTCTCCCCTTCAATTCTATTTAGTTCTGATTTCTTGGAGCAGAGCCGGAGAGCTGAAGAATCTTCTTAGCTTCTTCAAGCTTGGCGCTGCCTTCTTGAACACCTTTGACAAAGGCGTCCTGATTGGAGTCGATAGCTTGGAACTTCGACGGTGTGAGCTCAAGAGCACCCTGTGCGTGCAACTCGCCCCATTTTCTGATCTTCGCATCCATCTCATCGAGACGGACTTGGTTGAAGTCTACTTCTTCAAGAGACTTAACACCCATCTCACCCATGATCTCTTCAACGCAAGCCTTCCAACCCATGGCTTCGTTGTAACGAGCCATAGCTGCAAGCTTTACTTTGTTGAGCGAGTAGATCTTATTCTGCTGTTCTAAGCGAAGCTTCTCAATCTCGATCTGAAGCTTCTTATGCTGAAGGTCGGTATGCTTTTCGTCCAGCTGTTGAGTCTTCTCTTCCATCTCGACGGCAAGCATCTCAGCCTCAAGTTCAGTCTTCCTGAACGTGTAGGCATCAGTGAACAGGTTATCGATACGGACGTTCAACTCAGTCATGCTCTGAGCAAGCTGAGATCCCTTGGTAGGGAACTCCAACTTAGCCAAGATGTACTTCCTTTGGAAGGGCTTGGTGATAGGATTTGGGAAGTAGCTAGAGTACTGGGAAGCCTCTACGATCTGTGTCTTTGCAGCTTCAGGAAGGATGGCAAGTGCTTGCGCTCTGGCCCTCGTCTGTTCTTGGTCTGCATTGATGATCTGCTTGTACGATTCTTCTACGCCTGCCCTGAGGATGTCCTCAGCGCGGACTGTTTTTAGGTCTGTCTTGTTAGACATTAGGTGTCTCCTTCCGTTTGGTGGTTATACTTCTAAGAGCGAGTCAAGGTCAACGGAAGAAGACCTCACTCAACCTCATAGAAGGTCGGAGCTCAATGCTCCTGAACCTTAAGCGTTTGGACTAGCAACCACGTCTGCGTCTGGGCGCAGTTCAAGGCCGTTAGCGCCAGCATTCTCTTTGTAACGAAGTGGTGTCAGGATAGTAGGATCTAAGCCAACAACTGGAGCAGTTATACTTGGCAAGTTAGCAATGTCGTCCGTCCATGAGCACCACACGCCAAGATTGCTGCCGTCAACTGAACCTGATGGATAGTTACCGGACTGACTCTCATCCGAACCGATTGCAATTATAACTCCATTTGTGTTTTTGGCTGCTCTGTAAATCATACTTACCTCTTAACTTTCAGTAACTTCTAATGAGAGACCAAGGATAGCTTCTCTGAAGTTAGTTGTGTACTCTTCAACTGTAGCTATTGAACTACCAGCGTTACCACCGCAAGCGAAGATGTTAGTTCCAAGTCTGAAACCGTTAGCTCCCTGTCTAGCTGTGAATGGCTGTTTTACAACAAATAGGTCCATCAGAGGTTGATACTCATCTATGTTAGCGAAGTTAGTGGAGCCCGTATTTACTCCACCCATAAATAGAATGTTATCTTTAGTTGTTTGCTCTGCGCCCCCGAAACCTCTTGGCTGACTGACTGTCCCAGAACCAGTTGTCCAAACGTTAGCACCATCGTTGTATTTTTGTACCGTGGTGACATCAATAGATCCGTTGTATCCAGATATCAAATAACCATATCCTTGTGCAGACTTAGATGGTGCACCTTCGATTACTGTACCGATTGCAGCTTTACTGGTCCAAGAATTGGTTGAAGTACTGTACTGGAATGAAGTACTAACAATTGACCCAGTGTTACCACCGGCCAAATAACCAAAGCCATTTAGTGAAAATGCGGAACCAAATGTGGTAGCACTACCTAATGAAGCTAAACTCAACCATGAATTGAAAGTTGGATCAAAGGCATAAACGTTAGCTATACCCACAGAACCATTATCACCGCCGATGCTATAACCCTTACCGCCCAATGCTAATCCATAACCGTGGCCTACGGTTTGAGGAAGCGAGGCAGACAATAACCATACGTTGTTAACGTCATCGAATCTATTGTTGGTAGCTAAACTAGGTGCATATCCACCAGTAGCGTATCCCTGACCGCCGACATTAAAACCTAGATAGATTTGCGTAGCTACAGGGAGGTTTGCCTTGGTAACCCAGATCTCTCCACCGAAGCTCGTGTTGAGAGCTGCGATACCAACTTGAACTTCATAGTTATGAACGTTGCCGACGGTCATAGTGCCGCCACCGCGGAATTGAGTCCTTGCGGTGTTTGTACCGGTCTTTGTAGTCCAAGCGTTAGCGCCTACGTTATACTGTTCATTTGTGTTTACAACACTTGGATTTAAGTCGCCGCAAGTGGCATATCCAAACCCATTGATGCTTCCTCTTGAACCGATCAAACTTTCACGAGCACTGTTTACGTTGGCGACGTTTGACCATGAATTCAATTGGTCGTTGTACTGCTCAACTGTGGAGCTTAACGATCCTGCCCAACCAGATGCGCCATATCCAAATCCATCGATAGAGAACGATGCGCACGTGTCATGGTTACTATTAGTGCTTGTTACGCTTGCCCATGCATCAGTAATTGGATTGTAACGCTGTGCGTTGTTCGTTCTACCACCAGAGTTATCCCCTGCACCGATGAATCCAAAATCATGTAGCGTGAAGATGGCACCAGAGTTTTGGGACGATACCATGTTGCTCTTTGTAGTCCAGGTATTAGCGACATCATTGTATTGTTCTGTCGATAAGATCGTCGCCGCGCCATCGCCACCCGCAATGTAACCGTATCCTATAGTAGCAAATGCACATGGACCTTGATTTCTACCAGTAGTTGTAGTAGTAGCTTTAGTCGTAAAGGTATTTAATACATCACTGTATTGCTCAGTAGTATTTGCTGGTGTACCACTTGCGTTTTGCCCAGCTATTACATAGCCTAAACCATTAAGCTGAAATGCTCCTTGATCTCCACGTGCTGTAGCCATCGATGCACGGGTATACCACGTATCTAACGAACTGACATAAAATTCACTGGTAGCTATGTCCGATGCTGAACTGTTAGATGTACCTCCACCTACAACATAAAGACCTGGAGCTTGCTGAAATCTAGCAGAGATAGAGTTGTCTCCAAGAGGCAACGAGTAGGCAACGTTGCCCAACATGTTTCTCCAGTTGTCCCCATCAGTTCTGACTCTTACAGAAGGAAAGCTAGTTAGCTTGTTGTTGACAGAGGCATAGACGTCAACGTAAGCGGTAATTGCACTAGGACTTAACACAGACTTCTTCGTGATAGGAACAGTGACGTAAGCAAAGTTACGGTATGAGTCAACCCATGTCTGAACAGTGCCAGAAGTGTTAGGTCCACCGATTAGGTATCCAATGCCGTTGAGACTCATCCTTGGGTTACCGTACATGGTGTAACCACGAGCATTTGGTGGGACGTTCTTTACTGTCCAGTAATTGGCATAATCAACATACTGCTTAGGAGAGATGTTAGCTACAGTTCCTGCACCGTTAGCATTACCGAATTCATATCCAAGGCCGTTGACAGCAAATGCATATGAAGCTGGGTCAGACGTTGGGAGAAGCGCGATATCCAACCATGCATTGGTCGAAGCATTGTACTTCTGTGAAGAGGTTGTTGGGCTACTGTTCGTGGGTCTGCCACCACCTGTTACGTATCCTAGGTCATTGATAGTGAAGCAGCCACCGAAAGATTGTGGAATCATCGATGCGCGGTAGCGATATGCTAGGTTAATTGTGTCATACTCTGCTACAACGCCGTTGCTGGTATTGAAGCCGCCGGCAAGGTAAGGTGCATCAGATAGAACGAAGCCTTGGATACCTACACCGTTAGTCGTAGTTCCTTCAGCCGTTTGAGTAGTCCATGTATTTGTCGTATCAGTGTATTGATACATTCCGCAGTTATTACCTGCAGCGTTTACTCCGAAGAAATATCCGAAGCCAGCAAATTGGAATGCAAAGCCGCCGTACGTGGAGACGGGGACTAGAGCTCTATTGATCCAGTAGTTATTGTCTTGGTCATAACGTTGATTGTTGTTGGTACCACCAGCGCCCACGAATCCTGTAACAGAATAGCCATAGCCATTGAGTTCCATGCCAGTGTTGGCTTCTAATGCAGTTAGCAAACCGCTCTTAGATACCCAGAAATCGCCGCTTAGACGATCAGGATGAACTGTGACAAGCTTAGATTGACTACCGAAAACTGAAGACTGTCCACTGAAGCTTCCAGCTTGTGCAGCTTGTAATGTTGCTAGGTCAGCAGCAGAGACAGATGAAGTTGAAGAAGCTGAAGAGACATCCCATGTTCCGTTAGTGGTGCCGTTAGCAACTAGTCTAAAGTGAACAGTAAGTAACGAAGGTACCGTTCCTAGGATGGTTGTCCCATCGTTGGCAAATACAGTGATCGTGCCAGTGCTGAGATTGACTACGTCAAATCTTTCACCAACAGACATAGTTGTGGCATTAGGGAGAACTACAGAATGATTCAGGCTACCCGTTAGGATCTGAACGCTTTGAGACGTATTGATAAGGGTGAGCGTACCGGCACTGGTGACGGTAGACTGAAGTCTCTCAATCATTGCTCCTTGTTTAAAAAACATTTACTTGACCTCCAAGGTCATACCTAGGATTATACTTGCAAGACTTGTCTTGAACTCAGATATATTCCATGCCGTAGTGCCGTCTGTAGCTAAGAAGGTGCCGTTTCTCGTATTTCCGTGCCAAGAGTTATAAGCGCCGTTTGTAGCCCAAGGTGCTACAGGTTCTGCTTTGAATGCATTGGTCGTAGCATTGTACTGATAATGGTTGGTGTTCAATGAGATGTTGTACGTGTTAGCAGCATCGAAATAACCAAGACTTACGGCAGCACCAGTAAATGGTACCACTGTTAATGTCAACAAAGAATCAGCAGCATCGTCATATTTATAGTTACCGTTGCTTCCGCCGGAACCACCGCCACAAGGAGAGTAGATAAAGCCTTGCATTACTGCGTCGCTAAGGAAAGCTCCTGGTGTCGCTGAGTTTGTACGAGACGTAAATGAATTGGCAACTGGGTCATATCTCTCAAAAAAAGTGATATTTGCAGTTACGCTAGTTTGAATACCGTTGTGTCTATAGCCATAACCGTTTAGCCCAGATCCAGCACCGCCACCGTTTGCGTTAGGTGACGTTGCAATAGTAAGAGATGTTTTGGTTACCAGATCAAACTTATCGCCAACACCAGTGTCTGTACCTGAACCACCGGTAGCTCCACCGCTGCAGTACATGATACCGTTTAAGCCCCAAACATGTGGGTAACTTCTATTAGAACCATATGTGAAGACAGTTCTGCTGGTATTGAACAAGTAATCATACTCAGTGATTGACGTTCCGTTTCTAGCTAACATTGCTCCGCCAACTTCTACAACTTCTACTTCAGTTGAGGAAGTAAGAAGTGAAGTTTGGTATGTCCATGTGCCGCCGCCGATTCCAGCAATGTAGGCTGGGAGGCCAATGCGGACGTCATAATTACGGTATGAACCAGCATTGATGCTCTGCTGATTGGACGTTCCAACAGGGAGAGCGGTCATGCTTAGCCATGAATCCTGAGTATCGTTATATCTTTCGTTCACGGTTAGAGCTGCGCCACCGCCGTAAGTAAAACCATATCCGCCAGCAACGTTAGAACCAGGAGACACTCTGGAGGTGATAGCTGATGTCTTGTTAGTCCAAGTGTCTGCTTGAATGTCGTACTTTTGATGATTGGCAGTACCGGATGTTGAGATCTGTCCGCATGCAGCATAGCCGTAACCATTTAGACCATAACCAGCAGTACTTCCGCCGGTCATCTTAGCCGTTGCTAGAGAACCTTTAGTTACCCAAGTATTCAACTGATTGTTATAATACTCGCTGTCGGTAGTGTCCGTGTTTGTACCAACGCGACCGCCTGAAGCAAAGCCGCCGCCGCCTAACTTGAAACCAAAGGCTCCAAATTTAACGATGTTCATACTGGTAACTGTAGTCCACGAATTTACAGTAGGATCGTATTTTTGATTAACACTAAGGATTGTAGGACCAGCATCAGGTGACCCGCCGTTCACAAAGCCGAAACCGTCTGCTGTGAAACCTTGGAGATATGCGGAAGCTGTTGGAACAGCCGCAGCTGAAGTTGAAACATCAGTGAGATCATTGTATTTATCGACTGACGTGGTAGCAGGAAATGATGGGGCTACGCCAGCAATAGCGTATCCAACTCCTTGAAGAGACCAACCACCACCAACACCTCTTGCAGTGGTCATGTTACCCTTGGTGATCCATACGTTTTGAGAGTCATTGAACTGAAAGTTTGTAGCCTGAACTGTGCTGCTGTTAAAGCCGCCAGAAGAGTAAACTAGTCCAGTTTCCCTAAACTTGTTGATAAGAGTTTCACCTTGTCTCAAGATAGTAGTTGCATCGTTGGCAGTGACACTCTTCCAGTTATCGCCGTCAGTTCTGATCTGCGCTGCAACAGTAGATGCTACGGCTGCTGCACCAGCAGCTAGGAGTACAGAGGTTGGGAGTGTTGGAGATTGGCGAACGCCGACAAAGGTAAACCAGTTGAAATTTCTATATTCATCAACTGTCGCTAAGTCACTAGTGAGATTGTTTCCACCGACAACATACATTGAATTGTTGAAATTTTTATTTCCACCACTCAACTGCGAACGCGCTTGCGTTATCGAACCCTTAACTTGCCATGAGTTTGTTGCATCAGAATATTCTTCAACAGTGGCTACGGCAGTTGGACCAGCAGCTTGTCCAGCGGCCATCATTAATGTCCCGTTGCATGAACCACCAGCTGGATAGCGTCTAGCGGTCGTAGGAAGAGACTGATTAGTGTATGAAGTAAGAAGCTCGTCAAACCTGCGGAATGCATTGGTTGGTGTTGAGGATGCAGCATCTCCACCGATGATGTAGCCGTACTTATTGTGAAACACACCCTCTATTGAGTGTGTAGCAGTGTCTAAGAAAGCCGATAATCTAGTTACCCAAGCATTTAGTGCAATAGTGTATACTTCAGTAATTGGACTTGAAGTACCGCTGGTGAGGGATCCGGTAGCTGCATAACCATAAGCCCCAGAATACCAACCTGCGACGTTAGTTCTTGCAGTGTTTAAGCTAGCAGATGCTGCCCAAGAATCTGTTACAGGATTGTAATTTCTCACTGTAGCTAGAGCATTAGTACCATCAAAACCACCGCACGCGTATCCTAAGTTTCCATCCGTCCAGCCAGTTCCTTGTTGACGACTAACTGAATCGGACGTTTTTATGATCCAATAGTTATTATCTTGGTCATATCTATAGTTTGTAGCAACTGGAGTACTAGGACCTGTTCCGTAAGTGAAAAATAAATATCCGCCTATTACGAAAGGAAAGCCAAGAGATTTAGCTACAGGAAGGGAGGTACGCGCTAGTGCATAGTCACCGCCAGCTTCTTCTGGGTTAGCAACTAACGCTGACTTGGATACAATCGTTCCATCGTTGTAGTTTAGTCCTGAAGCAAGAGCTTGAAGCATCTTGAGTTCGTTAGCATTAGATACAAGACCTGCACCACCAGGAACGCCGGTTGCGTTAGCAATGATCCATGCGCCGCCAGCAGTACTGTTTGAGGTAGATAGGAATGTTAATTGATAGTTGGCTGCAACGTTACCGATCAATGATCCGCCATTAGCACTAACAGCAACGATACCAGTCGATCTATTGTCGATATCGAAACGTCTGCCGATAGGAACGGTAGTCGCATCTGGAAGAACTACAGATTGAGTAAGAACACCAGTGAATTGCTGAACAGTCTTATCTGAAGCGGTAAGGGTAGTAATACCAGCTGCTGTTGCAGTGGTGTTAACCCCTTCTACTAGCGCTCCTAGTTTAAAATAAGTGCTCATTAGCTAACCCTCAAAGCTGCGCCAAGAACAGTGGTCGTTAAGCTACCTTCGAACATCTGTGTATTCGTTGGGTTTTGACCACCGCCATCCTGCATGATACCGCCGTTTAAGTTGAAAGAACCGCCAGCAAAGTTAGCGATGTTCATGTTAGATCTTCCAGACCAAATCTTAGTGGAATCACTATATGAGTTGACAATCGTCACAGCGGTTGAGCCGTTGTATCCACCAGTAATCCAGAGCTGACCTCTGTAAGAGCAACCCATATTATAGTCAATTGTACCTAGCGGATAAGAAGTCTGAGTGCTCCATGAATCAGCCGAATCGTTGTACCTATAGAACGCTGAGTTACCATTTAAGTAGTAAACGTATCCATTCAAGGCATCAAGGTTAAGACTTCCTCCGCCGCCAGATGCAGTGACGTTGGACTTAGTTGCCCAAGCATTTGTCAACGGATTGTATTGATAAGTCGGAGTCGAAGGAGCGTTGCTGCTGCCGATGGAGTAGCCATAACCGTTTAGAGTTGAAGAACCGTTCAAGTTCACTGCAGTAGGAACGTTAGCTTTGTTAATCCAGCTATAAGTGATATCGTTGAATTGGTCTGTAGCTTGTGATACAGGACTACCGTTACCACCAAATCTCCAACCAAATCCTTGAAAGGAACATCCAGGAACATAAGCAACTGCTGTACCACCGGATACTGCACCCTTAACGATCCAGACGTTTGCTGGCAAGTTATACTGCTCAGTTCCAGTTCCGCCGTTGTTCCAACCGATGTGATATCCGATACCGTTTAAGTTAAATCCTGAGGTATTGATACCGGTATTGAGGTTTGCCTTAGTTACCCATACACCGAGTCCAACGCCAGGATAATAAGCCGGAACACCGATACGCAGATCATACGTACGTTCTGGTCCAGCTCTGTGAGCGGTTGGCATTACCAGTGCGGTAGGAATAGAAGTGATGGTTGTCCAGACGTTTCCAAGTGTAGAGTATCTTTGAGCAGAAGCGATGACGTTAACGCCGTTGGTAGATCCACCGTTGATGTATCCATTTCCAGCAGCCATCGTAGCACTAGCAAAGATAGTCGCTGTAGCAATGGTTGCAAGAGTGGCCCATGCATTAGTGTTTTGATTGTATTGAAAGGTTGAGTTTGTAGCAGCACCGTTACCGATTGAGCTATCATCGCCGCCTACGACATATAAGAAGCCATTGGCAGCAAATGAGGTTCCTGCATACTCTCTGTCTGGCATACTAGTTATGGTGGTATATGCATTAGTGATTGGATTGTAATATAGCGCCGCTGTTTGTACAGTACTCGTAATCCCACCGCAAATATATCCTAAATCATTGAGTGCTGAACCTGTTGATCCAGTAGTAGCAGTAGCCGTGGTAGCGTTTGATGTCCATGCATTGGTTGTGTCGTTAAACGATTCGTTTACGTTTGTGTTGCCGGATATTCCGCCGCCATTAACTGCATAGCCGATATCCTTGATAGACCAAGAAACACTAAGATGTCTTGCGGTGATACCGCTCGTACGCGTTGACCACGTGTCGGTGATCTCTGTGTACTTCTCATTAGTGGTTAAGTTTGTACCAGCTGTGTTGGCTCCACCGAACACTAATCCATTGCCAGCGATAGGAAAACCTAGACCGCCGTATCTAGCAGTGGTCATATTGGCTCTTTGAGTCCAAGTAGCCAAGTTGTCGTTAAACAACTCGTTGATCTGAACAGCGATAGAGCTACTGTTAGCGCCACCAGCAAAGTAACTTAGAGGAGCATTCAAGAACTTAGTATTAGCGACTTCGCCAGTCTTTAGCGCTGTGTCCAAACCAGCTGTTAGCGCATGCCAGGTGTCCCCATCAGATCTTAGTTCAGCATGTAGTGATGTAGCTAGAGCAGCGATTGCTGCGCTTACAAATATGCTAGAAGGGGGGTTGGCACTCTTCAGCATCGAAGGCATAGTGAAATAGGAGAATGATTTATACGACTCAACGAGAGTACTTGGACCGCTTGCTACGTTACCAGCTTGATAGACAGTTCCGTTAAGTCCGAAAGCTCCATAGTCTTCTTTCTGAACGCTGCTTGCAGCTCTAGAAAGCCATGTGTCTGCGCCATCCTGGTACTGTTGAATGTAGTTGAGGGATCCACCGCCAGGGCCGGCATAGATCGATCCGTTTACAGATACTGCTGATGCACCCTGCAATCCTTGGTTTGTAATCTGAATACATGGAGCAGCT
>Ga0265338_10001174_pt1 | contig 43228 bp, 34 predicted proteins | sample 42126metaG_FD_193579 | JGI IMG/M metagenome (GOLD analysis project Ga0265338, IMG submission 193579) | Rhizosphere microbial communities from Carex aquatilis grown in University of Washington, Seatle, WA, United States - 4-21-26 metaG | ecosystem: Host-associated > Plants > Roots > Rhizosphere... | reverse complement strand
TCAACCTTTGCAAATGAGAGTCACGCCACGGTATCTGTGCCTAAGAGAAGATTTCAGGTAAAGGAATCGGATCATGACTCAGGTTCGTCTCAGTGTAACCCGCGACTCTCGCGAGCCCAGACGCGGGCTTTAATCAGCGCTCTTCCTGCGGCCGAGGGCCCGTATATGGACCCCCTTCGTCCAGGCAATATCAACGGGGGTGCTTTCGACTTCAACAAGTTCGAAGCCGGCGGATTCAAGCAGGCTCGATATGGAGAGAACGCTGCAATAGTTAATATGCTCGTGAATACCAACATCCATGCGCAAGGTTCCCTTTTGAAGACCTTCGCGATCGCCATCCGAAATCTCCTGAGGTACCTCGATATAGAGGAATCCTCCAGGTGCGACGTAGGTTCTTAATTTGCGAATCAAACCGAGCGGGTGGGGAACATGCTCGACGATATGTGCCGCGAGAACCAAAGAGTAGGTTCCAAGGTCCGATTCAGCACTCACGCGCACGACACCCTCGATCGGCTCAATGTTCGAGACTTCATATACAAACTTGGAAGCGGGCAATGCCGGCATAAACTTGCCGTCGGAGCCGCCGTAATCAAGTATGGAGATCAAGTCGCTTTCAGGTAATGCACGGCGCAGGAAAGCGTTCAGCGCGGTGGTTCGCGTCTGAATCTCGGCTTCGTCCTGACCAACAGCCGCAGCTATCGCAGCATACGTTGGTTCGTAGTGTACGCGTTCCTGGTTATACGACGGCGAGCGGTAATCGCGATATAGGCGCATGATATCGTCGTCATGGAATGGGACACTGGTTTGAATGAAGGAGCAATGCGAGCAGATCTGCATTTCTGTATACGCGAATTGTCGCGAAAGCCGGGAGAGAACGGACGTTAGCGCAGCCGCGGCGTCTCGAATTGCCTGCTTGAGCGGGCTCGCTGACCGGGCAGAGCGAATCTCCATACCCAGAACTCGCTTGAGGAAGAACGGCGCGACCCTTCCGATCGGCCCGAGATCTTGTAAATCGCTTCGGCCACAGTTTCTGCACTCGCCCATTTAAGTTCTCCTTTGGTATGAAACAGAGCCAGGGATCGGGATTCAGTAAGAGTCCTCGACTTGCCTTCGAGTTGATACTTCTGTCAGAAAACCCGGTCTGCCGCAAAAAATGTCCTGGCGATTCTGGAGGCACAAAGCAACCTTCTAGGACGCCGATTCCTTGGGCGTTTGCGAATCTTTGCGCGCCACCCCCAGCCCGCGATTGTAGATCGTCTTCCGCAGGGATGGAATATGAGTATATGGGCTATCAATATCGTCAATGCTGATCGTTTGATCCTTCTTCACGGCCTTCAACATCACTTCGCCTCTCATCAACTCGCGACATGACAATTGACCCTTCTGTAACGGAATTGCGAGATATACGTCGTCGTCGCCCAGGATTTCCCCCGCGGCGATATCTCTGGCCGCGTACACCCCACGCACCAAGGCATCCAGATACTCGATTTCTTTCTTGAGAGGAATTCGCTTTTGAGTTCCTGGCGATCCACACATTTGCTTTGCTTTGTGGAATGCCTTGAACCACTCATCCACCTGGTCAGGCAGACTGCAATACGGAGATACCGTGATTCCATCCGAAATGTCTATGTGCCGTTCGAATGTCCTCGCCCCTTTGGCGTACGCAATCAACATGGAGCTTGTCCAATCAGCGTACTCATGTGTGGAATACCCGATCACATTCTTCGGGTAACGATTCCGGAGGAAGTCGATTTGGTTAATCTCAAGCTCTGAGTCCTCAGCCGGATAGATCGAAACGCAATGGTTGATCGCTAACGAGATACCACGGTTGGCAAAGAAAGTGACAATATCGTCCATATCTTTCAGCGAAGATCCGCCGGTTGAAACCACGGTGGGCTTTTTCGTCTTGGCAATTCTCTCTAACAATAGCCAGTCGTTCAGGTCAGAACTCGCAACTTTGAGGATAGGAATTCCAAGCTCAACACACAAATCAACAGACCGCTCGTCGAACGGCGTTGCCATCGCGATGCAACCGGCCTCGCGAATTGCCTTCACCAGGGTCGCGTACTCTTCGTCGGAGAGCCGGGTATCCAACGTCTTCTTCACATAGCGCAGGTCGGAGCGGCTCACAAAGTCCTTATGAATAAACCGATCAACATCGCGAAACTGTAATTTGATCGCGGCGCGCACATTGTTGAAGCGGACTACGTGTGAAAACTCGCGAATAATCTTTAGCCCGCGCTCTACGCTCCCAAGATGGTTATTTGCCATTTCAAGAACAAACAGATCTTCAAAAACCGCGCTATCAACCATTCTTCCACTCCTTAGCCGCTTTCGCCATGAATGCCGCAAAACTGTCGAACCTGACGCCCACGGGCACTCCGCATCCCGCCGGAACATCGCCGTATCCGTGGGTCATCAAACAAAACTGGATTCCATTGCATGCGGCTGCTTCCGCATCTTCTAACGTATCGCCGACCATTAGGCAATTCTGCGATCTGACCTTGTGCGTTGCAAGCACCCATGACATCATCTCTGCTTTCCCCGCAAACGCCTGCTCTGGGGAATCTCGTGTCACAATATCCTGAAAAAATGACAGCGTGCCTGAAGCCTCCAGTATCTTCAAAACGACGTGTAGAGGCTTATTGGAGACCACAAATGCTCGAATGCCCCACGTCTGAAACCTTTCTAACATCTCCTTCGCCCCAGGATAGTAGTACGTCCTTTGCCAGCCATCCTTATCGTAGCTGGCGCGAAATGCTCGCTCCAGGCAATCCAAATCCCGCTCACTTGCCTCTGCGCATATCCCTGAGAAAATCACCCGTATAGGCGGCCCAATCAACGATTGTATAGGCACATTCCGCATCGTAAGCCCACAAGCCGCAAATGCCGCCTCGACAGAGAATTGAATTCCTGGGAGCGAGTCCAGCAATGTTCCATCGAGATCGAAAAACACAGCTTCAGGCACTCGATTTACGGGATCGCTTCTCATCACTTCTCATCCAAAGCGGGCATATTTGAAGCCAGTTCTTCTGGAGAGAGGAATGGGTACATGTCCTCGAGGTTTGGTGTCTTGATCGTACCATCTGGCAGTATTCGGGACCGCAACCGGGGTTCAAAGCCTTGCTTTGGATCGAGGACAACGTTGAACAAGCTCGGCCCTGGTTTGGCGAGTTCCCTTTTCACTAATTCGAGATCACCCATTTTATCTACTTGGAATGAGGGAATCCCGTAAGCGTTACCGACCTTCAAAATGTCTGGAAATCCGACGCCACTCGTCGCGTCGGTGCCAATCAAACGCCCTTGGAAAAACCCCTGTTGCGTTTGCCGGATTGATAGGTAGCCACCATTATTTAATATAAAGAGCTTTACGGGGAGGTTATGAGTTACAAGCGTCTGCAGTTCTTGCACGTTCATCTGAAGGCTGCCGTCGCCCGCAACGCAGACGACTCGCCCACCCTTTGCTAAAGCAACCCCTATTGATGCCGGAAGGTCATATCCCATCGACGCAGATCCTGAATTCGATATCAACCGTTGCCCCTCCTTTAATTGTCCCGCCTGATAGGGAACAATGCAGGCAGACGCATTCCCACAAACCACTGCGTCATCGTTTTCGAGCAAATCAAACAAACGATCAATAAAGTAGTACGGGTTGAGCGGAGGCCCCTCAACCTTCTGCTCCGGCTGAACCACAGGGTATCTCTTCTGTCTCTCTTTTGCCCACGCCAACCAGGCGGCGTGGACTGGAGAGGTGTTCACAGCCGAACCAAGCTGGTGCAACATCTCTGTCAGAAAGACTCTTACATCGCAGTGAATGGCAATATCTGGTCTGCAGGTCGGTTTCTCAAACTCGGCAGCATCGACGTCAACCTGGATTTTTGTCGCAAAGCGAGCAAACGATGCCCAGTTATAGCTGGTCTGACGAACATTCAGGCGAGAGCCCAACACGAGCAAAACATCGGAGTTTTGTGCTGTAAAATTCCCCACGCGGTCACCGATCGTGCCTGGACGACCACAGTAGAACTCATTGTCCGAGGCAATCAAATCGTGCGTCCACGCCGTGACAGTGGGAATACGGAGTCTCTGAACCAGAGCGTTGAACTCAGGAATAGCATTCCCAAGCCGTACTCCTGTCCCTGCAAACAACACCGGCCTCTTTGCCTTGCGCAGCCTCTCAATCACATCCGCTACGTCCGTCGCTACTCTCTCCGCATCCCAGTGGAGTTCATCCTCGGTCCGATCATAATGCGCCAGCTTTTCTTCATCGATCAGCGCCGACTGTACGTCAACTGGAATATCTAACCAGCACGGCCCCGGGCGGCCGTTCTGCGCTAAGTACCAGGCTCGCTCAAGGTGATAGGCAATACTCGATGGATCGTCTATCAAGACCGAGTACTTGGTGATTCCCTTCACCATTCGGATAATGTCAACTTCCTGGTCTCCTAATTGCCTTAGATTGGTAATGCCGTATGTGGCCATGCAGGTTTCGCGCTTAACCTGGCCGGAGAGGATGAGCATAGGGATCGAGTCTGTCCATGCGCCGAACACCCCATTCAGAGCGTTTATGGCACCCGGGCCAGTGGTTACGTTCAGCAAACCGGGATGATTCGTAATTCTTGCATAACCTTCAGCCGCAATCGCCGCGGCCTGTTCGTGGTGAGTGCAAATAAACTGCAGACCGCGGGTAGTGCCAATTGAGTCGTTCAGGTGCATGGCGCCGCCGCCAGTCACCATAAAAATGTGTCTCGCTCCCCATTCTCGAAGCTGACTCATAACGTAGTCGGACAGCTTTATCATGGACGGCTCTCCTTTGAGGTACTGCAATGCATATTGCACCACTGGTTCATCGAGGGCGGTAAGTGCACACTGTGCGAATACCGCTTTGAATTGGATCAATCAGGCGATCTGGCTTATGGGATATCCAGATGGTTAGCCTTAGTTCTCAGGAGGTCGACATCCACTTATCTGATTTAGATAGAGGTACGGGGCCTCTCCACTTAGTATCCATTTCCTTTTCCTATGCAGAATGCGCGAATGGCCTGCGCAGAATAGGCAAGCATGGGCTCGGTCAGTCCTGGATAGACGCCGATCCAGAACACCTGGTTCATGACGAAATCGGTATTGGGCAACTCACCCACTGCGCGCAGTTCGCAGCTCGCATAAGCCGGCTGCCTCATCAGGTTACCGCCGAATAAAAGACGCGTGCCGATGCGCGCATCGTCTAGCGCCCGAGTCAACTGGTCGCGCTCGAAAGGCGCGGTTTTGCGGACGCCGATGGGAAATCCAAACCAGGATGGATCGGCTTCTGGCTCGTGCTCAGGCAGAATAAGGAATTCTTTCAGGGGATCAAGCGCGGCTTTCAGCCAGGCAAAGTTCTGCTTACGACGCTCAATAAAGCCCGGCAGCTTGCCTAACTGCGAAAGACCCACCGCTGCCTGCATATCGCTGACCTTGAGATTGTAGCCAATGTGCGAGTAAGTGTACTTATGGTCGTAGCCATAGGGCAGCGTGCCTAGTTGCCAGTCGAATCGTTTGCCGCAGGTATTGTCTTTGCCCGGCTGGCACCAGCAATCGCGGCCCCAGTCGCGGAAGCACTCGATCAGTTTGGTTAGCTGCGGCTTGTTGGTTGCAACGCAGCCGCCTTCGCCCATGGTGATGTGGTGCGCCGGATAAAAGCTGAACGTGGCCAGATCGCCAAAGGTGCCCACGGTGCGGCCGTTCCAGGTAGAGCCGAGCGCGTCGCAGCAATCCTCGATGAGCCAGAGGTTGTGTTTTCTGGCGAACCCGGCCACTGCCGTCACGTTGAAGGGATTGCCGAGCGTGTGCGCCAGGATGATTGCTTTGGTGCGCTCGCTGAGAGCCGCTTCCAACTGCGCCGTATCGATGTTGTACGTGCCCAGCTTCACATCCACAAAAACAGGCACCAGGCGATTTTGGATGATCGGATTCACGGTTGTTGGAAAACCCGCAGCCACGGTAATTACTTCGTCGCCCGGTTTCAGTTGCCGCTCGCCCAACGTTGGCGAAGTCAGCACCGAAACGGCGACCAGGTTGGCCGAAGAACCCGAATTAACCAATCGTGCATCCCGCAGGCCCACGAATTTGGCGAATTTCGATTCAAATTGTTCGGCAAACCGACCCGAGGTCAGCCAGAAATCCAAGCCTGAATCGACGATCGCAAACATGTCTGCATCATCGAAGACGCGACCCGAGACGGGAACTACCGATTCCCCCGGGACGAATTCCTTCGCCGGAAAAGCCTCCTGGTAATACTCAGTGGTCAGCTTCTGAATTGCCGCCCGAAGCTCGCTTTTTTTGTCAGTGCTCAATCGTCTCTCCGTTGAATTGGGCGACGTGCTTTTGATAGTGGTGGATCTGCGCCTCGGTGAAGACTCGCATTTCGATGCTGCCGCCTGCTTGCTCGCGCTGCCAGCGCTCGCCGTACCAGGCCTGGGTAATTGTCAGCGCTTCGGCAAGTTGCAGACGTGGCCGCCAGTCGAGTCGCGCCGCGGCTTTTGAAATGTCGAGCTTCAAGCTTTGCGCCTCGTGGGGATGTTGGCCCGGCTCCTGTTCCCAGCCTGCGCCTTCGCCCCACAGGCGGGCCAACTCGTTTACCACCCACTCCACCGGCCGCGCATCGCTGGGATTCGGACCGAAGTTCCAAGCCTCTGCCCCAGACACGCCGTTGTCCATCAGTAGTGCCGCCAGGTCGATATAACCGGTCAACGGCTCCAGAACATGCTGCCAAGGCCGGATGGCGCGTGGATTGCGGATGCGCACGGGGCGGCCCGTCTGAAAGGCGCGAATCGCATCCGGGATCAGCCGATCCAGGGCCCAGTCGCCGCCGCCGATCACGTTACCGGCACGCGCGGAGGCAATTGCCACGCCGTGCCGCGCATAGTCGTCGGGGTTGAAAAAAGAGTTGCGATACGCAGAAACCACTAGCTCGGCGCAAGCCTTACTGTTGCTGTACGGGTCAAATCCACCCAGCCGATCGTTCTCGCGATACGGCCACGGCCACTCGTGATTCTCATAACATTTATCGGTCGTGATCACTACCACGGCTCGCAGCGTGTCTACGGCTCGAGCCGCATCCAGCACGTGGGCCGTGCCCATCACATTGGTGGCGTAAGTGCCCAACGGATCTGTATAGGAGGCCCGAACCAGCGGCTGTGCAGCCAGATGGAAGACCACCTGTGGGCGATGCTCCGCGAATACTCGACGCACCAGATCCGCGTCGCGAATATCGCCGATCACCGAGCGCATGCCCTCGCCCACCCGCGCATCCTCAAACAGGTTGACGGCTGTGGGTGGCTCCAGCGCCAGCCCGCACAACTCCGCCCCCAGCCCTTGCAGCCAGAGTGCAAGCCAACTTCCCTTGAAGCCGGTGTGTCCGGTCAGCAGAACGCGCGTTCCGCCCCAATTCATGCCCAGACCTTCCAGGGCGCGTGGCCGCTGGACCAATAATTCTCCAGCTCGGTTTTGTCGAACATCGTGTCCATAGGATGCCAGAAACCCTCGTGTTTGAAGGCCGAAACGTGACCCTCTCGCGACAACGTCTCCATGGGTTCCCGCTCCCAGACCGTCGAATCGTCTTTCAGGTAGGCACTCACTTCAGGCGAGAGGACAAAGAATCCGCCGTTGACCCAACGGCCATCGCCACGCGGCTTCTCAGCAAACGAGTCCAGTGAGCCGTCCTCGCCAATATTGAGCGACCCAAAGCGCCCGCTCGGCTGGGTCGCGGTCAATGTAACCAGCTTGCCGTGGCTTTTGTGAAAAGCGAGCAAGTTGGAGATATTCACGTCGGCTAAGCCGTCGCCATAGGTGAAGCAGAAGGCCTCATCGTTTTGCACGTAGGGCAGCACCCGGCGCAGACGCCCGCCGGTCATGGTGGTCGCGCCGGTATCCACCAGCGTAACCCGCCACGGTTCTGAGCCTGGGCGATGATATTCCATGGTATTTTGGGCTAAGTCGATGGTGACATCGGCGGAATAGAGATAATAGTTGGCGAAATATTCCTTGATGGTTTGTCCCTTATAGCCCAGGCAGATAATGAAGTCATTGATGCCGTAATGCGAATAGATTTTCATGATGTGCCAGAGGATCGGCTTGCCGCCAATCTCCACCATGGGCTTGGGACGCAACGTCGTCTCTTCACTCAGCCGGCTGCCCAATCCACCCGCCAGAATAATCGCCTTCATACTCACTTCCACTTATCCTCGATTGTAATTTACTCTGCTCAATTGCCATGCCGGCAGGCGTAAGCCTGGATTGACTAACTACACCTCACCGAAAGGATTAACTGGCTGATTTTCTGAATCGGACTTTCAATCGCGTCCCTCGACCCTGCCATCAACAGAAAGAGCGACTGAGAGCAGCCGAATAAGGCACTGTCCGCTCAAATTGAGACGAAGCTTTCCGCAGTCCAACTCCGGTCGCGACGCATCAACCGGTCAAGACGGATTGTAGGGCTCAACCACGCCGTTCACCTTGATTGAGGGCTGCCCGGTAGTTGCCGAAACATACGGAACTTCGTTAGCCATGACCGCGTCAGGAAACTCCCAACCTGTAGCCAGCACTCCGGTTCCTGTGCCTGTAACCGACGAGATGTACGCAAATCCTCCGGGTTGAATTGGGGCTTCGATGTTGCTGCTATTCAATGAATCAATTGATAGCTGTCCAATTGTTGACCCTTCTAATTCGATAAGGCCGTTTATTGGGGAGTAGCCATCCTGCACGGCAAATCCATCGAATTCCACATTGCCGATCTCCGATCCGACTTGGAGGATCACGGCGGCGACATTCATATTCTGTTTTCGAACGATGGAGCAGTTCTGGAATGAAAGACTTGATCCAATTGATGTAACACCGGGGTTTTCAAGGGATGGCCGCAAGAACGCGCTGACGTGGTTCGACTCCTGGGAAGGCCAGACAACTCTCGCCTGGGATGGGGTAAATTTAACGTTTTCGAGCACGATCTTCCCAAAGTCTTCCGCAAGTGCGAGTACTGTTGGAGCCGTGAAGTTGCAATCTGAGATCGTTAATGAAGCGATAGAATTTGGAAGGCTCCCATTACTAAGTCCGATCACAAACGCGCCATTCCACAATGTGCCGTTGCAATTACTAACCGTGACGCCATCTATTACAGATCTCGTTGGGCCCGATGGACCACTAACTGTATACAAACGCATCAGCGACAGGCTATTGAATGTGCATCCGATAACCGTGACCCGCTCAATGTCGCCTGAATAGCCTTCCGGTGCGTTCAGCGCGATCGAGTCGTCGCCGGTCGCAAATTGACAATTCGATATTGAAATATCGTTCGCCGGACCATTGAAATGCACTCCGTCTGTGTTAAGACCGGCGCTTTGCATGATACAACCCGAAACCGTTACATTTCCGACATTGGAAAGGAATACGTGGTATGCTGGCACGTTTGCTAAGACCAGATTCTCGATCGAGATATTCTTCAAATTCATCAGGGCGATTCCGCAATACCAGATCAGGTGAGATCCCTGCCTGGTTCCGGTCGTCGAGACTCCGTTTTGATTACCATTCAAGGTGAAGTTGCTGAGCGAGACATTGCTCCCATTTCTTGGCGGGGCCGGGGGACCAGGATTCCAAGGGAAAACTGCACCAGCGTTCTGGATGGCGCCGCAGTTGGAACCCGACTTGGTATAGAATCCGGTGGCGCTGCCCAAGCCGGCAATCGACCAATATCCGCCGGCAGGCAGAAATAGTCCGCTGATCAAGGCGCTCCCATCGATGATCAGCGTGATCGGATTGGCTGCCGAAGCGCCCGCCATCGCCTCATTGATGCGCGGAGCATCGTCGGTGGCTTCGCCTCCCGTGTGCATGTTTCGCCCAGTGCTCAAATCGCAATCCAGGGCACAGCCGATTTTGGACGCCCAAATGTATGTCATTCCTGGAACAGGTGTCGGGGGCGGGGCAGGCCCCAGGCTAGGCAGGGGAGTGCCCAATAATTCGGCACTGCAGCCCGCCAATGAGGAGCCGAGTACCGAACCAACCGCCAGTACGCCCGTCGTCTGAATGAAGCGGCGACGATCGGTCCGCACTGCACCGCTTTCTCGATCGCATTTCATGTGACCGCAACCCCATGGACAGGAATTATCGATGCCTTAAACGGCCCTGGATCGCAGGCCCGAAAATCCGCCATGGAGAACCCGGCGGCTCGCGCATACTTGTCTGTGTAGGGCAATGTTATCCCTTGGAATTGCCTCGCGCAATTCCAAACGTATTCATGAGCCGGCGAAACTTGCCTGCGCTCAAGCCCCGCAGAATCCCCAGGCAGGGTACCTGCGCGCATCATCTTCCCAGTTCCAGCATTCGGTGTTGCCTTTTTTCGTCGCTCCGCGTCCAACCTTCAGGCCCAAAAACTGGCATCCCGCTGTAGCGATTAGCTCCCTGTTCTCCATAACCACTAAAATGCAGCCAATGGCTCATTTCGTCTCTGGAATCATCCCCCTAATCCCTATCAATCGGGATCTGGCGACACCTCTGCACCGCCAGGTCTACTCCGGTTTTCGCGACGCGATCCTCCGGGGCGGGCTGGCTCCGGGACAGCAGGTGCCATCAAGCCGCGCGCTCGCATCGTCGCTGGGAATTTCCCGCTTTCCGGTTCTCGACGCTTATTCCCAGCTCAATGCCGAGGGATTCTTCGAGAGCCGCATCGGCGCAGGAACCTTCATCGCCCCATCCCTGCGGAATCATCGTCGCCAAGCCACACGCTCCCTCGAGGCGCCTGCCGGAACCCGCAGCGTCTCTCGCCAGGTCTCTTTGTTCCCGCCTTACCAAAAGTCTCCGTGGCGCTTTGGCTGGGGCGCATTCGCCGTTCACCAGCCGGCCATCGATCAGTTCCCTTTTGAGGTTTGGTCAAAGCTGGTTGCACGCAACAGCCGCAGGCCCCGCTTTCACGCGTTTCACCACATCGATCCACTTGGTCTAAGGCCCTTCCGCGAAGCCATCGCCACCTATCTCTCCACCTCCCGCGCGGTTCGCTGCGATCCCGAGCAGATCATGATCGTTTCCGGCTCCCAGCAGGCGCTCGACATTACCGCCCGGGTGTTGTTCGACCACGGCGACCAGGTGTGGATTGAAGAGCCCTGTTACCCGCTGGTCCGCTCAATTCTCCGCGGTTCTGGCTGCAAAATCAGGCCAGTGCCCGTAGACAATGAGGGGCTGGATGTCGATTATGGCATCAGGCACGCCGGCAAGGCACGCGCGGCTTTTGTCACGCCTTCGCACCACTACGCGCTGGGCGTCACCATGAGCATCTCGCGCCGCCTGCAACTGCTGGAGTGGGCAAGACGCGCCTCTGCGTGGATTATCGAGGACGACTACGACAGCGAGTTTCGATTTGAAAGCCAGCCCATTGCCTGCCTGCAGGGGCTCGATTCCGCTGGACGAGTGATCTATATCGGAACCTTCAGCAAGGTGCTCTTCCCTTCTCTGCGCCTGGGCTACATCGTGATCCCTCCCGACCTGGTGGACTCATTCACGGCCGTGCGTTTTTCCATGGATATCTTTCCCCCGTATCTCTTCCAGGAGGTCTTGACTGATTTCATGGGTTCAGGCCACTTTGTAAGGCATATTCGCCGCATGAGATCGCTCTACAAATCACGCCGTGAAGCGCTCGTCGAGAGCCTCGAGCAGGAGTTCGGCGACTTTATTGAAATTCACGGCTCCGAGGCCGGGATGCATCTCTCCGTCACGTTGCCTGATGGCTATGACGACACTGAGATTGCTACCCGCGCGGCAAAAGAGAAGCTGTGGCTCTGGCCACTCTCTCCCTGCTGGACTGGTCCCGGCGCGCACAGCGGCTTTATTCTCGGGTACGGCAATACACCTGAAGAACAAATGCGGGTCGAGGTGGGACGGCTAAGAAAGCTTATCGGCGCTTAGGAAAGGAGAAACGATTCACTTCCTATTAATATTCTGCATCCAAGTTTGCAGATGGACAGGATTGCTAAATATTTATTGATCAATGCTGTTTGCTTATGGCTCTGCTGGACACCGAACCAATCGCGAGCCCAGGCATCTAATGATCTGCCCGATGCCCCAGGACAGATGGCCAGGCCCGCGGTTGACACAACCACCGGAGTGCCGCAGCGCGAGGCAACCTGGCGCAGTTTGCCCGGCGATTTTCTACATGACCAAAAGGACTTGTGGACTTTCCCGTTGCGATTGGTCAAGGGCCGCAATTTAGTGCCAACGCTTCTTGTTGTTGGTGGAACGGTTGGATTGATCTACGCTGACCCGCACGATATGCCCTATTTCCGCAGGCACGAGAAAAACCTGGATGACGTGAACGACGTCTTCGACCCAATGATCACCACTGGGGAGGTGATTGCGCTGCCGGTAGGACTGCTGGCGGCCGGCTACATCCGGCACGACGACCGTGAGGTGAACACCGCCCTGCTGGCAGCAGAAGCATACGGCGACAGCGTGGTCGTGAATCTGGCGATGAAAGCCATCACGCGCCGGCAGAGGCCCTCAGATATTGCGCCGAATGGAGACTATAGCGACACCTTTTTCAATGGCGGCAAATCGCCGTTCAAAGGCAGCAGCTTTCCTTCAGGCCATTCCACTGCAGTTTGGTCGGTGGCGACGGTGGTCGCCGAACGGTATCGACATCGCGGCAAACCGTGGATTCCGGTCTTGTCGTACACGCTCGCCACGGCTATCAGCTTCTCTCGCATTACAGAATCGGCCCACTTCCCGTCAGATGTGTGGCTGGGCTCCGCGCTCGGCTTCTCTATCGCGAAATACCAGACGTTGAAACCGCGGTGAAGGCACGGAAAACGAGAGACAAGCCGCCTGGTTCGGTGCGAATTGTTGATGCGGTTTGCATCGGCGGCTCCCATTGCATTGAGCGGCGGCATTCCTGAGCACCGAACGGCAACGATTTTCAGCGCGTGATCGCTTGTTCCTGAGCTCCGAGTACGCGCCCGCTGTGCTTATCTGTGAGGAATACGATTAATCGCAATGGCGCTGATGCGCCCCCCATTGTTCCCTTGACCTCATCCGAAGGCACGCGCATCGAAAACTCCCCATCGCCTTCGACTCCCGGGCCAATCTCTTTGAAGTCACGCACCACCGCCACGTTGCGTAGCGTCTTGCCGGCGTTTTCACCGCTTTTCACGGCAGTCAGAGTGACATCTTCGGCCAAAACCGCTTCAAGCGCGGTCCTCGATTTGGTCGCGGACGCGCCCGCCTGGTGCACCGCGAATTTGATTCTGTCCCCAGACCAAGTTGCACCCGAGATTGTGAGCTCCACTTTCGGCTGAGCCGCGGCCGTTTGGATGGCCGGCACCAGCTTGTTCCCGTCACTGCCCAATACCTGTGTAGTGCCATCCACCACCGCCTGCGGAGTATATACATCGCTCAATCCAAATTTGAATCTGTACGAATTTTGCCGATCGGTAACCGAATCCAGCGAGTAAGGATCGCGCCAACCTTCGTGGTCCCAGTAGGTGACATGTTCGCTGAGCACAATAATCTGCGCTCCCTGAACCGGCTGCATTTCGTCCAGCGTGGCCAGCAGCACGTCGGCAGGCGGACAACTTGAGCAGCCCTCTGAAGTGAACAATTCAACCAGGACCGGCCTGCGGGAACCGGTCTGGGCATCGGTCGCGGCTACGCCGGAGCGGGCAAACCATCCCAGGATCAGAATCAACGTGGCCGCACCCAACAGGGCGCCCAGCCACCACGCCAGACTTCGATTCCGCATCCTGAATTCTCCTGCTCTTCTGACTGCCCGCTGCTATGTAAGGTTACAAAGCAGCTGATTTTTATTGCGGGGTTCTAATTGAGTGAGGCCGGCTTGCACTGTCAGGTTGAGTGGCCGGCCCCCTTTTGTTTGGATCTCGTCAAGGCCTCCAAATTGCAAACGGCATTATTCGCTGATACCGTTCACATCCCAACAGTAGATCGCGAGTCACCTGCCCGCCATAACCATTCCGCGTGCGCCGAACCTTACCACTTGGATGAAATTTTGATGGTCATGAAGTTGGCCACGAAACTGGTCATGGACCTTGACCTTATTCGGATTGATTCTCTGGTAGCGGACATTGCCGATACGCGATTCGAACAGGATGACAAATCGGAATCTTCAATCGCAATTCGGGCTTTGGTCCTTAGGAATCGCCGCCATTCTCCTCGGTGTAACCGGCCTGGTGTGGGACGATTTCGCAACCAATTGGCAACGTGTCCGGCCGGGCGTTCCCTTACGCGAAGCGCTTGCGTATCTTGTAGCAGCCTGCGAGCTCCTCTCCGGGCTGGCAATCTTCTGGCGCCGAACCGCTCAGGCCGGCGCCTTCTTTTTGACCATCCTATATGCGGTCTTCGCGCTGCTGTGGGTTGTCCAGATCGTCGCCGCTCCCCTCGTTTATGACAATTGGGGCAACTTCTTTGAGGAGTTGTCACTGGTAATCGGCGGGGCGGTCGCATGCACTCTGCTTGCATCTCCCGATTCACCCTGGGCCAGCAGAACCGCTCTCGTCAGCCGCTTATACGGCATCTGCGTCATCTCATTCGGCGCCGAGCACTTCATTTATTTCGCGGCGGCATCCAGTTGGGTTCCTGCGTGGCTTCCGCCTGGACAGAAGTTCTGGACCGCGGCCAACGGCACGCTCTTTCTCATGGCGTCGGCGGCCATCTTCTCGGGCATCAAGGCAGCGCTCGCCACGCGCCTGCTCACCATTATGATTTTCTTGTTCGAAATTCTGGTGTGGGTGCCCAAACTTCTAGCCGCACCGCACGATCACTTCAACTGGGCCGGCAACGTAATCTGCATTGCCATGGCTGCAGCGGCCTGGGTGGTTTCCGACGCTATCAACGAGACAGAAAAAAGTGAAGGCGAGCAGGAAGCTTACGGCACACGACTCCGAATCATCGAGCCACCACAAGGGAGAAAGACCCTTAGCATAAATGATTGATAAGAGAATTTGGTGGACCTGGTCGGGATCGAACTTGAGCCGTTTTGCGGGCGTCCGAGCCCGCAGGCGAAATCCTGAGTCCGCCGCAGCGGGCGAAGGACCCCTGAAAAAGAACCTGATCTAGAAAGAATTGGTGGACCTGGTCGGGATCGAACCGACGACCTCTTCCATGCCATGGAAGCGCGCTCCCAAACTGCGCCACAGGCCCACTTCGGCGGGAGACAACTCTACTATTCTCTCTGCTCCGCATCGATTCGTCAAACTTGCGACCCGCGGCGGCCACCCTTTCTGCAGCCCTAAGGCCTTGATTCCTTCCAGCTTCCCAGTGACTCGCATCACACTTAACCCTGCCAGCCATCCGCAATAATCGTCTTGCGTGCGCTGATGCAGGGGGTCATGGCGAAATGTACAGGATTAATGACGCCCGAACTGTCGGGCTGAATATCAAGCAGTTTGTCATCCATGCGCCGCGTATCGCCCGCAAGCAGCGCCCCGGGCAATTCGTGATTCTCCGCCTCACTGAAGAGGGCGAACGAATCCCGCTTACCATCAAGGCCGTTGACGCCGCAAAAGGCACCGTCACTATCGTCGTTCAGGCAGTCGGCAAAACCACTACCCTGCTCAACTGCCTTGAAACTGGCGACTCCATCCTTGACATTGTCGGCCCGCTCGGCACTCCCTCTGAAATTTCTCACTACGGCACCGCGGTCATCCTGGCCGGCAGCGTGGGCACGGCCATGGCGCTGCCCACCGCACACGCGCTAAAAGATGCCGATAACCACGTCATCTTTATTGAGGGCGCGCGTTCCCGCGATATGGTCATCTTTGAAGATGAAGTGCGCGCCGCCAGTTCCGAAGCCTACATTCTGACTGACGATGGCAGCTACGGCGAGCAGGGCCTGGTAACCAGAAAACTCAACGACCTCATCGCCGCAGGCCGCAAGATCGATTTCGTTCTCGCCGTCGGCCCCGTGCCCATGATGCGCGCCGTCGCCTCCATCACCGTGCCCCTCGGCATTCGCACCATGGTCAGCCTCAACTCCATCATGGTCGACGGAACCGGCATGTGCGGCGGCTGCCGCGTCCTGCTTGGCAACCGCAGCAAGTTTGCCTGCGTTGACGGCCCTGAGTTCGACGCCTCGCAAGTAAATTTCGAAGTCCTCATGCAGCGCAACACCATGTATAGCGCCAAAGAATGTGAGTCGCTCAATCACTTCAACGCTCACAAAGAAGAAGAACTTATTCGTTTGCGCGCCGGCATTGCCACGCGCGAGCGCGAAACAGCCCGACTCCGCGCCAGGCTTGATTCTCAGCGTGGTACCCAATGTGACCTCCAAGGCGAGGTACCCCATGTCTGATCAGAATCCTCTCCCTTTGAAAATGCGCATGGAGATTCCACGCGCATCCATGCCCGAGCTCGACGCCACCATCCGTTCGCGCAGCTTTGAAGAAGTCAACCTTGGCCTGGCCGCCCCCCATGCGCACGTTGAAACCACGCGCTGCATCGAATGCGCCAAGCCCGGCTGCCAGGTTGAATGCCCGGTCGGCGTCAAAATCAAAGAAATCGTCGCGCTCATTCACGGCGGCCAATACCTTGCCGCTGCCGCAAAAATGCGCGAAGACAACGCTCTGCCCGCCGTGACTGGTCGCGTGTGCCCGCAGGAGAATCAGTGCGAAGGCGGATGCGTGCTCGGCCGCAAAGGCCAGCCGCTGGCCATCGGCAACCTCGAGCGCTTCATCGCCGACTTCGAGCTCGAAAGCGGCCAGATCGGACTTCCTCCCATCGCTCCGCCCACCGGAAAAAGTGTGGCCATCGTCGGCAGCGGTCCTGCCGGCCTCTCCGCAGCCGGCGACCTCATCCAGAAGGGCCATCGCGTCCGCGTCTTTGAGGCGCTTCACGAGCTCGGCGGCGTTCTTGTCTACGGCATTCCCGAGTTTCGCCTGCCCAAGAGCATCGTCCGCCAGGAAGTAGACAACCTGCGCACGCTCGGCGTCGAGTTTGAAACCAACGTTGTCGTCGGCAAAAGCGTCACGCTTGATGAACTGATGCGCGTGGAGGGATACGACGCAGTCTTCGTCGCTACCGGCGCGGGCCTGCCACAATTCCTCGGCATCCCCGGCGAGCACCTCAACGGCGTCTATTCCGCCAATGAGTTTCTTACCCGCACCAACCTCATGCGCGCCTACGACCCCGATCACGACCAGCCAATCTACAACTGCCATGATTGCGACGTGATTGTAGTCGGCGGCGGCAACACCGCCATGGATGCGGTTCGCACTGCCCGCCGCCTTGGTGCGCGCACGGCCACGCTAGTCTATCGCCGCACTGAATTAGAAATGCCTGCCCGCCGCGAAGAAGTGCACCACGCACAACAAGAAGGCATCGAGTTCCGCATGCTCACCAGCCCCATCGAGTTTATCGGCGACGAAAAAGGCTGGCTCACCGCCGCGCGCTGCCAGCAAATGCAGCTTGGCGAACCGGACTCCGACGGCCGCTGCCGCCCTGTTCCCATTCCCGGATCAGAGACTGTGATTTCCGCCAACGTGGCCATCATCGGCGTCGGCACCAGCGCCAATCCGCTCATCCAAAGCACCACACCCGATCTCAAAACCGACTCGCGCAACTACATCCACGCCGACTCCGAAACCATGCGCACCAGCAAGCGCGGAGTCTTCGCCGGCGGCGACATAGTTACCGGCGGGGCCACCGTGATTCTAGCCATGGGCGCAGGCCGCAAAGCCGCGAAGTCAATCAGCGAATATCTAGAAACCGGCACCTGGCAATAGCACTGAGAACAGTAGCGCCGGGCTCCAGCCCGGGGTCCCCAACGAATGATTTGTATTCGTTGGGGTGGAGGCCGGTTGTCGTACGGGCGTCCACGCCCGTACCGCGCTTTCGTATTCGCTCCACTCCTCCGCCCACCCCGCTAATTTTGCTTGACTTCCATCCCCACAACAGGCGAGCGTCATAAAAGGCCCCTTCCCCCAATCGAAAACCCAGGAGATTTGAATGGCGACGACGTCGACTCTTCAGCAGTCGAGAATGACATTGCATGTGCGCGGAACGTGGAGCGCACGCGACGACCGAAAGGCCTCGGCGGTGTGGCTCGGAATCCTATGGGTGGGAATGATCGCCGGATTCGGTGTAGATTTTCCCGGCTATCTGCGCAAAAACCCTCCCGCGCCGGTATTAGTTCATGTGCATGCGGCAGTCTTCACGGTGTGGATGCTGCTGCTCACCGCGCAGGTGCTGCTGGTGCTGCGCGACCGCGTGGCCCTGCACCGCAAACTCGGCGTCTTCGCGGTGGGTTGGGCGTGCCTGATGGCGGTGATGGGACCTGTGGCATTCATTTCCATCGTGGCGCAGCAAGCCAAACTTCACGGCCCGTTCCCGTACCCGTTTATCTCAGTGCACGTGGCCGATATCGGCGGCTTTCTGGTACTTCTGGCGTGCGGCATTGCATTGCGTAAGAACCCTGCCGCGCACAAGCGAATGATGATCCTGTCCACAGTAGCGCTCGCCGATCCCGGGTTCGCTCGATTTTCGGGGTACTTTCTGCCTGAAGCAACCAAAGTGTTTCCTTGGTTCGTAGAAGTGTTCTACGGCAACGTGCTGCTAATCGTCCTCATGCTCGGCTGGGACTGGTGGCGCGGCCGCCTCATCCGCTCCCATGTCATCGGTTCTGTATCGCTGACGGCGGCCCTGTATTTCGCCTCGCTCATGTACTTCTGGCCGCCGTGGAAGGCGCTCACCATGCAGTGGGTGGCCGTGTGGGCAAAGCACTTCGGCTAACCTCTCCGCGCAATTCCCGGCGTTTCAAGAGATGACGTGATGCAAGCGCTCCTGCTGCGCCACGCTCACTCGATTTCGCCCGGATTTCTTGGCAGCATAGAGCGCGCGGTCAGCTTCGGCAATCAGAGCCTCGGGCGTGAAGCAGCCGTTCACGGTGGCCGAGGCAACGCCCACTGAGACGGTCAGATACGGGGCGATCGAAGAAGCGGGATGAGGGAGATTGAGAGCAGCCACCGCCGCCCGAATCAGTTCGGCAAATTCCGTAGCATGTGCGGCGTCGGTATCCGCAAGAATGATGGCGAATTCCTCGCCGCCGTATCGGGCTGCAGTGTCCATCCGGCGCTTGCAACGGTGCTTGAGTTCGGTAGCCAGCGAAATCAAATACTCATCACCTTTCTGGTGACCCTCTGAATCATTCAAAGCCTTGAAATGATCCACGTCGATCATAAGTAGCGACAAAGGAGAATTAGTTCTCCTTACGCGGGAGCACTCTCTCTCAAGCGTCTGGTCAAACACGCGCCGATTGGCCAACCCGGTGAGGGGGTCGGTATACGACAGCTTCTTTAGTTCCTCGTTGGCAAGACTTAGATCGGCGGTCTTCTCCGCAACCAGCTTCACCAACTCCTGTTCCCTTTTCTTCGCGCCAATGAAGCGCACCCGAAGAACGACGCCGGCTGCCGACAACGGAATCAATACGCAAATGGTAATGAACCACCAGGATGCGTACCACGGAGTAAGAATGCGGAATGGGAATTCGGCACTGCTTCCGCTCCAATCGCCATCGTTTTCCCTTGCCTGGACCTCCAAACGGTAGGGACCAGGAGCAAGACCGGCAAACTGCAGTTCCCGCTGATCGGTTTCCGTCCAGCCCTGGTCTGCCAATCCCAGCCGGTACCGGAAGACGACTTCGTTCTGGCGCGACGCATTGAGCGCGGAATACCTTGCTATAAGAGGTTTCGATCGAATTCCAAAACCGGGGTCCGCACTTCCGGAGACATCGTTTTGTCCGACAGCAAGCCTGGTAAAAACAACTTTCAGCGGGACATCGGGAGCCTGACGCGGCAGCGGTTTGAAACGGGAAAGGCCGCCGCTGGTTCCAATCCAGATGGCGCCGTCGGGCCCTTGAGCGAATCCGTTCGTGTCGCAGTCGTCCCACACCAGGCCGTCGTTCATGTCGTAATGTGTCCAGCGGGCGCCGTCCCAAACGTCGACGCCATGCTGAGTGCCAACCCACAATCGTCCCCTGGCGTCATATTTCAGGAAATAAATCATCCCGTCGGTGCCAGGTCGCTGCACGTTCTTTTCAATCACCATCGCGCCCGACTGGGAATGGATGCGATCAATGCCGCCTCCGAATTGGTAGCCCACCCAGATGACGTTGTTTGGCCCGGCTCCGAGGGCAAGCACTGCTGTGTTGCTCAAGCCGTTGTCGCGAGTGAAGGTCTTCCAAAAGCCCGATGCCAATGCGAACAGCCCGCTGTCGCCGCCAGCCCACACTGTGCCGTCGGTTGCCTCCACCACCCCCCACATTCGCGTAGCTGGCAACTCAGTAATACGGGAGAATCTGGAGTTTGGCGCCGGCGCCATAAACAGGCCCGCCTCCGTGGCCGCCCACAGTCGATTCTCATGGTCGATGCGCAGGTCATAAACATTTTTGCCCGTAAGCCCCTCCGCATCTCCAATCCACTTTGCTGTCAGGGTCCCCGGCTCTATGCGAGCCACGCCTCGGTCTTCTGAGCCTGCCCAGATGTCTCCGTTGGGGGCCGCGATCAAGCTATGCACGACAACGGCATCGAATCCGCGCACGGGGACGAATGACTCACCGGATTCGGAATGATTTTTCCGAAACAGCCCCGAGCCTGTGCCCACCCAAAGCGACCCGTCCTTCATAGGAAGAATTCCGTAAACATACTCGGCGGCAAGCCCGCTTTCGGGCGAGTAGTTCTCCCACTCCCGGTAGCCGCGCCAGAGTACAAGGCCCCGTCCTCCCAGGCCGATCCAGAGAGCGTTCTGGCGGTCTTGATAGACGGTGCTCACCGAACCACGGAGGCCAGCCGAGCGGCTGATCCGTCTCCATTCCTTCCCGTCCCGGATCAGCAATCCGCCCGAAGACGGAAGCAGCAGCCGCCCATCCTGATCGAGAGTGGGCGTCTCCCGTATGCTCGCTGGCGGGACCGGCAAGCTGGGTCTCTCAAACTTCGTCTTGCCGGCGGCCAACACAAAAATTCCAGCTCCTTGAGCCGCCACCCAGAGATCCCCTCCCAAATCTTTTTTAATGCTGAGTATTCGCGCGGGCGGCAATCCGCTCTCTCGCGAGAAAACTTTCGTTCCGTGGGCATCCATCCGGCAGAGTTCAAGCCCGCAGCCGTACCACAGCGCATCGCCATTGGTGAAAACGCTGTTGACCTTCACTGCGGAGGTTCCATCGGGCTGAGGGAATTTGCGAAAGGCAATTTGCTCGCTGCCGGGCTCCGTGTCCATTTCCACAAGCCCGGCGTCGGTCCCGAGCCAGGTATGCCCTTTGCCGTCCGATTCGATGCCCTGCCTGCCCGATACAATGTTGAAAGGGATTGCGAGCTTCTCGAACCGGTTGCCAGAGAGACGGTAGAGTCCGAAGTTCCCCCCTATCAACACCCCCCCATCGGGTCCCTCGCCAATCGCAGCTTGAGAATTCGACGGAATCCCCTGTGCAGGCCCAAAAGCGTCAAAGCGATCGCCGTCGTAACGGTAGATGCCGTTCTCTGTGCTTACCCAGATAAAACCGGTGCGGTCCTGATAGATCCTGCGGATGGTGAGGTTTGTAAGGCCTTCCGAAGCGCCGAAGCTCCGAAAGCTGTATTCCTGAGCGCAGAGTACTTCCCCTGCAAGCGCCAGCAGGGCAAGCGTGAGCGAAATGACTCGACGCCTCACACTCTAACTATCGTGCAATTCAGAAACGACTGTAGTTCAAAAATGCACACTACCGCGCGTCGAATCAGGCGAGTTGTCTCGATCATCGGTGCAAAGTGCCTATGCGCGTGACGTTGATCGCAGGTTAACTCCTTTTCGGTCACGCCTTCAGCGCATCGAGTTCACTGCCCCTCAAAAATCAATATGTGTCCGAATCGTGGTTACATACACCGGCCCGCGAGCAGCGTTATATCCGGGATGGAAGATCTGCGTCCCGCCCAGCGTGCCGAACAGTCCGCGCCAGATGTGCGCGTTGTAATACCACTCCGTAATATCCTCGCGCGCGTAGGTCAACCCGCCATCTCCAAGCAAGAAGCCCAGCCCGCCATTATGCAGATAATTCTGGTGGTCGCGCTTGATTGCGTTCGATACAAACGCCACACCCACCTTGTCATTCGCCCTGTGCCAGTTGTGCCCCGCGTAGTCGCCGCCAAACTCCACCGTCTGGCCCACCTCGGTATATGCAAAAGACTCGTGCTTGTCCTCGTTCCAGCCGAAGCGCCCGAAAAGCCGCAGGCTGTCAGTCACTTCCTGCTCGGTGTTCAAGCCGAAACCGTATTTCACGGCGCCGAACTTTTCCGTCGCGGTAATCTCAGGCGTTGACGTTGTCCCGTCAAGATACTCGTTAACCGACGCGAGATAATCGCCCATGTGCGCGTGGTTCAAATAGCTCAGCACGCGGATCGCGCCCACGCGCTTTTTCTTCTGCCACGGCGAAAGCAGGCCCTTCCGCAACTCCCACTCCCAGTTCTGCCCGCTGGCGCGGCTGATGGCCCAGTCGAGATCAATGCCGTTCGCAATCACCGGCATGGCGAAGATGCCGTAGCGCGCCGACCACACCCGGTCGTCGTATTCCAGAATGCCGCCCACCGTGTAGCCGCGCGTGTCGGCCGCGTAGTCCCATGCGCCGTTGTTGTCGATCGTCCAGTTGACGAACTGCAGGTGGCTGTCCGATCCCACCGAATTCACATCGAATGTATCGGGCACGCTCATCTTGCCGATGCGGATCTCAAACCGCCGCACCGGCACCTTGGTCGCGAGAGCAAACTGGCTGCGATCCTGGTCTGTCATCTCATCGGTCAAGCCAATGGTCTGGTGAATCTCCCCGCGCGAAAGATACGGAGAAGTGCTCAGCGTCGGGTTGCGCACCACGTCGAGATTGGTTGCGCCCGCCAGCCCCAGCGCCTGCGAGATTCCACGTCCGCCGGCATTTTCAAAATCGACAATCAGGTCGGTGTTGAACCGAGTGTTGGGCTTCAGCTGATATCCCAGATACAGCGTCGCCACTTCCGATGCTTTGGTCTCAAAGTCATCGATCAGGCTGTTGGGTCCTTCGTAGGGTGAGCGAAATTGTCCATGCATCTGAAAGATGCCGTTGGCCTGCCCTGACACCCAGAAGCGCGCATTTTCTGAGTGCGGCGCCATGGTTAGCATTGGTGCATTCGCAGGATCGGTAGCGGCTGGCTCAGCCGCCGAACCCGACTGACTGGGTGCCCCATCCATTTCCGCGTTTTTTGCGGAAATGGGTGGGAATATAATGCCGCTGCTCTTTTGCCGCATCATTAGCGCGGTCCGCGGCGAGGGCGCCTCCGGCAACGCACTTGAAACTTGCGCCTCGGAATTGGCGCCGGCGAGCACCGCGAGAAAAATCAGTGCGATACCAGACGATTTGGCGATGGACGCAAGCATATTATTAAGAGCAGGGACTCTATACCCCCTCTGGGTAGATACTATACCCCCGGTGGGTATTGTCAAGCGGGAGATTGTTAAAATGTCGACCATGGATCGCGAGAAAATCAAGCTCCTCCAGCGCCTTCGCAAAGTTCGCGGGCAGCTCGACGCCGTCGAGCGCTCTCTTAACGCAGACGAGGACTGCGGAGGCCAGCTTATGCTGCTCGCTGCCGTGCGCGGCGGCGTCAACGGCCTCATGGGCGAGGTGCTCGAGACGCATATCCGCTTCCATTTGGCCGATGGCGCCAAGGAGCAGATTGCTCCTGAGCTGGCCGAGGATCTGATTGACCTGGTCCATGCCTATCTGAAGTGACGCGCTCCTAGCCTGGCGTTTGTGGCTTCTTGCCCACCCTCCCGAACAGGTCCACAAGCCTCGAACCCTCTGGTCCGCAGCGAATCCGCCGACATTTGCGTGTAATTACATGCCAAAGGCGCACAATGGTTTTGTGCTGGCTGTTCCGGCGAATTACTCACTTCATTAGCCTCACTGGGGTCTCCAAACAGCCACTAGAGGGGGGGACCCCCACCCCCCTCCCCCTACTCTTTTGAATCGGCGCTGAAAACAAACGACTTGATCATCGATATTGCCTCAATAGCAGTGCAAATGGGGTCGAAAATGACCCAAAACGCCTTTTTAGGCCTCGAATGGGAACTCAAAACCTGGCGATTTGGTGTTCGGTCCTTTTATTCCGCCGGATCAGTCGCAGTGAACGACGAGCAGCACGGCTTCTCGCTTGCGTGGAAGTTCATAAGCTCGGAGCGGATGCCGTCGGGATCATACATATTGAATTGACCTTTGCCATCGCGCCCGATCTTGGGCCCTTGGTCGTGTCGGCCGTCCAGCCGGTTGCCCGTCTTCAGCACGTTGTACGCATCCTCTACGGATTTTTCGCCGATCGAAAAGTGGTCGAGAACTCCGAGCGACTGCTGCGAAATGTTTGCTGGAATCCCAGTGCCTGAAGGCCCGCTCGTCACCATGTATTCGATCCAATCATGCGAGTCAGGCACCTGCTGGCTCACCCAATCCACCTTGCCCTCCTGCATTCCGCCAAACCAGTAAGGACGGAAACCGAGCAGATCGCGATAGAACTTGTCTTCGGCCTCGCGGCTGTGCACCAGCATGCCGCAGTGGATAATGTGGTGGCCGATGGCGTTGGGCGCATTCACCGGCGCGGGATTCGCAGGCGGCTGCACAAACTCAATCTTGTTGTTTTCCGGATCGAGAACCGCGAACCAGCGGCTGCCGTCGGCGCCACGGTCAACATGCGCCGGAACCTTCCAGCCTTTGGCGGCAAGGTAATTGCGCAGGCCTTCGGCGCTGGTGGTGTTGAAGGCAATGTGGTCAAGCCGGTTGACGCCTGAGTTTGGCGGCAGCGGCAGCACCTCAATGTACTGGGTAGGGCTGAATGCGAACTTAACGCCCGCGGGATTCTCAGGATCGGCCAGCTTGGCCGCGCCCAACTGGCCCACGTAATAGTGCTCAGTGGCAGCAGCGTCAGAGGTGTAAACGGCCAGGTGCGAGATGCCCGTAATTTTGGGGCGCGGCGGCGCAGACTGCGCAAAGGCGGTGACGGCTACTGCGGACAGCAGCAGAGCGGCAAAGGTTCTGGATTGCATAGTGATTTCCTCGCTGATCTTCAAGCCAGATAACCATAAATCGCTTTGCTCAGGTGCGCAAATGTTCAGTGGGGCGTTATTTCATAGAGTGGGCGTAGCGGGCTGTGTGCGGACGATGACGTCCGCACGACAACCGGGCTTGAGCCCGGCGCTACTTGGTAGCTCCGCTGCTTTTAAAACCTGAACTTGGCCGCAACCTGCATCAACCGCGGAGGCATGGCGCTGACCGCATTGCCAAAAGTTCCGCTGGAGATGTTGCCTTCAACCGAAACGGCCCCAAAGAACTGCGCGTGGTTGAAAACGTTGAAGCCCTCGGCGCGCAGTTCGAAGGCGCGATTTTCGCTTAGACGAAATTCGCGCGAGACCGTCGCATCCAGGTTCTCAAGTCCCGGCCCCGAAAAGAATCTGCGCCTTGCATTGCCCATTGTGCCAAGCGTTGGCAGCGCGAACGAAGAAGCATTGAAAACCGCCGCGTTCCGGCGAGGGTTAGTGTTGAGGTGCAGCGCACTGCCATTCCACTCAGGAGTGTCGACGCCGTTGTTGTTGATGCCGTTTGGAATCGTCCCCAGCAGCGAAGTGTCGTTGTTGTTGAGCAGCGTGATGGGCAGCCCGGTGGTGAAGCGCGTGATGCCCGCGACGTTCCAGTTGGCGAATGCAGTGCGCCGCCAGCCGGCGGTTTTGAAACTCGGCACCGTGTAATCGAAGCTGGCCACAAAGTTGTGGCGCAGGTCGAACGAGGATAGGCCGCGGCTCAGCGTTGGGCTAATGGGATTGACGGGTTCCGGCAACCCTGCCGATTGATCGATTGACTTTGAATATGTATAGCTGGCCAGCACCTCAAGCCCGTGGGTGCGATGGTTGAGCGTGGCTTCGAGCGCGTTGTAGTTGGCGTTGGCGATAGTGCGTTGCAACTCAACGCTGCCAAACTGCGGGCCAAAGGTGGTACGCGCGGCCTGTTCGTTGAACGGCCCGCAAGCCGAGCCAAGGCTGAGGCAGAGCGCGGGATTGGCCGGGTTTGCTTCTTCAAGCACCAGCATATGATGCGACGAGGTACCTACATAACTGATGGTCGCAAGCGTTCCCGAACCAAAGTTGCGCTCGACGCTCAACATCCAGTGCTGCGCGTAAGGAGTAACGTCGCTGGGCGATACGGCCGGAATGCCGACCAGCGGTTCGAACTGCGACCAATCCACATTCGCATTGGGATGCGATGGGCTTGCGCCGTAAGCCACTTTCTGAAGCGGGAATCGCTGGCTTGCGTCAACGCCGGTTGCGGCCACGGTGAATGGGTTGGACAATAGCGGCGGCGCGGCGCTGGTGTAAGTGTAGCCGTAGGGCGGATTCGCGCTCATGATGCCGGCCGAGAGTCCCTCGTATGCCGTGTAATACATGCCGTAACCGGCGCGAATGCTGGTGGAACCGGCTGGGCCGATGAGACGCCCGAGCCAACTATTGCGGATTTCAGATGCAGGACTATAGGCAATGCCGACGCGCGGCGAAATGTTGTTGCGCGGGGCGCTGAGCGAGCGCGACACACCGGGATCGCCGGGGAAGACCAGCCCTAGCGGCGCATCGGGATAGACCACCGACTGTTCGCCCTCAACCAGTGTCTGCAACTGGTTGTACTTCTCGAGCCAGGGGCGGATTCTATCCCACCGAACACCGTAATTCAGAGCAAGAGTCGGGACGACCTTCCAGCTATCCTGCGCGAAGGCCGCCATATAAATGTTGCGGTTGTAGAAGCTGCCGGCCTGGCCCTGGGTATAGCTCGATGTAACGCCGAGCAGGAAGTCGGCAAAGTCTACGTCGGTTTCAGAGCCGCTGAATCCGAAGCTGCCGTTAAACACCACGTCGGGGTGCGTGTTGATCTGGTTCGAGTGAACTTCGCCGCCAAATTTGAGCCCGTGCTTGCTCACGATGCGCGAGTAAGTGTCGCTGGCTTCGTAAATGTTTTCAGCCTGCACCAGCGCGGTGGTGTCGACGCCCATGGTGAAGTCGTTGAAGGCGACATTGGCGATGCCTTCAGTCGAGGGCTTGAGGGCGACGATGTTGGTGAATCCCTGGTCGGTAAGCGATGGGCCTACGCCCCCGCGCGGCTGGCCTACGGCGTTGGCGTTGCGCATGTAGCTCAGGTGCGCGTCGTTGAGCGCGTTGTTGCCAATGGTGACGGTGTGCTCAAGACTGAATAATTGCGCGCGGCCGCTTGAGGTGGCGTCGAAGCCCGGAACGCTGGCGCCGCCCGTGCCCGTGGGATAAGGGTTATCAAGCGAGTACTGATCGAGAAAGTAATAGGCCGAGAGTGTGCCCTTGCCCAGTGTCCAATCGGCACGCGTGGCGGCTTTGTTGTCTGCGAGGGTCTGGGCGGCATCGGCAGTCTCAAATACGCCGGTGGCTGCGTTGGGCTTGGGAATATGAGCAAGCAGGTTTTGCGCAGGGGCCGACCAGATTGATTGCGGAATCTGTCCTGTTGGAAAGACCTGTGTGTAAGGCTCGCCGGCCGTCACCGTGCGGCCAAGCTTGGCGCTCAGTTGTGCGGCCCAGTAGTCGCCGTTCACGCTGCCGGTGAGCGGCACCTGGGTAAAGTCACCGGTGCGCTCGGCTAGCGAGGGAACGGCGATGTCGCCGGTGTCGATTCCCTCTGTGAGCCGCGTTCCCTGGTAATCGGCGAACCAGTGGAGGCTCTTCCAACGCGAAGGGCCGCCCACGGTTGCGCCGTACTGGTTCTGGCGATAGGCGGCGCGGTCCGCGGAGAAGTAGTTGCGGGCATCAAGCGAGGTGTTGCGCAGAAACTCAAAGACGGTGCCGTGAATTTTGTCACCACCCGACTTGGTTGTGACCAGAACCTGGCCGCCCGAGGAGTTGCCGTACTCGGCGTCGAAGTTCGAAGTCAGCACGCGAAAACTGTCGATGGAGTCGAGGTTTGGGTCGATGGAGGTGCCCATGTTCACGTCTTCTTCAACGTCGGCGCCGTTGACGCGGAATCCGTTTGAAGCCTCGCGCTGGCCGCTGATGGAGAGGTTGCCGGGGTTGGCATTGCCTGAGGGCGGGGTGGTAGCGACGCCGGTCATGATGACCGCGCCGGGTTGCGACGTGTTGGCCGGCACAATGCCCGGCTGAACAGCCATCAGATCGGTAAAGTTGCGCCCGTTGAGCGGAACGCTTTCAATCTTTTTGGTCTCGATGGTTTCACCGAGTTGGGTGCTCGTGGTCTCCGCGGTGAGTTGGTTGGCCGTGACTTCTACGGTTTCGGCAGTCGCGTTGATTTTGAGCTCGATGTTCAGATTGGGGGAGGGTGAACTGGCGGCGACTGTTGCCTGAACCTTCAAGTCAGCGAAACCGGGAGCGGTGACCTTGACTGAATAAGCGCCGGCCGCCGGAACAGTCAGTTGGAAGTTGCCCTGCGCATCGGTGACAGCGGATTGGCCGGCGACGGGGGACACGGGGGCCTGGTCGGTTGACGCCGGATTTGCGGTCGCCGCCGCGATCGTGACTTCTGCGCCGGGAATCACCGAGCCGGTTACATCGTGAACCGTGCCGCTGATGGTGAACGCGGCAGGCGCCTGCGCCAAAATGTGCGGCAGGGCGGAACAAAAAACAAAAAGAGCGGTAAAGATACGGCCTTTCAACTCATGACCTCCATCAGGTTCATCCTCTGGGCCGGTTCCTGGGGGCAGGGCCAGGGCAAATGGTGAGCCTGTGAATATAGGACAAAATAGGTCCGTTTTCCGTCTGTGATTCAAATCACTCCGGAGGAAGACTGCCTCCGGACTAAGTGGGCCGGCGCTTGCAAACGGCCGTTGATATGCGACCAAATTAGTCTGAATTAAATATACGACTTAATAGGTCGGAGTTCAAAATCGTGCGTCTCGTAGTGCAGAACCTGGGGTATCCGACTTGCTGCTTGTTATCCTTGATACATGCCTGCATTGATTGATGCCATCGACATTAAGCGCAAGATGTTCTTCGAGTTCGAAGGCGCTCCCTACTACTGCATTGACGTTGAAGTTTCCACGCCGACGGCGCGCGGCGGCCAGACGCTTGTCCGACTCAAGATGCGCAATCTGCTCACGCGCGCGGTCTTCGACAAAACTTTCAAAGCCCAGGAAAAGTTCAAGGAGCCGGACCTGGACACGGTCGAGGCTTCGTACCTTTACTCTGACGGGGGCGGCTCGTATTTCCTCGACCAGACCACGTTTGACACCATTCAACTCTCGGCCGAAAAGCTGGGCGATGCGCTCGATTACCTGGTAGAGGGCGCGATCATTCAGGTAGATAAGTTCAACGGCAACCCGATCGGCATTACGCTGCCGCAGCAGGTGGAACTTGAAGTGAAATACACAGAGCCTGCGACTCGCGGCGATACGGCTGCGGGAAACGTGCAAAAGCCTGCCACGCTGGAGACGGGCCTTGAGATCAAGGTGCCGTTCTTCGTGAAAGAGGGCGACAAGGTGAAGGTGAATACCGAGACCCGGGAGTTTGCCGGCCGGGCATAATCGAGTGGCTAATGGCTATTTGCTATTGGCTGCCCTTCCCGTTTGGCCAGGAATTCAACTTGGGATATACTGTTTGAGGCCTTCATACAGGGGAGATCCCTGTCGAATCACGCCTGCGGCGGGTATATTGCCCGCCAAAAACCCTGAAAAATCGAGAAGAAAATGCCGAAGTTAAAGACACATTCGGGCGCGGCCAAGCGCTTCAGCAAGACTGGGACCGGCAAAATCAAGCGGGGCCAGACGAAGACGCGGCACATCCTGACTTCGAAATCGCCAAAAGTGAAGCGCAAGCTGGGCCGGACCCTGCTGGTTTCAGACGGCGACTACTTGAAGGTAGCGCGCATGATTCCCTACGCCTGAGTCATTGCATTGAGCAGCTCTTAGGTTGAGAGTTGCACCAATGCAGCAGGGCCGGAGCATCGGCCCCCGGAATGTGCGAAATGCGTTCGTACACGCCGAGAGATTCAGGATTGAAAGAGCGAGTGAAGAGGTTACAGCCGCTAAGCGGCCTCCTGCCTCCAGCCGCGTAACTTGAAACGCAAAAAGGAAAACGAACTATGCCTCGCGTAAAACGTAGTACCAAGCGCCATGACCGGCGCAAGAAAATTCTTGATCGCGCAAGCGGTTACTTTCTAACAAAATCAAAGCTCTACCAGGCCGCCCAGGAAGCCGTCGAGCGCGGCATGAAGTTTGCCTACACCGGCCGCAAACAGAAGAAGCGCCAGTTCCGCTCGCTGTGGATTGTGCGTATTGCCGCCGCAGCCAAGCTGAACGGCACCAGCTACTCGCAGTTCATTCACGGTTTGAAGAAGGCCGGCGTCGACCTTGACCGCAAAGTGCTGGCAGACATCGCCGTAAAAGACGCAGCCGGATTCACTGCACTGGCGGAACAGGCCAAGTCGGCTCTGACAGCCAAGGCGGCGTAAAACACATCTCGTAACACGACTGGCGGAAAAATGGCCCGGAGTTCTTTCGAACTTCGGGCCATTCGGCGTTTGGCGACCTAAAAGTCTTTTCCCGGGTCAGCGCGGCCAGTTTATAGTGGGCCTCATGCCTTTGACTCGTAGAGATTTCGCAAAACTGGGCGCGCTGGGCCTTGCCGCCCGCTTGGCTCCCGAACTTATGGCGCAACCGGCCGAACGCCAGATCGGCTATGCAATCGTCGGCCTTGGCCGCATAGCGGAGCATTTCATGGCCGCGACCCGTTCTACCACTAACTCCAAAGTGACGGCGCTGGTGAGCGGCCATCGCGACAAGGCCCTGCGGATTGCCGCGCAATACGGCGTGCCTGAAAGTTCCGTCTACAACTACGAGAACTTCGACTCCATTGCATCGAACAAGGCTGTAGACGCGGTGTATGTGGCGCTGCCCAATTCGATGCACGCCGAGTACACCATTCGCGCCGCCAAAGCCGGCAAGCACGTGCTGTGCGAGAAGCCAATGGCTACCAGCGTAGCGGATTGCGAGCAGATGATTGCCGCGTGCAAATCAGCCGGGGTGAAGCTGATGATTGCGTATCGCTGCCACTACGAGCCCATCCACCTGAAGGCCGTTAGCCTGATTCGCTCGGGCGCACTGGGCCAGGTTGAGGCCATCGAGAGCTCATTCGGCTTCCCAATCGATCCGGGCGAGTGGCGGCTCGATAAGAAACTGGCCGGCGGAGGGCCGTTGATGGACGTGGGCATTTACTGCCTGAATGCCACACGCTACCTGACAGGCGAGGAGCCAGAAAGCTTTGCCGCGTTCAGTTCCGTTATCGATCGCGACGGCCGGTTCGCCCAGGTGGAAGAGAACCTGACTTGGACCACGAAATTCCCTTCGGGCATTGTGGCCTCGTGCAACACCACATACGGATCTCTGCTGCTTGGATATTTCAAGGTACATGGTTCAAAGGGATCGATCGAATGCTCTCCCGCGTTCAACTACGACGGCGTGCGTCTGCATGGCGAATTTGACGATGCAGTCATCGACGAGACCAGCACGGCCAAAGATCCTTATCAGTTCCAGAACGAAGCTGAACACTTTTCGCAATGCATTCAGAACGGGCTTGAGCCGAAGACACCTGGTGAGGAGGGTCTTCGCGATATCAAGTACATCGCAGAGATTTACCGCGCTGCGGGAGTTTCGGCCTGACGGCAGGCTGCCTCTCAATGGTAATTAGTTCGCCAGAAATCCGCCGACCGCTTTTTGCCATAGTTCTGGCTGGTCGATGAAGTTCATGTGGCCGCTGTTGGGCATGATGGCGATCTGCGACCCCGCGATCTTCTCGTGCATCTCCTTGCTTAGCGATGGATCGCACTCATCGTGATCGCCCACCACAATCAGCGTGGGCACGTGGATGGTGTGCAGGCGGTCAACCCACTCCACTGACTTGAGATTGCCATCGATAATGAATTCGCCGTCAGAACCCCACATCTCGCGATAGAGCTCCCAGTTGGTGGGGGCGTTGCCCTGCGCGGGATCGTAGTTGGCGTTAGGCCGCGCGCCGTAGAGGAACGGAAAATAGCCGTCGCCCCATGCGAGGGTTTCGTACTCGTCAGGGTAGCGGCCGTGCTCCCACTTGGCGCCCTTGCCGTAGAGGCCGGCAGCCTCAAGCTGGTTCAGGCGCGCGAGCTTTTCGGGCGGCATCGCGGCTTTTTCGCGGGCCAGCACGGCATTCATCTCGGTAGTTGACGCGAAGGTGCTGTTGAGAATCAGGTGGCGCAGGTTCTGCTGATATTTGAGAGCGTAGGCCTCGGCCAAAACGCCTCCGCAACTGTGGCCAAGCAGGTCGATTTTCCCCAGCCCCAGCGCCACGCGCACTGCTTCAACATCGTCGGCCATGTTTTCGATGGTGTACTTCGATACGTCTTGCAGGCGCTCGGACTGGCCCGAGCCGCGCTCGTCGATAAAGATGAGGCGGTGGGTGCGCGCCAGGGGCAGCAGCCAGGGCAAAAAGTATGAGTGGTCAGCGCCGGGACCGCCGTGCAATACCACCAGTGGCTCGCCCTTGCCGAATTCGACGTAATAGATCATGACGCCGTTTGCGTCGACGTAGCCCGACTTCTGCTGGTAGATGGCGGCTGGGTTTTGCGCGGTGGCGCACGCGGTGGTGAGAAAGAGGGCGAACGCAAGGAGGCAGGTTTTCATGGCCCCATGCTACGGCAAGACCCGAGCCTTTTTACAAGGAAATTGAGTTGACGGCGTGCATAAGGCTAGTTGGGGGCGCGGCTGCCGCATGCAATGCATTATCCTGCTCTTTACACATATGACTGACGGAATACCCGATTCACCGGCATACGACGATGCCGCACTAGACAAAGCGTTTGCCGCGCTTGAGGCACAGGCACGCGAGGCCGCGGCCCGGCTTGCCGGCGAAGCTGCCGTTGAGGCGTTTCGACTGGAGTGGCTGGGGCGCAAACAGGGGCGGTTGAACGAGGTTTCGGGCCGTTGGCTGAAAGCCGCGCCGCCTGAGGCCAAAAAGGCGCTGGGCCTTCGCTTTAACGCGCTTAAAGCTGTGGTGGAGCAGTTGCTGGATTCGGCGCTGGGCGCGGGGCCGAGCGATGCTTCGCTGAAGGCCGAGGTCATTGACATCACGCTGCCGGGAACGCAACGGCTGATGGGCGCGGAACACCCGATTACGCGCACGCTGAATGAGATTGTGAACGTGTTTGCGGCGCTCGGCTACTCGGTCGGCGTGGGGCCCGAGGTTGAGACGGATTTCTACAACTTCGAGAGCATGAACTTCCCCCCCGGGCACCCGGCACGCGACACGCAGGACACGCTGGTGGTGGCAAATCAGGAGCGGCGTCCGCTGCGCGATCGGCTGTTGCTGCGCACGCACACTTCTCCTGTCCAGATGCGGACCATGGAGCGTCAGCCTCCGCCGGTGCGAATCGTGATTCCCGGCAAGGTGCACCGCAACGATGCGGCCGACGCTACTCACTCGCCGATTTTCCACCAGGTTGAGGGGCTATGTGTCGACACCAACATCACCTTCAGCGATTTGAAGGGCACGCTGGACCACGCCATGAAGGCGCTTTTTGGATCGGCGGTGAAGACGCGGTTTTTCCCATCGTTCTTCCCGTTCACTGAGCCGAGCGCCGATGTGCAGATCAGTTGCATCTTCTGCGGCGGCAAAGGCTGCAAAAAGTGCAAGCAATCCGGCTGGATTGAGTTGCTGGGTTGTGGCATGGTTGACCCCGGGGTGTTTGCCTTTGCCGCGGAAAAGCAGCCAGCCTACGATCCGAAAAAGATTTCGGGCTTCGCATTTGGAATGGGCGTGGAGCGGATTGCGATGATGAAGTACGGTATCAGCGAAATTGGAAGCTTTTATGCCGGAGATATGCGGTTCCTGGGGCAGTTCGCATGAAGATACTCACCAAATGGCTTCGATCTTACTTGCCGGCTCTGCCCGTAGACGACGAGCAGCTTGCCGAAGACCTGACCCTGCGCGGCATTGCCGTTGAGGGCATTTATTCACTCGGCGAAGGCAACGGCTCGCTCTACGAAATGGACATTACCACCAACCGCGTCGACGCGATGAACCACTACGGCATTGCGCGCGAGGCGGCGACAATTTATGGGCTGGCGTTGCCCAAATTGACATTCGCTCTTCCAGAAGCCCGTCCAGCTGCTGAGCCATTCCCGGTAAAGATTGAAGCTGTGGATGTCTGCGGACGCTTCACGGCGCGAGTATTACGCAATGTGACGATCTGCGACTCGCACGACTGGTTCACTGGCGCGGAGGTAAAGACCTATTTCGGCCTGCTCGAACAGAAGATGATTTCGAACGCCGTGGATGCCAGTAACTTTGCCTGGCTCGCCATGGGCCAGCCAACCCATACCTTCGATCTCGACAAGATTGAGGGCGGCATCGTGGTGCGATGGGCGCTGAAGGGCGAGAAACTCAAAACCCTTGACGGAGTGGAACTCACTCTCGACGCTGACGATCTTGTGGTGGCCGATCACAAAAAGGCGCTGGGCCTTGCCGGAGTGATGGGCGGCTGGGACACGATGATCACCGCCGAAACCAAAAATGTGCTGGTTGAAGCGGCCTGGTTCGATCCCATCGCAGTACGGCGGACTGCGCGGCGTCACGGGTTGCACACCGACGCAAGCCACCGCTTTGAGCGCGGCGCGGATTTCAATGCTGGTCCAGTGGCATCGGCGCTGGTGAGCGCGATTCTGCTGGCGAGCGGGGGATGGATTGAGGGCGAGCTGGTTGACGCGCGCGTGGAAGCGATTGAGAAGCGGACAGCAAGCAGAAAGCCTATAACTCTCCACCTGCGCGAAGTGCACCGGCTGCTTGGCGCCACCGTGGACAAAGATGGCATTGGCGCGGAAAACGTGGAAGCGGTATTGAATGGATTGGGTTTCCGGCTGGCTGCCGACCTGGACGACCTGCGGGAGGGGAGCCTTTCGTGGAGCGTCACGCTGCCGAGCTGGCGGCTGGACGTGGAGCGCGAAATAGACTTGATTGAAGAGATCGCGCGGGTATACGGATACGACAGGTTTCAGAATACGCTGCCGGCTTTTGGCGAGGGAGTGCAAGCGCTGCAGTGGGGTGAGAAAGAGACGGCGGTGCGCGGCACGCTGCGGGCAGCGGGATTCAATGAAGCTATTGCGAGCACATTCTGCTCGGCGGCAGAGGGCGCGCTGACTGCGCCGCAGCCGGGGCTGGTGGTGCCGCTTGGAAATCCGCTGAGCGAAGAGGCCGGCGTGCTGCGGCCTTCGCTGGTGCCGGGAATGCTGGCAATAGTGGCCGGCAACCTGAATCGTGACGTGAGCGATGTGAGGCTGTTTGAGCTGGGTACGGTGTTCAGCGGCACAACAGACAAGGTGGATGAGAGGCCGGCGTTGGCCTTTGGTGCGGCAGGGGCATTGCCACAGGAGTCGGCACTGCACGCTTCACGGGCAATCGACTTCCACGACGTGAAGGGAGTTGTTGAGCAACTGCTTTCGCGGTTCGAGACGAAGGCGATTTATTTCGATCGCTTCCCTGCCGACGCCGGCATAACGCCGCAGTGGCTGCATCCGTATCGCGCGGCGCGTTTGGTTGCAGAGGGCGCGACGGTGGGGTGGTTCGGGCAGTTGCATCCGAATGAAGCTGCCGCGCGCAAGCTCAAAGATGCGGTGCTGGTGGGCGAAGTTTACCTCGACAGGCTCTACAAGCTGCCGCTGCGCAAACCGGCTGCGCACGAAATTTCGCGATTCCAGCCGGTGCGGCGCGATTTCTCTCTCGTTTTGGATGAAAGCGTAGCGTGGGCGGCGTTGGATGGGGCCCTGGAAGAATTGCAGATTCCCGAGTTGGTTGACTGGCGGGTGCGCGAGGTATTTCGCGATGCGAGGCTAGGCAAAGGCGAGTACTCGCTGCTGCTGGGCACAACTTTTCAGGCGCCGGACCGCACGCTGCGCGAAGAGGAACTGCAGAGCTTTCAGGCGCGCGTGGTGGAGGCTGTTAGCAAGGTTGGCGCACGTTTACGGGCCTGAAAGACTTTTCCGCAGTCATCCGGGCTATACTCAAACTCGCAAATGCGCTTGAATGGCGCGGAGGTTACTATGATTCCGGAATCCTTATGGTCAACAGAGGCTGACGCCGCTCAAGAACAGCAGGCGGAGCCAGAGCCAGCCACGGAACTTGAGTCGCATGGCCATCTTGAGTCCCAGGCTGTAGACGAAGCCGCGCAGAAAGTCATGGACGATGTTGCGCCGCCGGTGGCGCTGGCGGTGAGCGCCGATGAATTTTCGGCACTTGAAGAGCGCGTGTTGCGCGCGGTGGAGATGCTGAAGCATGAGCGGCAGGCGCGCGCCGCAGCCGAGGTGCGAGTCGCCGAGGCCGAAGAATGCGCCGCGAAGGCCGTTGAAGAACTTAGCCCGTTGCGTACCCAACTCGAGCAGCAGACGCCGCTCGTAGAACAACTGCAAAGCGAGATCTTCAGCCTGCGCGCAGAGCGCGACACAGTTCGGCACCGGGTAGAGCGGTTGCTTGAGCAGCTCGATTCGCTGGAGATTTGAGGCGCCTATGCCTGTTGAACCTACCCACAGAGCGGGATTTGTGACGGTTGAGATTTACGACCAGCTCTATCATCTGGCCGGCAATAATGCCGAGCACATCAAGGAGCTGGCGCGGCAGGTGGATGCGAAAATGCGCGCCGTGGCAGCCCAGGGGCGCACCGCGGACTCGTTGCGCGTGGCCGTGCTGGCCGCGTTGAACCTCGCCGATGAGCTTTCGCAGGCGCGCTCCGCCGATCCCACGGCAGGCCACTTGCGCACATCGTGCCTGAAGGGGCTACTCGATCAGGTGCTGGAAGAAGAACGGAAACCTGGGCCGTAAAGCGCGAAGCAACTCGGCCAGATTACAAGCGAAACGCAGCTCTCCATCTCGAATCGATTGCAAACCGCCGAACTTTGCTGATTTCTGGCGCATTACCTTTGATTAGACTCTCCTAACAATTTGTAAAGTCTAATAATTCCCCTCCGATAAGGGCTCAAGGGCAGGATGGGCAACCATTTCCTGTCACCGATGCGCCGTTCACCTGCGCGTGGAGCCTGTAGGACCGCATGTCCCGTTTCACCACCCGTTTCATGATGGCTTTTGGCGTGGCTTTTGTGCTTTCGTCAATGGCCGCGCTAGCGCAGTTTCCGCTGAACGACGAGGAACTCGCACAGCAGGCCGCCCGCGTGGGCAGCGGCCAAATCGTGATCCCGCATTCCGGAATCCGGCTTTCCGACGATATTGGCCTCCGTGCACGCACTCTTTTCAAGATTTTTGTTCCCGCCGGCCGTCCGCAGGGTGTTGTCGGATTCAGCGTGGATGAGGAAGCGGCAAGATTTCCCATTCCGCGGGGAGGCTTGCTCAGGGAGACCGTTGCAAAGCCGGTGCAGCCGATCGCGGGGTACTTCGCGGAAACTCCAGCGTCGCTGGCCTGCCTCTACCAGCTTGTCACAGTGACGACGGGCTGCAATCCGGGAACCTTGACAGTAGTTGCGACCGGCGGATCCAAGGCAATTGCCATTGTGGATGCCTACGACTACCCGACCGCGCTGGCCGACCTTACAGCGTACTCAAAACAGTTCGGGCTCCCTGTGCCCACTTCTTCAACGTTCACTGTCGCCTATCCCGGAAAGAGCAAGCCATCAGTCGATCCCGATTGCGCATACTACGGAGGCTGGGACTGCTGGGCCACTGAAACAGCGCTCGACATTGAAATGGCGCACGCGGCCGCCCCTTCGGCACACATATACCTGGTTGAAGCCAACTCAAGCGGCTACAGCGATCTTTTTGCCGCGGTCACAAAAGCCGCTTCGCTGGTAAAATCTGCCGGCGGCGGCGAAGTCTCAATGAGCTGGGGCGGCGGCGAGTTCTCTTCTGAAACGCAATCGGACTCGACCTTTACAGGCACCAACGTGGTGTTCTTTGCATCGAGCGGAGACAGTGAAGGCACCTTGTACCCTTCAGTTTCTCCCAACGTGGTTGCGGTGGGCGGCACCACCATCGCGCGCAACCCCTCCACCATGGCATTTGAAGGTGAAGTTGCATGGGAAGACACGGGCGGCGGCTACAGCCTCGTCGAGCCGCGGCCGTCGTTCCAGAGCGCCATTTCCGCAACGGTTGGCACGCACCGCGGAGTGCCAGATGTGGCCGCGGTGGGCAATCCAGGCACCGGTGTGTGGGTCTATAACAGCCTAGACAATACTTATAGCGGACAACTCTATGCGTGGAACATTATCGGAGGCACCAGCGTTGCCTCACCGCTGTGGGCGGGCATGGCGAATCATGCCGGCCGCTTCAGCGCATCCACATCGGCTGAAGAAACGCTGATTTACGCGAACGGAAAAATAGCCGCCGAGTTCCGCGACGTAACGGTCGGAACCTGCGGCTACTACGAGGGGTACCTGGCGGCGAGCGGATGGGAACCGTGTGCGGGCTTCGGCGCGCCGATTGGATCAACCGGAAAATAGCGGTAGATTCCGTCACATCTTGCAAATTCGCCTCGGGTGTAAGATTCGGCTGGTTGGAAATATGCACGCGAGGCGACAGGCGAATGCCGGGATTCAAACACACTTACCGGTTACGATGCTTTCTAATTGCGTCTTTTTGCCTGCTATGTGCGGCAATGATGCCCGCCGGAACTGCGGCGCAAAGTAATTCCGGCGGGCCCACCGACCCGAAGGCGCGCAAGACCTTCGATCAGGCGGCGGACTGGGAGCGCCACGGCGAAAAAGAGGCCGCCGTTGAGGAGTTTCGCAAGGCAAACAAGCAGGACGGTGGGCAATGCGCAACGTGCCTGAACCGCGCCTACAGGCTTGCCATCGAAAGCGGCGACTACAAGTCCGCCCAGGCCATTGTCGCCGATCAAATGCCGCTCGCTACCACCGATTCAGATCGCGCCGATTTGCATTTTCGCCTCGCCCTGGCATTGGAGCGCCGCGGAGTCAAAGAGAAAAAGGAAGATCTCTTTACTGAAAGTTGCAGCGAGCTGAAGGCGGCGCTGGCTCTCGATCCGCAATACTCCCGGCTGCACTACCTCATGGGGATTTCGCTTGCCTGGCTGCACCAGGACGATGCGGCGCGCAGCGAGTTCAACGCATTCCTGAATCAGGACAAGGACGATCTCTCATTGCATGAGCGTGCCCGGCGTTATGCCGAACGCATTGACCTTGCTCGCTCGCGCATGTCGCCTCCATTCTCGGCAACCACCATCGATGGGCAACGCATCTCGCTCGACAGCCTGGCCGGCAAGGTTGTGCTTATTGACTTCTGGGCCACGTGGTGCCCGCCATGCGTGGCCGCACTGCCGCATATCCGGGAGATTGCGCACGAGTTCGAAGGACAACCGCTGGTGATTGTGAGCATCAGTTTCGACAGCGACGACGCGAAGTGGAGAGCGTTTGTGGCCAAAAATGGAATGACCTGGGTGCAGATTCGCGACGGAAAGTTCACCGGCCCGCTGGCGCAGGTTTTCGATATCCGCGCCATTCCCGCAACCCTCACCATCGATGCCGACGGAGTGCTTGAAGATCAGCACGAGGGCGATACGGCGATTGATGGGAAGCTGAAGAAGCTGGTTGCGCAGGCGCAGGAGTTGGCAAATCGCAAGAACACTGAACCGGCCGCCGTCAAGCCTGTTGGAACCGGCAACTGATTTGCGTTCCACATCGGTCCGGAGCATCCCGAATGCGACGGCGCAAGAAACTAACACATTACGCCACTCTCGCACAAGACTTGCATTTCTTCGCGAAGAACCCTACTATCCGCAATAGAAACCGGCCTGCAAAGCAGGTGGGTAGTCAACGCTGGATGAACCAACATTCATTGAACAGGGGCTCGACTCGACAATCGGTTCTGTGTGCCGTGTCCGCCAGTCCGGAATGCCTAATGAACCGCGGAGAGCTCCACCGTCTTAGGACGGGTTCACCAGCGCATTACTCACGGCCCAGTGGGTCGGCTTTCTTTTTTGCACAATTCTGATGTAGCGCCGCGCTCCCGCGCGGTTGTCCTGCGCGCGTCCTCGCACGTAGTGTTCCTTCACTCAAGAACGTGATTCGCACAGCCTCCATGCCGTATCCTTGCCTCACGTGCATCCTGTCTTATTTCACATCGGGTCTCTCATAATTCCGTCGTACGGCGCGATGGCTGCTGTTGGTGTGCTGGTTGCGCTTTTCATGGCGCAGCGCACCGCGCGAATGGTCGGCGTTGATGCCGCCAAGCTGTGGAACCTGTGTGTGATTTCGCTTTGCGCCGCGCTGGTGGCCGAGCGCCTGGTGCTGATTGTTGCAAACTGGAGCGCGATCCGGGCGCATCCGGAATGGACGCTGGCCCTCGCCATGGTCCACCATCCGCTGATGGCTGCCGTAGGTGTGCTGGCCGGCGGAAGCGCAGCAACGTTCTATGTGCAAGTAAGAAAACTGCCGCCCTACGCAACCGCGGATGCACTCGCCCCTCCACTGGCTATGGGCCTGGTCTGCGAACAGGTCGGCGCGTTGATGGCCGGCTCAGGATACGGCACCGAGACACAAGTTCCATGGGCTGTCACGTATCAGAGCCCCGCGGCTGCGCTATGGAGCGGGACGCCGCTCGGAATCCCGTTGCATCCGGTGCAGGCCTACGCAGCGCTTGCTTTTCTCACGCTTGGCACTCTGCTGCTGGTTTTTATGCCGGCGCGCCGCCGCGAGGGAGACATTGCCGGCATTTTCCTGATGGGGATGGGTACCGCGATTTACATTACCGAGTTGTGGCGAGACCTTGAAGGGCGGGGCGAAATTCTGAATGGCGCGCTCGACGGACCCCAGGTGGCGGCCGTGGCAATGGTGCTTATGGGCGCATGGAAATTGAGAGAACAGAACAAGACCGAAACAGCAGGTAATCAACCCAGCCACCCGGTGACGGAAATTACGGCCGAGACCAACACAGATGCGGGAGCTGCACATGAATGAGCTTCGCACCTTCGATGTTCCGGCCGAATCGCGCGGGCAGCGGCTCGATCACTTTCTTGTGCAGCAACTCGCCGATGTGAGCCGGTCGCGAGTGCAGATGCTCATCGATCAGGGCGGTGTGCGCATCAACGGCGCGGCGGCCAAGTCTTCAACCAAGCTCCGCGGTGGCGAGCGGATCGAAGTCGAGGGCGAGGCGCATCCGGCGCCGCTCAAAGCAGAGCCTGAAGCAATTCCGCTCGACGTGATCTACGAGGACAAGGACCTCGCTGTAATCAACAAGCCGGCCGGGATGATGGTGCACGCCGGCTCGGGCAAAACCAACGACGCGCGCAGCCGCGGAACGCTGGTGAATGCCCTGCTGTATCGATTCAACAAGCTTTCAGCCACGGGCGGCGACTTGCGCCCAGGCATTGTGCACCGGCTCGACAAAGACACCAGCGGGCTGATTGTAGTGGCCAAAAACGACAAGGCTCACGCCGCGCTGGGCGAGATGTTTTCGTCGCGTCGCATCAAAAAAACCTACATTGCGCTGGTGGAGGGCAGGCTCGAGCGCGACAAGGGAACCATCACCGCCGCCGTCAGCCGCGATACCATTCGCCGCACCCGAATGACGACGCGGCCTAACGAAAACGCCCGAACGGCAGTCTCTCATTATGAGGTAATCAGAAAACTTGAGACGCGCTTTGGCCCATTCGCTTTAATTCGCGTGCGGATTGAGACCGGCCGCACCCACCAGATTCGTGTGCACATGTCGTCCCTCGGGTACCCAGTGGTGGGCGACACGCTTTATGGGGGGGCCGGGCAGCTTGTGGAGAAGACACCGCCGCAGTCGGGTAAAACCGCGGGACGGCGCGGCTCAGAGGAGGAAAGGCTGAGGCTGGGACGCAACTTTCTGCACGCGGCACGGCTTGAGTTCACGCATCCAACCACGGGGAAAGCGATGGAGTTGGAAGCACCGCTGCCCGAGGAACTGGAGGCGTTTCTGGGGCGGCTGGAAAGCCCGGCTAAAGCCAGCGCACGTAGTTAGGGCTGCTGGCCGCGCATTGCCGGTTGCGATTGATAAAATGAGGAAGTCATGAACCGAAAAGTAATGTGCCTGGCCCTGGCGGCAATAGTTGTGTCCGCCGGGCATTCTCAACAGCCTTCGACACCCGCGCCCGCAGCCCCGCCACCCGCAACCACCGCACCGGCACAAGCCCCGGCAGCGCAGCAAACGCCGGCGGCTCAGCCCGTACAACCGGGCGCGGCAGACGATCAAAGCTCGCCTGTGTTCAAGGTCCCGGTCAACGAAGTTCCGCTCATTTTCACCGTCACTGACGGTCGCGGCCGCTACATCCCCAATTTGCAGCAGAGCGATTTTGCCCTGCTTGACAACCAGCGCGCACCGGAAAAGGTTGACCGATTCCGCCAGCAGATCAACTTGCCGCTGCGCGTGGGCCTGCTTATCGATACGTCCACATCGATCCATTCACGCTTTCAGTTTGAGCAGCAGTCAGCCACCGAGTTTCTGCTTGAGGTGCTGAAGGCCAAGGGCGACCGTGCCTTTGTGATGGGCTTCGACGTGACTCCTGACGTAACCCAGGACTGGACCAACAACCTGGACGCGCTTGAAACCGGCGTGAACAAGCTCAAACCGGGCGGCGGTACGGCACTCTTCGACGCAGTTTACACGGCCTGCCGCGACAAGCTGATTCCTTCGCGCGGCCCGGAGCCGGTGCGCAAGGCGCTGATTGTGACCTCAGACGGCGACGACAATCAGAGCCGCGTATATCTGAACGAAGCCATCAAGGAGTGCCAGCGGGCCGACACAATTATTTATGCCATCAGCACCAACTGGACACCAAGCCGCGGCCCCGGCGACAAGGTGATGCAGGAGCTGGCCGACGAGACGGGTGGCACGGCCTTTTTCCCACCCAACGTTGAAGACATGGCCGTCAGCTTCAGCAGCATCGAGACCGAGCTGCGCAGCCAGTATGAGCTTGACTACACGCCGGCAGAATTCAAAACCGACGGATCGTTCAGAACCATCTATCTCTATTGCAACAACCGCGGTTACCACGTGCACGCACGTAAAGGGTATTTTGCGCCGAAGGAGTGAGCTCGAGACGCGACCCAGTTGTAGCGCCGGTCTCCAGACCCAGCTGATGAAAAAGTCGCCGGGGCGCATGCCAGCGAGGCTTTGTAACAAGGGCACGACTTCAGTCGTGCTGAAAAAGCTCCGAAAATGAGTGGGCTTTAGATGGAATGAGACGGCTGGTCTCGGCGGGATC
>Ga0265338_10001173_pt1 | contig 43230 bp, 43 predicted proteins | sample 42126metaG_FD_193579 | JGI IMG/M metagenome (GOLD analysis project Ga0265338, IMG submission 193579) | Rhizosphere microbial communities from Carex aquatilis grown in University of Washington, Seatle, WA, United States - 4-21-26 metaG | ecosystem: Host-associated > Plants > Roots > Rhizosphere... | reverse complement strand
CCTGCTTTTTCAGACACGTCCTTCAACAACCGGTGAGCGGTAACACCTTCAGAGAAAAAACTTTCGATCCTGAAAACACGACATTTCTAAATAGCTGCCGCTGCGACATCTTGAAATGGCCTCGACAACTCAGCCATCGCATAAGTGGACTTATGTGAAGGCGGTCGATATCGATGGAGTGTCCGGACTCGTGGGTTCGGGCTTCTATTCGAACCAGGTTCCCGCTAATCGCGATTGACCGCCGCACGGCCACGGTCTCTCATCGACCTGGGGACAACACGGTTCCTCCGAGGACGGCATCCAGTCGCGCACTGCCGCGCATCGCCGGCTATACGTCGCACTCTAGCCGCTGCCTTTACTGCTCCAGCGGATCTCGCCGGAGCGTGTGTTGACTACGCGGATCATCGGCGATGCGATGCTCAATGCTGTGCGCCGCGGTGTGCCTCAAGCCGTTCTGAACGTTCTGAAGCCAGCCGATATTCATCGACTCGCGAGCACGCCGGCGTGATCCGCTGCGTGCGCAAGATCCTCGGGTTCAACGCCTACTGGTCATCCGCGGCATATCGGGCCACAAGCGTCATCGGCCCGGTTTCTCCCATGTCGACCCGGACCGTGTGGCCGCTGCCGGGCGCGACATCACAGGCTTGTCCTTCCATGTTTTCCATGCGGGTCAAGGTCATGTCGCGCGAGCCGTCCGGAGTAACGATCTCCAGCGCGTCGCCGACGGCAAAGCGATTCTTCACGTCGAGCGTCGTAAGCCCAGTCACGGCGTCATAAGCCAGCCATTCGCCGACGAACTGTTGACGCGCGTTGCCCGAGGCTCCGCTGGCGTAGTTCTGATAATCCTCGGAGCGATGCCGCTGCAGGAAGCCGTCGGTGTAGCCGCGATTGGCGAGGCCGTCGAGGCGGCCGATGAGCCCAGCGTCGAACGGGCGGCCGGCGAAAGCGTCGTCGATGGCGCGCGTATAGAGCTGTGCGGTACGCGCGACATAGTAATGTGACTTGGTGCGACCTTCGATTTTCAGGCAATCGACGCCGATATCGACCAGCCGCTGCACATGCTCGATCGCGCGCAGGTCACGCGAATTCATCAGATACGTGCCGTGTTCGTCTTCGGACAGCTCCATCCATTCGCCGCGGCGGTGCTCTTCCTCTTCCAGCAGATACACGCGATCCGCTGCCGCGTGGCGCGGCACGTGTTCGCCTTCGGCCGTGAGCGCGGATTCGGTCATGCGATAGCTCCAGCGACAGGCGTTGGTGCAGGTGCCCTGATTCGAGTCGCGGTGATTGAAGTAGCCGGAGAGCAGACAGCGGCCGGAATACGCCATGCACAACGCGCCGTGCACAAAGACCTCGAGTTCGGTGTCGGGGCAGCGTTGGCGGATCTCAGCGATCTCGTCAAGCGAGAGTTCGCGCGACAGGATCACCCGCGATACGCCGATCGAATTCCAGAAACGGACGGCGGCGTAGTTGACGGTGTTGGCCTGCACGGAAAGGTGGATCGGCACGTCGGGCCACGTCTCGCGGACCATCATGATCAGTCCGGGGTCGGCCATGATCAGTGCATCCGGCCCTAGGGCCACCGCACCGCGCAAGTCGTTGATGAACGTGTCGACCTTGCGGTTGTGCGGCATCAGATTGACGGTGAGGTAGAAGCGCTTGCCGGCGGCCCGGCAGGCTTCGATACCTTCGCCGAGGAAGCCCGTGTTGCGGAACTCGTTGTTGCGCGCACGCAGGCTGTAGCGTGGCAGGCCCGCGTACACCGCATCGGCGCCGTATGCGAGAGCGTAGTTCAAGGCGCGCAGCGAACCGGCGGGGCTGAGGAGTTGTGGGCGCTTCATGGCGTAGGCTTGCAGGACAAAGCCTGCGAGGATACCAGTGTTTAGCGGGGCGCCCTTAGTGCCAACGCGTCGCGGAGATCGGATCAGACTCGCCTGCAAGCGCCGTGATGGAAGCGGGCTATCGGCCGGAAGGAGACGCTCGCGATGTTCGCAACACGGTGATGCGGATGTCGTTTGTATCCGCCGACGGACGTTCTTGCGCGACAATAGACCGCATGAATCTGCGCTTCCCGGCGGGCTGATCGGTCGGTTCTGGAGGCACGACTTCGGGCTTGTACTGGCCCGAACCATCGACGATTTCTTTAAACACAACGACCCGCGAGACGCCAGACTGATCCTGCGATTTCGTGCAATCGAGGCTGCTTGTCTTGCGCACGTCGTTGAGACGGAAACGTTTGTCCATTGCCCCAGCACGTTGACCAGGCTGTTCTTTTACCCCTTACTGGATGGCAATCCGGCTCGCCAGTGGATGGATCAGGCGGCGCACGTTGATTGCGATTGAACGAGCCTTCGAACGAGCCTGGGCATGGGCTGCTGTCATTGACAAAGCAGCCCTTGCACGGCGCCTGGCACGGGAGACCGCAACGGGCCGAACTGGGTCGAACGCATCAGGCCGTGCCCGGCCACAAGCAGTCAGCCGCCTTTCGGCGGACTCGGGCCGGAAAGTATCCGTTTGCTGTCACTCGTGTAGCGTCCCGGTTGCATATGCCTCGGAAACCCTTCGGTGCCGTAGCCATTCAGACGGGACGGTCCACCGCGTCGTCACTCTCCCTGGATATGCGCAGAAAATGGACGGCGCCCCGTTGCGCCTCCCAGGAGCTGGCAGCGATATCACTGGCATCACGTGTACAATGCAGGCACACCACCCTTCGCACAGCCCCGACAAGAGGCGCGTTGGCTCGTCAACAGACGGAGCGCCTCATGTACCGGATGATCCCGTATCGGGGTTTCGAGATTCATGTTGAACTGACGTCCTCGGCAGAGGATCTGTACAACGTGAGTTTCCAGATAAAAGGTAGCCGGAATCTCGCGCTCATTGGCGAACGAAGCAGCCATATCCGTTTGCACAACGGCCCTTTTACGCGGCGCTGGGCCTACCTCATTGCGGAGGTGGCGGGACAGGCAGCGATCGACGTGCTGCTTGGGACGCTCGACGACGATAGCTCTGCTGCCTGATCTGCGACGCGGTTGGCCCCGATTTTCCTGCATCAGATGCTTGGCCACCTGGCCTCCTGCTGCTCCCGATCATGCGAGCTTCGCTGTGCAATGCTCGCGCCTTCTTTCCCCAGCGAGACATCGAGAAGGGTGTTTTGCTGACTACTCAGGAACCTTGAATGGCCAAAGAAGAACTGCTGGAACTCGACGGCATCGTTGACGAAGTGCTGCCGGACAGCCGCTACCGCGTCACGCTCGACAATGGCGTCGTGGTGGGCGCGTACGCGTCCGGCCGTATCCGGAAGAATCACATCCGCATCCTTGCAGGCGATCGGGTCACGCTGGAACTCTCGGTGTATGACCTGACGAAAGGGAGAATCAATTTTCGGCACAAAGACGAGCGCAGCGGCGGCACAACGCAAAGGCCCGCATTTCGCCGTCGCTGACGCCGCGCTACACGAACGTCCGCTGCGACATGGCGCTTTGCGCATGCGCGCAGTCGATCCCGTTCACCCGCTTCGTGAAAGAAGCGGGACAAGAAACATTCACTGCACAACTACGGCAATGGGTGTAGCATGAAAGGGTTGATTGACCCACAGCCCTTCTCTGCGCCTCCGCAGTCGCCTTTTTCCAACGGAATCGGGCCGCTCACTTTCATCATAGGCCGTACAACGCGGCCGATCGTGTGAAGACTGAACCCAGCCGCTCACACTCTTTCCCCGATTCGCCGCGTGGTGACGCGGCCTCAAAGGTGTTTCATGACAACCGGTTTCCGTCTCTACCGTGGACTGGAAGTTTATCCATTGGTCTATCCACATCGTGCCACCGAGCCCGGAAATGGGCATAACTACGACGAAGGGTTCGATGCTGCCGTGCGTATCCAGGAGCCGGGAAGCTCAGAGAAAGTGCCGCGCAGCCGCGTATTCCGGCTTGCGGTGACGAGGCCCTTTCAGAGCGCAGGCGACGCGCGGCGTGCATCGACTGCCTATGCGGAACACCTCATCGACACGTGTTCCCAGGACGCGAACATCCTCGATCTGGAGTTGTGATTCGCGCCTCGCTCCACGCCGGAACCCATCGGCGCATGTCTGCGGCAGGACACGCAGGCAACATCGGAGGTTTGATATGGACAGGGCCGATCTGTTGAACTGGATTCGACGCGACGGTTCCGGCATTGTCGAACGGTTTCTGCCGTCAGGGGCTCGTGCCGAGCTGGACGACGTCATCCTCGACGGTCGCCACGAGGTCGATGCCGATGCTTATCTGATGTTTGTGTCGATTCGCGCACTGTTGCGCAAGGACGGCATGGCGAACTGTGATTCGGATCGTGAGGCTGGCCAGATCATGGCCCTTCTGAATGCGTGATGCAGCCCCATCCGTCCACCAGACGCTCCGCGACGACCATGGCAGCGCAGCAACCGAACAAGGAAAGACAATGCGCTTCAATTCGACGCGATTTATTATCGACCCGACGCCACGCAGGGCTGACGGCGAATACATGGCCCATGCCCGCATCAGCACCAGCCGTGCGGACGGGAGCGAGTACGAGATTCATCTAAGTGGTGATCTTGCGGGCTTCGACGTACGCGAGGACGCCATTGCCTATGCGAAAAACTGGGCGCAGGAGTGGCTGGACGTGCGCTTTGGCTGAAGGGCCTCACGGCATCGGAAGGCGAGGACTATGTGGACCGCGTCGAAGCCGACGGGCGTTGTCAGCCGCGCGTATCGATCCAGTTGCGCGCCCATCGGTTGGAATAACCCAATGCGTCTTCTTCGCTGCTGAAATAGTCGAGCGAATAAAATTCGTAAAGCGCAGGCCCGGAGCGGGCATCGGAACGCGTGAGCGTCACGTTCGAGGAAAAACAGCCGTCAGGCAGAGAATGAGTGGACGGCCGGACCGCGTAACCGCGGTATTGTCTTGTAGCAGGGTTTTGCATGATTACCAGTAGAATTGAAATGAATGCAGGACTCCTCTGTCCCGGAAGGGGACGCTGATTCGTTCGGATGCAATAGCAAGTCGGGGATGAAGCAGACAGGGAAACGCTCCAGGAACCGAAAAAAACGGCCGGTGCGCTCCTGCGGCGGGGCGGCGTCCGATGCCTGAGCCGCGGACGCCTGAATGAATTAAAGCGGCTTGATGTTCGATGCCTGAAGGCCCTTCGGGCCACGCTTCGTCTCGAAGCTGACCTTCTGGTTCTCGGTCAACGTTTTGAATCCGTCACTCGAGATTTCCGAAAAATGCGCGAACAGGTCTGCACCGCCCGCGTCCGGAGTGATGAATCCAAAGCCCTTGCTTTCATTGAACCACTTGACGATACCGGTATCCATGACGAATCCCTCAAAAATAAATTGATCATTCCCGCTCCACATGGCGACGGGGAAGCTTCAAGAGGGAGAAAGAGGACAACGAACTCCGCGCAAGTGGCGGACATAAGACGAGCACCAATTGAACTTCCTGAATACTTCTACCCGAATCATGCGCGTAAAACCCGGCGGGGTCAACCAATTTCGTGATACCAGGCGTAACAGCATGAATTGCGTGGAGTTCGCCGGCCGTTGAGTGAGAATTGTCGTTACTCAGCAGCGCATCGGGCGTATAGTGGCCGCTCGCCGACCGCTGTGCTTCACCCTCTTCGATCGCGAATTCGAACTATATCCAATGCGACCGAGGGTTATCGTACACACCACCTGAGCAAGAATATCGGGCCACGAAGAGCGCCGATTGGGTCTTTATCCCCTTCATCGGGTCTTTATCCCCTTCATCAGATGGCATTCATCGCGACGGAATAGGGCAGCGAACACCGTCGCGGACGTCCAGACGATTCACGACGCAAACTCACAACCAGGAAAAGAATTGACTACTGTAATCCCCAAGCTGAACGAGCCGGTGGAAGTCGCGTTGCGCCGCTTCCGACGTTCGATCGAGAGCACCGGTCTGATAAAGGAACTGCGGGCCAGAATGGCTTACGAAACACCGACTGCGAAACGCAAGCGAAAGAAGGCTGCGGCTGTGTCCCGACTACGGAAACAGATCAAACGGTCGTTGCCGCCGAAAAAGCAGTACTGAGCGGAAGTTGTCGCGCGAGTGGCCGGCGAGCGCGACGAATGGATCGCGTGAGGCTCAATCACGCAAGCAGGCTGCGGATTTTTGTCGCAAGCTGCTCCGGGCTTATGCTTTTGCTCAGCCAACACTCCTTCTGCGGTCGATCAAACGGGAATGTTCCGGATGTCATGAACAGGACCGGCACAACGCTTAGCGAACGCTCTAACCGCAGGGCATGAAACAAGTCAATGCCGCTCATTTCCGGCATCATCATGTCGGTGACGATAACGTCGGGCTGCCTGAGGCGCGCAAGATGCAGCGCCCGTCGGCCGCTGTCTGCCGTTACGACATCGAACCCCATCGGCGCAAGCAGGAGTGGCCACACCTCCCGCATGATTTCGTTGTCGTCGACGTACAAGACGTGCGGTGCTACCGCCGGGCTGGACATGGATTACCTTGGAGCGAAAACACGCCGGAAGTGGACCGGCATTAATCCATGCCGCCGATACAGTCCCTTAACGCGCAATAATCGATCCCGTCTCCAATTCGTAACGCCAGCCCGTAAGGGTTCGGCGGCAAATCAACGCTGTCCATCAACGGCTGGACGGTGACGCTGGACCGCCCTGGGAGGCTCGTCTCGTGGTGTCTGAACTGTGCTTCATGGCAGACGCCGGCGAGTGAACTTGCGCATGACGTAAACGGGTCGGGTTGGACCAGTTCCAGTCCGCTGGGACCGTGTCCGGTCGAGTCCGGCGAGGCGCGGTCATCTGCCTGGTCGAATTCCTGGGCGCTCGAACGGTGAATCCGCATCAGTAAACGACCATTCCGTTCGACCGTGCCAAGGGCCGGGATACTGCGTCAATGTACCCAGCGCCCGTTGCGCAGCTCGCTTCTTACCGGGCTCGACACTCAAAGGGGAAATAATTTCTATTATTTCCGGTGTGCGAGGCGAAATATAGAATCAATATCCCCGCTAAAAAGCCTATATTTTGCGGTCCCGTAAACAAAAGCATGACTATGGACCCGCAAGTACTGATTCAGTGGTTAAAAAGGGAAGTGTCACCGGCGCTAGGCTGTACCGAGCCGGTAGCCATCGCATTTGCGGCAGCGGTCGCCGTGCAGCACCTGGGTGAACCCGTCACCGGAATTACGGGCAACGTGTCCGAGAATCTTTACAAGAACGCGATGGGGGTCACAATCCCGGGGACTGGTTCGTGTGGCGTGGCACTTGCGGCAGCAGTAGGCGCGAGTGGAGGAGACCCGACCGCGGGCCTGGAAGTTTTCCGCAACGTCAAGCCCGAGCACGTCACCCAGGCCCGCCTGATGGTGAATGACGGCCTGGTCACCATTGAGCAGAAGGCAACGGGTGAATTTCTCCATGTCGATCTCACGCTGAAAGGGAAAAACAACCAGTGCAGGATTGTTGTGAATGGCGGGCACACCAACATCGCGTACTTGTCGGTCAACGATCGTGTCGAGATCAATCGCCCGCCACGATCCTCGTGCCGCGAAGAAAATGAACTCCCGGCTTTCACCCTGCTGGATGCTTTTGAGTTCGCGAATTCCGTCGATTTCGACGACATCGCATTCATGCTCGACGCGGCGAAAATCAACGGTGCGCTCTCTGCTGAAGGACGCCGGGCGCGCTATGGCCTCAACGTAGGCGGAACACTGCGGGATGCCATCTCGCAGGGTCTGATGCAGGACGATCTGCTCAACAGGATCGTGATCAATACGACCAGTGCATCGGATGCCCGCATGGGCGGCGCCACACTTCCGGCGATGACGAACTTTGGCTCGGGCAACCAGGGTATTACCGCCACCATGCCTGTCGTCACCGTTGCGGAGCACCTCCAGGTTGGCGACGAGGAACTGGCTCGCTCTCTTGCTCTCTCGCACCTGGTTGCGATCTCCATTCATGCCCGGTATACGCGCCTGTCGGCACTTTGTGCCGTGACCACTGCGGCCATGGGTGCCGCAGCGGGGATGAGCTGGCTGTTCTCAAAGGATTTCGGCGGGCTGGAATGCGCGGTGTCCAACATGATCGGCGACATCAGCGGGATCATTTGCGATGGCGCATCCAATACCTGCGCAATGAAGGTTTCGACGGCCGCCACTAGTGCCTTCCGGTCCGTTCTACTTGCCGGGCAAAATATTCGCGCGGGTTCGGCGGACGGGATTGTCTGTGAGGACGTTGAGGACACCATCAACAATCTGTGCCGCCTGGTGACACAACCGATGAAACATACCGATAAGGCCATCATCCAGATAATGCGTGAAAAGCCTTTGCGCACGTCCTGAGGCGCAGTAAGGCGCAGAGTGAATACGAATCTCATCGTGCGCGGTGCAAAGGCCACAAGTACGACGCATACATGGGTTGCCGCCGGCCTGTCCGCCATTGCGCCGCCTCGAACGTGACAGGTAGTTGAACCCGACGGCACCGAACGATCCGGCGGTGCCGTTTTTGCCTCTGCTTGCGGGAAATGCGCCGCTGTGACAAGCGGCGATGCGAGCCGGGTGTGGTTAGCCGTGATTTGCGGAATCGGATTGCGTCGCCCTCGAGAAGCATTGTCTCTCTGCTCTGGACGTCTTTCACCGCCGATAGTTGTGTGTCCTTATGAACCCGCCTCTGCCGCATGTCCTGATCGCTGTGACGAGGCGAGTTCCGCGCAGGATTCGACGAGTAGGGCGCGCGCCCAGCGATGCCCCGGCGAATGGTGAGCATCGCTGATGCCACGCCATGGTTTTCGTGAAACCCGGTATCGCCATAGGGGGGTCGAAGATCGCGAAGCCGCCGATGTTCGATGCGAGCCTTGATGGCACGACCGCAGTCAGGTCGGTCGCGCCCAATATCTCGGGCAGCACGAGAAAACTCGTCACTGATACGGCAACTCGCCGCGTGCGGCCAATCGCGGCCAACGCATCGTCGGTGACGCCCGCCAGGCTGCCGCCCATGTGCGAGACGAGCGCATGTTCGAGCGCACAAAATGCGTCGAGCGAGAGCGAGCCGTTAGCTGCTTCCGGATGGTCGGCCCGCATCATGCACCCATAGCGCTCGTCGAATAGTCGCCGCGCGTGCAGGTCGGGCAGCGTGGTCTCCGGTGTGATGAGCGCGAGATCGATATCCCCGCGCTGCATCTGCTCATGCAGTCGTTCGTGCTGGACGGGAAGCACGACTACACGAACGCCGGGCGCGCGCTGTCTGAGTGTCGACAGAAACGGCACGACGACGGCGCGTAACGCGTAGTCCGTAGACGCGAGGGTCAGGGTCATGTCGGACGTCATCGGGTCGAACGACGGCGACTGGAGCATCGCCTCAACGTCGGCGAGCACTTGCTTGACGGGCCCGTGCAATTCGAGAGCCCTGGCCGTGGGGACGACGCCTCGCGGCGTCCGCAGAAACAGCGGGTCGCCGAAGCTTTCTCGCAAACGCGTGAGCATCGCACTAACAGCAGGCTGCGTCAGCGACAGGCGCTGGGCAGCGCGCGTCACGTTGCGCTCGTCCAGCAGCGCATCCAATGTTTTCAGGAGATTCAGATCCATCGCCGTCATCACTCTGGTGAATATCCGAAATATTGATAATCGATTGGATTTATTCCGGTGCGACATCGATCATTGGACCCTGGACGGAGACGGGACCACCGGGTATCGGCGGGCGCTGCGTCATGTGAGGCCGGCATTCCGTCGGCTAACCCATCTTCCTGGAAATCGAGGACGCGCAAGATGAACGAAATCTTCTGGCCCGAAGGCTATTTGCCCGGCACAACGGAAAACTTCGCCTCTAATGAGGTCATTGTCGCGGGGCCGAGCGCCGCCGACGTATGGCCGTTCCTGAGCAATGCGCCACTCTGGCCCACGTACTACGCAAATTCCGCCGACATCCGTTTCCACGACGAGAAGGGCCCTGAACTGGCGGAAGGCACGAGGTTTTATTTCAGTACCTTCGGCTTTCCGGTCGACGTCGAGGTCACCGAATATGTCGCACCGGCTGCGGGCAAACCTGGCCGCGTTGCCTGGCACGGCTGGGCGGGTGAAGGTGATACGCGCCTCGACGTCCATCACGCATGGTTGGTCGAGGACTTGCCGGGTGGTCGCTTGCGCGTCCTGACTCAAGAGACGCAAAAAGGCAAACCCGCCAAAGACCTGGCCAGGACGAAGCCGAACCCGATGATCAACGGTCACCAGGAATGGCTTGACGGGCTGGTGGCGGCTGCGCGCAAACCCGGCCGATCGTGAGGGTAGTTGTCGCGCGTGTCTGGTCGCAACTGGAGCAACCCGACTCCTGGGGGACAGCTTCACATCAGACAACCGACTGTCGTTCGAACTGAGCGTTCCGCGTTCTTTGCAATTTGCTTGTGCGATTCTCGTGCGACTTGCCGATCGTGCATACCGCGTCCCACAGTAGGCGAATCGCTGCAAAAATCGCCAGGGAGCGGATCTGCGTCCATCATCCGCGACGGCTTGTTGCCACCGTGGCGCTCGCAGGCAAGCGAGGCAACGACGGCTTGATGCATGCCCTTCGTCCGCAGTCCGAATTACGCTCAGCGTATAAATAGCCGTAAGTGGGGCGACGTGCGCAATGAGGCTTGCAATGGACTATCGCGTGATCGATACGAAACGGTCACCCGCCACCCGCTATGCCCGGCGACATCACTTCGTGGATGGTCGTAAATGAAACACAGGCTAATTGCAAGCTGTGCGCGTGATGACGTCGATGTGATGTGCCGCGAGAACTAACCCTGAGCGGCCCCGCCAACTTTCTTCAAACGGTTGTTCAAGGCCGCCAAAGTCCACGTTCGCCAGCAATTATTGCCCCGGTTTCCGCCCTTGACCGGAAAGTGGCGCCGCGCGTTTGCGTTGCGTGCGGCTCGCCAGCGCCAACGCAATACCGCCAAGAATCGCAGCGGACGCGAACACGAGGCGCATCGTAATTTGCTCCGATAGCAACGGCACGGCCGCAAAAGCGGCTATCGGCGGCACTGACAACTGCACCGTCGCGGCGCGCATCGCGGACAGTCCCTTCAGCGCTGCATACCACATCACGTAGCCAATGCCCGACGTCACCGCGCCTGATGTGATCGCCAGCGCGATTCCGGCGGCGGCCGCGTGAAAGCGGCTATGAAGCAACAGACTCAAGACGAGCGCCATGGGCGCCGCACGCAGGAAATTGCCGGCCGTGGCCGCCAGGGGATTCGCGACGCCGCGGCCGCGCAGCGAGTACACACCCCAGGACACACCCGCCGCGCTCATCAGCAAGGCGCCCAAAGGAGTCGGCGCGGTGATGCCGGGCGATACCAGATAGATGAGCCCCGCAAGTGCCAGCGCGAGCCCAAGCCACGCGCGCGTCGCGAACTGTTCGCCTGCGCGCAGGCCGGCGCCGAACATCGTCAACTGGACGGCGCCGAACAGGATCAATGCGCCAGTGCTCGCGCTCACGGTCAGATACGCGAACGAGAAGAACGCCACATACGCAAAGAGCGTCGTTGCCGCGAGCCAGTCCGCCTTCGCTTGCGGCGCCCGGCCCGTACGTGAGCGCGTGAGAACCATGAGCATTGCCGCACCCGAGACCAGCCGGATACTGGAAAAGCTCGCCGCATCGATGCTGGCGTGCTGCAAGGCCAGACGGCACAGCAGCGAGTTGGACGCGAACGCGATCATCGTTGCGCTCGTGAGCAGCACGGTGCGTGTGGCGGGCTGACTCTGGTCCATATCCGTTCTCACGGGTTTGACGATGCTGCGGGCATCCACGACAAACATAAATAACATCAGCGCCCGACAACACCCGATGCAAAACAGCCCATGACGCAAACTCGATGTGAACGCTTATGCAGAAGCCGCATGTCGCCTTTCATTTTAGAAAACCGCAATGGGTATGCAAGGCCATTGCACGAGCCCGAATTGTTCAGACCGAACGACGCCTGGCCAATCTCCACAATCGCCGACGGGTGCAGGGCGGTCTAGCCACCTCTCCCCCATCATCCCGCGAAGAACCAAAAAAAAGCCGGAGCGCCTTTCGGCAGCCTCCGGCGGGAGAGGAGAACGACAGGTACATCAGGCGCAATGAAAACAGGCGGACTACCGCCAATAACAACTACGGCGACACGGAACCCGCAACCTTACATCCCAAGATAAGCAGCATGCAAATCGGGCGAATGCCTGAGCGCATCCGCAGTACCGGCAAGCGCAACGCGCCCGCGTTCAAGCACATGCCCATGACTCGCCACAGAAAGCGCAAGCTCGACGTTCTGCTCGACGACGATGCTGCCGATACCAAGCTCATGCCCGATCTTCTTCACGACTTCATAAACCTGAGCAGTAACAAGCGGCGCAAGCCCAAGCGAAGGCTCATCGAGCAGAATAAACGCGGGATCGGACATCAACGCGCGCCCGATGGCGAGCATCTGCCGCTCGCGAAGTCGCGGAAAGAGATCGTAGATATCGTCGATACGCCGCGCGGCCTTCGACACCGGCTGCGTCACCCCGCCGACGTCGAGATTTTCACGCACCGTCATCTTGCGAAAAATGCGTCGCCCCCCGGGCACGAGTGCAATGCCGCGCCGCCGTATGCGGCGGCAGCCCCGTGACGTTCTCTCCATCCAGCACGATCTGCCCCGCGTGCGGCAGCACCATCCCCATGACGGCCTTGAGCGTCGTGCTCTTGCCCGCGCCGTTCGCACCGGGCAGCGCGACGATCTCGCCCTGCGTCACCTGAAGGCTCACGTCGGTCAGCGCGCTGACCTCGCCATACGTCACGCTGATGCCGTGTATTTCCAGCTTGCGCATCATGCTGAAGCTCCCTGATCGCTGTCCGTTTCAGATTCGGTGAAGCTCATGCCGCCGAGATACGCGCGCACGACTTCGGGGTCGCGCTGCGCATCGGCGAGTCGGTGCTCATGGTCGCGCACGCGGAGCCGCTCGTGCTTCGCTTCGACGACGAATTGCGCATCGTGTCGCGCACCGGACCCGGTTTCCGGATGCAGGCTCCGCGTGCGGTCGCGGACCCGGATTCACACGTATTGGGCGGCTGAACTATCGCATTGACCGGTTTTCGTCGGACGAGAAGGCATCACGTCGATCGATGGGGCGATTAAGGGGCGATTAAGTGGCGATTGCGCGGCGAATCGCATGTAAAGATTGCCCGCGAGCGGCAGGCATTCAAGGCATTCAGCCTGCGTGGTGATACGCGTCCAAAAACGGGGGCAAGACTCCCGGCCCCTCCCGCCCGTCAACGCATGACAGTCCACGTTATGCGGCATGCATTTTGCACCTCCTCGTGACCTGCTGCGCCGCGCACTCCGGCGGTCGCAGCCCGATAGACCTATCGAGGCCGGAGCGCGCCCATGCTCAATGAACCTGGTCTAAGCGACCCTGGCCCGCGGCAGTGTCCCTATTGCGGGACCAGGCTTAACGGGCTGATGAAATTTTGTCCCGAATGCGGGACGAACCAGTTTGCCGCAGCCGCTCACGCGGCGGCGGGCGAACCTGCGGTGCACGGCTTGCGACCGCATTTCTATACGTTCGGCAGCGTGGCCGCGTTTGCCGCGTACGGAATCCTGCATCACTCGGGACCGGAGACCTCGGCCGTTCAGGCCCAGGGGGCCGTGGTCGCGTCGCAGGATGCGCCGTCGATTCCGGCGAACGGCGTGCCGATCGCGCCAGAAAGGCTGGGAACGTCCGCGCCTGCTGCCGCACCGCCGGCACCGGCTGAACAGAGCGCATCGATTGCACCGCCCGCACCGGCTGCGACGGCTCCGCCTGTTTCGCCGCCCGCGCCCGCGTATGCGCCTCCGGTTCGTCGTTCGCCTGAGCCGTCCGTCACGACGCACGCGTACACCGCGCAGCGCAACGCCGCTTCGCAGCGGCATCTCGCCGATGAAAACGCGGCGGCCCGCAGAAGCGCCGCAAACGCGCGCGCCGACGCGGCGAGGAAGCTGGCCAGCGAGCGTGCCAGCGTGGCGAGAAATCTCGCCGGTGCGCGTGCAAGCCTCGACAAGAACGATCTTGGACCTGCACGCGGGGCCATCATGACCGTGCTCGCCGGGCAGCCCGATAACGGCCGGGCGTTGCAGATGCAATCCGAACTGGTTTCGCGTGAAGAGCAGCGCGATGCGCTGCTCGGTTATGCGCGGCTATGCGCGCGCGAGGGGCAGTGGGTTTGCGCGTGGCACAACGCGGGCCACGCGCTGACCGTCGATGCATCGAGCCCGGATGCGAGGGCGCTGCTCTCGCGCGCGATCGCCGAGCACGGCGCGAGTCACGCGCCGACCTTCGATCCGTCCTTACCCGGCGCCGACGATAACCAGTAGTCCTTTTTATCGGCGAAGGAAGGGCCGCTGACTACGAAACCGGATCTTCGTGCGCGCGACGCGCGTCCGTCTGCGCGACGATCGCGGCAGGCGTGTGCGGCAAAAGCCCGGTGATCTGTTCGGCCGGAACGGGGCTCGAGAGCAGATTGCCTTGTCCCTGGTTGCAACCGGCTTCGCGCAGGAACGCGAGCTGGTCCGGCGTCTCCACGCCCTTCATCACGACGTGAAGTCCGAGCGCGCATCCCATCGCCACGATCGCGCGAATAATCGCGCGATCCGGGCCTTGCGCGTTGGAGCCGCTCAGGAACGAGCGGTCGATCTGCAGCGTATCGACGGGCAGATCCTTGAGGTACGCGAGCGACGAATAGCCCGTGCCGAAATCGTCGATCGTGACGCTCACGCCGCGCGCCGCCAATTCGCGCAGCAGCACGCCGATTTCTTCGCGCGTGCTCGTCGTCATGCTTTCGAGGAGTTCGAGCTGCAACCGCTCGGGCGGCAATGCGGTTTCGCTGAGGATCCCGGCGAGGTCGGTCAGGAAGCCATCGGCGTTGCACTGCCGGGCCGACAGGTTGACCGCGATGCGGCCGAACTCCAGGCCGTCGTCGAGCCAACTGCGCGCCTGCTGGCACGCCTCGCGCAGCACCCAGCGGCTGAGCGGCCCGATCAGCGCGGACTGCTCGACGATCTGGATGAACTTGTCCGGCGAGAGGAGCCCGCGCTGGGGGTGACGCCAGCGCAGCAGCGCTTCGACCGCGACGATGCGGCCATCGGAAAGGTCGTAGCGCGGCTGATAGAACAGGCAGTACTCGTTTTGTTCGAGCGCGCGGTGCACTTCGCTGAGCAGATCGAGCTGCGCCATCGCCGACGACGTCATCTGGCTCTCGAAGAACTGGAACGCGTTGCGTCCATGGTTCTTCGCGCCGTACATCGCCTGATCGGCGAGCGTCATCAGTTGGCCCACGTGCGTGCCGTCGTCGGGATAGATGCTGATGCCGATGCTCGGCGTGGTGAAGATATCGTGGCCGTCGAGATTGATCGCCTGCGCGACCGAATTGAGCAGTTCCTTCGCCACGCGGCCGACGTCGCGCACGTCGTGGAATTCCTCCAGCACGAGCGCGAACTCATCGCCGCCGAGCCGCGCGACCGTGTCGCTCTCGCCGACGCCCTCGCGCAGCCGCGCGGCCACCACCTTCAGCACTTCGTCGCCGGCATTGTGGCCGAGCGTGTCGTTCACGAGCTTGAAGCGGTCCAGATCGAGGTACATGACCGCGACCTGGCGTTTGTTCTGGCTCGCATGGATGATCGCGCGTTCGAGCCGCTCTTCGAAGAGCGCACGGTTGGCGAGTCCGGTCAGCACGTCGTGCGTCGCGAGGTAGCGCAGGCGCTCTTCGTTCTGGCGCCGCTGCGTGATGTCGGAGAAGATGCCCGCGTAGTGCGAGATCTGGCCTTCGGCATCGTGAATGCTCGTGATGGTCAGGTACTCCAGATACAGCTCGCCGTTCTTGCGGCGATTCCAGATTTCGCCCTGCCAGTGGCCGTCCGTCACGAGCGAGTGCCACATCTGCTTGTAGAACCCGGGGCCTTGATGGCCCGAGTTGAGCAGGTTCGGGCTGCGGCCGAGCACTTCCTCTTCGTCGTAACCGGTGAGGCGCGTGAAGGCCTGATTCACGCGTTCGATCTTGCCGTGGCGATCGGTGACCATGATGCCTTCGAGCGCGGAGTCGAACACGAGATCGGCCATGCGCAGGCTGAATCGCGCGCGGGCGAGCGCCTCGTCGCGCTCCATCAGCGCGCTCTGCAGCTCGCTCACGTACTCCTCTTCGATGTTCTGCAGGATGTCCGCGAAGCTCAAGAGCCCGCAGAGTTCGCCATTGCGGTCGCGCACGCCGAGATGGCGGATGCGCCGGTCCAGCATGAAACGCTGGGCGGCATAAAGGCTCTGCGTCGACGAGAGCGCCTGGAGCGGGCGGCTCGCGCGATCGCCGGCCACGCCGTCGAGCGATTCGTTCGCGATCAGCCACACCACGTCGCGCTCGGTGAGGATGCCGTGCTCGCCGTCCGCGTATCGCACGACGACGGCATCGAGCTTCTGCTTTCGCATCCCCGCAATCGCGTCATGCAGCGAGAGTTCGGCGGGCACGACGGCGGGCGGGGCGAGATGAATCGATGCCAGCGACTTCAGGCGCAGAAAGAATTCCGCGCCCTGGTTGACGACGACGTCGGTCTGCGTGAGCACGCCGATGCACTCGCCGCCGCGGACCACGCCGAAGTGGCGCACGTTCGACTGCTTGAAGCGGACCGCGGCTTCGCCGAGCGCGGTGTCCGCATCGAGCGTCAGCAGCGGCGCGCTCATGACCGCGCCGATCGGGAGATCGAGGACGCTGGTGTCCTCACCCGCGGACAGCGCGTCCTGTTCGGTCCAGATGCCGACGGCCTGGGTGCCGTCCATCACGACGATCGAGCTGCAGCGTTCGTCCAGAATCTGCCGCACGACCTGGCGCACCGACGTGTCCGGCGCGCATGTGACCAACGGACGCGTGATCAGATTCGAAATCGAAACGTGGTAGCTGCTCGTATACATTCGTTGCGGACCCTAAGCGGTGAAACCGGACGGGCGGCTGCGACGACGTCGCCTGCCGGTGCTTAAACCCAAATCCGCGTAACGGTCGATGTTATCTAAAAATTAAGTGTCAATTTGTCGCATTCTGGCGGCGACCGCTGCTCCTGCCATATGTCCCTGTTTCATGGCGTCGAAATGCGGTTGACGCAAATCAACTGTGGCAGCGCACCGGGGTTCACACTGTAGGAGCGGTTCTGACAGTGGCGCGCTTCGACGCCCGGCTGGCTTGCGTCGCGCCCGTCCCAGGTCTTGCAGGAGAAATTCGCGGGAGAAACCATGCACACGTTCGAGTTGCGCCGCGCCACCCAGATCATCGTCCGCGAGCATCAGCAGCTCACGCTGGTCGTCGACGGCATGCTGAACTTCGTGCAACTGCTCGAATCGGGCAAGCACGCGCCCGGTACCGGCATCGGTCGCGCGATGCTTTACTACATCCGCGAATACCCGGAGAAGATCCATCACCCGAAGGAAGACCGGCATCTGTTTGCCCATCTGCAGGAGCGCACCGATACGCTCGACGACGTCATCGACGAACTGCGGCGACAGCACGTGGACGGAGAAACGCATGTGCACGATCTCGAACGCGCCTTTGCGCGCTACGAGATGGCGGGACGGCCGGCGCTTGCCGACCTGCGCCAGCAGGTGCAAGCGTATGCCACGTTCTATGTCACCCATCGGCAACTGGAAGAGGAACTGGTCTTGCCGGCCGCCATCCACTATTTGACGATGGAAGACTGGCTCGACATCGACGCGGCCTTCGGCGCGAACCGCGATCCGATGGGGGGCGTCAAGGCCGAAGAGGATCTCGACCGGCTCTATTCGATGATCGCCAATACGATTCCATCCGCCGACGAATGAATGCGCGAGTCCGCATTCATTCGCGGGCGAGCCGGAATATGACCCAGGCGCACAAGCTCGTGAGAACGAGCGACATCACGACGACGAGGGTGAATCCCGCCTTGTCGTTCTGCCACGGCATGCCGCCGATATTCATGCCGAACAGCCCCGACAGCAGATTGACCGGCAACGCGATGACGGTGGCGGCGGCGTGACGGGTTCAAATGGGGCTCTGCATCCGGCAATATTTTCGGCGCGCAGGAGAAACGACACGAGGTTATCGTTCGATGGAAAATTCGTAATAAGAAGACTGGGATAATCGTCGATGGCGGCGAACGTGGTCGCTACGATTCGGTATGGGTTTCGACGGCCGCGCAAGGTAGCACGGTATTTTGGCTGCGCAATCCCGATTACCTGAAAGCGAGTGGAGGAAAGGCATACCGATGAAATGCGCAGCAATGTTGGTGGCGGCCTTGGCCGCCTTCGCAAGCGATGCACATGCAGCCGTAGTCTACGACAGCTACGATGCCTTCTATTCGGCCCAGCCGGGCGCGGTATTCGGTGACCCGATCAAGAATGACGCTAGCGTTGTCAATTCCTACCCCGGTGAACAGGGTATCCACACGAATCTGCGATCCACCCTGGACGGCAAGGCTGTGCGAATCGAGGTTGCGGGGAATCGCATAGTTGTCGACGGCGAAACCTACCGCTTCGCGCGCGCAACGACCTTTCCGGACGAGCAAGCAATAGACATCTATCCGGATAGTGCGAACGTGTTTCTCGCGGCGGGAACAAGCAATCGCCCATCCCTTTTGGGCGTGGAAGGGGGGCAGCGGTTCCGGCGAAGCCGATCGACACCAGCAAATATTTCTCTTGGTGAACCCTCTTGCGCGGAAGCCCACGTTTTTGCATCTACCCAGTTTGCTTTCGTCATGTCGGGCTGTAGTGGCGACGAAGGACGGGAAGCTTGCTTTTCCGAAGAACAGTTATCTGTTCGATGATGCACAAGAATCCCGTATTGGCTTGTTAGTGTCGTACTACACGTTTGAAAACAAACGTTTTGTCCCGGTTCCGACTCTAAACGAAACACGGCTTGGATTTACACATCCGGAGATGCCGTTTCAATTCTCGGTTCAGGGCAAGGACCAGGACAGTCGTTCGAGTCATTGTTTTTGCCGGTCCGGATGTTATGTTCTTGGGGGAGTGAATATCGAATCGCAATTCATTGAGGCGTCACGATTCCTGGGGATGGCACGCGCATAAGATGACTTTTTCCGCAATGTTGGCGGCGAAATCGACGGAGATGAGGCTCTGAAATTCGCGGTGTGACGACCGTCACATTGAAGAAATGGCGATATGAAGCCGCCGGCAAAGCTGCTTGCGCAATCGATAGTTGAATGTAAAAATTCGCCGACTCTCGCAGGCTTCCAGCGCACTAACCTGCCGGCCAGGTCACAAGGCAACAGGCCAGACAACAAGAAAAAAATCGAATCCCCCACGACGTGGTGACCCGATGAATAACTGCTCACGGCACAATGGAAGTGTCGATCGTGAGCACGAGAACGAAACAGGACATCAAGGTGCGGGCGGTAACGCTCCCGGAAATATCCGGCGGGCGTGTCCGATGAAAAGTTGGCCGGTGCCGGAGGCATGGGGCGCATGCCGTTTCTCGATGAAGGCGATGCTTTAATCGACGAAGCGGTGGAAAAACCGCGAGGGAAATCGCGCTTCTGTCGATGACGGTCTCCCGGGGTTCAAGGGAGAAATCCGCCCGGCAAAAATCAGGGAGTGCAGGCGAAGTGGAATTGACCTTGCTGGCGTTGCAGGACGTCATGTTGTCAGCGATGACCGGCAACCTGTCTCTCTCCGAGACGATGTATGCGCTGTGCAGCGAAGTGCAGCGCATCGCACCCGAAATCGTCGTGGCTACGCTCCGGCTCGACAGCGATGGCGTGATACGCACGCTTGCCGCGCCGAGTTTGCCGTCGACCTACGACGAAGCGCTCGACGGCATACAGGTCGCAGCGGACATTGGCACTTGCGGTCCCGCGATGATGTTTGGCCGGCCCGTCCTCACGCGCGATATTCACGAGGATCCGAACTGGCGCTTGCTGACCCAGCTGGTCGATCCGCTGGGTTTGCGCGCTTGCTGGTCGCATCCGATCAAGGATCGCAACGGGCGGGTGCTCGGCAGTCTCGCGTTCTATTACCGGCAACCGATAGCCGCCGAGCCGACCGTCTTCCACAAGCGGCTCGCTGAAGCGTGTGTTCGACTATGCACGCTGGCGTTCGAACATGAGGAAACGCACGACAGCCTGCAACGCCTCGCATGGTTCGATTCGCTGACCGGGTTGCCGAACCGCGGCATGCTCGAACGCGAAGCGGAACGCATTCTGGTGCGTGCGCGACGGGCGAATGAGGGCGTTGCCGTTCTGATGATCGATGTCGATCACTTCAAGCATCACAACGATACGCTCGGGCATCTGGCCGGCGACAAGGCATTGCGTGTCATCGCCGACTGCATCGCGGACAGCCTGCCGCGATCCGAAGACATCGCGGGCCGTTACGGCGGCGAAGAATTCTGCGTAGTGCTTCAGGACGCCGGTCAGCGCCGGGCCATCGAAGTGGCGGAGGGCATGCGGCGCGTGGTCGAGGAAGGATCGCGCGGGCGCATCAAGGGCTTGCAGGGCGGGTTGACGGTCAGCATCGGCGTAGCGGTTTTCGACGGGCATTCCGGCGATTCGTTCGAGGATCTGATCGGACGCGCGGATCAGTGCCTGTACGAAGCCAAACGCATGGGGCGCAACAGGATCGTCGCGCCCCAGCCCCATCCGGGCGACGAGCGGCCCGTTCTCTCCGCGACGGCTGCTTTGACCGATGAGACGCTGGAGACGCTCGGCGTCGTCAAACTCGAAGAATTCGCCCATCTGTACGGCGACGATCTGGCGCCGGAGATGGGCGCGCTCACGGATGTGCTGAAGCCCGTCGTCGCGAGCGTCGTCGACGAGTTCTACGAGAATCTCAAGGCATTGCCGGGCGCGGGCCGGTTCATGTGGAACCTGGCCGCGCACGAGCTTTACCATCTGCGGCGGCATCAGATAGAGACGCTGATGCTGTTGGCCTCGCCGGGTTTGACGTCCGCGCGGCATCGCACGCTCAGCCTGAAAGTGGGACGTCTTCACGCGATTTTCGGCGTGAATCCGCGCGATCTCGCGCATGGCCAGGAGATCCTGCATGCCGTGGTGAGCCGGCGCGTCGATGCGGGCGCGCATCGCGCCGCACTGGCCACGCTGTCCCGGCGCCTGACCCGGGACCTGACCTGGCAGATCGAAGCAGCGCGGCTGATTCACGAAAAGGCTCAGGATGTGCTGCTGCGCATCACCGAACTGGCGTGGAGCGCGACGAGCCATGCCGATCTGATCGTCAAGGCGGCGTCGATCATCGGGAGCCTGGATGGTTGTGTCGGTTGCGCGTTCGGGCGGCCGGACACCGATGGCGTGTTTCGCTTCGAGTCGGTTTCAGGCGACCGCTTGCGGACCTATCTGGCCGACCTCGAAGCCACGGATTTCAGCCTGATCACGAAGGGCGACAGGCCGCAGGGGCAGGGGCCGACCGGGCGTGCGTGGACGGGCGGGCAGGTCGAGCGCTGCGTCAACGTCGAAACGGATCACCGGATGGGGCCGTGGCGCGAAATTTTACGGCGCTACGGGATTCGCTCCAGTGTCGCGATTCCGCTGTGTCCGCCCGATCGCACGCCGGGCACGGTTCTGACGATGTATAGCAAGCTGCCCGGAGGCTACGCGTCCGCTGAGCAGATCGGGTTCATCCGGCAGGTGCAGGCGTTGCTGACGTTCGCCATTGCGCGCCTCGAGAGCGGTTCGCGAACGCTGCATGCGCTGCCGTGGTCCACGCGGCAGCGCTGGGCGAGTCTCATCGCGACATCGGCGCTCGAAATGCATTACCAGCCGATCAGGGATCTGATTTCGGGGCGGGTGAGACGAGCTGAAGCGCTGGCCCGTCTGCGCGACGGCGACGAAATTCTGCCGCCGGGCAAATTCTTTCCTTGCCTGTCACGCGAAGATTTCGTCGTGGTCTATATGCGAGGACTCAATCAGGCGCTGGAGCAGCAGGCTCGCTGGTTGAGCGACGGATTCGACGTCGAGCTGTCCGTCAATCTGCCGGCCGATGCCATCCACGATCCGCGCTTTTACGAAATCACCGAGGAGGCGCTGCGCCGATTCAACGCCCAGCCGCAGCGACTGATGCTCGAAGTGCTGGAGACGTCCGACGCGGTTTCGGGCGACAACCTGCGCCAGGGCCTCGAACGGTTCAGGGCGCTCGGCATCAAGCTCGCCGAGGACGACCTCGGCGCCGGGCACAGCAGCCTCGATCGTCTGCGTTCCTTGCCGTTCGATGTCATCAAGCTCGACCGCAGCCTGGTGTTCGGGGTCGAACGAACGCCCATCGACGTGCTGAGTTCGATTTACCAGTTGACCAACCTGTGTCATGCGCTCGGCAAGTCCGTCGTGGTGGAAGGTGTCGAGAGCGTCGACCTGATCGATGCGGTCGCGCTGCTGGGCGCCGACGCGGTTCAAGGCTACGCGATTGCACGTCCGTTGCCCGCGGCCCTGTTCACGGACTGGATGCGCGCGCATGGCCAGGTCTGGGAAGCGCCTGACCGCATGTATCCCAAAGGCAATCTCGCCCGGCTCGCGAAGTTGCTGATCTGGGAGTCGCATCTGCAACTGCTGTTTGGACCGGCGGCGTCGCGAGTCTATGAAATTTCGACCATGGAGACCGCTATACTCCCGTTCTGTTCGCTCAATGCCGCATTGCAGACGCCGCTTCTTGAGGCGGCGAGAAATCACGGCACGGCCAGCCCGGAATACCGGGCGGCCCGCGAAGAACTGATCACCGCATTGAACGCGTGATCCAGCAATCCGCGAATTTTCCGCACAACTAACGGTCCGCTCGCTCGCGGCGGACTGGAATATTCAGTGGCACGCTGCGTGCCCTTTCCTCTTGATGTTTAAACGTTTGCTCTGCATTGTCGCCTTCGCCGGACTGCTTGCTGCGTGCTCGAAAAATGGTCCGGACAATCTGGTCGGAACCTGGGGCGAGTCGATTCACGGGCAGACGTGGCCCTTGCTGAAGATCGAGAAGGCCAACGGACGCTATGTGCTCTACACGAACGCGGACGGGCGCTGGTATCGGACCAGTGAATACCTGTACGCCGCCACGAAGGCGGATCTTGAACGGCTGGTTCACCATCCAGTGAGCGTTCCCGTTATTGGCCTGAAGGGCGGCGTCGCCGCTGTATTCATGGTGCCGGCCGGCTGGAACGAAGGAAACTTTTCCACGCATACCGGATTCTTTGCCGTGACCTGGTTCGGTCCGGTCGAATTGATTCGCATGTGAGCGTTTTGGATTGAGCTTCTATTTTCTCGAGGGTGGCTCATCGTCGAGGCGATAATTTTCAGTCCCGAAAGAATTTCGTCGCCGCGACAATTCAATTCATATTGGGTTTTTGTTATCCGATGATGCTTTTTATATCGCTACATAAATTCTCAATATGAATAAAATCAGGACTACATCTAAAAATTCATGGCACGCCGACTAGATACATGCCCGTGCGGACCAAGCCTTCGCGCCAAGAAATCGCCGCCGCGGAAAATCTTTACCGTGATTTTCGTGAGCGCCAGGCAGACGGTCACGGCTTGCATAAAGGTCTCGTCGTCCGCACCGGGCTGATGACACTCCGGTCGTTTTTCCAGACGGCGAGCGTGCGTGAGCGTGTCTATCTGTTCACCGCGGCCTCTGCCGTGTGGGAAAGCCACGCTGGCGTGATGCTCCGCCGGCTGTCCGGCGACGTCGGCGAGCAGATTTCCAGTATCCAGAATGCCAGCAGCGAAATCCCCCAGGGCAACGCGGATCTGAGCAGACGCGCCGAAGCCGCCGCGATGAGCGTTCAGGAAACGGCCAGCGCAACGACCGGGATGACCATGCGGTGCAGAACAATGCTGACACGGCGCGGGCGGCCGATCAGTTGTCCGCTGGGGCGCGCGATGCTGCGGTGAAGGGCGGCGCATCCATGGACAACGTGATGGGAACGATGGCCGACATCACGGCGAGCGCGAAACGGATCACCGACATCATCGGCGCGAACGAGGGCATTGCGTTTCAGACCGACATTCTCGCGCTCAACGCGGCCGTCGAAGCCGCGCGTGCGCGCGAGGAGGGCAACGGTTTTGCTGTCGTAGCGCAGGAGGTGCGCGTGCTCGCCCAGCGCGGCGCGGGGGCCTCAAGGGAAAACAAGGAACTGATTGAGGCTAGCGTCGGCAAGATCGCGCCAGGCTCGCAACTCGCCGATGAGGCGGGCCAGGCGATGAGCGATATCGTGACTCAGATAAAGCGCGTTTCGGATCGGATTGCCGGAATCCGTTCGGCGACGGTGGAGCAGGGGATCGGCAATCTCGACGAAATCACCCAGCAGAATGCCGCGCTGGTCGAACAGAGTACGGCCGTGTCTGCGAGCCTGAGGGGGCAGAAATCACGACTCGTCGAGGCTGTCAAGGTATTCCATTCATGTCAAATGGAATTTGATTATTCAGGACGATTAATTTCGAAACCCGTTCGAAACCCGTTCGAAACCCGTTCGAAACCGGCGGATGCAAAAGACCGGCCGTCACGCCCACGAGAATCGCTAACACAAGTAACTGAACCAGAGAGTCGCGCGGCGCGCAATAGAGCAATTCGCGATAAATCTAAAGAAATCGAACAATCGTGCCGTAAACGTGGGCAGTCTGCGTACCCATAAGATTAAATGACCGACGGAGTCACCTTGAAACTGTCTTTTTCCCAGAAGCTCTGGGCACCGCTCGTCCTTAGCCTTTTGTTCCTCATCGCCATGGCGGTCGTCGATGCATATCGCATTCGGGAAGTGCGCTATGACGAACGAAAGACCGACCTGGTTCACGCGACCGAACTCGCCATCGCAACGGCCAGGGCGTATGCGGATCAGGCATCGGCCGGCACCATCACGGTCGATGAAGCCAAAAAGCAGGCGCTGGCGGCGATCCGCGGACTCCGTTATGGGCAGGGCGGAACCGGCTACTTTACGCTGATGAATTCCGGGCCCGTGATCCTGATGCATCCGATTCACCCGGAAATGCAGGGGCGCAACGTGAACGATTACAAGGACCCCAATGGCGTGGCCTTGTATCGCGACACGGTCGCCGTCGTCAAGCAAGACGGTCATGGCTTCGTCGCCTATTCGTTCCCGAAGCCGGGCACCAACGAAATCGGCCCGAAGATTTCGTATGCCGCGCCTTATGAACCGTGGGACTGGATTCTGCAGACCGGCGCTTATACCGACGACATCGACGCTGCATTCCGCACGTCGCTGTATCAGAGCCTGGGCTTTCTCGCCGTTGCCGTTGTCGCGCTGGTTGCCGTCGTGATCTGGCTGAACCGCAGCATCCTTCACACGCTGGGCGGCGATCCGGCGTTCGCGGTCCAGGTCGCCGGCCGTATCGCCAATAACGATTTGACGGTCGCGATCCGCACCGAGCCGGACGACACCAGCAGCCTCATGTATTCGATGAAGCGCATGCAGGAGCAGTTGAGCATGATGATCCGCGGAATCCGGGCATCAAGCGAATCGATTGTGTCCGCAACCGGTCAGATCGCGGCCGGCAATCAGGATCTGTCGCAGCGCACGGAGGAGCAGGCCGCGTCGCTCGAAGAAACGGCCGCGAGCATGGAAGAACTGACGTCGACCGTGAACCACAACACGGACAACGCGCGTCAGGCGAGCAATATCGCCTCGCACGCGCTGGAAGCCGCGAAACGAGGCGGCGGCGTCGTGCAGCAGGTCGTCGAGACGATGAGCGGTATCAACGCGAGTTCCGACCAGATCGCGAGCATCGTCGGCACGATCGAAAGCATCGCATTCCAGACCAACATTCTCGCGCTCAATGCGGCAGTGGAAGCCGCGCGGGCCGGCGAGCAGGGACGCGGCTTCGCGGTCGTCGCCGCCGAGGTGCGCTCGCTGGCACAGCGTGCCGGCGCGGCGTCGCGCGAGATCAAGGACCTGATTCACGACTCCGTGGGCCGCGTGAAGTCCGGGGCCGAATACGTGGACTCGGCGGGCGCGACGATGGGCGAGATCGTCCAGGCCGTGAAGCGCGTGACGGACATCGTGAACGAGATTTCCGCGGCGTCGTCCGAGCAGAGCCAGGGGATCTCGCAGGTCGGCGAGGCCGTGAGCCAGATGGACGCCGTGACCCAGCAAAACGCGGCGCTCGTCGAGCAGGCGGCCGCTGCGGCGATGTCGCTGAAATCGCAGGCCGACGATCTTCGCCTGAACGTCGACCGCTTCAGGCTGGCCTGATCCGGCCGGGGCGTCACATAAAGAAGGAGAAAGCGGACGCCCCTGCCTACTTCCACCCTTCGAGCCGAAGCGTGGCGCGCACGAGCCGCTGTTCCTCGGCCTCGATCTCGTGCAGATATTCGATGACGTTGCGCAGATGCTCGCTCGCCGCCTTGTGGGCCTGCTCGGGCAGCCGTCCCGTGACGGCGTTGTAGAGGCGGGCGTGCTGCCGGTCGATCTGCTTCTTCAGCGGCGCGCGGTGATACAGGTTGTTGACGGACGCGAAGACCGAACTCAGCAGCAGATCGGTCAACGATTGCAGCGTGTTCACGAGGATCGGGTTGTGCGACGCCTCGCAGATCGCGCGATGAAATGCGTGATCGAGCCTCGCGCGCGCTTCCGGCGGCAAGTCCTGCGTTGCCGGCGCGATCATCTCTTCATAGCGTCGCGTGATGAGGATGAAATCGGCTTCGGTGCCGCGCCGCGCCGCGAGTCGGGCGGCTTCAGCCTCCAGCATTCCGCGCACTTCGAACAGGTCGTAGATCGTGCGCGGCTGCGAGGCGAGCAGATGCATCATCGGCGTGATCTGCGCCTGCTCGGTCAGGTTCGCGACGAACGAGCCCTTGCCGTGCACCGTGTCGATGACTCCGCGTGCGCGCAGCAATTTCATCCCCTCGCGCAGCGCCGTGCGCGATACGCCGAGCTTCTCCGTGAGGCGCCGCTCGGACGGCAGCGCCTGCCCGACCTTGAGGATGCCCTCGACGATCAGCTTCTCGATGCGCTCGGCCGCGACGTCGGCGACGCGGCGCGCGGGCGTCGCTCTTCCCATCGGGTCTTCGTGGGTGCGTGCGTGCGTTTTCATACTGGTATGACCACTTTTCGGCGACATGCGTAATTGTCGCATGAACCGTTGTTTCCATTGACTTTTAAGGCTGAGCGGAGATTCCTCCCAGGGCCGCCCGAAAAAAACTGGTATGACCACTGCCGCCGGCACTGGACAGGCGCGCGAGCACCCGGAGAATCGCACGATTCGTGGATCAGCGCGCCCATGCGCTGCCCGCATGGCGGAGACCAGATAATGAGCTTCAAGTACGATGAAGCGATCGACGGCGTATTGCCGGACGTCGATCGCGGAGAACTCGCGGCAGCGCTTCGCGCGCAGGCGCCCGGGCTCGAAATCCTGACTGAACGCGAAGACTTGCGGCCGTTCGAATGCGACGGTCTCGCCGCCTATCGTGCGGTGCCGCTGCTCGTCGCGCTGCCGTCCACCGTCGATGAAGTGCGCGCCGTGTTGCGGATCGCAGCGGCGCGCGGCGTGCCGGTCGTGGCGCGCGGTGCGGGCACGGGCCTGTCGGGCGGCGCGATGCCGCTGGAAAAGGGCATCCTGCTCGTCATGACGAAATTCAACCGCATCCTCGAAGTCGATCCCGATGCGGGCATCGCGCGCGTGCAACCCGGCGTGCGCAATCTCGCGATCTCGCAGGAAGTCGCGCAGCACGGCCTCTATTACGCGCCGGACCCGTCGTCGCAGATCGCCTGTTCGATCGGCGGCAACGTCGCCGAAAACGCGGGCGGCGTGCACTGCCTGAAATACGGTCTCACGGTCCACAACATCCTGAAGGTCGTCATGCTGACGATCGACGGCGAGCTGGTCACGCTCGGCGGCGACTCCCTCGACAGCCCCGGCTTCGATCTGCTCGCGCTGTTTACGGGCTCGGAGGGGATGCTCGGCGTCGTCATCGAGGTGACGGTGAAGCTGCTGCCGAAGCCGCAGAGCGTCAAGGTGCTGATGGCGAGCTTCGCCGACGTGGTGAGCGCGGGCGCGGCAGTCGCGAAGATCATCGGCGAGGGCGTGATTCCCGGCGGCTTCGAAATGATGGACAACCTGTCGATTCGCGCGGCCGAGGACTTCATTCACGCGGGCTATCCGGTCGAAGCCGAAGCGATCCTGCTCTGCGAACTCGACGGCTCGCAAGACGACGTTGATGAGGACGTCGAACGAGTTGGCGGATTGCTGAAAGAAGCGGGGGCGTCGGAGGTTCGCGTCGCGCGCGACGAGGCCGAGCGACAGCGTTTCTGGGCCGGCCGCAAGAACGCGTTCCCGGCCGTGGGCCGTATCTCGCCCGACTATTACTGCATGGACGGCACGATTCCGCGCCGCGAGCTGCCGCGCGTGCTGAAGGGCATCGAGGCGTTGTCCGAATACTATGGCCTGAAGGTCGCGAACGTGTTCCATGCGGGCGACGGCAACCTGCACCCGCTCATTCTTTTCGATGCCAACAAACCCGGCGAGATGGACCGCGCCGAGGCGCTCGGCGGCCGCATCCTCGAACTGTGCGTCGAGGTGGGCGGCAGCATCACGGGCGAGCACGGCGTGGGCCGCGAGAAGATCAACCAGATGTGCGTGCAGTTCAATTACGACGAGATCGCGTATTTCCATGCGGTCAAGGCGGCGTTCGATCCGTCGCAGCTGCTCAATCCCGGCAAGAACATCCCGACGCTGCATCGTTGCGCCGAGTACGGCCGGATGCACGTCCACAAAGGCAAACTTTCCTTTCCCGAACTGGAGCGGTTTTGATGCGACGCGAACTGGATTCGATGGACGATAGCGCCGCATTGATCGCGCAGGTCGAGGCGGCGCGCGCCGCGCGCACGCCGCTGCGCATCCGCGGCGGCGACAGCAAGGCATTTTTGGGGCGCAAGGTCGACGCGACCGGGATCGATACGCGCGGCCATCGCGGCATCGTTCAATACGACCCGACCGAACTCGTCGTGACGGCGCGCGCGGGCACGCCGCTCGCCGACGTCGAAGCCGTGCTCGACGAAGCCGGCCAGATGCTGGCGTTCGAGGCGTCTGCGTTCGGCGGCGGGGCCACGATGGGCGGCATGTTCGCGACCGGCATGTCCGGTGCGCGGCGTCCGTGGGTTGGCGCGGTGCGCGACTTCGCGCTCGGCTGCCGCGTGATCACGGGTGAGGCGAAACATCTGCGCTTCGGCGGCGAAGTGATGAAGAACGTCGCGGGCTACGACGTGTCGCGTCTGATGGTGGGCAGCTTCGGCTGCCTCGGGCTCGTGACCGAAGTGTCGTTCAAGGTGCTGCCGAAGCCGCGCTCGACGCGCCACATCGCGCTCGAAGTGACGCCCGACGAAGCGCGCAAGCGGCTCGCCCAATGGCGCCGCGCGGCGCTGCCCATCGCGGGCGCCTGCCATGCCGATGGCGTGCTGCAACTGCGCCTCGAAGGCGGTGTCGGCTCGGTGCGCGGCGCGCGCGAAACGATCGGCGGCGCCGATGCGAACGAAGCGTTCTGGACGCAGCTGCGCGGTTTCTCGCTGCCGTTCTTCACGGATGCGCGTCCGCTCTGGCGCCTGTCGCTGCCCGTCGATGCGCCGAATGCGGCGCTGCCGGGCGACGCGCTCCTCGACTGGGGCGGCGCGCAGCGCTGGCTGAAGACCGACGCCGATGCGAACGAAGTGCGCCGCATCGCGCGCGAACTCGGCGGCCACGCAAGCGCGTTCACGCCGGGCGTGACCGATTCGCCGTTCCAGCCGCTGCCCGATCCGCTGATGCAGTTGCACCGGCGCCTGAAGGCACAACTCGACCCGCTGGGGATCTTCAACCCGGGCCGCCTGTACGCCGACCTCTGACGCTGAATTCCTTATCCGATGCAAACCAATCTGAGCGAAGAGGCGCGGTTGCTTGAGCGCGCCGAAGAGGCGGAATCGATCCTGCGGTCCTGCGTGCACTGCGGGTTCTGTAACGCGACCTGCCCGACTTATCAGTTGCTCGGCAACGAGCTTGACGGCCCGCGCGGCCGCATCTATCTGATCAAGCAGATGCTGGAAGGCGAGCCCGTCACCGAAAAGACGCGGCTGCATCTCGACCGCTGCCTGAGCTGCCGCAACTGCGAAACGACGTGCCCGTCGGGCGTGCGCTATCACGCGCTGCTCGACATCGGCCGCGCCGAAGTCGAGCGCCGCACGCAGCGTCCGGCGGGCGAGCGCTTGCTGCGCGCCGGGCTGCGCCACGCCGTGTCGCGGCCGAAGACGTTCGCCGCGCTGCTCGGCGCGGGCCGCGCGGTGCGTGGGCTGCTGCCCGAGACGCTGCGCGACAAGATTCCGGCGCATGCGCAGGCCGCAAGTCCGCGGCCCGCTACGGACCACCATACGCGCCGCGTGCTGATGCTCGAAGGCTGCGTGCAGCCGTCGCTCGCGCCGAACACGAACGCGGCCGCCGCGCGCGTGCTGCACCGGCTCGGCATCAGCGTGACGCCCGCGCGGGAGGCCGGCTGCTGCGGCGCGAACGAATATCACCTGAACGCGCAGGACGCGGGGCTCGATCGCGCGCGCCGCAACATCGACGCATGGTGGCCCGCGATCGAGGCGGGCGCCGAGGCGATCGTGATTTCGGCGAGCGGCTGCGGCGCGTTCGTGAAGGAATACGGCGACCTGCTGCGCTTCGACGCGGCTTACGCGGACAAGGCGCGGCGCGTGAGCGCGCTCGCGCGCGATCTCATCGAAGTGATCGCGGCCGAACCGCTCGACAAGTTCGCGCCCGTCGCCGGCAAGCGGATCGCGTTCCACTGCCCGTGCACGCTGCAGCATGCGCAGCGCCTCGGCGGCGCGGTCGAAAGCGTGCTCTCGCGGCTCGGCTTCGATCTGACGAGCGTGGCGAACGGCCATCTGTGCTGCGGCTCGGCGGGGACGTATTCGCTCACGCAGCCGGAGATCGCCAAACAATTGCGCGACAATAAGCTCGATGCGCTTGAGGCCGGCAAACCCGATGCGATCGTCACGGCAAACGTCGGTTGCCAGACGCATCTGAACAGCGCGGGCCGCACGCACATCACGCACTGGATCGAGCTTGTCGATTCCGTGCTGACTACGGAATAACCATTCTTTTCATGGGACGGGAGTCAGTGCTAAGGCGCTAACTCCCGTCGACCGCCTTACAGGCATGGGACGGGAGTAAGCGCTAAAGCGCTAACTCCGGCCGACCGCCTTTCAGGCATGGGACGGGAGTAAGCGCTAAAGCGCTAACTCCCGTCGACAAGGAGAACAACTGACATGCAGACGAAACCCGTACTCGGCCAGGCCGATGCGAACCGAATCCTCGAAGCCGCCCGCGCCGAAGCCGAGCGCAACGGCTGGGCCGTCGCCATCGCGGTCGTCGACGACGGCGGTCATCCGCTCGCGCTCACGCGTCTCGACGGCACCGCGCCGATCGGCTCGTATATCGCGCAGGAAAAGGCGCGCACGGCCGCGCTCGGCCGCCGCGAGTCGAAGGCTTATGAGGACATGATCAACGGCGGACGCACCGCGTTCCTGAGCGCGCCGCTCGTCGCGACGCTCGAAGGCGGCGTGCCGGTCATCGTCGACGGACAGGTGGCCGGCGCCGTCGGCGTGTCGGGCGTGAAGGCCGACCAGGACGCGCAGGTCGCGAAGGCCGGCGCAAACAGCGTCGCGGCGTAAGTAGCAGCGCAATCAGTTCAAAGTTCAAGCAGGAAGGAAGCGAAATGATCGAACATCACGGACTTCAGGTCGACGAAGGGCTCGCCCGGTTCATCGAAGCGGAAGCGCTGCCCGGTACGGGCGTCGAAGCCGGCGCGTTCTGGAGCGGCTTCGCGGCGCTCGTGCACGAGCTTGCGCCGCGCAACCGCGTGCTGCTCGCCGAGCGCGACCGTCTGCAGCTCGAACTCGACGCATGGCATCGCGCGAATCCGGGCCCGGTGCGCGACCTGCGCGCCTATCGCGAGTTTCTGACGCAGATCGGCTATATCGTGCCGGCCCCCGCGAGCGTCGCTGCGACGACTGCAAACGTCGATAGCGAAATCGCGTCGCAGGCCGGTCCGCAGCTCGTCGTGCCGCTGTCGAACGCGCGCTATGCGCTCAACGCGGCGAACGCGCGCTGGGGCAGCCTCTACGACGCGCTGTACGGCACCGATGCGCTGCCCGAAGACGGCGGCGCGACGCGTGCCGGCGCGTACAACCCGGTGCGTGGCGAGCGCGTGATCGCGTTCGCGCGCGACTTCCTCGATCGCGCCGCGCCGCTCGCGAGCGGTTCGCACCGCGCCGCGACGGGTTACGTCGTGGAAGGCGGCCAGTTGTCGGTGAAGACCGCCTCGGGCGCGACGCCGCTCGCGACGCCGGCGCAGTTCGTCGGCCACCAGGGCGACGCCGCCGCGCCGACCGCAATCCTGCTCAAGCACCACGGCCTGCACATCGAGATCCAGATCGACGCATCGACGCCGATCGGCGCGAGCGACCCGGCCCGCGTGAAGGACGTGGTCCTCGAAGCGGCCGTCTCGACGATCATCGACTGCGAAGATTCGGTCGCGGCCGTCGACGCCGGCGACAAGGTCGAGCTTTACCGCAACTGGCTCGGCCTCATGCAGGGCACGCTGACCGAGGAAGTCGCGAAGGGCGGCCGCACGTTCACGCGCCGCATGAACGCCGACCGCGAATATCGCGCGCCGGACGGCTCGACGCTGACGCTGCATGGCCGCTCGCTGCTCTTCATCCGCAACGTCGGCCACCTGATGACGACGGGCGCCGTGCTCGACCGCGACGGCAACGAGATTCCGGAAGGCATCCTCGATGGCGTCGTGACGACGCTCTGCGCGATGCACGATCGCGAGGCGAAGCGCAACTCGCGCACGGGCTCGATTTACATCGTGAAGCCGAAGATGCACGGCCCGGCCGAAGTCGCCTTCGCGGGCGAGCTGTTCACGCGCGTCGAGGGCCTGCTCGGCCTGCCGCGCGACACGGTCAAGCTGGGCATCATGGACGAGGAGCGCCGCACGAGCGTGAACCTGTCGGCGTGTATCGCGGCGGCTTCGTCGCGCGTCGCGTTCATCAACACCGGCTTCCTCGATCGCACCGGCGACGAAATGCACACCGCGATGGAAGCGGGCGCGATGCTGCGCAAGGGCGACATGAAGTCGGCCGCGTGGATCGCCGCGTACGAGCGCAGCAACGTGCTCGCGGGCCTGTCCGCAGGTCTGCGCGGCCGCGCGCAGATCGGCAAGGGCATGTGGGCGATGCCCGACCTCATGCACGCGATGCTCGAACAGAAGATCGCGCATCCGCGCGCGGGCGCGAACACGGCGTGGGTGCCGTCTCCGACCGCCGCGACGCTGCATGCGATGCACTATCACGACGTCGACGCGCAGGCCGTCCAGCAGGAACTCGAACGCATCGACTACGCGAAAGAGCGCGACGCGCTGCTCGACGGGCTGCTCACGGTGCCGGTCGTCGAACGCGCGCAATGGAGCGACGAAGCGATCCGCCTCGAAGTCGAGAACAACGCGCAGGGCATTCTCGGCTACGTCGTGCGCTGGGTCGAGCAGGGCGTCGGCTGCTCCAAGGTGCCCGACATCAACAACGTCGGCCTGATGGAAGACCGCGCGACGCTGCGCATTTCGAGCCAGCACATCGCGAACTGGCTGCGTCACGGCGTGGTCACGCGCGAGTTCGTGCTCGACGTGTTCCGCCGCATGGCGGCCGTCGTCGACCAGCAGAACGCGGGCGATGCGAACTATCGTCCGATGGCGCCGGATTTCGACGCGTCGTATGCATTCAAGGCCGCGTGCGCGCTTGCGTTCGAAGGCAAGGAACAGCCGGGCGGCTACACCGAGCCGCTGCTGCATCAGTATCGGCTCGCGTTCAAGCAGCACCAGCGAGCGGGCTGATCTTCACCGGCGGGCGCCGCGGCGCCCGCTTTTTTTTGTCGCTTCGATGCGATTTCAGCAGCGTGGAATAAGTCCCGACGACGGGACAATGGAGACTCGATGAATTCTGTATTGCCGCTACCCGCCGGAACGCTGTTCGCGCAGCCGTTGACCCCAGTGGGCAACTCGCTCGCCCTGTCGTTTCTCGTTGCCATCATCCCGATCGCCGTCGCGCTCGTGATGCTCGGCGTACTGCGCCGGCCCGCCTGGCAGGCGTCGCTCGCGGGGCTCGTCTCGGGCCTCGTGATCGCGATCGCCGTCTGGGGCATGCCCGTCACGCTCGCATTCGATGCCGCCGCCGCCGGCATGACGCTCGCGCTCGTTCCGGTGATGTGGATCGTCGTGAACGCGCTGCTGCTGTACAACATCGCGGTGAAGTCGGGACGCTTCGACCAGTTCCGTCAATGGATGCTCGACCACCTGCCCGATGACCGCCGCCTCGTGCTGCTCGTCGTCGCGTTCTCGTTCGGCTGTCTGCTCGAAGGCATTTCCGGCTTCGGCACGCCGGTCGCGATCACGAGCGCGCTCCTGATCGGCCTCGGCTTTCCGGCGCTCGAAGCGCTCACGTTCACGCTGATCTTCAACACGGCGCCGGTCGCGTTCGGCGCGCTCGGCGTGCCGGTCACGGTACTCGGCGCCGTCACGTCGCTGCCCGCGGAAACGCTCGGCGCGATGATCGGCCGTCAACTGCCGTTCTTCGCGTTCCTGCTGCCGTTCTATGTCGTCGGCATCTACGGCGGCGTGCGCTCGATCGGCAAGCTCTGGCCCGCGCTCGTGGTGTCGGGCGGCAGCTTCGCGCTCGCGCAGTTCATCACGTCGAACTTCCTCGGCTATCAGCTGACCGACGTGCTGTCGTCGCTGACTTCGCTGATCGTCACGATCGGCTTCCTGAAGGTCTGGAAGCCCGAGCACGATCCGAAATTCGCGCTCGCACGCACCTCGACGCGCGCGACGAATCACGCGGACCGCGTCGGCTACGGCGGCTGGATGCCGTGGGTTCTCGTGTCGGTCGTGGTGATCTTCTGGGTCCACGCCAACATCGCAACGATCGGCCAGTCGAACATCAAGTGGCCCGGCCTGCACAACGCCGTGTACATGACGCTCTATCACAAGTCGTATGCCGCGGTCTGGACGTTCCAGCCGCTCGGCACCGGCACGGCGATTCTCGTCGCCGCGGTGATCTCGGCGCTCTGGACGCGCGTCGGCTTCGGCGGCTTCTTCGCCTGCGTCGCGCAGACGTGGCGTCAGACGCGCATCGCCATCGCCACCGTGATGATGATCGTCGCGCTCGCGTACCTGCTCAACTACTCGGGCATGAGCTACACGCTCGGTATGGGCGTTGCGTCGACTGGCGCGATGTTCCCGCTCGTGTCGGCGACGCTCGGCTGGATTGCGGTGTTCCTCTCGGGCAGCGACACGTCGGGTAACGCGCTGTTCGGCAACCTCCAGGTCGTGGCGGCGAAGCAGCTCGGACTGGACCCGGTGCTGATGGCGGCGACCAACTCGTCGGGCGGCGTGATGGGCAAGATGATCTCGCCGCAGAACATCGCGACGGGCGTCGCGACGACGGACCTGAAGGGCCAGGAAGGCGTCGTGTTCGCGCGGACCTTCTGGCACAGCATCTTCCTGACGCTGCTGCTCGGCGTGCTCGTGTTCCTGCAACAGCACTGGCTGAGCTGGATGATTCCGGCGCTGCCGCATTGATGATCGGCGGTTGAGCGGCGCGGCTGGAAATTTTGGCCGCCCGCTTCTGCGAAACCGATGAAAAGGGCCTCGCTACAGCAATGTGGCGAGGCCCTTTGCCGTTTGCGACGCAAGGGCCGCGTTTAGCCGTTGTATATCGGATCGTTGGTCATGAAGCCTTTCATCGCCGCCTTAAGCTCCGGGGAGGCGCCGGATGGATTGGCTAAGTAATTCGAAACGTCTTTCTCGGCCAGAAATCCCGGCCCGAAGAAGGTGTTGACGAAGGAACCCGTTGCCCCGAATCCCGACTCGGCAAAAGAAGATGTACTGATGTTTCTGGTGTCCATCTTTCGTGTTTCCTGTCATGTATCCCTTTGCAATAGCGTGTTCGCCGCACCGGGTCACACTGGTGCGGTTTTTTTTGCAGTGCTTCAACGCAGTACTTCGACTTAACCCGACTGGTCCGGCATTTCCGGGGCGTGCGGACCGCGAGGGCGAATCAGATCGTCCCAGTCGAGCGGCACGTAGACCGTGCCACCCGCCAGCTCGACCGATTCGACGAACTTGGCCAGCGTAACGCCCGCCATGATGAATAACGGCTTCGCGCCGAAGTAGCTTTCCGTGCGCAGCCACGGGACGCGGCCCTCGTTGATTTCTTCCACGCTGTATCCGGCGCCGTGCGTGCCGACCTCGGGCCGCAGCAGCGGGCCGTCGAATGCGAGCTTCAGGATCTGGTCGGGCTCGCCGGCATACGGTTCGCCCGCATATCGCTCGTAAGGCGCGCGCTCCCAGCGGTCGCCCCACTGACCATCGAGCGCGAGCCGCGTAAGGAATGCCCAGTTGTCACGCACGAGGCAGAGCCTGTAGTGGCTCTGCACTCCACTCAGATCGACATGCAGGGTCATGCGTTGGCTCCTTTCTTTCGTTCAGGTGAAAACCATCGCGAGTACCTTCTATTGCTGCGGGTCGCTCCATTGAACATGGCCTGCTTGATGGCGCTCCGCAGACGGTTCGGCGTGCATGGGACGGGTCGATTGATGTGTGTCAATCGTACGCCACCGGTCGCGTCTATTCTCCATCCAAGGATGCTCCGGCGAACCGTGTGCCGCAACTCGGCACGGTCGGAGCGAGTGGCTTGCCATGGAGCGTCGATCATGACACTGAACGGAACCATCAACGCGGATACGTGGACCGTGAAAGCGGAAACCCTACCCGCGCAACACGGCTGCTACGGTTGTCGCATTCGCGTTTTTCACACATCGCCCAAAGCGCAGTTCAGCCGCGAGTTCACCCATCACAATACGTTCGAAAGCGAAACCATGGCCGTGCTGGAGGGCTTGCGCGAGGGCGTGCTGTGGGTCGAACTGAAGTCCCGTCACGCGTTCGTTGTGTGAACGAAATCGGGCGCGCACGCCAAAGCACTCACAGGTATAAGCACGTATAGGCACGCCCCAGCAGGCACACGCGCCTCGATGCGGCGACAAGGAGAAAGGCGATGGGGCTCGGCATGCAGATCGTCTATCTGGGCTTTTGCGGTACCCCGGCCATCGAGGCGGAAGCGGGCGTGCAACTGCTCCGGCTCGGCAGGTTCAGCGCGCTGCTTCTGGAGTGCCGTCTCGCGATCGAGTTGCTGCGCTTTCACGGCCAGCCGCTGACGTATGAAGTGCGGCTCGATCTTGTGTCGCCGTCAAATGAACTCTACTCGGGCGGCTATTGCGAAAGCGAGGACGCGGGCGCGGCCGTGCGCGCGGCGTTCGATGCAGCCGTGCGCGTGTTGCTCGCGAGTGGTGCCGGCGGCGGTCGCGGTGGTCGCGGCACGGCCTTGCCAGCACGCGGCCGCTGATGCGCGGATGTTCACGCCCGGCGTCGGGCGGTTGTCACCGGGAACCGGAATCGGGCCCGATCGCCTCGACACATTGAACATGCCATCGTCCTTCCAGCGACGTGCTCAGGTCTTGCGCGAGCCAGCGAATGGCGCCCGTCTCGCCTTCGAACGGACCGTCCGGCGACGCCAGATCGAGCCCTTCGAGGACGCATAGCGGCTGCCGTTCGTCGCCCGCGAGCAGGCAGGTGCCGTCGAGCGTCTGACCGGCGTGTCCCCACTGCGGCACACCCGTGCCGACATGGGCTTCGCGCGACCACTTTCCGGCGCGCTTGTCGAGCCAGATGATGGTGCAGGCGTCGGGATCGAGGCGATCGTAGCGGTCGAGATGAGCGGTGATACGCATGGTGGTGCTCCTGAAAGGAGAATCGTCGGCTTACTGGCTCAAGACCCACTGGATGAGCACGTGCGCGTCTTCGCGCGAGAGCGGGCCGCCGCGGTCTTCAGCCACCGGCATCGGCGTGTCGCCCCAATGCGCGCGGCCGCCGAGCCGCAGCTTGTGTTCGAGCATCGCGTCCGCGTGCGGCTGGCCGCGATAGCGCTCCGCAATCTGATGGAACGACGGCGCAAGGAACGGCGCATCGGTCGTGTGGCAGAACATGCAGTGCTGCGCGTCGACGAGTTGGGTCGGCTCGGGCAACTGTGCATGGACGCAGGCGCAGCCCAACGCAGCGGCGAGCGCCGCGCCCGCGAGCGTCGATCTGCGAATCGTGTGCGGCGCGTGCTGGCGGCGGAATGAGCGGTCGATCTCGGAAGCTGCGTGGCGCATCGGGATTCTCCGTTGTCGGTCTGGGGTTGGCCTGGAACGTAAGGGCAATCGGGTCCGCTGTCAGGATGTCATCGGATGCCGGGGCCAGCTTGAGATGTATCAAACAAGGCGCGTTCGGCCCCAGGGCAAAAAGCGGCGTCGTCGCGGAGGGGCGCCGCTGGAATGCCTGCACCTGCGGCAAGGTGTCGATCCGGAAAGCGGCAGCGCGACGCGGTCACACCTGCGCGAGTCCTTCGGCGTCGATGATCCTGATCTGCTTGCCGTTGGGCTTGACGAGCCCCTCGCGCTGGAAACGCGAAAACATGCGGCTGACCGTTTCGACCGTGAGGCCGAGAAAGGAGCCGATTTCCGCGCGGCTCATCTTGAGGTTGAACTCGGTGCCCGAATAACCGCGCGCCTTGAAATGGGCGGCGAGATCGAGCAGGAACGACGCGAGCCGCTGTTCGGCGGTCATCGTGCCGAGCAGCATCAGCAGCCCCGATTCGCGGACGATCTCCGCGCCCAACTGATGGTAGAGGTGGCGCTGCATGCGCGGGTTCTCGCGGCAGATCCTCTCCAGCAGGCCGAAGGGGATGATGCACACGGTGCTGTCTTCGAGCGCGACCGCCTCGCAGCCATGCGACCCGGCGCAGACGCCGTCGAGCCCGAGCGGGTCGCCCGGAATCTGGAACCCCGTGATGTGCTCCTGGCCGTCGCGATGCATGACGACGGTCTTGAACGAGCCGGTCCGCACGATATAGAGGCTCTGGAAAGCATCGCGGATGCGAAAGAGGATTTCGCCGCGCCGTACCGGCCGGGTCGTGCAGACGACGGTGTCGATCCGGGCCAGTTCTTCGCGGGTGAGACCGGGCGGCAGACACACGTGGCGCAGCGCGCAGCTTGAGCATCGCGCACCCGGGCGCCTCGCGGCATCCTCCCGCGCGACCGGATGAACGGTCCGGGCGATGGGCGGCATGGGTGGTGAGGCCGGCACGGCAGGCACGGTCGGCGCGCAGGGTTCGCAGGCGGGGGCAGCATGCATGGACGTCTCCAGATCGGCGATCGGGGCGGGCAGTTCCGAACGGGCATGTATCCGCGACGAGGAGAACGAAAGGGAGCGCGTCTGCCGATCCGGCGTTCATGACGCAGTATTGTTCACGTCATCCCAAAAATGTATCGGCGACGACGGTGTTTGAAGTAGGCAAATCGGAATAGATGTAGGAATTTGCCTACAAAAACGCGTGCGCGGCGAAAGGACCTGGACGGTTAAAAAACCGCTCCGGTCTTTGAAGAGGCGGTGGCGGCTGGCTGGTGGGGATGGTGGGGATGGTGGGGATGGTGGGGATGGTGGGGATGGTGGGGACGGCGGTGCGGCGCCGGGTTCGCTCGCGCGCCGCGGAGAGACTGCACCCGCAGCACGCGAGGCGGCCGAAGAAGCGGCCTTATGCCCCAGCGCCCTGTTCGCTGGCGGCGGCTTGTGCTTCTCGCGCGGCGGAAGGCACGAGCAGCACCGGCAGCGTCGCGCTGCGCACGACCCGCTCGGCGACACTGCCGAGCATGAGGCGCCGCAGCCCGCGCCGCCCGTGCGTGCCCATCACGATGAGGTCGGCCTTGCAGTCGGCGGCGGCGAGCAGGATGCGCTCGGCGACGTCCTGGCCCGGCTCGACTTCCTCGATGCGTGCGGTGCCCGTCACGCCGTGATCGTTCATGCGCGCCTCGGCCTGGTCGGTTACGCGCCGCCCTTCTTCTTCATAGGCGTTGCGAATGATCGACGGGTCGAAGCCCGGGGCGTCGAACGCAATCACCGGTACGTCGATGACGTAGACCGCCTGAATCCTGGCCCCCATGGAAGCGGCGAGTTGCAGGGCGGTCTCCAGCGCGTGCCAGGCGGTTTCGCTGCCGTCCAGCGGAACGAGGATGCGTGTGTACACGATGTACTTCTCCGAAAAGTTTGACCTGGGCTCGGTCCATAAGCGCGCCGTCGACGGCGGCGAGGCATCCTGCCTGCCTTGAGTCGACGGTGTGCGTGCCGCTCGTGATTTTAGTGCGACATCAGGACCGGCAGTGTCGCCGATTCGAAGATCGTGCGGGTCGTCCCGCCGAGCACGCGCTCTTTCCAGCGCGCGTGGCCATAGGCGCCCATGACGAGAAGATCGTAGCCATCCCCGGCGGCGAGCGAGAGCAGGGCGTCGCCGCAGGTTTCGTCGACGTCGTTGGCCATCTCGCGGAAGTCGACATTCACGCCGTGCCGGGCGAGCGTCAGCGTGATGTCGGTGACCGGCGTGGCAAGCGGCGCGGGCGAGCCGGGCGTGTTGACGTGCAGGACCGTGACGCGTTCCGCGCGCGTGAGGAACGGCATCGCATCGTGGACCGCGCGCGCCGCTTCGCGGCTGCCGTCCCAGGCCACGAGCGCCCGCGAGCACACCGCGTCGTGACGCCCCGCATACGGCACGACGAGCACGGGCCGCCCCGACGCCATCACGACGGTCTCGGGAAAGCGATCGGCGATGTAGGTTTCGGGATCGTCCGGGTCGGTCTGCCCGAGGATGACGAGGTCGGCGTAACTGCTGTGCCGGACGACCGATTGCTCGCCGTTCTGCGACGCCGCGATCCATTCGCCCTCCACCCCGGCGCGCCGCAGCTCGGCGTGAAAGATCCGCTCGGCCGCGCCGCGCTGCTCTTCGAGCACCTTGCGATGCGTCTCGAACCAGGCGGCGGAGCCGGCCATGACAAAGAACTCGCGCGGGTCCGGTACGAACGTCGCGAACAGTCCGGTAAGGTGGGCATCGAACCGGCGTGCGATGCGCAACGCGATGTCGAGCCGCGCCTGCACGCGGCTGCTCGTATCGACGTGGACAAGCAGGGTTTTGTAGCTCATCGATGCAAATTCTCCGGTCATGCCCGAAGCGGGCGAAAGGGCGCGGGCTGTTCCATCATGCTGATTCGAGTCTGGAAACGCGCGCGTCCCGATTACTGATATAGATCAGCGCTGTACGGAGGGGCGGGCCGCCTGCGAGTTCAGGCCGCAGGCAACTGTTCACCAGCGCCGCAAGGGTGTTCGTGCGGATGACGCTCCGGTAAATCGAATGTTTCGAGATAAGCAGGCACGTCGCAGCGCCAGCCGAGCTTTTCGGTGATGCGCCGTCGCAGTGCGTCCGCCGCGGCCGGTTCGCCGTGCGTGACGAACGTGCGCGCGGGCGGGCACGTCATGCCGCCTAGCCAGCGCAGCGTCTCGTGGTAGTCGGCGTGCGCGGACAGCGACGAGATCGATGCGACTTCGGCGTTCACGCGCACGTATTCGCCGTGAATCTTGATGGCCGGCTCGCGGGCTTCGAGCGCCGCGCCGCGCGTGCCCGCGGCCTGAAAGCCGACGAGCGCGATCGTGTTGCGCGGATCGGGCGCGTAGAGCGCGAGGTGATGCAGCACGCGCCCGCCCGTCGCCATGCCGCTGCCCGCGATGATCACCTTCGGACCGTGCCGGCTGGCGACGGACTTCGATTCGTCGACGGTGCGCGTCATGACGGCCGCGTGATCGATGGCATGCAACTGCGAGAGCGTGAGCCGGTGCTCGCGCATGTGGCGCCGGTACAGGTCGGTGACGCTGATCGCCATCGGGCTGTCGAGATAGACAGGGACGCCCGGCATGCGTCCGGCCTCCTTGAGCCGCGCGATGTAATAGAGGATTTCCTGGGTGCGGCCCACGGCGAAGCACGGCATGACCACGACGCCGCCGCGCGCGAAGGTGCGCGCGAACACGTCGGCCAGTTCGTCCTCGGGATTGAGCGCGTCGTGCAGGCGGTCGCCGTAGGTCGACTCGACGACGAGATAGTCGGCGTGCGCGGGCGGGGCGGGCGGGCGCACAAGCGGATCGTCGGGGCGGCCGAGGTCGCCCGAGAACGCGATCAGCGTGTGATCGCAGGACAGCACGACGCTGGCCGCGCCGAGGATGTGTCCGGCGGGCAGCAGCCGGAATGCGAGCTGGCTGTTGAGCGCGGCGGGCGCGTCGAACTCGCGCGGGCCGATGAGGCGCAGCGCGCGCTCGGCGTCTTCGACCGTGTAGAGCGCCAGCGCCGGGTCATGCTTCGAGTAGCCGTGCCGGTTCGCAAACGCGGCCTCCTCTTCCTGCAGCCGCGCGCTGTCGCGCAGCATCACCTCGCAGAGATCCGCCGTGCCGGGCGTGCAGTACACGGGCCCGCGAAAACCGTTGCGTGCGAGCACGGGGAGGTAGCCGGAATGGTCGATGTGCGCGTGCGTGAGGATCACGGCGTCGATCGATTCGGCGGGGACCGGCAGCGGCGCCCAGTTGCGCCGCCGCAGATTCTTCGTGCCCTGAAAGATCCCGCAGTCGATCAGCAGGCGCTTGCCGGCCGCGTCCAGTAGAAAGCGGGACCCTGTCACGGTCTCCGCCGCGCCCAGAAATGTGAGCTTCATCGTCGCCTCTCCGACTCTTCGAATCGCGCCGTAGCCGCGCAACTACGTCGATTGGAGCATGGTTCGGCGCTGGACGATTGACGCAGATCATCCAGGGGGGATGGGCTCGCTCAGGCCGCTCAGGCTTTCGGCGCGTAGACGTTGCACCAGCCGTCGGCCGCCACCGCCTTGCCCGGAAACATCGGGCACGGTCCCGAGGCGTCGTGCGCGCCGCCGGTGTAGAAGCGGCAATTCCCGCAGTGTTGCCCGGCGTGATATTTCGGGAACTGGGCGGCATCGACGGTGCTGGCCTTCGCGTGATAGCCAAGGGGCTTCGCGGCAGGGTCGCTTTCATCGACGAGCGGCGCGGCGGCGAATGCGCTGCGTGCCGTCGCGAGTGCTGCGCAAACACCTGCGGCATGAAGGATGAACGTTCTGCGATTCTGATAAAACATTACGAAGTCCTTAGTGATCTGAAATAAAAAAGGTTCATCGCGGATTACCGGGGAACGCGGCGCGGATTTTGAGGAAGAAGTATTCCTCGTCGCGGTACCCATAAGCTCGACGCTTGATGACCTTGATGGTGTTGTTGATGCCTTCGACGACG
>Ga0265338_10001171_pt1 | contig 43298 bp, 38 predicted proteins | sample 42126metaG_FD_193579 | JGI IMG/M metagenome (GOLD analysis project Ga0265338, IMG submission 193579) | Rhizosphere microbial communities from Carex aquatilis grown in University of Washington, Seatle, WA, United States - 4-21-26 metaG | ecosystem: Host-associated > Plants > Roots > Rhizosphere... | reverse complement strand
CGCTTGCCTATCAATTTCCTCAACGCCGTTTTGATATACGCCCTCGCCACCATCATCCAGTGACCCCAATCCGCTGACACCTCATTCTTGTGCTTTTACCCCGACCCCCATCCCCTGTCACTTGGCCCCTGAGTATTGACACAAAATGGCTTGGGGAGGAGTTGCGGGGATCAGCGGGAGCGTCGCGGCTGAACACCAATCGCCATCCATCACTCTTTCGGCATATAGCGGGAATCATCGCCCGATGCTGCCGGGGGCGTGGTCCGTGCGGGGCGTCGCGCGTTTTGTTGGCCGGCCACGATAGCGGCGTAAATCTCTTCGTAAGTTTGCCGATTACCCAGATAAGCTTCATGAACCTCAAACTTCCTCTTCGCGACCACCAGAGTTAGTGCCCGGTTCAGTAATGTGAACCCGGCATGATTGTTGGCAATATCTCCTAGCAGAAACCCCAACCCGATAATGAGGGCGCCCCAAACCGGTGTCAGTCGGACAAAAGTAAGCATTCGGACGAAGTGCCGGTTCTTTTCCAAAAAAACCGCTTTGTCGTCTACGATGAGAGTTCCATGTCTGAAGTAAGATGTAGCGGGCCGATCCGAGTCAATGAGGAGATGACCTCCTGGAGATTTGGAATCAGGTTCCCAAACCAGGAACATGCCGTTAAGTGCTAGCATTGTCTTCATGCTGAGCGTTCAACTGCAATGCCAGCAGCATCATGCCAGGCAGCCGGGTTTGACTGAGGTTTTGCTTGGGTTTCGTAATTATTCATTGCACCAGTAGGACGGGAGGTTTGCCTTATATCATTTCCAGCACGAGTAGGTTCCAGTCCATAAACCCTTTGTGGCTCAGGGCGGCTCCGGTGTCGGGATGGTAATACTCGTTCAATGAGCCGTTGGCGGCCAGGTCAGTGGAAAGCAGTCGCAGCGTCTTGTCGGCCAATTCGCCCGCCTCCTTATTGAACCCATAATCTTTCAGCCCCTGCCAAACAAAATAATTCACGATGATCCAGACGGGACCGAGCCAGTTGCTGGGATTCGAACTGAAATCCATGCAATACATGGATTCCTTTGAGGAAAGCGAGCGCACGCCCCAATTTCCGCGGAAGCGATCATCGGCCAGATAATTCGTCTGCACCAATGCCTTCGCCTGCTCAGGGGTGGCCACGCCGCACCAGAGTGGCAGGAAGCCGGTGAAAACCTGCACGCGCAGCGGCAAACTGTGCCACGACATATCCATGCCCGGCTTGATATTTGGGATCAACTCGCGCCGCCGGTCCACGCATTGCACGTCAACCGTGTAATAAAATTGATCGCGCGGGTCCCAGCAATATTTCTGGATCTGCCCCGCCAGAATACCGGCCTGCGCGCTGAGGCGTTGCTGGTCATCGGGACGTTTCAGCCGGCCGGCCAGCGCCGACGCCGCTTTCAGGTCCTGGTAAAAGAGACAGTTGAGCAGCAGATTCGCGGAAGAAAAGAACGGACGACCAAAAGTGGTCGGATCATTGTCGTTTCCAATCGCGACATCGTTTCCCCAAACCAAAAGTCCGATCGGACTTTGGTTGCCGGAAACCCACGACGCATAAAAACGCAGGAGCTTGTCGAACTGTGGGGCCAGCCAATCCACGGAGCCGAGTTCATCGGCGATCAGGAGCGCCAATTGTCCGAAAACCGGCTTCGCTTGATTTTGTGATTTGGGCCGGTCCGGCTTCAGGCAACCGAGTGGGTCGGCGTTATGCACATCAATGAGCATGGGGAGGCGCCCTTCGTCAGACTGATGATCGAAGAAATTTATGACGCTGCCGATGGCATGTTCGCCCACCTGCTTCCGAAAATCGGGGTTCTTCGAGATGGCAGCGAAGCGGAAAAGCCCACGCGTGGTCCAATAGGTATCCCAGTCCCAAAGGTTGGTGGAATAATGTTTGCCCGGGAGGCTGCAGGCGATGCTCGGATGCGTCAGCAGACCTTCGGCGGGCCGCAAGAGTTGTGGCGCCGTTTTGCTAAAGTAATCAAGCAGTTGGCCGCTTGCCTTTTTGCGTTCGTCCGCAGGCCACGAACCTGCACCCGGCTGGCTCGCTGGTGCAGGAATGAGGTCGGCGCCTGCGCCAACGAGTGTGGAAGCGCCCAGTACGGCTACTCCGGCGAGAAATTCACGTCGCGATGTGTTCATTCGGATTTGGGTCGGTCGCCCGCGATTTTATGGCCACGCAACGGCCAGGCAAGGTTCTTTGTTTTTTAGTTTCCGCTTTCCCGCTTTCCCGCCTTCCGCTTTTCCCTTAATGTTCCCTCATGGTCGCCTTGGAAACTGTGGTCCTGTTCCGCCATCTGGGTGAGCGTGACCTGGGGGCGTTGCGGCGCATCGTGCGCGAAAAACAGTTTTCTTCGGGACAGGAGATTTTTCGCGAGGGCGCGAGCGGCGATGGCATGTACGCCGTGAAATCCGGTCTCGTCGAGATTTCCACCGGCAGCGCCGCTGCCAAACGAGTCCCGCTCTCGGAAGTAAAGGAAGGCGAAATCTTCGGCGAAATGGCTGTCGTCGAGAACCAGCCGCGTTCCGCCAACGCCATTGCCGCCGTGGACACCGTCGTCTGGTTCATTCCGCGCGCCGATATGCTCCAATTGCTCGATAAATCTCCCGCGCTCTCGTTGAGCCTGTTGCAGGAGATCAGCCGGCGATTGCGCCAGTTCAATAAGCATTACATCAGCGAAGTGGTGCAGGCGGAACGGATGTCGGTCATCGGTCGCTTCACCAATTCCATCATCCACGACCTGAAAAATCCGCTCAGCGTCATCGGCATGGCGACCGAGCTGTTGAGCGCGCCGGATATTGCGGCGGATAAACGCGAGCGCGCCACCCAGTATATCCGCGACCAGACGGAACGCATCAATGACCTTATCACCGATGTGCTGGAATTCACGCGCGGCTCGGCGGCGCCGATGCCCCTGATACCGCTCAGCTACTCCGCGTTCGTCCTGCCGGTCATCGAGGAACTGCGCCACGATGCGCGGGTGAAGGAAGTGCAGATTGAATTTGAGAACCAGCCGCCGTCACGCGAACTGCGCTTGAACCCACGGCGATTGCGCCGCGTGTTTTACAACCTGATACATAACGCCACTGACGCCATGCCCGAAGGCGGCAAGATCATTATACGTTTCGTGATGGGCCGGACCGACGTCACCACGGAGATTGAGGATAGCGGGCCCGGCATCGCGCCGGAGATCACCGACAATCTTTTCAAGGCCTTCGCTACGCACGGCAAGGCCAACGGCACCGGCCTGGGACTCTCCATCAGCAAAAAGATTATCGAAGACCATGGCGGACGCATCTGGGCGCGGAACGAACCGAAACGCGGAGCCATCTTCGCCTTTGCGTTGCCGCTTTGATGGTTATTCAGTGTCATGCAGAAGTTCCTACGAACCTATCGAAATGTTGTTAGTTATTTACGCTCGCCCTCACCCCAGCCCTCTCCCCCGAGGAGAGGGAGAATAGCAGGGCCAGCGCAAGCGATAACGGCAGCGCAAGCCAATGGACGACGGCGCGCAGGGGACTGCGCGCCCTACCTGTCGCTTTGACATCTCGCCGTTCGCGCCGCAAACTTTCCGCCGATGAACCGCATCAAACTTCTCCCGGAACAAGTCGCGAACCAGATCGCGGCGGGCGAAGTTGTTGAGCGTCCCGCCAGCGTCGTCAAAGAACTGGTCGAGAACGCGCTCGATGCGGATGCGAAAAAGATTTCCGTGGAGGTCCAGGCCGGTGGACGCAGCCTCATCCGCGTCACGGACGATGGCTTCGGCATGAGCCGCGATGACGCGTTGCTCTGTCTCGAACGCCACGCCACCAGCAAGATTCGGCGCGCCGAGGATTTAAGTTCCATCGCGACCATGGGTTTTCGCGGCGAAGCGCTGCCCAGCATCGCCAGCGTTAGCCGTTTCACCCTCACCACCCGCGAACGCGATGGCAATTCGCCGGAAGCGACGCAAATCATCATCGCGGGCGGCAAGATCAACGAAGTGAAAGCCGCCGGCAGCGCCACCGGCACCAGCATCGAAGTCCGCCAATTGTTTTTTAACCTGCCCGCGCGCCGAAAATTTCTGCGCACCGAGGAGACCGAGGCGGCGCACATCCAACATTATCTCACGCTGGCCGCGCTGGCGTTCCCCGAAGTCGCCTTCACGTTTTCAAAAGATGGCCGCACCGTCTGGCAGTTGCCCGCCCAGAAATCAAACAACGAATCCAACGGTAAATTCGAAGCCCTGCGCGAACGCCTCAAAGCCTTGACCGGCGACGTAAAATTGTTGCCGGTAAATTTCTCGGCACCGTATGCCACGCCTGATGATGATCCCAACGACGTTTTCGAAACTGCCCAATCTTTACATGACACCTCGAACCTGACCCCTCGCACCTCCGTTCTCCGCGTCTGGGGCTTCATGGGCGCGCCCGGCGTTTCCCGCGCCACGCGTGAAGACCAGCATGTCTTCGTGAACCGCCGTCCCGTGGAAAATCGCGGACTCAACTTCGCCCTGATGGAAGGCTATCACACCGCGCTCATGAAAGGGCGCTACCCGGTGTGCTGTCTGTTCGTCGAGATTGATCCCGCTGCCGTGGATGTGAACATCCATCCCGCCAAGCGCGAAGTGAAGTTCCATCGCGAAGCCGACGTGCGCCGCCTCGTCGCGCAGGCCGTCCGCGAGGCGCTGCTCGGTTTTCACGCCGGTCAAAAAAGCGAACCGATAGCTGTTCAACCTGTTCAACCGGTTCAAACGGAACAGGCAACACCCAACACGAGTGCGCAACATGCTGACCCCGTTGTGTTTACCACTGAATTGCCCAATCTCGTTCCACCAGCGGCGCCAGGCCGTCCGCACCTCGAATGGCCGTCGCCGCCCGCCGAACAGCAACCTTTGCGCATGGGCTTTGCCTCCACGCCACCGGTCGCCGCGCCTGCGAGTCAGCCGGCCAGTGCCACATCTCACGCACCGGTCGTGCCGCTACTCTCCGTCCCGCTTCGCCTCGTCGGCGTGGTCGGCAAACTTTACGTCGTGCTGGAATCGGACCGCGGGCTTGTCCTGCTCGACCAACACGCCGCGCATGAACGCATTTTGTTCGAGCAGATGTTGGAACGCCTGGAACGCAACACGCAGGCGCCGTCGCAGAAATTATTATTGCCGGAGACAATTGAACTTTCGCCGCGCGACGCCCAATTCATGCGCGAGCAACTTCCGTCGCTCGGCCGCCTTGGTGTTGGCCTCGCGGAATTTGGCGAGCGCACCTTTCTGCTCGATGCCCTGCCGCCGTTCGTAAAAGTGTCCGATGCCCGCCGCTTCGTCCTCGACCTCGTGGATGAACTGAAGGCCGCCGGCAAAGACATCAACTCTGCACGCCTCGGCGAACACACCGTTGCCAAAACCGTCTGCCGCCATGCCGTAAAGGCCAACGACCCGCTCGCCGGCCGCGAACTGGAAAACCTCGTCGAAGACCTCCGCCGCTGCGCCATGCCCTACACCTGTCCCCACGGACGCCCAACGCTCATCGAAATGAATTACCGCGAATTGGAAAAGAAATTCGGCCGCACGCAGTAGACATAATTATTGTCGCACGCGGTTTTAATTTGAATCACTTGTATACTGTTGAAAAGGCGGATTTCAGCGAAGAAAGGAGTTAACTGGCGGCAAGATGCCGCCCGCCACGTCACGCGAGGACGCGTGACGCTACACCCGAAAAGATCCGCTCGTCGGACGCAGTGATTGATTATTCATTATGCGGAATCTGTATCGTGCTTCCGCCGATGAATTCCCGGATCACGGCATCGCCCGGAATGAGGTTGTACGTCTTGGTCTGCGCCTGTGGAACAGCTTCGACTGATTCCAGCAGTTTTTTCACGCGCGCATAGCGCACTTGCGCGTCCAGAAAGCCGCCGTATTGCTCGAAGTCAGCGGGTTGAGGCAACAGATTTCCCTCGCCCATGAAGAACGGTTTGAGCACGGGCAAGTCGAAGGGAAATCCGCCATTCACCACATGGTCGGCCAGGCCGAGCAGGGGAATGATGCTGAAAAGTTCACCCGCGCGCACATAATGCCAGTGCAGGATGGTGCGCAGCGGACTGTGATTGCGGTGTGTCGCGTCGCGCAACATCCGGCGGATCAGGCGCACGTCTGTGAACCGCGTCATGCGCTTCGTGCTGCCGTCACCCTCGAACAAAACATTCTGCGTCTCGATGTAGAGTTTGAATTGCGCGCTGGCCTCGATGCCTTCCGTCAGCGGCGGATAGAGTCCGTGCAAACAATCGAGCAACAAAATCTGGTCGGATTCCAGTTTCACCGGCTTGGTTCCGGTGCGCCGGCCCTCTTTGAAACTATAGACCGGACGCTCAATCGTCTCGCCGGCGAGCAGCCCGCGCAGATGCGCGTTGAGCAATTGGATGTCCATCGCCTCCGGCGTCTCGTAATTACGGTCGTTGATCCAATCCGTCGGATGCTCCACCAGCGACCAGAAATAATCATCCAGGTTCAGCATCAGGAACCGCAGCCCATGCTTCTTCAAACGTTCGGTCAGCTTGACCGTCGTGGTGGTTTTGCCGGAGGAACTCGGCCCGCTCACCCACATCATGCGGATTTTCTCACCGCGATTCAGCCGCGCCAACACTTTATCCGCCGCTTCATCCAAAGATTTTTCATAAGCCGCCAGCGATTCATCCACGAGCGGTTTCAGCTTGCCGCTCTTCACGATCTGGTTGAGCCCCACCACGGTGTCGCAGCCGTGGGCGCGATTCCACGCCTGAGATTGGTGGATCTTGTCCGGCAGAAAACCGTTTTTGACGAACTGTGCCTGCGTGATCGCGCCTTCCCGCAACCAATGCCGGCCCCAGCGATAACATTCATACGCATCCGCCGTGCTCTGGAAACCATAACTGCGCAACGCATGAAGCACCTCGTCCTGGATGGTCTCGATGGTCGGCGGAAAATTCGCGATATGATGATGCGGGTTCGCATTCAGGCAGACCACGACCGCATCTGCGATAAAGCCCGCAACGTCTTCATCCGTGTGATAGGCGTCAAAAATCCTGTCGTTCACTCCGGGCAGATGGTCCAGTTGAAAGCCGCCAATGGATTCTGCGGCGCGCAGGATGGCTTTTCGGATGCGAAGAACATCAAACCGGACGAGCGCGCGATTACGTTTCTGGACCTTGACGATGCGATTTTGTACCGACATGCGTTGATTTTGAACCGTTCACCAGGCCGCGCAAGCAAATGGTGAAAGATATAGTTCCTGTTGTGGCACGAACCACAACAGGTAGTGTAGCGGAGAAAAATCTTACAGATCCGTGATGGGTTTATGCCGTGGCACAAATAGTTTCATCAATGTCCACGCAACCAGATAACTCAATGCACAGATGACGAACATGAGGAGGTAGGCGTGTTGCGGGTTGGCCTTGAATTTATCGGTCAGCGCTCCCGAGATCAATTGGACAAGCACGCCGCCAATGCCACCGGCCATCGTGCCGATACCCACGACCGAGGCGACCGTTTTCTTGGGAAACATGTCGGAAACTGTGGTGAACAGGTTCGCCGACCACGCCTGGTGCGCCGTCGCGCCGATGCAAATCATGGTGACCGCCAGGATGGGAGCCCACATTGTGCCGAAATGGCTGACGTTGCCAAAATATTGCGTGGTCAACACGGCCAACGGGAACAAAGCGATGAGGAACATCGTCGTCATCCGGGCCTTATAGACCGGCATGCCCCGCTTGATGAGCATCATCGGGATGCTGCCGCCAAAGATGCTGCCCACAATGGCCACACCATAGACAATAAAGGTCGGAAGGATGATCTCTTTTTTGCTCATGCCAAATTGTTTGGTCAGGTAGTCCGGCAGCCAGAACAGATAGAACCACCAGATGCCGTCGGTCATGAATTTTCCCGAGATAAATGCCCAGAGCTGCGGATATTTGAAAAGCTTCAACCACGGGACTTTTTTTGCCCGGTCGGCGGCCTGCTCAGCGGCGGTGCCTTCGTCGTCCACATGGATGTAATCATACTCCGCTGTAGATATCTGCTTGCTCTTTGATGGCGGGTTATACAGCCAGAACCAGAAGATCAACCAGGGAAATCCCATCGCACCGGTGACAATGAACGCCATCTTCCATCCCTGCTGGTCCCCGTAATGGATCATCAAAAATGGAACCAGCAACGTCGCCGCCATCGCGCCCGCATTGGAACCGCTGTTGAATATCGCCGTCGCCAGCGCGCGCTCACGCTTGGGGAACCATTCCGCCACCGTTTTGATGGACGCCGGAAAATTCCCGCCTTCCCCGATCGCGAAGAGGCTGCGCACCACGATGTGCGCCTGGAGCAGACCGCCCACGAACGCGTTGGCTATCCCGAAGATTGACCAGACGGTGAGCGAGAGCGCCAGGCCGAGCTTCGTTCCGATCTTATCAATGACCCATCCCGCAATGACCGTCATCCCCGCGTAGAACGCCGTGAAAAAGGACGTCAAATAGGAGAAATCAGAATTCGACCAGCCAAACCCGCCTTGATCGGCGCTTCGGCAGAAAAATTCCTTAAGAAAGCTGATGACCTGCCGGTCCATGTAATTGACCGTGGTGGAAAAAAACAAGAGGCCGCAAATGACCCAACGGTAGTTGGTCATGGCACTTTTGATGGACGTGGAGGCAGACGGAGCCGGTTCGTTCGACGGAGTCATCCGCACATTCTGAAATTCGCGGCGCGCAAAGCCAAGCCTTAAATCATGGCGCCGCGGTAGTCGTTTTTTGTTTTATCATTGCCGGATCGAGAATGGCGTAGCCGATGTGCATGGTTTTGGTCCGGTAATGTTTGTATTTCGCCCCGATGATCTGCGGTGACAGTGTCTCGATGTTCGTCATGCCAAAGGATTCGGCGAACGCCAGGACATTGCGCGGCGGTTCGTCGCTCCGGATCGCTTCCCACACCAGCGCATAGCGATTCGTATCGGTTGCCAGCACGGTGACCAGTTCCGGCGTGACAAAAATTTTATCCGGAATGGAAAGCCGCAGGTTGCCGGCCATCTGTCTTTCATCGCAAACAATCGTATTGATACCCTCCAGCGCTGGACGCATTTGCGCGGCGAAATCGTCGTAAGGATTGTTGAGGTGCGTCAGTATGAATTTTTCGGAATACAGGACGCGCACGGGGATGGTGATCAGGACCAACAGCATCACGACGGCGGCAACGCCGCACAGGCGATGCACAAACCGCGCGTCGACCCGGTCGCGGCAGATGGCGATCACCAATACCGGCACGCTGATGAAGATGGGCTGAAACCAGCGGTCCCGGAAACCCGCCGTGTGCAAAAATATCACCGCCAGCACGAAACCCATCCCGGTGAAAAGCAGGCTGCGCAGGATGAGTTTTTCGTGCGGCGTATGCAATCGCAACGGACGCTTTGGTTGTCTCCAAAGCAGCACGCCGAAGATAACGAGGAAAGGCCCCGAAAACGTCAACGTGGCGAGCCCCATATTTTTTAATCCGTGCCAGATGGCGACTGCCCGTGTCCAATGGTTGGTCTCAAATTTGTAGGCCGTCACCATGACAATGTCCCGGTGGTCCAACATCCACAACACGTTGGGCAGCACCAATATAGTGGCCACGAGCAATCCGATAGCGAACCGCCAATCCAGGATCGTGCGGCGATAACCGGGCAGGGTGAGCGCTGCCGCCACCAGGCTGCCCGCCACCACCACAAAATTATATTTCCCCAGGAAACCCAATCCGATGCAGAGACCTAACAATATATAACCGCCGATAGTTTTCTTTTGTTGCAGCCGCATCAGCACATACAACGTCGCGGCGGCGATGGTGGTCGCGATGACCGAATGCGTGAGGTCGCGCACCGATTCATAGGCGAATTGATGGAACAGGAACAGGGACGCCACTCCCGCGACCGCGCAGGCATGACTGCGGGTGATGAACCGCACGTTGAAATAGGTGAGGACGTGCGTAGTGAACAGCAGGATGAATTTCCACAACGCCAGCGCGAAAATGCCCACGCCAAATATCTGGAAGAACCCGATCTGCACCCATGAATACAACGGCGGTTGCGGGCCGTAACCCCAGCTCAACTTCTGCGTGAGGACCATCTGGTCGCCTTCATCCATGTCCACCGAATTGGAGAGCAACGACCGGATGACGATATGCGCCGCAAAATAAATGGCCAGGATGAGAAATAACTGCCGGGCGGTCAGGAAAAATTTCTGCACGGAAGAGTCGCCGTCGGCGGAACGCGAGGAGATTTCTTCCGCTTGCGTCATGCGGCTATTGGAGCTTCAGGAAATTCTTTATGATCGTGCGGCCGCTCTCCGTCAGGATGCTTTCGGGATGGAACTGCACGCCGTGGATGGGCAATTCCTTGTGCCGCACGCCCATGATCTCGCCTTCATCGGTTTCCGCGGTGATCTCCAGGCAATCCGGCATCGATTCGCGCTGGATGACCAGTGAATGATAACGCGTGGCGGCAAATGGATTGGGCATTCCTTCGAACAGATCTTTTCCGTTATGGCGGATCATCGAGGTCTTGCCGTGCATCATCCGGTAATTCACCACGACATTGGCGCCGAAGGTATGGCCGATGCACTGGTGCCCCAGGCAGACGCCGAAAACAGGGATGGTTTTGCCGAATTCGCGGATGATCTCATTGGACAACCCCGACTCCTTCGGCGAGCACGGCCCGGGCGAAACCAGTATCCGCTCTGGATTCAGCGCCCGCGCCTGTTCGAGGGTGATCTGGTCATTCCGGTGCACCTGTAGGTCCACGTTCAACTCCCCGAGGTATTGCACGAGGTTGTACGTGAACGAATCGTAATTGTCCAAAACCAGAATCATCGCGCGCACAACTTACCATGTGTCTGCGTTTTGAAAATCAGGAAATCTGAGTGCGTGAGCGCCATCTCAATGTTTTCTGAAATTAATCAAAAATCGGGAAAACCAACTAAGGAGCGTCAAGCTGCGAACTATGGGTGTTAATGACGCGTAACACCCATAGTTCATTGTAATAATCTGAATTCTAAGTGTCAATTGTTCAAGATATAAATGCTAATGGTCTTAGATCTAAGTGTGGCAATGTACTGCTAATTCGAGCGCAGTGCATTTGAAACACGCGGCAATTTATTTGGAATTTGGGCGCAGTGGGTTGGGAATCTTTATCCGGTCAGGATCACTGGCGCGTTCCGGTCACTTCGCAAAGACCTGGTGTACGGCCGTCACCAGTTTGTCCACCGTGAACGGCTTTTGGATGACCGCATCGCTCCGGAACCGGATGGCAGTGTCGGTGACATCGGCCCGGTCAAGTCCCTGCACCAAAATCATTTTTACGTCCGGTTTTTTCTGCCGGAGCGCTTTGATCAAGGGCGTGCCATCCATCAGGTGCATGGTTGCATCGGCCACGATCAACTGCACGGGTGCTCCTGCCCCGGAAAGTTTGGCCAGCGCTTCGGCGCCATTCGTCGCCGTGATGACCCGGTAATCGAAACTCTCCAACGTCGTCTTCACGATGGCGAGCACCGCATTTTCCTCGTCCACCATCAACACGGTTTCGCCCTTTCCAGGCGGCAGCGCGACGGAGGATTTGGGCGTCTCGGCTTTCACGGTCTGTGCGTCCACCGCCGGCAGATACACATTAAACCGGCTGCCTTCCCCGGGTTGGCTGATGACCTGGATGAAGCCGCCGTGATTCTTGACGATCAATTGTGACGTGGATAATCCCAGCCCGGTGCCTTTGCCCTGCGGCTTCGTCGTATAAAACGGCTGGAAGATCCTGGCGATCTGTTCCGGCGGGATGCCCACGCCCGAATCACTTACTGACAAACAAACGAAATCGCCCATCCGGCCTTCCGGGATTTTCGCAGCCTCAGCCTTGGACAGCTTGACGTTTTTTGCCGAGAGCTTGATGGTGCCGCCCTCCGGCATGGCGTCGCGTGCATTGACGCAGAGATTCATCAACACCTGGTGCAATTGCGTGGCCACGCCTGACACCGCCCAGCAATCCTTGTCGATGTCCACTTCACAATGCAGCGACCGGGGAAATGTATCGGTGATGATACGGCACATCTCCTGCACCACCTGGTCCACCTGCAGCGATTTTTTCTCGCTTTGCGTTCCGCGCGCGAAGGCGAGCACGCTCTTGATCATGTCTGCCCCGCGCAGGGCGCTGGCATTCATGGCATCGAGAATTTCCACCGCTTTTCCCGGCAACGGCGCGAGCGTCTTCAGGAATCCCACGCCCATCAGCACCGGCACGAGCGAATTGTTGAGGTCATGCGCGATGCCGCTCACCAGCGTCCCCAGGCTTTCCAGCCGTTGTGCGCGCAACAATTGTTCCTCGAGCTGCTTGACCTCGGTGATATCCGTGTTGAAAACCAGTTTTTGCCTGGGCTCACCCTCCTCGTCGCGAACGAGCGTCCACCGGCTCGCCAGCACGATCGGATGACCGTCCCGGGTTTGCTGGGTCACCTGGCCGATCCATTCGCCGCGCTCAAACAAATTTGACTCGATTTCGTCCGATTCCTTTTTGTTATCGACCTTGAGCAAAGCCTCCATCTTCTGGCCTTCCGCTTCTTCGGCATTCCAGCCATAGATCTTCTCGGCGCTGCGGTTCCAATACACGATCCGGTTCTCCAGGTCGCACACGATGATGGCGTCGCCGGCTTTATCGAGGAGCGCCGCCTGTTCGCGGATTTTTTCCTCCGCCCGCTTGCGTTCCGTCACATCGAACGTGGCCCCGATCATCCGGATCGGCGAGTTCGACTCGTCATAGATCACGAAGGCGCGGCTGAACACATGCGCGTATTCCCCGTCCGCCCGCTTCAGCCGGAACTCCGACCACCAAACCCGCCCGCCCACCGCGACCATCGAAGCCACACTGCTCCGGACGCGTTCGCGATCAGCCGGATGCATTAAGGCCTCCCATACCTCCGGCGTGAGTCCGATGGCCTTGGGATCATGGCCAAAGGCGCTTTCAAAATTATCCCCCACCCACATGGTTTCCGTGCGAAAATCGCGTTCCCACATGACATCATTGGTGGCGCGGGCGATCAGCCGGAAACGTTCCTCCGTGCGGCGCAAGGCCTCTTCAGCCTCGTGACGTCCTTTCTGCGCTTCTACTTCCTGCAACGCCCGGCGCACGACGGCCACCAGTCGCCCGGGCCGCTCCTTGATGACGAAATCCGTGGCGCCGGTCTTCAGGCTGTCCACCGCAGTCTCTTCCCCGATGGTTCCGGAAAAGAAGATAAACGGAACATCGCTTTGCAATTGGCGCGCCAGGGTCAATGCTTTGGAACCGTCATAGGAGGGCAACGTGAAATCCGAAATGATGATATCAAAATGTTGTTTGCGCAGGGCCGCTTCAAATTGCTCCCGGCTCTTGGCCAGCTCGATCTGGCAGACAAATCCTTCGGAGGCGAATAATTCTCTTACCAGGACATGATCATTTTCGTTGTCCTCCAGGTGAAGGATGCGGATGGCAGAAACATCTTTTGGTGGGTGGCTCATTATTTCATGGCGCGCGGGGGCGGTTCGTTGATCACGGCCCAAAAGAAACCTATCTGTTTCATCGATTCGACAAATTGTTGGAAGTCCACCGGCTTGACCACGTAAGCGTTGACGCCGAGCTCATAACTTCGCAACAGATCCTGTTCTTCGCGGGATGAAGTGATCATGACCACGGGGAGGCGTTGCATATTGGCGTCCATTTTTATCGTTTTAAGTACTTGCAGGCCATCTACTTTTGGCATTTTCAGGTCCAGCAACACCACGGCCGGCATTCCACTGGGCCGGTCGGTATATTTTCCACGCGAGTAAAGATAGTCGAGCGCCTCGGCGCCATCCCGGGCAACCACGACTTCATTGGCGAGGTTATATTCACCCAGTGCCGCCAGCGTCAGCTCAATATCGTTCTGGCTGTCTTCGACGAGTAGAATTTTTTTAAGTGGAGACATATTCATTGTGCCGTTGGTGTGGACGCCGGCTGCTTTGGCAGTGTATAAAAGAAGGTTGCCCCCTGGCCGGGCTGTGCCTCCGCCCACGTGCGCCCGCCGTGGCGGTGGATGATGCGTCTTACATTCGCCAGCCCGATCCCCGTTCCTTCAAATTCATCTGCATGATGCAACCGTTGAAATACGCCGAACAATTTGTTTGCGTATTGCATGTCAAAACCAACCCCATTATCACGCACGTAGAACGTAAATTCCAATGGAGTTTCGCTTTTATATCCGATTTCGATGATCGCCGGGTCGCGTGGTCGCGTATATTTAACCGCATTGCCTACCAGATTGACCAATACCTGGCGAAGCATGGCCTGATCGGCCTGCACCATGGGTAAAGGCATGGTCTTCCATTCCATATTCCGGCCATTGAGTTCCCGCTTTTGCTCGCCGATGACTTCCTGCACCAGGCTGTTCAGGTCCACGTTTTGTTGGCGCATCTCCGCGCGGCCCATCCGTGAAAAAACCAGCAGGTCATCGATCAACATGCCCATTTGCCGGGCGGCTTTGGCGATGATTTCGAGATATCGCCTGCCATTGTCGTCCAGCTTCTCCCGCGCCTGCTTGTCCAGCAGGCCGACGAAGCCATCGATGTGGCGCAAGGGGGCGCGCAAGTCATGCGAAACCGAATACGAAAACGATTCCAGTTCCTGCATCGCCGCCCGCAATTGCGTGTTCGCCGCTTGTACCTCTTGCGAACTCTTGAAAATCTCCGCTTCCATCTGCTCCATCCGCACGCGCAGGCCATCCTCCGACCCGGCCAGCGGATGGTCTTTTTTACGGACAAATTCAGTCACATCCTCGACGCGATGGATGATATACTCGATCTTGCGGTCGGCATCGAAGACCGGCGAATTCACCGGGCTCCAAAATCTTTCCTCAAAGACGCCATCCGGCCGGCGCACATCATATTTTTGAATGGCCATCGTGTCCGTCTGGCCTGCTTTCAATACCCGCTTTAGGGAGGCGCGCAGGTTCGCTGTGCCTGATGCGGAAGCATCGTCCGGGTTATCAGGGAAAACCTCAAAGATTCCGCGGCCCAGGATCTCTTCCCGTTTCGTCATCGTCGCCTTAAGGTAGGCATCGCTCACCGCCGCGATCGTCAGGTCCGGCCGCAGCACCAGGTACAGGCCCGGCAGCGATTCGAACAGCGCCCGGAATTGCAGGTGGATCTGTTCAATGCGCTTGCGCTCGGTGATGTCGGTGGAAATGCCGCTCGTGGCATAAATCTTCCCGGTCGCATCGCGCAGGGGAAATTTAACCGCCAGGTGCGTCCGGGGGCCATCCGGATAATCCACGATTTCCTCAAATTGTTGCGCGACGCCGGTCTGCAATATTTTTTGCTCATGGTCCAGCGCAGCCGCCGCGATTTCCCGGGGGAAAAGTTCCGCGACCGTGTGCCCTTCGATCTGCTCGCGGGTCTTGCCAGTCACCTTCGTGAACATCTGGTTGACGAACAGGTATTTTCCGTTCGCATCCTTGATGAAAACGATCGCCGGGGCGTTATCGAGGATTGCCTGGAGCTGGCCGCGGCTCTTTTGCAGTTCACTTTCCACCGCCTCACGTACTTTCAGGCTTTGCCGGATCATCCACACGGCCAGTCCGCCAACGATACACGTCAAAAGTCCCCCGACCAAAATGATGGCGATGCTTTGCTGTGAACGTTCGTGCGCTGCTTCTGCGCGGCTTCTCAGCAATCCGTTTTCCGCGTCACGCATCTCCGCGACGCGGGCCCAGATCTGGTTCATCACGTTTTTACCTTCGCGCAAGGCAACCAGCTTCATCACGGCTTCCAGCCCCTGTTCCCGCCGGATTTTCATCCGGTCGTTCAATAGCTGGAGCCGCTGGGTGATCAGTGGTTCCAATTCGGCCAGCCGCTGTTGTTGGGCAGGATTATCTGCGGTCAAACGGCGCAACCGATTGATCCAACTGGCGACCTGCCGTTGCGCCTTTTGTGAATCATCCGCAAATTGTTCGTCGCCCGTGAGCAAATACCCGCGTTGGGCGGTTTCCGCATCCGTCAAATTCGCCAGGCCCGATTCCAGCGTCGCGATCACCTCGTGAGTGTGCGCCACCATGTCCTGCGTATGGATCAACTGGGTTATCGTGCGATAAGAAATAAAACCGAGGCAGAGCAGGGCCGCCAGTGACGTTGCGAAGCCGAACGCCACTTGATTTTTGATCGAAAACTTCATGCCTTGAACGCAGTCTTTGATCCCAAACGAAAACGTCCTTCCTGGACGCAAAAACCTCTGGCCCTCACATCGGACAGCTGGTCTGCTGGAATTGTAAGCTGTTGATAATCATTGTGCAACCGCCGGTTTTACAAATTTTGGTAAATCCTTGCCAATGAGGCATTGCGATTGATTCATTTCCATCTATCGCTACCTTTAAGCGCATGTCTGCGACTCCTTTAAATGAGATTGTTCCGGTACTCCAGGTGGCCATCGGGCCGGTCATCCTGATATCCGGTGTTGGTTTGCTTTTGTTGACCATGACCAATCGCCTGGGCCGGGCGATTGATCGGGCGCGCAATCTGGCCGGGGAAATCGGCGATACACCTGCCGAAAAACGCCCGCCGCTCCAGGCGCAAGTGGCGATCCTTTATCGCCGTGCGCGCATATTACGATTGTCCATCGCGCTCTCGGTCTGCAGCGCCTTGTTGGCGGCAGTGCTCATCACCACGCTTTTTCTCACTGCCTTGATGAATTTGGAATTGGGGGTTTTTATCTGCCTCATCTTCATCACGTGCATGTGTTCCCTGGTTGTCTCGCTGCTGTTGTTTATCTACGACATCCAGCTTTCCCTGACCGCCTTGAAGCTGGAACTGATCGCCAATAATCAGCTTTGAAGCGCCTTCAAATCCCGACCAAGGCAGCCCCGATCACGCCGGCGGAATCGCCGATCTGATGTTTGATGATGGGCGTTTCCAGCGAGTCGTTAAAAACGAAGCGCGCCACTTCCGCGATCCCTTCCGAATAGAGCGGATCGAATTTCGATACGCCGCCGCCGAGCACCACCACGTCCGGATCCAGCACATCGATGACGTTGGCCAGGGCGCGGCCGAAATGCTGGAAGAACGCCTTGATGATTTCCACGGCTTTCGCCTCGCCGCGCGCGTAATCATCGCCAATCTCTTTAAATGATTTTCTGGCGCCGAAACGTTCTGCGTATCGGTTTTCCACGCCACCGCCGCTGATGAGTGTTTCCGTGCAGCCGCGTTGCCCGCAATAACACGTTGGTCCGTTGGGGTCGATCGAAGTGTGTCCCCATTCGCCGGCGATGGCCTGCGGGCCGGTGATGACTTCGCCGCGATGGACAATGCCACCGCCGCAACCCGTTCCCATGATGACGCCAAAAACCATCTGCTTGCCTTTGCCCGCCCCATAAAGCGCCTCGGCCATCGCAAAACAATTCGCATCGTTTTGTATCTCGATCTTGTGGCCGAGAAGTTTTTCCAGGTCGGTCTTGATCGGCTGGCCGTTCATGCAAACGGTGTTGGAATTCTTCAGCAGCCCGGTCCTGGGCGAAACCGCACCCGGTGTCCCGATGCCAAAAGTGAATGGTTTGGAGCCGATCCGGGCCGCCAGTTCGTCGTGGAGGGATTTGATGCGCTCAAGGATTGGGCGATAACCCTGCTCGGCGTGCGTGGGGATACGATGCCGAAATATCTCGGCTCCTTTCTCGTCCAGCACGATGCCCTCGATTTTCGTGCCGCCCAGGTCTATGCCGATGCGATACATGCCGTCAATCTAGGTACTTCATCGGAAATTTCACGGAGAAAAGGTGGCCTGTCGGCGCTGCCGACCTTAGAGCCTGTCTTAAAATTTAAAGGGGCCCTGCGACTGCGGATTTTGCTGGTGGCCAAGGCGGCGAGGCCCGCGCATCCCCGCAGCGGGCTGTAAGGGCCGAGCCCAACGCTGGCCACCAGCAAAAGACGCGTCGCCCGAAGGGTTTTCGGAATAAGGGCGGTCTGGCCGCGTTGCTCCTCGCTTACAGACCCATGCGGGTATGCGCGCTCGTCGCGCCTTGCCATACCGCCCTTATTCCGAAAACAGGCCCCCTTTAAATTTTCAGACAGGCTCTTAACAACTTCTTAACATTCCGGAGCCACATCTTAATTAGCCAGTGAGACGACCCGGTCTCATAGTGCTTCCATGAACGATTTAATATACGTCGGCGTAATGGTGGCGCTATTCGTAGTGGGTGCCATTTACGTGCGCCTGTGCGAGAAAATGTAAGGATCTATGAAAGACCTTTTACCCATCCTGTTGTTGTTGGCGATATTGATGTCGCCACCGTTTGTCGGCCGTCTGATCGAACGGCGGAAACACCGTAAGCCGGAGGCGCCGAAATCCCGGCCACAACGCCAGCCGCACCAGAAAACGGCCGTTCTTGGCCATCGCTAATTTAAGGACAATTATGGAAACCATCATCGCCGGGGTCATTTCACTCTTGCTGTTCATTTATCTGCTCGCGGCCATGATCCGCCCTGAAAAATTTTAAAATACCATGAATACTTCCGGCTGGATCCAACTCGCGCTGTATTGTCTCGCGCTCGCGGCCATCACCAAACCGATGGGCCTTTACCTCATGCAGGTGCTTGATGCCAAGGGGCGCACTTGGTTCGACCCCATACTCCGCCCCCTCGAGCGGGTCACCTATCGCTTGATGGGCGTAAAAGCGGACCAGGAACAAGGTTGGAAACAATACACCCTGGCCATGTTGCTGTTCAGCCTGGTGAGCTGCATTTTCACTTACGCGATTTTGCGTTTACAACAATTCCTCCCGTTGAATCCACAACATCTCGGGCCGTTGAGTGAGCATCTCGCCTTCAATACCGCCATGAGCTTTACGACCAACACCAACTGGCAGAGTTACGTCGGCGAAACGACGATGTCTTATCTCTCGCAGATGGTCGCGCTGGTGATCCATAACTTCGCCTCGGCGGCCACGGGCATCGCGCTCGCCGCTGCGCTCGTGCGCGGCATCGCGCGGCACTCGTCGAAAACCATCGGCAACTTCTGGGTGGACCTCATCCGCGTCACCTATTATCTGCTGCTGCCCATCTGCGTCGTGTTCGCGGTTGTGCTGGTGTCGCAGGGGATGATCCAGAATTTCAAACCTTACACGACCGCCAAACTCATGGAGCCATATACCATCCAGGTCCAGAAGACCGATGACAAAGGCAACGGGGTCACGACCAATATCCAATGGGTGGTGCAATCGCCCAAGCTGGACGCCGCCGGTAACCAGGTCATGGAAAATGGCGCGGTTGTGATGGTGGACGTGCCGCAGATGGACACCAATGGCCAGCCGGTCATGACCAACGTGGCGGTGATGGTTGACCAAAAGGTCGAGGACCAGACCATTGTGCAAGGCCCTATGGCCTCACAGGTCGCCATTAAGATGCTCGGCACCAACGGTGGTGGTTACGCCAATGCCAACGCGGCGCATCCGTTCGAAAATCCCACCCCGTTATCCAATTTCCTGCAAATGCTCTCTATCTTCGCTATCGGCAGCGGGTTGACTTATTACCTCGGTCGCATGACAAAAAATCAAGGACACGGCTGGGCGGTATGGACCGCGATGATGGCGCTATTTCTCGGCGGTGTTCTACTCTGCTGGTGGGCGGAGGCTTATGGCAATCCTATCCATCACCAATTGGGAGTAGCCGCCGCTGATGGCAATATGGAAGGCAAGGAAGTCCGTTTCGGCATCTTTAACTCCGCCTTGTTCGCCACCATCACGACTGACGCCTCCTGCGGCGCGGTCAATTCGATGCACGATTCCTTCACGCCCCTCGGTGGATTCGTTCCGCTGTTCAACATCCAGCTTGGCGAAATCATTTTCGGCGGTGTCGGTGCGGGGCTCTACGGAATGCTGGTGTTCGTGGTCCTAGCGGTGTTCATCGCCGGGCTGATGGTCGGGCGCACACCGGAATATCTGGGCAAAAAGATTCAATCGTACGAAGTGAAGATGTCCATGCTCGCGTTGCTCGTGTTGTGCCTTTCCATCCTCTGTTTTGCGGCGTGGGCGGCGGTCAGCCCATGGGGCCTGGCCGGATTGAACAACAGCGGCCCGCACGGTTTGAGCGAAATGATCTACGCCTATAGTTCCGCCACGGGCAACAACGGCAGCGCCTTCGCGGGCCTGACGGCCAATGCGCCCTGGTATGACACGACCCTCGGCATCGCCATGTTCCTCGGCCGCTTCATGATGATCATTCCCATCATGGCCATAGCAGGTTCGCTGGCGGCCAAGAAAACCACTCCGTTCAGCGTTGGGACGTTCCCGGTGTCGGGCTTCACCTTTGTGGCGCTGCTCATCGGCACCATCCTGCTGGTCGGCGCGCTGAATTTCCTGCCGTGCCTTGCACTCGGCCCCATCGTTGAACACTTCCTGATGCTGCAGGGGAAATTATTTTAACCCACGATTTCTATGACCCAAAAACCTCCTTCTCTCTTTGATGCGAAAATCGTCGGTCCGGCGATCGGCGATTCGTTCAAGAAGCTCAATCCGCGCCTGATGGTCAAAAATCCCGTCATGTTCGTGACGATGGTCGGCGCCGCATTGACGACGGTCGCCATTTTTACGACCACGGCAAATCTGCGCGGCTTCGTGGCGCAACTCGCATTGTGGCTCTGGTTCACCGTGTTGTTCGCGAACTTCGCCGAAGCGATGGCTGAAGGCCGCGGCAAAGCCCAGGCGCAGGCCTTGCGCAAGACCCGCGTCCATACCAAAACGCGCCGCCTCGGTAAAAACGGAAACGCCGAAGAGGTGAGTGCCGACGCTTTGCGAAAAGACGACGTCGTCCTCGTGCGCGCCGGGGAAACGATTCCGGCTGATGGTGACGTCATCGAGGGCGCGGCCACGGTGGATGAATCCGCCATCACCGGCGAATCCGCGCCCGTCATCCGCGAAAGCGGCGGCGACCGTAGCGCCGTCACCGGCGGCACCCGCGTGTTGTCCGATGAGATCAGGATCCGCATCTCGGTGAATCCCGGCGAAGGCTTCCTGGACCGCATGATCTCGCTCGTAGAGGGCGCCAGCCGCCAGAAGACGCCCAATGAGATCGCGCTGACCATTTTGCTCGCGGCGCTCACCATCATCTTTCTGCTCGTCTGCGTGACGCTGAAACCATTCGGCATCTATTCGTCCGCTGAATTTTCCATTCCTGTGCTTATTGCGCTGCTGGTGTGTTTGATTCCCACGACCATCGGCGGATTGTTAAGCGCCATCGGCATCGCGGGCATGGACCGCTTGCTGCAACACAACGTCCTGGCGATGAGCGGGCGCGCGGTCGAGGCCTCCGGTGACGTGGACGTGCTGCTGCTCGACAAGACCGGCACCATCACGCTCGGCAATCGCATGGCGACCGCGTTCATTCCTGCGCCGGGCGTTTCCGAAAGTGATTTGGCTGGTGCAGCGCAACTCTCCTCGCTGGCCGATGAAACCCCGGAAGGCCGCAGCGTCGTGGTGCTCGCGAAAAAACTGGGCGTGCGAGAATGGCAATCCAATGAGTTGGCCAATACCCATGTCGTTCCGTTCACCGCCCAAACACGCATGAGCGGCATCGATTTCTTCCAGGAGGGTTCAACCACACCGACGCGCTCCATCCGCAAAGGAGCAGCGCAGGCCATCAAAGTCCACGTGGACCGGTTGGGTGGACAATTTCCCGCCGAAGTAGAAAAGGCCGTGGAAAATATTTCACGCCAGGGAGGAACGCCGCTCGTAGTCGCCGACGGTCGCGCGGTACTTGGTGTGATTCAGCTCAAAGACATCGTCAAAGGCGGCATCAAGGAACGCTTCGCACAGTTCCGCAAGATGGGCATCAAGACGGTGATGATCACCGGCGATAACAAGCTCACCGCTGCGGCCATCGCGGCGGAAGCGGGCGTGGATGATTTTCTCGCCGAAGCGAAGCCCGAGGACAAGCTCGCGCTCATCCGCAAGGAACAAGAGGGCGGACGCATGATCGCAATGATCGGCGACGGCACGAACGACGCGCCCGCGCTCGCACAGGCCGATGTGGGCGTGGCGATGAACACCGGCACCCAGGCCGCCAAGGAGGCTGGCAACATGGTCGATCTCGACTCGAACCCCACCAAGTTGCTGGAAGTGATTGAGATCGGGAAGCAATTGCTCATCACTCGTGGCTCTCTCACCACGTTCAGCATCGCCAACGACGTGGCAAAATATTTCGCCATCGTCCCGGCGATGCTGATGGTGACTTTCCCGGCCATCTCGCCGCTGAACATCATGGGATTGCACAGCCCGACAAGCGCTATCTTGAGCGCGGTGATCTTCAACGCGCTGATCATCGTTGCCCTGATACCACTCGCTTTACGCGGGGTGAAGTTTCGTCCCACTAATGCATTGGCGATTCTCCAGCGCAACCTGCTTATCTACGGCGTTGGGGGTGTCATTATCCCGTTCGTCGGCATCAAGGCGATCGATGTCCTCATCACCGGCCTCAAACTCGTTTGATTTATGAAAGACCTATTCTCTGAAATTCGCGGTGCAGTGATGGCCACAGTGGCCCTCGCAGTCGTGTGTTGCGGGCTTTATCCGCTCGTTGTGTACGGCATTGGGCAGGTTTGTTTCAAGGACAAGGCGAACGGCAGCCTTATCGTGGACAAGGATGGCACCATCCACGGTTCATCTTTGATCGGCCAGAACTTCACACTGGAAAAATATTTTCATCCGCGCCCCTCATCGGCGGGCAACGGCTATGACGCGGGCAATTCCAGCGGCAGCAACCTCGGTCCCACGTCGCAGAAGTTGAACGACCAGGTCAAACAGAACATTGCCGACTATCGTTCCCAAAACGGGATGGACACCAACGCACCGGTGCCCGCCGATGCCGTCACCGGATCCGGCAGCGGCCTGGACCCGCACATCAGTTTGCACAACGCCGGATTGCAGGCTCCCCGCGTGGCCAAAGCGCGTGGCATCGCGTTGGATAAAGTCATGGACCTGGTGCAGGCGAACACGGACCCCGCTGATTTGGGCATCCTGGGTGACCCTGGCGTGAATGTGCTGAAGCTCAATCTTGCGCTCGATGATCTTGCCGGTGCCGCTACGCCAGCGAAGTAAAACACAACAAAAGGACGAATTTTTAGACTGTATTCACTTATGCACCTGCTAAAATGACATTGTGAACGACGGCGACCGTCCGAATCCAGACGTCCTGTTGGCCTCGATTCAAAGTGAGGCTGCGCAATCCCGGCGCGGCCGCCTCAAAGTTTTTCTCGGCATGTCTCCCGGCGTGGGCAAGACCTACGCCATGCTCGAAGCCGCGCAACGCGAACTGAAAGCCGGGCGCGACGTCGTCATCGGTTACGTGGAGACGCATGGTCGTAAGGAGACCTACGCCTTGCTCGCCGGCCTCACCATCATTTCGCGCAGGGAAATCGAGTATCGCGGGATGACGTTGCAGGAGATGGATGTGGATGCTGTGCTGGCGCGCCATCCGCAACTGGCGCTGGTGGATGAACTCGCGCATACGAACGCTCCCGGCTCGCGCCATCCAAAACGGTGGCAGGACGTGAACGAATTGCTCGATGCGGGCATCGACGTGCTGACGACGGTCAACGTCCAGCACATGGAGAGCCGCGCGGACACGGTGCGGCAGATCACGGGCGCGGAGATCCGCGAGACAGTGCCCGACAGCATTTTGGACGATGCAGAAATCGAATTGATCGATTTGCCAACGGACGAATTGCGGAAGCGGTTGGAGGAGGGAAAGGTTTATCTGCCGGAGCGCGCGGCCGCCGCCGCCGGAAATTTCTTTCGCGATGCGAACCTCACCGCGTTGCGCGAACTGGCATTGCGGCTGGTGGCCGACCACGTGGGCGGGGACACAACGGAATTTCATCGCGCGCAACCCGGCAGCGGGGCGTGGAAGACCGGCGATCGGTTGCTGGTCGCCGTAGGGCCGAGTCCGTTGTCCGAATCGCTCATCCGGTGGACGCGCCGCACGGCGGACAGCCTGAGATGCCAATGGCTGGCGGTGCACGTGGAGAGCTCGCATCCGCTGGATGAAGAATCGCAGGCGCGCCTGCAAAAAAATCTCTCGCTGGCACGCCAGCTCGGTGCGGAAGTGGTCGCGACGGCGGATGATGACCTGGTTAAGGGAATCCTCCGCATCGCGCATCAACACAACGTCTCGCAGATCATCCTGGGCAAACCCAGCGCCGGGAATCTAATGGAATGGTTCCGCGCGGGCCATTTGCTGCGCCGATTGAATCGCGAAAGCGGCAATATCGACCTGCACATCGTGCGCGCGGAAAAAACGCAGGCGCGCGAGCCGGTGCAACGGCGGCGTTGGGCACCGCGTTCCGGCTGGAAACAATACGCGCTGGCCGTCGGTGCGGTGACCTTGATCGGATTGTTGAATGCCGCGCTGAATCAATACACGGGACCGCGTGTGCCAGGGCTGATTTTTCTGCTGGGTGTGGTATTGCTCGCGCTGGTGCTGGGACGCGGCCCGGTATTTCTCGCGGGGACATTGAGTGCGCTGGCCTGGAACTTCTTTTTCCTGCCGCCGCGCTATACGTTCATCATCGGTAGTGTCGAGGACGCACTATTGTTCGGACTATATTTCGTCGTCGCGATCGTTTTAGGCCAGTTGGTTGCGCGCATCCGCACGCAGGAGCAGGCCGAGCGACTGCGGGAGGAACGCGCCATCGCGCTTTACCAGCTCACCCACGAATTTGCGCAGGCGGGTACGCGTGATGAGGTCGTGTGGCAATTGCTCGCGGAGGCGAACCGCGTGTTCAATGCACCCATTGCGGTTGTGTTGCCGGATAGCCAAAACCGGCTCTTCGCGCATCCGGATAGTTCGCTGGAGCTTAGTGAAAAGGAATTGAACGTGGCCGAATGGGCGTTCCATCACAAGCAGCCGGCGGGCCGGTTCACGGACAATCTGCCGGGCGCGGAAGCGATGCATCTGCCGCTGGCCACGGAACGCGCGCTGCTCGGCGTGTTGAGCGTGGGTTTGCCAGAAAAGACTTTGACGCTGGCGCAACGCGACCTGCTGGGGGCTTATGCGCGGCAGGCGGCGCTGGTGCTGGACCGCGTGGCCCTGCGCGCGTCGGCGGAACAAAGCAAACTCGTTTCTGAGTCCGAGCGGCTAAGCAATGCGTTGTTGAACTCGATCTCGCATGAACTGCGCACGCCGTTGGCGGCCATCACGAGCGCCACGGCCACGCTCGCCGAGGTGAAAAATGCCTCGCCGGAATTGCAGCGGACGATGGTCGGCGAAATCCATGAGGCCAGTGCGCGGCTGAACCGGCTGGTGGGCAATCTGCTGGATGTGACGCGGCTCACGTCGGGCCACGTGGCGACGAAGCTGGATTGGTGCGAGCCGGATGATCTGATCTACGCTACGACGAAGGCATTGGAACGCGAACTGGCCGGGCGCAAGGTGACGATCGAGGTGGCGGAAAAAATGCCGCTGGTGAAAATGGATTTTGTTTTGATGCAACAAGCGCTCTCCAATCTTTTGCTGAATGCGGTGGTGCACACCCCGCCATCGGCGGAGATATTGGTGCAGGCGCGGATGGAACCGGGCGCGTTTGTGATGACGGTGGCGGACACGGGGCCGGGTTTGTCGCCGGAATTGTTGCCCCGCATCTTCGATAAATTTGTGCGTGGCGCGCAAGCGGCGGCGGGCGGCAGCGGCCTGGGCCTGGCCATCGTGAAAGGATTTGTGGAAGCGAACGGTGGGCAGATCAGTGCGGACAATCGTCCGGGCGGCGGCGCGATATTCACGATTCGCCTGCCGCAGAAGGAATCGCCGCCGACTCTCGAAAGCCGCCTATGAGCACATCTATTTTACCCGTGGCGCTGGTCATTGATGACGAACCGCAGATACGCCGGCTGTTGCGCGTGACGCTGGAAGGCAATGGGTACCAGGTCATCGATGCGGCCACTGGCAACGACGGCATCGTGCAGGCCGCGCAGGGGCGTCCGGAGGTGGTCTTGCTGGATCTGGGTTTGCCTGACCTCGACGGTGTGACGGTGCTGAAGCGGTTGCGCGAATGGAGCAAGGTGCCGGTCATCATCCTGAGCGTGCGCGACCGTGAGGATGACAAGATCGCCGCGCTGGATGCGGGCGCGGATGATTACGTGACGAAGCCGTTTAGCCCGCGCGAATTGCTCGCGCGCTTGCGCACGGCGATGCGCCACGTGCAACCCGAGGGCGCGGAATCGGTCTATCGCAGCGGTGATATTGAGGTGGACCTGGCCGCGCGCGTCGTCCGCAAGCAGGGCAGGGAAGTGAAGCTGACGCCAATTGAATATTCGTTGCTCCGGTTGTTCGTGCGCAACTCCGGAAAAATTCTGACGCACCGGCAGATATTGACGGAAGTGTGGGGGCCAAATGCTGGTGAGCAAACGCATTATCTGCGGGTGCACATCGCGCATCTGCGGGAAAAGATTGAGGGAGAGAAAGCGCAAACGCGGATGATTGTGACGGAATCGGGAGTGGGGTATCGGTGGGTGGAGGAGAGCAGTTAACCGCCAAGGCACTACGACACGAATTAATATGTTTTCCTATCGGCCACCCAAAGGCAGTTGCTGGGGGCATGCTTTTCAGCCCAGGGACCCGGTCAAGGCGCGGGCGAAGATGCTTACATTCTTTAAAACGTATTTTGAGCCGATGGCGCCGGGGGCGCTCGCGCCAAAATGTTTTGATTGCGTTCTGTTCTGGAAAAATTCTGTGCTGCCCAATGTGGATTGGCCGGAAGAATATCTGAAGCCTGGCAATGAGAAATGTCTGGCGTCTCTCTGCATGGTGAACCTGGGAGCGATGCGGCGTATCATGTTTGGCGGCGGACTAAGCATTCCGGTTTCGCCGAATGAGCCATCCTCGTATGAATTTCTGAAACGATTCAGCGCGGATGCGCCGTTCAAGATGAGCGCGAAGCATTTTTCGGTGATCATTCCCATCGGTAAAAAGAGTAAATTGGCTTCCAGAAAACCGGATGCGGAAGTTTTCAAAAAGTTGAGCAAAGTCATTGGATGAGATTATCGACGGGCGCACGGCTCAGGATTTTAATTGATGTCGGAGGCGATTCCGTGAAACGTGGGCGGTATGAAATCCGTCCGGCATTGTAACATGAGAACTGGGTATTGGCTCCTGATCGTTACCGCGGCTTTTCTGTATTCCGCAAAGGCTGGAATGATTGAGCCTTCGAATTCTTCGGGCGCAGCTTACAATTTTAATCCGGGCTGGAAGTTATCGGTGGGCGACCCGACGAATGCGGCCGGGGTGGATTTCGACGATGCGGGATGGCAGGCAGTCACGTTGCCGCATGCGTGGAACGAAGACAGCGCTTTTAAAGTGCAGATACATGACCTGCCGACGGGGATCGCGTGGTATCGCAAGCATTTCAAGCTACCGCGTGGCTCGGACGGAAAGAAAGTTTTCCTGGAATTCCAGGGCATCCGGCAGGGCGGCGAATTTTATCTCAACGGCGAATGGATCGGACGCAGCGAGAATGGCGTGATGGCATTCGGTTTTGATATCACGGACAAGTTGAAACCGATGCCGGCGGAAAATGTGCTGGCCGCGCGCATCGATAACAACTGGCGTTATCACGAACACGGGACGGGGTCGGGCTTCGAGTGGAACGATAATAATTTTTATGCGAATTACGGCGGCATCAATAAGGACGTAGTGTTGCATGTCATGGACAAGCTGCACCAGACGCTGCCCTTGTATTCGAATCTCAAAACTACCGGGGTGTATGTGTATGCGGAGGATTTTGATATCGCAGGGCGCGCGGCGACGGTGACGGCAGAGTCGCAGGTGCAGAATGAATATGCTGAGCCGAGGACATTCAGTTATGAGGTCACGGTCGCGGATGCGGCTGGCCATGTGGTGAAGAAAATGGATGGTGGCATGATGACGTTGCAGGCGGGCGAGCTGAAAACGGTTTCAGCCAGTGCGCGGCTGGCAAAGTTAAATTTTTGGAGTTGGGGCTATGGCGCTCTCTATGACGTGACGACCACGCTCAAAGTGGATGGCAAAGTGGTGGACTCGGTGGTGACGCGCACGGGTTTTCGCAAAACAGAATTTGGCCACGGGATGGTGAAGCTCAACGACCGGACGATTGACCTGCGGGGTTATGCGCAACGGTCCACGGACGAGTGGCCGGGCGTAGGGTCATCGGTGCCGCCGTGGATGAGTGATTTCAGCGAAGGTTTGATGGTGCAAAGCGGGGCGAACCTGGTGCGTTGGATGCATGTGACGCCGTGGAAACAAACCGTGGAGGCCTGTGACCGGGTGGGGTTGATCGAATCGATGCCGGCGGGGGATTCGGAGAAGGACGTGGAGGACCGCCGCTGGCAACAGCGGGTGGAACTGATGCGTGACGCGATCATCTTCAATCGCAACAACCCGAGCATCGTTTTCTACGAGAGCGGCAACAACCAGATCACTGAGGCGCACATGGCGGAGATGAAAGCAGTGCGGGACCAATACGATCCGCACGGCGGACGGGCCATCGGTTGCCGCAACATGCTGGACAGCAAGGTGGCTGAGTACGGCGGCGAAATGCTTTACGTGGACAAAAGCGCAGGCAAACCGATGTGGATGATGGAGTATTCGCGCGACGAGGGCCTGCGGAAATATTGGGACAACTGGACACCGCCGTATCACAAGGAGGGCGATGGCCCTCCGGCGCCCAAAGGTGAGAATCCCGCGCCTTACAATCATAACCAGGATGGGCATGCGGTCGAGGATGTGCAGCGGTGGTTCGATTATTGGGAGCAGCGTCCGGGCACGGGTGAACGCGTGAATGCGGGTGGGGTGAACATTTATTTCTCGGACTCGGAAACGCACCAGCGCGGTGCGGCCAATTACCGTTGTAGTGGCGAAGTGGACGCGGTGCGTTTGCCGAAGGAAGGATATTTTGCTCACCAGGTGATGTGGGACGGCTGGGTGGATGATACGAGTCCGCGCATCCATATCATCGGACATTGGAACTACGAGACCAATGTGGTGAAGCCGGTCTATGTCGTGGCATCGGCTGAGAAAGTGGAATTGTTCATCAACGGCAAATCGCAGGGCGTGGGTGAGCGGAGCGCGCATTTTCTATTCACGTGGCGCGATGTCCGGTTCAGGCCCGGCGAGATCAAGGCGGTGGGTTATGATGCGAAGGGAAAGCACGTTTGCGAGACGGCGTTGCAGACGGCGGGTGATCCGGTGGCGATCAAACTCACGCCGCACACGGGGCCGGGCGGATTGCGCGCGGACGGCGCCGATATGGCGCTGGTGGACGTGGAAGTGGTGGATGCCAAAGGTAATCGCTGTCCAACGGCGATGAATACCATTCAATTTGAGCTAACAGGCGCGGCGGAATGGCGCGGGGGCATCGCGGTAGGGACGAACAATTATATTCTCTCACACGAATTGCCGGTGGAATGTGGGGTCAACAGAGTCATTCTACGGTCGCTTCCGCAGGCAGGGAAGATCCGGTTGAGCGCAAGCTCGGCGGGATTGAAACCGGCGAGTGTGAAACTGGAGTCGAGTTCCTTTGCGGTCACGGATGGATGGTCCCGCGTATTCCCGGATGTGGGAATGACGGCGCGATTGGGGCATGGGCCGACACCGAGAGGAGATTCCATCAAGCCGACCCGCAAGAGCGTGCGTATCGCCAGCGCGACGGCGGGGTCGAATGCGGCTGACGCGGGGAAAGCTTGCGATGACAATGAAGCGACCGGTTGGAAGAGTGATGGCAAAGCCGGGAATGGCTGGATCGAGTTCAAACTGGAGCGTCCGGCGAACGTGAACCAGCTTGTGTTGAAGACCGACGGTTTTCGCAGGCGCGCGTATCCGGTGCGCGTCACGGTGGATGGCGCGGAAGTGTTCAAGGGCACGACGCCGAAGAGCCTGGGTTATGTGACGCTGCCGCTCAAACCGGCGGTTGGCCAGACGGTGCGCGTGGAGCTTATCGGGGCGATCGATGACCAGGATGCGTTTGGGCTGGTGGAAGTGGCCGGTACGGCGAAACCATCTGACGACGCGGCAGTTTCCCGGAGCAAAGGCGCGTTGGAAATCATCGAGGCGGAGGTCTACGGGCCGGTGACCGAAGCCGCAAAATGAACTTGTATAGGCCGACTTATGCCGCCAGTGAAGCCTTATGAAATATCCACCGACCGCAGTCGGTTGGATGTGGCGCTGATCCACGATTTTTTGCGGACGTCGTATTGGGCGCAGGGGATTCCGCGGTCGGTTGTGGAACGGGCGATCAAAAATTCGCTTTGTTTTGGCGCGTATCTCGATGGGCGGCAGGTTGGGTTTGCGCGGGTGATTTCGGATTTTGCCACCATCGCTTATCTGGCGGATGTGTTTGTGGTGCCGGGACAGCGCGGCAAGGGCATATCAAAGTTGATGATGCGTGCGATTGTGGAGCACCCGGACTTGCAGGGCTTGCGGCGTATTGTGCTGGTGACGAAGGATGCGCACGGGCTTTATGAGCAGTTTGGTTTTACGCCGCTGGCGAAGCCGGGGGATTTTATGACGATCCATAAGCCGGATATTTATCGGGATGGAAGGATGGGGTGACGTGTCCAACGGTCTGGTTGGTATCATTAATATGGCCACTGACATCAAGCCGGGATTGCTCAACAAAATATGCGCTCGTCCCTCGATCATTTGTTGGGTCATCGGCGCCTGCCTGGTGGACGCAGCGGTGATTGTGAGCTTCAAGGACGTTTCCTTTTCTAGCATGGTTGTTGATTGGTGGATGATGATATGGATGCTGGCCGCTCTCATACCCGCAAGCCTGCTTGGCTATCTGGTGGGAATGATGTTGTGCTGGGTGTGGCTGCGGCCCATTTGCTGTCGATATAACTCAGGCCCGCTTAAAGAAGGGGACCGGGTCATGATTTTGGTCGGACCACTAAAGGGAACGGTGGCTGAGGTGTATGAGATGACCAAAGGCCAGGGAGGCTGGGACCTGGCGAGAGTGGCTATCGGCCAGGAAGGCCGGAAGAAAGGCTCGGATATTTTCAACGAGTATTCGTTGTTGAAGATAAGTACGTCCTCGTGAAACCCGTCATTCAGGAAGAAATCACGGGATGCGGCATCGCGAGCGTGGCGGCGCTGGCGGGCGTGACGTATCAAGACGCGCGTGTGGTGGCGAACACGTTGGGCATCTACGCAGCAGATGAGCGGCTTTGGTCGGAGACGCACCACGTGCGCACGTTGCTGCGGCATTTTGGTTTGCGGGACGTACGCGGCGAGAAACCGTTTCAATCGTGGGACGCCTTGCCGCCGCTGGCGTTGCTCGCGACAAAGTGGCATCTGGAGCAGGGGAAGCCCTTCTGGCATTGGGCGATTTTCTGGCGTGACCCGCAAGGGGCGATGGTGCTGGATTCCAAGCAGTCGCTGCGGAGGAATGTGCGGACGGATTTGTGGCGCATCAAGCCGAAATGGTTCATTGAGGTGAACCCGGGCAAAGTACTCGACAAAAGCTCCTATCAATCCTAAACCATCGGAAACCGTATGGCTGGGATAGACTGCAAAACTTCAAGACGGTCCACGGTTAACGGCCCCTACACTTTATGAAAAAATCACACATATTCATCCTGCTCACTGGTTTCATCCTTGGACTGCTGGCGGTGTGCTGGTCTCGAGGGCAAACCCCCAGCCAAACAATAAAAGTTATGACCAACGGAGTGGAAATGCACACGTTGATGTTGGATGAAAATAACGCGATGGTCGAATATCTGGGGGCGGCCGGCCAAACCAACGCTCTCAAGTTGTTCCGGCAATATCAGTGCGCTTACAGTGCGGACCTGTCGACATCGGAACTCGAGGACACTCTTAGAATCTTGAAATATCTGCGCGAAGGCCAGAAGGACCAGGCCATTTACAATCTTGAGCAACACCTGAGTCAATATGCGAGCCTCCTGTGCAACAGCTATGGCGGGCTTAACACGACCAACCGGGAGCGGGTGAACGTGGAGCCCTTGGCACAGGCCCGGGACTATTTGGTCATGTACCCGCATCCCGAGTGGGGCACAAACACAGCGAGGGCCGTGAACGCAGTTTTGCGCATGGCTGGTGAGCAGCCGAAGAAGTGAAATTAGTCGCTTCGTTTTGTTGCCGACTATCTATTGGTGACGGTGAGGGTCATCGTGGAACACAGAGTTTTATCGTGAATCAATCGTGTTTGGCATCGTGTTGTTTTTCAAAGGAATCGACGATAATCGTGCATTATCGTGTTAAAAATAAGGAATCCTTTTTTCTCATGCGGATTTTGAACCAGAGGAGGACATGGAGTCGGCCCGAAGTGTGAGTCGTAACTCCGAACGAGGACGGTGCGCACGGAGTGCCCGCCCTACCCGGGGGAAAACAGTTCGTCTGCCGCAGCGCGGGATCGCCCCACTCCCGATGAATCGGGATTTAGGCTATCGCCTCAACGACAATCCGACTGATTTAAAATGTTTTAAGGAATAACTTGATGGGGGTGGGCGGAAGACCAGAGACATGGGAATTCGAGGACGAGGACGATGGACGAGCACGAAGGGAACGAATCAGGAGCATGAAAATGGCGGGAGCGGCGGGGCTCGAACCCGTAACCTCTGCCGTGACAGGGCAGCGCTCTAACCAATTGAGCTACGCCCCCGTAATGGGGAGCGAAACATTAGGGAAGGGATGGTGCGCCGTCAAGTTTTGTCTGAAAAAGAAGTGGCTCAATTTCCCTCACGAATCAGTGCCAAAGCCCGCACGCCTTTCATGTGTCGTACCGCCTTCGATAGATGGGCGAGAGGATGTGCAGGGAATTGGGCAATTGAAAATGTTCGGGGGGCAGACGCCAAGGAGGTGGGGGTGGGGAACCCCGCTGAAGAAACGTGCTACCCTCCGAACACCTCTATAGTAATTTCCGTTTGCCACTTCTGTCAATGGCTGTCGAGCATTAAATCGTTAACGTTCGAGCATTGCCAATGACAATTTTGGTGCATAGGATTTGACCGACCCGCTCAGGCGCTGTCGTTACATGGCCGAATATAAAGTTAAATTTGAAGTCTTTGAAGGTCCCCTCGACCTGCTGCTTTACCTGATAAAAAAGGACGAAGTGGACATTTACGAGGTGAACCTGACCACGCTGGCCACCCAATTCATCGAATATATAGATATGATGCGGGAATTTGACCTGGAAGTGGCAGGTGAATTCCTCGTGATGGCGTCCACCCTGATGTACATCAAGAGCCGCGAACTCCTGCCGGTGGACCAACAGGTGGCGGTGGAAGGCGATGAGGAGGGCGAGGACCCGCGCTGGGAATTGATCCGGCAACTGGTCCAATACAAGAAATTCAAGGACGCCGCCGCGCAGTTGCAAACCCTCGAGGCGCGGCAGGAAAATGTGTTTCCGCGTCTGCCGGGGAAGATTGAATTTGAGGACATGGCGCCGACGGTGAAACCGGGCGTCTCCATCTTTGACCTGCTCAACGCGGTGAACGTGGTGCTGCAGCGTTTCCAGAAACGTGAAGGCGCGGCGCGCGAAATCTTTGAGGACAAATGGACGGTCAGTGAAAAGATCGAGTTCGTGCTGAAGACAATCACGGAGCGCGGGTCGGTGAAATTTTCGAGCCTGTTCGAGACGGCGGCGAATCGGTCGGAAGTCATCTGCACATTTCTGGCGCTGCTCGAATTGATTCGCCTCAAACAACTCGCCTGCGCACAAGGGGAGGATTTTGGGGAGATTGAGATCCGGCGCTCGGCGCAAGCCGCCGCGCCAACTGAAGCGGCTCCTGAGCCTGTGCCAACCAACGCTGTCCCGGAAACGGTCGCTCAATCTGCCGAAGCGTTGCCGGAGGGAGAAGCAACGCCCAATCTTTAATCGTAAATTTAAAATGGAATTAAAATTTATTCTCGAATCGATCCTGTTCTCCGCGCAAAAACCGATCTCGGTGAAGGAACTGCGCGACATCCTCGCGGCGGCCGCCGAACTGGAGGATTCTGACGCCACTGTCAAATCGCTTGCCAGGACGAAGGAAGCGGACATCAGTTTCGCGCTCGAACAACTGGCCACGGACCACGAATCGGCGGCGCGCAGTTACCGGCTCGCGTGCGTGGCGGGCGCGTGGCAATTCGTGACGCAACCGGAATTCGGTCAATGGCTCAAGGCGCTCGTGGGGCAAAAGATCCGGCCCACGCGCCTTTCGCAACCGGCGCTGGAAACGCTCGCCATCATCGCGTATCGCCAGCCCATCACCCGCGCCGAAGTGGAGCAGATCCGCGGCGTGAACGTGGACGGCGTCATGCAAACGCTCATGGAACGTGGATTGGTGGAAGGCGTGGGGCGCGCCGAGGTCATCGGGCGCCCGCAGACCTACGGCACCACGCCGGCGTTCCTCGAATATTTTGGCCTTGGCGGTTTGGATGATCTGCCTGCGGCGGATGAGTTGCGCCGCATCGTCATCGAAAAACCGCCCGCACCGGTGACGGCGGATGTGGGATTAGCGACGAATCCGCCCGACCAGTTGGCGCTGGAACCTAAGAGTGACCACGCTGAACCGACTGAGGAAAAACCCGCTTAGCCATGTTGACCAATTATGATCACTGTTTACGCCGATAACCGGGAAATCCGCGTGGGTATTCCCACGCTCGGTATGTCGCCGGAGGAAGTGATTTCATTTTTGAAATGGCTCGAGGTGGATGCCTCGGCGCGGCATGGTGAGCTGGTGGATGGCGTAGCAACAGATCTTTCCGAGCAGATTAAATCCGTGTGGTGGGAGGAAAACGCATCGCATCTCATCGCGGCGCACGGGCGCCCCGTTAAACAGGTTTGATTCTTCCCGCCGATTTCTTCATCCTTCCATTGCTGTGAACATCCCCAAACATCGCAAGGCGATCGATAAGTTGGACGCGCAAATCGTCCATCTGCTGAATGCGCGCACGAATCACGTGCTGGCCATCGGCGAGATGAAGTTGAAAGCGGGCGAGGAGATCTACGCGCCGCATCGCGAACGCGCGGTGCTGGACCGGGTGTGCGGATTGAACAAAGGCCCGATCACGAACGACCAATTGCGCGCGGTGTATCGCGAGATCATGTCCAGCGCGCTGGCGTTGGAGAAGACGATGACCATCGCGTATTTTGGCCCCGAAGCGACCTTCACGCACCAGGCGGCCATCCGGCGATTCGGTTCCAGCCTGCGTTATGCGCCGGTAAAAACCATCAGTGACGTTTTCACGGAAGTCAGCAAGGGCAGCGCGGATTACGGCGTGGTGCCGGTGGAGAATTCCACCGAGGGCGTCGTCACGCATACGCTCGATATGTTCGTGGATAGCGACCTGAAGATCGTTTCGCAGATCATTCTCAAAGTGCAGCAATGCCTGATGAGCAATTCGGCGCGTTCGAAGATCAAAAAGCTTTTTGTGCATCCGCAATCGCTCGCGCAATGCCGCGGGTGGATCCAAAATCATTTGCCGAACGTGGAGATCGTGGAGACATCCTCGAACGCGCGTTCAGCGGAACTGGCCGCGAAAGAGAAGGGCGCTGCGGCGATCGGGGGGATTCTGGCTGCCGAGAAATACAAATTGGACGTGCTGGAGCAGGACATCCAGGACAACGCCGCGAACGCGACGCGTTTTCTCGTGCTGGGCCGCCAATGCAGCCCGCCCACGGGCGACGACCGCACGAGCCTGATGGTGAGCGTGGCGGACAAAGCCGGTGCGTTGCACCAGGCCATCGCGGCGTTTCGCCGATACAAGATCAACATGACGAAGATCGAATCGCGCCCGAGCAAGCGCAAGGCGTGGGAATATTTCTTCTTCATCGATTGCGCGGGACATTTCCAGGACAAGAAAGTTGCCAAGGCTATCAAGGCGCTGGGCGAGCATTGCAATTTTGTGAAAATCCTCGGCTCGTATCCGAACACGGATTGATTTGCCATGCGCGCACTGCTGTTGGCCGTTGCCGTTTTTGTCTCTGCACAATTCGCCGCGCCCGCCACCGCGACCAACAAGATCAAAGTCCTCATCATAGATGGTTTCAGTAATCACGATTGGAAACAGACGACGGCTTTGCTCAAGGGCATCCTGCAACCGACGGGTTTGTTCGAGATTTCCGTATCGACCACGCCGGCGACGACCAACTCGCCGGACTGGAATACGTGGCGGCCAAAATTTTCCGACTACGATGTGGTCATCCAGACCTACAACGACCTGAAGAGCGGAATAATATGGCCGCGCGAGGTGCAGGTGGCGTTTGAAAACTTTGTGACCAATGGCGGCGGCGTTTTTGATTATCACGCGGGGAATAATGCGTTCGCCAAATGGCCGGCGTATAACGACATGATTGGACTGGGCTGGCGCAACAAGGATTTCGGCTGGGCCATCACGATTGATACGAATGAAAACCTGGTTCGCATTCCGGCAGGGCAGGGGTTGGGCACCAGTCATGGGACGCAAACGAATGTGGTCATTCACCGGCTTGGCGAGCATCCCATCCATGCGGGATTTCCGAAACAATGGCTGACGCCGCACCTGGAGGTTTATTATTACGCGCGCGGACCGGCGAAAAACATTGAGGTGCTATCCTACGGCTGGGATCCGCACACGAAGATGAACTGGCCGACGGAATGGACGGTGACGTATGGCCAAGGCCGCATCTACAACGCCACGTTTGGTCATGTGTGGAAGGGCGATGTGCAACCGGAAGCCATGCGTTGCGCCGGTGTGCAAACGGTCTTCATCCGCGCCCTGCAATGGCTGGCGAAGCGCCCGGTGGATTATCCTGTGCCGGCGGATTTTCCGACGGCTGACAAACTTTCGATTCGACCGGCAATCCAAATGGATGCGGCAGGGAAGTGATTAGAGCTGCGTAATTTTCAGTCCTTTTTTCTTCAGCAATTCCACCACGCCATCGGGCCCAACGAGATGAGCCGCGCCGACAATGAGCACGGTATTTTTGTTTCCGGACAGAAATTGCTGGATCTTGGGGATCCAATTCTGGTTTCGATTCGTGACGAGGCGTTTGTAGAGCGCCGGCGAATCCTGCATGGCATCGTTCAAGAGGCTGGAAAGTTTGTTGGCGTTACCCGTTCGCCAGCATTGCATGAGCTCGTCGAAGTCTTGCTGCGCGGTATCCATGTCTTTGAGTTCGGACTTCATCATCGCTTCGCCTTCCTCCCTGGTGAAATCGGTGATAAGACTTAGCTGGAAATCCACTGTCTCCAATGGGACGATCTGTTTGCCTTCCTCCTTCGCGAGCTGGAAATAGTGCTTGTCCAGACCTTGCATCGGGTCCACGCCGAGTTTTTGGATTTCCATCAGTTCGAGCGTCATCGCCGCCATGACGGGTTTGAATCGGTTGAACATAAATAAAGGCAGCCCGGACTGGTCCACGTGATTGGTGAACGCTTTCCACGTTCCGGGCGAGAGCTGGTCTTCCAGGGTCTGATCTTCCGGCAACATGACTTTGCCGAGGATGCTCATCTGTTTGGCGGGGTTGTCCATTTCGCCGATGTCCGTTTCGAACGCGACGATCTGCGAATTGGTGAATGCCGCTTCGATGGGGGCGGCGAGGGGATAATCCGAAGGTTTCAGCAGGTGGATCGAGCCCACCAAATAAACTGTGTTGCTGGCGCCCGTCACGCGCCAGACGCAGTGGAGATTGGTGCTTTGCGCCCGGGCGGGAGGAGCCGTTAAAAGGGCTAATAAAACTGCCAGCGGGAACAAAAGTGACTTCGGAGACTTCATAGTTGATAATTAGCACTGGGTTTGACGTTGGCGACAAGAAAAAATGCCGTGATGACTTGAGCCCGGCACGGTCATCACATATGTTGCACTAGATATATATGCATCAATATTCTGGACATGGCCACGGAGCCGTAAAATCCCCACTGAAGGGCCATGGGCACTTGGGTAAGGTTGCGCCAACCTATAGCAAAGTATTTCGCTGGACGCCTGACGCGCAGGCCGAGCAACCGCACAAAGTTGAAATCATTGGGACGTTCACCCAGTGGGAACCGGTCGCCTTGCATTACGATAAAAATTCCAAAGCCTGGCAATTGACCATTCCGGAAATTCCCAGCCACAAGACGCATCATTACATGTTGCTGGTGGACGGAAAACCGGTGCAGGACAAAAACAGCGACGGCCTGGCCATCGCCCACGGTGCACAGGAAGAAAAATATGCGCTCGTGACGGCTCGTGGACCGCGGGTGTTCATGTTGTTCGCACAATCGAAGTGAACTGCGCATTTGCAGGTTCAGGGTTGAAATAATACGCGCCAGTGGCCATTCTCGCCCTGTGAATCATCTCGCCAAAGCGCGTGAAGTCTTCGATATCGAACTGGCCGCGTTGAAATCCGTCCGCGCCCTGCTCAACCGTTCCGTGGATGCAGCCGTGGAACTCATCGTGGAAACATTGCGGCGACGTGGGAAGATCGTCATCGTCGGCATCGGCAAATCCGGCAACGTGGGGCAAAAAATGTGCGCCACGTTCAACAGCACCGGCTCCACGAGTGTCATTCTTAACAGCGTGGATGCGTTGCATGGCGACGTCGGCATCATCAATGACGGCGATCTGATCCTTGCATTGAGCTATTCCGGCGAGTCGGAGGAATTGCTGAATCTGCTTCCGGCGCTCAAACGTTTTTCCGTCAAAATCATTTCGGTCACGGGCAACCCGAAGTCTGCGCTCGCCAAACACAGCGATGTGGCGCTCAACGTCCGCGTGCCCAAGGAAGCGTGTCCCTTCAACCTCGCGCCGACCAGCAGCACGACGGCGATGCTCGTGATGGGTGACGCGCTGGCTATGGCGGTGTTGCAGGCGCGCGGGTTCAAGCAAAGCGACTTTGCGCGGTTGCATCCCAGTGGTGCCATTGGCCGGGCGATGTTGCTGCGCATCGGCGATATCATGCGCACCGGTGAGAGCAACGCGATCGCGAGCGAGGGCCTTGGGGTCAAAGAGGCGTTGCTCGTCATGACGCACGCCAAGTCCGGCAGCCTTGCGGTCGTGAATGCGCGTGGCAAGCTGACGGGTGTCTTTACCGATGGCGATTTTCGTCGTCGCATGTCGGCGGACGAAAATCTGCTCACACGCCCATTGAAAAGTGTGATGACGCCCAACCCCATTTGCATCCGGGACGACGCGCTTGCGGTGGAGGCGTTGAAAATTTTCAACGAGCGCAACATCGACGATTTAATTGTCGTGAATGCGAAGAAAGAGCCGGTGGGACTGGTAGATTCGCAGGATTTGCCTAAGTTGAAGATCGTGTGATATGAACGAGAAACCGGCAGAAAAAACCCAGGCAAATTGCGAAGAGTGCGGTAGCGACAGGGCCGTGGAGATGGGCGAACGTCATCTCTGCGTGGATTGCTGCGCGATCCAAAGTTCGAGCTGTGCAGGAAGCTGTGAGTCCGACGCCAGTTGCTGAACGATAAGTTCACGTTTCAAACTTCAGGTAAATCACCTTCAGATACTCCGCTTCCTTGAACGTGGCCGGATGGTCCGGCGGATGGCGCAAGGTCTTTAGCTCCATAAATTTTCTTCCCGATTTCACGCTGGCGCGCCGAACGGCTTCAAAAAATTCCGTCGCGGGTACGTGCGCCGAGCAGGAACCCGCCACGAGGATTCCGTTTTGAGTGAGCTTTTCGATTCCGAGTCGCGCAAGTCGTTCGTAGGCGTACAACGCGCCCTCGCGTTCCGTTGCGCGTTTGGCGAGCGATGGCGGGTCGAGCACCACGAGATCAAATTTGCCTTTGGCTTCTGCGAGCCATTCGAATGCATCCGCTTGCACGATTTCGTGGGCGCACGCCTTCACGCCCGGAAAATTTGTGTTCAGCGCAAAATTCCGTTTGGCGGCGTCGAGCGCGTGGGCGCTGATATCGAGGTCGGTCACCGATTTGGCGCCACCACGCGCGGCATACACCGAAAAGCCGCCGGAAAAACTGAAGGCATTCAACACACGCCCGCCATGCGCCAGCGTTTCCACCTCGCGGCGGTTCTCGCGTTGGTCGAGAAAGAAGCCAGTCTTTTGACCACGCAAAACATCGGCCTCAAAACGCACGCCGTTCTCGGAAAAAATCACCGGGCCCGCAGGCATTGTGCCGAAGAGAATTTGTCCATCCGTTTGATGGAATTTCTTTTCTGCCACCGCTTGGATGTTGCGACTCAAACGAAGCACGATGCGCTCGCACGGGATTTTCTCTTTCACCAGCGCAACAATTTCCTCCAATCGCGGCAGCCACGCCGCTGTGTAGAGCTTCAGCACAAGCGTTGTGTCATATCGATCCAGCACCAGCCCCGGCCAGCCGTCGCTTTCGCCGTGGATGAGGCGATAGCCAGTAGTGCTGGCATCAAAAAGATTGCGCCGCCGTACGAGCGCCTGTTCCAGTTGCGCCTGCCACCACGCCGCATCAATCGTTTGCGGTTTGCCCGCGTGCAGGATGCGGACGCGGATGGGCGAATCCGGATCGAACAATCCGACGGCGAGAAATTTATCTTTGCGATCGAAGATGACCGCCAGTTCGCCAGCCGTCCCGGCGCGATTGATTTCCTGGATGCTGTCCGCAAATAGCCACGGATTGCCTGAGCGCACAATGGTTTCCGCCGCCGCCGTGATGCGCAGGCGCAGGCGCTGGGCCACACTGGCCGGTTCGTTCATTCCAATCCGCTCGCTTTGCGCGCCCGTTTCAAAACTTTATCCGCCAGCGCGCGCGCTTTTTCCGCTCCATCGGACAACACCTTGTTCACGTGGTCCAGATTGGCCGCCAACTCCGCGCGCCGCTTGCGTGCTTCTGTGAAATAATCCCAGTAATGCGCGAACAAAGCCTTCTTCAAATCGCCGTAGCCAAGCCCGCCGGCACGCAACCGGTCTTCAAAATCTTTCCCGACGTTGGGCGGCGCCACCAGCTTGAGCAATTGCACCGCGAGATTTTTTTCCGCATCTGGCTTGGGCTCGGCCGGCTGGCGTGAGTCCATCGTGATGCCCATGATTTTTTTTCGGATAACTTTTTCATCGCCGAAGATCTCGACGGTGTTGCCATAGCTCTTGCTCATCTTCTGGCCGTCTGTGCCCAGCACAACGGCAACCTCCTCGCGGATCTGCGGTTCAGGCAGGATGAAAGTTTCGCCGTAGGTCTCGTTGAACTTTACGGCCATATCGCGGGTCATTTCGACGTGCTGTTTCTGGTCGCGGCCCACGGGCACGATATTGGAATCGTAGATCAAAATGTCCGCCGCCATCAGCACGGGATAGGCGAAGATTCCGTGGTTGGGTGAGATGCCCCGGGCGATCTTGTCTTTATAACTGGTGGCCCGTTCCAGCAGGCCCATGGGCGTAAGCGTGGTGAGCATCCAGGCCAGCTCAGTCACTTCCGGCACATCCGATTGCTTGAAGAACACCGAGCGCTTTGGGTCCAGTCCGCACGCCAGAAAATCCAGCGCCACGTCCAAAGTGTTTTTGCGCCGCTGCTCCGCGTCGAAGAGCGACGTCATGGAATGATAATCCGCGATGAAATAAAACGCCTCGCCTTTGGCCTGCAGCTCGATGGACGGGAGCATCATCCCGAAGTAATTCCCGAGATGCAGCGCGCCGCTGGGTTGTATGCCCGATAAGATTCGCATGTAGATATTTTAGTTAAAATGTTTCCGACATCCAATCCCGATTAATCGCGGGCGGGGGCGCATCATGACCTTGCCCCCGTTTGGAGTTCCGCCTTTAGGCGGTCGCCCCGCAGGCGATCCACTGTCGTTGGCTGATATGCTTCGGCATTTGGTTGTTGATTCATTGGAGTTTCTCTGGAGTTTGCCATCTGCTGCTGAGTCCCGTCTCCGCGGGATTGGCGCTTGGAATTTCTTGCAGGCTCCCCGCCGCCACGTCCCATCGTTGCAGGTCTTTGCCGAGTTCCTGCGGCCAGTTTTCTTCCGTCGCCGTCATGAAGACCTGGCCGTGCGACCGGTGCGCGCGCTCCAGCAACGGCAAAAAACCACTGCGCCGCTTCACGTCCAGTTCGCCCATCACGTCGTCGATCAGCAGCACCGGCGGCGCACTGTGGATGCCCGTGAGATATTCCGCCTGCGCCATCTTCAATGCGATGGCCAGCGAACGTTTCTGGCCTTCGCTGCCGAATTGCGCCGCCGATTTTCCGTTCAGCAACAATTGCAATTCGTCACGATGCGGTCCCACCAGCGTGGAGCGATACGTCCGCTCGCGGGCTCGCGCTTGCGCCAGTTCCACCGCGAAATCCGCCTTCACGCTCGGCTGGTATTCGATGCGCAATTCCTCCGCATCATTCGAGATGCGCCGATACGCCAAGCGCGCCAATGGCGAAAGTTTCGGCGCCAGCTCCGTCCGGAACCGGGTGAGTTCATTCCCGAGCTTTATCAGTTCGCTGGAAAAACTTTCCAGCGCCGCTTCGTCCGGCGCCGGATTTTTGAGCAACGCGTTCCGCGATCGCAGCGCCACCGCGTAACGCTGGAGCAGGGGCAGATACGCCGTGCTCGTCTGCGTCAGCAGCAGGTCGAGAAACCGTCGCCGCGTCCGCGCCGCGCCTTTCACCAGTTGCAGATCTTCTGTGCAAAAGACCACCGCGCGCAGCACCCCCAGATATTCCGCCAGCTTCCGCACCGGCTGCCCGTCCAGCGACAATTTCCGCTCCCGCGTCGACCAATACATCTTGATCTCGTGCTCGCCTTGGCTGACCACATTTCCACCCACAAAATATCCCTTCGCCTCATGCCGGATCATCTGCGCGCCGCCCACCCCGCGAAACGACCGCAACGTCGCTAATAGATATATGGCCTCCAGGATATTCGTCTTGCCCTGCGCATTATTGCCCAGCAACAGATGGAACCCCGGCCCAAAGTCCGCATCCAACCGCGTATAATTGCGGAAATCACGAAGTCTCAGGTGAGCCAGATGCACCATCCAAAAATGCCGTGCCTGCCATCCGTTCGCGAGATTTTTAATCCCATTCAGTTTTCCCCTTCGTCCTCCTTCGCCCATCGTCCTCGATTCCCCCGTAGCGTTAAGCGTCCCGCTTGACGAAGAGCCGCGGCGTCCCGCCCGGCGGAAGAAACCGGTATATCACTTTGGACGACGGTTAATGTAGCGCAGATTTTCCAATCTGCGGGTTCTGGGGACTTTCCAGTCCCCAAATAAACACTCCAGCTTGCCACACCCCTTCATTGGTAGATGGCATGGGTACTGGCAGGTGAGCAAAACAGTTGCTACACCAAGGTATGAAAAAAAACAAACCTAGTACCAATACCCACACCACTGACAATGAAGCAAATCCCGTTGGCCGATACAGCCAA